>Ga0181532_10002761_pt1 | contig 16251 bp, 17 predicted proteins | sample PEATcosm2014_Bin_33_FD_119768 | JGI IMG/M metagenome (GOLD analysis project Ga0181532, IMG submission 119768) | Peatland microbial communities from MTU Mesocosm Facility, Houghton, MI, USA - PEATcosm2014_Bin11_30_metaG | ecosystem: Environmental > Terrestrial > Soil > Wetlands > Peat | place...
GACTGGATGGAAAGTCAAGAGCAAATAGACAATGCGAATTTGCTCCTAACACAGCATAGGCTAAAACTTGAATGGAATCAGATGGTTTGGTCGGTTAACAATCTTAGTTGCGGAACCGCTGTCATTGTGGTGCCTGGTAAACGCGGAAGTCGGTACTGGGACGAACTTTGCCGGTTTCACGACACACCAGGAGCTGACCCACTTTTCTCACCTACCCTTTTGTTATTTGCTAGGATTTCTGGCATGAGAAGACTTGTTCCTGGCTCACTCCTAATCTGTTGTCTGGTTTTGGTTCCAGTTGCGTTTCCACAGGGCTCGGCACGACTTGAAAAGGTCGCTGAGGGGCAATACTTGCAATGGCAGGATGGGCATCCTGTTAAGGATACAGCGCAGTCCTGGACCATGTGGCGAACCAACGAGGGCTTTGATATCGAAGACAAATTGCCGGTAGACAATGGCGCGTTGCTGATGGGTACTTTCGGAGCTGAACTCAAGCCGCAAATGTCCCCCGAACTTCGGGAAGACATGAAAAGCCTGTCTATGAAGACGGACATCACTTTGCAGCTCACCAAGGAGAAGGCAATCCGGGTCCTGGTGGTGAACGGCAAGAAAGTCAGCGATGCCGGTCAGGTCGAGATGGCAAGTTGTCAATTCAAGGGAGAGCAGATTGCGTGCAAAGGTCACGACGCATCCGTGCATTTGAAGAATGCAGCCCAAGACCAGCTTTTGTATACCTATCCCTTTCCGTTGTTGTTTACCCAAATCCTAACTCAGTCGCACCTAGTTCCGGTCCAGACGAATTCCGTTACTCTCGCTCTTCTAGAAGAAGTGAACAGCAAATACCAGCTCACGCGGGTCCCTGCGCAACTCCGAAGCGAAGGCCCGGAAAACTTCGTCATTGGAGACAGGAACATTCCCACCGAAAAATTCATCTTATCGTTGGCTACGAAGAGTGGGCCGCGGCAGATTACGCTCTGGACTATCAAACCGGGAGTTGTGCTCGCTATGGAAGACTCGCGATTTGCCACAGGTCTCCGTGTCGTACTGAGCCAGTACAAGAAATTCTCTGACTTTTGATTCTCGGGGTCTCGATTAACGGGCAAATCGTCCATATAAAGCTCTAGAACTTGACTTGTCCGTTTCGCGACAAATCAGGAGCCAGCGGGAAAATCATTAATCCCGTCATCGATAGCATTGTCTTAGACGGCGCCACGGATGTTCCCGAACCGGTCTGGAGTCGCATTGTGTCTCAAACGAAGGGAGAGACCTTTTCCGGTGATACATGGCTCGACCAAGTGCGCGATGTGTCTCTCCTTGTTGGATTACAGAATCAGGGATACTACAAGGCGGAAGTGGCCGTGGAGCCTGAACTCGTTTCCTCCAGCCCCACCCTGCAGCACGTTGTTCTTCATGCGCGTGTCAGAGGCGGCACGCAATATAGCTTATCCGGCGTTCAATTCCGCCGTTCAGACCGTGAACCGCACCTGGCGTTCTCCACAGAAGAGCTACGCCCTCTTATCCCCTTGTAGGATGGGGACGTTTTCAGCCTCCAGAAAGTCAGAGAAGGTTTAGAGGCGCTGTACAGATACTACTCGTCCCGTGGATATCACAACTGCGTGGCAGTTCCTGAGACTGTCTTCGACGAGATGCATCAACAAATTACATTAGCCCTTTCACTGCAGGAGGGGTTCCAATATCGGGTAGGAACCATTGACATCGTGGGCCTGAACCCGGCGCTGGAAAGCAAACTTCGTTCGAAAATCAAGGCGGGAGACATCCTCAATTCCCAACTCATCGATGATTTCTATCAGGACTACAAATCAGAATTGCCAGAGGAAGTTGTGCCATCGGATTCGGCGTTCCATACCAATGTGAAAGATCGCACAGCGGACCTACTCTTTGATTTCCGCAGTTGCTCCCAACTCCCACCAAACACCTCTTCGGTCACCATCGACCATGATGAGTTATTCGCTTTTCTGCTGCTTCTGTCCACGACGACAGAACTCGTGGTACTCAATCTGATCCCGCAACATGATCCACAGCCGGATCCCGAGTTTGCGAGCCACGGCTACGCGTGCCTTCCCAAAACCCTTCTGCACTACTCTGCGGCAATAAAAACGCTGCACTCCGGATCCTTGCGTGCGGCATGCGCCCCCGCCTCACCCCAGAGAAAACGCAACAGCGGATTACCTTGTTTGCTCAACCCGCCGAGCCGCTCGGCCTCCTTCGGTCCGAGCTCTGTTAGGGCGAACACCGAACAGTTTACTCGGGCCGTCGCGAGGCCGGCGTTGTTATGGCATCAACAGGGGAAGTGGGTCCTAATACAATGATGTCCAGGAGAGAAAATACCTCTATTTCAACGCAAAATCTCGACCAAGAGGACCCACGCGTTTAGTACAGAGAAGATCAAAGTTGCGATGCAACCTGCCGCTACCACATACAGGCCGCTAAGATGGTCTGCGACAAGCAAGACTCCCGCAAGAATGAATGGAATGACCTGAACGGCTCCTAGCACCGCGTTCAGAACCAGTTCACGCACTGGACGCCGCAGTGGCGATACCGCAAATCCTAGCCGAGCCGACACAAATTGGAGCCAAGACGCGCATAAGCCGAAGATTAATATTTCTATTCCCAAAGCTTGCACTGGCTGATGGACAAGCGCCGCCATGCTGGCAACCAAAATCAAGATCAGCGATCCAATGGTGGCTGCCGCCCGCGAAGGCAAGTGCGGAAACCGGAGGATGTGCGTTATGTTCACAGACAGTGCAACAAATACTAGACCCGCAAGAGCCGCCGATGCACTTGCGGCAGCGATGAAAAAATCCGTCCACATGTGGCTAGCATAAAACAGAAAGATACCCATTCGCTGAGGAGAATCGAACTGCACAATTGATGTAGATTTCAAGGCGGGCACGATTCGGGTTGATGAATCAGCCGATCAGCGGACGTACAAGATCGGGCCGTGCAAGAATGCGGCAGCCTATCGGACGATTCTTCTTGCAGATTCGGAAGGCAGGGAAGCGCTCACGATGTTAGAACGCTTCTTGAAAGGGAACCAAAATCCGACCAGCTTAGTGTTTCATTCGAAGCGTGGTTCTCCATTGCGCGAAACCAATGTACTGCATATTTTCTTGCATCCGATTTTGAAGACCCTCAAGCTTCCACAAGCCGGTATGCAGGCATTTCGTCATGGCTGCGATCGTAGATGGGAACTTTCCCGCATGAATACTGCCGTACTTCGGCAACAAATGGGCTATAGCTCCGCAGTAATAACGGCAAGATATACCGGAGAAATTCCACTCGAACAGGTACGGGCGCCGTTTTCCAGCATGGAATTGGAAAATATGGAAAATGGCCGATCTGTACGAGCAGTCGCTTAGTTGTGTATAATCAATAAGCTAGAGAGCTTGAGCGGGCGTCGTACAATGGCAGTATAGAAGCTTCCCAAGCTTCGGACACGGGTTCGATTCCCGTCGCCCGCTCCAGATTCTAGGAGAGTTACAGTTCTGTCGTCATTTCCAATATAGGCTTTTCGTTTCCAAATCTTCGCAGAACAAGTACTTTTCTCGCTTGGCACCGTTAAACCAGCAGCTTTTCTTCGCGGCGCCGATTTACTAAGCCTCGTGCAATCTGCGGCTTGAGTATTCTCTTCAAGAGCTGGTCCGAGAATTGTAGTCAACGTCTGAAGCTCGCTGAGCTTCGGTTGTAGATCGTCGCCAAGTAGGCACTCTACAATGGGACTGGAACGCCTGCTTCCCAGGCAGAGGTTATGGGCAACGGTCTTGAGCAGGTGATCGGTAGGAAGGTAATAGAAAGGCGGCTCGCCAGGGATAGTTATGTCATTGATTTCACGGTGAGCCGGAGTTTTGGCGAACAACAGGTAGTAAAAGGCGACGCAGGAACTGTCATTGCGACCTTAATAAGGTAGAGGTCTCTAGTCATGGAGCTACGGGAACGCCCGTCGTCTCTACTTGGCTATCGGCAGCTCGGTCGGATGCTCAAGACGGAATTCAAGAAGACTCTCACTCGGTACGGAAACCTGCTCGCCTTTCTTCGTCGCCGCAACCGCAGTTCCCGCGCCCGCGCCCGCGAGGGCTCCAATGCCTGCTCCTTTACCTCCACCAGCCAGGCCGCCAATGAGTGCGCCTAATCCAGCACCGCCCAAAACCTTCTTAGTCGTGTTGCCGCCCTCGCCCTTCCCCTTGATCTCATAGTCAGTGGTCATGAGCGGATAGGCAGTTCCATTGATAACAATGTCCGTGAGTTCCAAAATCAACTGCGAACTGCCCTTAAATTTTCCCGATGACGATGCCTGTGAGAGGGCTCCATAAACTGTGGTCCCTTTCGGGGCAACAGTTACCTCAAAGGCTTGAAGATTCGCTTCCAGGGTTGCCTTGAACCGGTATCCCGCTTTTTGTTTGCTCGAGTCCACTGAATCTACCATCCGCACCAATATTCGCGTCCCTGCTTGCAGGGTAACCCTCTTGGAACCTTGGGCGAGCGAGAACGGTGCCACGCCAAATGCCAAGAACGCTGTCAGCACCAGCGCTGACCATCTGATTTTCGCGACCTGCAAGTTCAATCCCTTCCTTGGGATCTTCATGAGCCCACCACCGGCAGCGAAGACGCAATCTTGAGGTCAATGATCATCAGCAATTGATGTTCAACCTGCACAAAACGAGCGGCTGTTATCGCGCCCAACTGCTGCTTCACTAGTTCATAATACTGGCCGAGCAGTTCGTCCCGCTGCTTCTGATAGGCCATCGCGCTCTTTATTAGCTCGTCCGCCTTTGCGTCGGTCATCTCGTCATACGTGCGGGCATATTCTTTAATGTTCGCGACGCGCAGATCGTTGAGCTTGTTAAGTTCGGCGTTATAGTCGCGATAAATAGGCCAGAACTTGGCTGCATCTTCGGCGTCAAACTGCATCACCGTTCCTAACAACCGAGCCTTTTCCGCGCTCACGTCCTTGCGTAGAAGTATGATGTATTCCCGCGTGTTCAGCTCTTCCGGCGTCTGGGCCGTCGCGGCAGTCTTTGCGGGTGGCTCGGTCGATGTCTTCGTTTGCGCAACCAATGCCGCACTTGAAGTCAGACATATGGCGAGCAGGACTGCCATTCGTATTGAACGCATCGTGATTTCCCTCACTTTTCTTCGCGAAACTCCTGACAATTGCGGTGCCCGGAAAGCAGGAGTAAGACTAAGGCGCAGAAACATTACGCCTCGCACCCAATAGAGTCAAGCCTCATCCGGGCAGCCTCATCCCGGCAGTCGCGGTGATTCTTCGCTCATGTGCCGTAATCTCCTGTACTGCTCTCGTCACGAGCCTCAAGTCGACATGTTTCGATAACCCCGCGAACAACGTCGGCCCGTGACCCGCTAGCCTGGGCTGCACCACGAACTCGTACTCATCGATCAATCCCAGCTCCGCCAACGCCTGCGGGAGCTTCACGCCTGCCACGAACAGTCCCTTACCCGACTCTCGCTTGAGCTGCTGAACGGCCTTCCCTAGATCCCCGCGCACGAGCTCCGCGTTCCAATCGACCCGGTCAAGGGTGCTCGACACGACGTACTTCTTTGCCGCGTCGATCGTCCGGGCGAAGGGTTCCATCCACTCAGGCCTCGCACCAGCCCGCGCCGGCTGCCGCCACGCTGCCTCCATCATTTCGTAAGTCACCCGGCCAAAGAGGAGGGCATCGGCCTGGTTGAGGTTCTCGACCGCGTGGCGATGCAAGTCTTCGTCCGGGATGATTGCTCGATGATCGCAGCACCCATCCAATGTGACGTTGATGGAATACCGAAGGGGGCGCATTACGCAAGAGTACCGCCGATGGCGTAGGCCAGCAAAATTTTGGCGATCAGCTCGAAATAGTGCGGCTCTCCGGTTTTATCTTTCGCGATTAATTTAGCCTAGACCTCACGCAAAAATACCAAAGTCACGCTATTGAACTGTGTAGCGAGTTTTTTCATTGCGGCATTTTCGCGGATAACTTCTCCGGCCTCTCGACTGTGCAAAGCAATCTCTGCGGCGATTGAGCGACCGAGAATTCGCTGATCGATATTGCCGAACGGCCCAGGCACGAGGCTTCCCAACAAACCGACCCAGGCCGGGGTATGAGCGTTGCCTACAATGATGCCGGGGCGAAAGACACTAATGGGAGTATCTATCAAATACGTTCTGTCATCTGTTCTGCACAGAATCAGAGACGACCGACGCCCCACTTGCGCGAGACACACCACTCGCCAGAGATTCTAATTCCAGCCCGGTGCCTGATTAGCGCTTGCCGGAGATGTGGGGACTAGGACGGACTTTTCCGGTAACCCGACTCTCCAGGAGTTGAAGAGGAACAGCTTGGAAATAAAAGTATCACCCGCGGAGTTCAGATCATCTGTTCTCTGTGGCCGCGGTGGACATTTGGAAGGCTATTGAGCCCGAGTTATTGGCGTTATGGCGCCCAGCTTAAGGAGGAAACACGAATATGGTTGACAAACTTAGAGGCAAAATCGCTCTGGTATTAGCGAAATCACGCGGACCGTGGCCGGAAAAAGTCGGGCAAGTGCCGCGGCGCTTGGCTTACGCGGTCGGCTTGCTACTAGTCCTGTTAGCCTGCCGTGGGCTCACAGCGCAGGACGCTGGGCATCGCGTTCGGAACATTGTTCTGGTGCACGGGGCCTGGGCAGATGGTTCGGGCTGGAAAGGCGTTTACGATATTCTGGTTAAAGATGGCTACAACGTCAGCATCGTCCAAGAGCCCGAGACGACTTTTAAAGAAGATGTGGCAGCCACGAAGCGCGTCTTAGCCTTGCAAGATGGACCGACTGTCCTTGTCGCGCATAGTTATGGGGGAGCGGTCATCACGGAAGCGGGAACGGAGCCGTCGGTCGCTGGATTGGTCTACATCGCGGCCCACATGCCTGATGCTGGAGAGAACGAGGCTGACGATGGAAAACGATTCCCAAGCGACCTGAGCAAGTCTGGTGCGATTAAAAAGACGCCGGATGGTTTCACTTACCTTGACCCGGCGCAGTTTCATGAGTACTTCGCAGCAGACCTGTCTGCCGATCAGGCTGCTTTCCTGGCGCGGTCGCAGGTGTTTAACTTCGCTGACAATTTCAAAGCGGTGATCACTACGCCAGCATGGAGAAGCAAGCCGAGCTGGATGTTGGTCGCTGGAGCAGACCGCACTATCAACCCGGACCTTGAACGGTGGTATGCCACACGCGCGAAGAGCCACACAGTGGAAGTGACAGGCGCTAGTCATTGCGTCTATATCTCCAGACCGAAGGAAGTCGTGGCCCTCATCGAAGAGGCTGCTTCGCACACTCTGTAGAAACCTGGAGACACGCAGATCGCATAGAGCTGCTTCAACGCATGACCTTGGTTCTGGTGATAAGCGCGGTAACCGAAAAAGTTGGTTCTGGTACGATATGGGAGATCTTTGAATCATGCAGAAGCAAGAAAAGTGAGGGGAAAGAAAAGCCAGTGAATACATCAGGCATGATCTGACCTACGAACCAAGGGAGCGTTGTTCCGAAGGCTAGAAACACTATCAGTCCCATAAAAACCAGGACCCCACGCTCTGACGGCGCATTTTGCCGGCCAATGAAATTGAACGCCCTATGCAGGATCAATATCGTGATGACGGACTGAGCTATCACGACCAGTCAAGGAGAGTGTCCAGAAGCCCCATTCGAAGTTGCAGCGATGCTAGTTGGCGTTCTAGCGGGTGTAGATCGGTAAGTCCCGCCAGTGGAACTTGCCCAGTTGCCACTGTAGTGATATCCGGCGGCGGTGCGGGCGACCAAACCGCCGAAAGCCCGGATGTAAAAGTCCCCGTAGGCTGGGCGAAAGCTTGGTCTGCTCCGACAGGGGGGCAAGCAAGTCGGCAGGTTGTAGCGTAAGCGAACCGTAGTTAAGCCCTGAAATGGACTCCTCCACGAGAATCGGAGGGTGGAGGGTGATGGAAGTGCCGAGACCTTCCTCGAAGGTCGAAGGCCAGCGCGGTCGGTGAAGAACTGGGTAGTTGCAGCCGATCGGCTTCCCGGGGTCTCTGATGGCGACATGCCGACAAGGAATAGCCAACGAAAGCACGGTACCACTCGCGGGTCGCCTAGGCGATAAGGTACGACGCACAGCGAGGGCATCTCGTATAAGCCGTGTCGGTGAAATCGAGATGTGCCTGCGAGTGGGGCGGATGGGGCCGATTAAGTGCTGATGGACCGGGACACTATAACCCGGACCGGAGCGAGGGCCCCTGGGGTAAAGCGGCAACAGCCGCTTGCACGGAGGTGTACCAGCGCACCGCGCCCCTCGGCTCAGAACGAGGAGACGGCGCCGGAAAGCGGAGTGCACGCAGGGCGGAGACAAACCGCACGAAGCGCAGACCTTGCGTCGACGGGAAGGTCCCGCCCGATCTACCGGCCTTGAAGGCGTAACGGGTAAAACCCGCCTTACGGAATTTTAGGGGGGAACGAGGAAACGTCGGCATCATTCGAAGCCCGGTCCGCGCCTCGTTCCTACCCGGCAAGTGATGCTCGAGGACGCTGGTCGCGCTCGAATGTCCGCGAATCCGTTTCGGGATAGTTTCCGGATTGCCGACCATCGGTCCAGAATGAGGGCCATAGACTGTCTTTCGCCCCGCGACCATCGTGGGAATTGCATTCTTCTTGCCTTGATCGTTGCCCATCTGCTTAAACCTGAACCAAAAACACGCAGTCCCGCTTGGCTATTTCACAAATGCTGACATCAGCCAGTCTTCCTTCCGCGATTATGAAAGGTCTGACCCTATTGGTATGATGCATATGAATCGCTCGCGTGTCTCCGAACTCGGCGTGCGCAAGCGTGGGAATCATTCTAATTCGTCGGCTTTCTGGCCATCCGGAGTAACTATGAACGGGTTCTGGGAACGAGTAGCTATTGCTTTTCGGTGTTTCTTTTCGATCTTGTTCCACGGTGACATTCCCAACGACATAGTACAGAAGCGGGTCAACCCTGCCGGCCAGGTTCCGCAGACGCCAGCAGCTCAAGCTTCGGCCCCTCGTCCGAAGGAGATGGAGCGGCCAGCCTCAGAGGCATTTGATCGCGCCGTGCAGATGCTTGCGCTGCTACAACGAGACGGGCGGCTCATCGATTTCCTGGCAGAGAATATCTCCCCTTATCCCGACGCGCAGCTTGGAGCCGCTGTGCGTACGATCCACGAAGCTTGCAGCAAGGTGCTCGAACATTATGTAAAGCTGGAGCCAATTCTAACCTCCGAAGAGAATCAACCGGTAACCGTGCAAGGCGGTTTCGATCCGGCAACCATTAAATTGCTAGGCAATGTGACAGGAGCGCTGCCAATTCGCGGTGTGTTACGACACAAGGGCTGGCACGTGAAGGAGGTGAATCTGCCGCCGTTGCCGCAGGGTCCCGGCCGGATGGTGGTTGCGCCGGCTGAGGTTGAACTTTCATAGCTGCTGAGGCACATCTGCTACACCGATGTGGATTTGAGAGGAGATTTTCGTTGGTGGCCAAATACATTATCGGTATCGACCTAGGGACCACAAATTCGGCGCTGGCGCACTGCGACGCCACTGCTTCCGAAGAGAAAAGTCAAATCGAGGTCCGCAGCATTCCGCAGCTTGTGGATGCGAACGAAGTGGCGGAATGCACCTTACTGCCATCGTTTCTCTACATCCCGGGCGAATTCGATTTTCCCAAAGGCAGCCTGGCGTTGCCTTGGGAACCCGAACCGAAGTTTGTGATAGGCGAACTGGCCCGCAAACGTGGCGCCGAGAGTCCCAATCGCCTCGTCGCCTCCGCCAAATCCTGGCTCTCTTACGCTGCCGTGAACCGCACTGCGCCGATCTTGCCTTGGCAAGCACCCGAGGAGGTGCCCAAGCTATCACCTGTCGAAGCGTCATCGCAGTTCTTGCAGTACTTGCGCACTGTGTGGGATAGAGGCGAGTCGGGGGAGCAAGGGCAACTGGCTCTTGCGGAACAGGACGTGCTCCTCACTGTGCCCGCTTCCTTCGACGAAGAAGCACGCGACCTGACCAGGCGCGCTGCCGAACAAGCCGGTTACGTCCATGTCACGCTGCTCGAAGAACCTCAGGCCGCCTTTTATGCATGGCTGGAAAGCCAGGGTGATGCCTGGCGCCACCGCATCAAAGTCGGCGACCTCGTTCTCGTGTGCGATGTCGGTGGTGGCACGACTGATTTCAGCCTCATTATGGTTTCCGAAGAGAATGGCGAACTGACGCTGAAACGCGTCGCCGTTGGTGACCATATCCTTCTGGGCGGCGACAACATGGACTTGGCGCTGGCGCGCTTTCTGCAGCAGCGCCTTGAAGCCTCAGGCAATCGCATCGATATCTGGCAGTTGCAGGTCCTGTGGCATCAGTGTCGAATGGCCAAGGAAAAGCTGTTCGAATCGCCCAAGACGCAGACTCGCCCAATCACATTGTTGGGCAAGGGGACGAAACTCGTCGGTGGCACCATTAAGACGGAACTGGCGCGCGAAGACCTCAATCAGATCCTGGTAGAAGGATTTTTTCCAAAAGTTGCAAGCGACCAACTGCCTGCCCGCCAGCGCCGTGTTGGCTTGCAGGAGTTGGGCCTGCCGTACGCAGCCGATACCGCCATCACCAAGCATCTCGCGCGCTTTCTCTCGGAACAAGTTCGCAACAGTCCCGAGGCAGCGGGTATCCGACGCGGCGGCAGCGGAGTTGCCTGTCCCACGCACATCCTGTTCAACGGCGGAGTGATGCAAGCGCCGGTGCTGCGTGACCGCGTGGTCGAAGTGCTGAACAGTTGGTTGCGACAAGAGGGATTCGAGACGCTCGGGACGGAGCAGATCCTGGAAGCTCCCGACTTGGAGCATGCCGTTGCCCGCGGCGCAGCCTATTACGGGAAGGCGCGTCGCGGCCGCGGCGTGCGTATCCGCAGTGGAGTCTCGCGCACCTATTACATCGGAATTGAAAGCTCAATGCCAGCAGTGCCCGGCATGGAAGCCCCACTCAAGGCGCTCTGTGTCGTTCCCTTTGGCATGGAGGAGGGTACGGAAGCCACGATTCCCGACAGAGAGTTTGGACTCGTGGTAGGCGAACCCGCCGAGTTTCGTTTCCTAAGTTCCAGTGTCCGTAAGCAGGACCAAGTCGGTAGCCTGCTCGAAGACTGGGGTGACGATATCGAGGAACGCAGCCCCCTGCAGGTCACTCTCAAACTCGATGGCCAACTGGGAAAGATTGTACCGGTGCGGCTGGAGACTCGCGTCACCGAACTCGGCACCCTCGAAGTCTGGTGCGTATCACGCGACGGCCAACGCTGGAAGCTCGAGCTGAATATTCGCGAAAAGACCAAGCGGTGACTCGTCAGTGTCTTCTCGTTATCTGATTGGAATCGATCTGGGCACGACAAATTCTGTCGTGGCATACCTCGATACTCAGAACACCGCTGATGCGGCTTCCCTTATTCGTGTGTTCCCCGTGCCGCAGTTGGTGGGACCGGGCGAAATCGGCACGCTTCCCGCACTTCCTTCGTTTCTTTACTTTCCCACCGAGGATGAGTTGTCTGCCGGCGGCGTGAGCGCTACCTGGAATGAGCAGCCGCCAATGGTCACCGGTGTGCTCGCGCGCGAACAGGGAGCGCTAGTGCCAAGCCGCCAGGTGTCATCAGCGAAGTCGTGGCTTTCCTATCCTGGCGTGCATCGTCGCTCCAAGATCCTGCCAGCGCAAGCGGAACCGCCGCAACCGATGATTTCCCCTGTCGAAGCATCCGCGCGCTACCTCATGCATCTGCGCGACGCCTGGAACGGCGCAATTGGGACTGATGAACAAACGCGTTTTGAGCATCAGGAAATCGTCCTCACCGTTCCAGGTTCGTTCGATGAGGAAGCGCGTGAGCTGACGGTCGAAGCCGCCCGAAGTGCCGGGCTCGAGAAGTTCACTCTGCTCGAAGAACCATTGGCTGCGTTTTATGCGTGGATCGCGGCAAATCGAGACCTTCAGGCCGGGAGTAATGAACACCTCCGCGATGGCGAGCTAGTTTTGATCTGCGACATCGGCGGCGGCACGACTGATTTTAGCCTGATTCATGCCCGCCTCGTCGGTGGCGAGTGGCAGTTTGAGCGAACAGCCATCGGCGAACACCTTTTACTAGGCGGCGACAATCTCGATTTTGCGCTCGCCCGCTACGTGGAGAAGAAGCTCAAAGACGTCAGACTCACGCTGCAACAGCGTTATGCATTACGCCGGACCTGTTGTGCGTCGAAAGAGCGCCTGCTGAATGACTCGTCCTTGGAGCGCGTGCCAGTCACGATTTTGGGTAGCGGCCATGCTGTCATCGGAGATGCCCTCAGCACCGACCTTGCCCGCGAGGAAGTCCTGCAGGTTCTGACGGACGGCTTCTTGCCAATCACGGCACCTCATGAGATGCCGGCAATTGGCACGCCAACAGGATTGCGCGAATTCGGCCTGCCCTACGCCAGCGATCCTGCCATCACCAAGCACCTTGCCGCATTTTTGACCCAAGCCGCTGACGCCATGGATGGCGCGTCTACAAACCAGCGAATGGCTCGACCCGACGCCGTGCTCTTTAATGGCGGCTTCTGTGCGCCAGCGGTGACTCGCGACAGGATTATCGAGGCCATTTCCGCCTGGTTGGGCGGAACGCAAAGCGGCTGGTCGCCCAAGCTCCTCAACAACGACGAGGTAGATAGTGCTGTTGCTCGTGGTGCTGCTTACTACGGCCGTGTACGACGCGGCACCGGTTTGCGTATCAGAGCCGGCAACGCTCGCACTTATTACATCGGGTTGGGCTCGGACCGCGGTCTCCAGGGCATCTGTGTTTTGCCTGCCGGGGTGGAAGAGGGTACCACACTTCCTCTGCTCGATCGCGAATTCTCGGTCCTGGCTAACCGCCCGGTGTCGTTCACGCTTTACAGTTCGCGTATACGGCACGACGCGCACGGCGAAGTCGCTGCACTGGACGAAGCGAGCGTACATCGTCATCCTCCGCTAGTGACCTTGCTGCGGTACGGAAAGCGGCGTGATGTGTACGTGACAATACGGCTCAGAGCCAGTTTCACCGAGGTTGGTACGCTCGAACTCTGGTGTGAATCGCGGCAGATGCCGCATCGCTGGCGCTTGCAATTCGAACTGCGCGGCGAAGAGGCACAAGCGCAGCAGGTCGATACGGTTAAACCGCAGCCCGTGCTGGCACGTTCTTCGGGTGTCACGACTTCCGACGCAAATTTAGAATCTGCTACGCAACTGATCGAAAATGTTTTTGGCGGCTCGGCGGACGACGCCTCCCTCGCGCCCGAGGCCCTTGTCGGTCAGATGGAAGCAGTGCTCGGTGCAAAAAGAGACTCATGGCCCCTCTCGGCCATTCGCCGGTTCTGTGATGCACTCATCGAGGTTGCCGCTGGTCGCAAAAAGTCCCCCCGCCATGAGACGCGTTGGCTTAATCTATCTGGCTTCTGTTTGCGTCCGGGCTTCGGCGCGCCAGGTGATGATGCGCGCGTCAACCGCCTGCGAACTATCGCTTCGAACAACCTTGCCTTTGTAGACGATCTGCAATGTCAGGTCGGAATGCTGGTGCTGTTTCGTCGGATCGCCGGCGGCATCAATGCCAGCGAGCAGCTTGCGCTGTATCGGAACCATACTAGCCCTCCTGGGAGCAAGCAGAAGCGCATCAACCGCCAACTCGAGTACGAGAAGTGGCGCCTCCTTGCGAACCTTGAGCACTTGCAAGCCACCATACGTGTGACTCTAGGCCGTGAGTTGATGGCGAAGATCAGAAAGGAACCTGGAGATGCAATTTGGCTATGGTCGCTAGGCCGGCTGGGTGCCCGCATTCCCCTATATGGGCCGTTGCACTCGGTAGTGGAACCTGAAATTGCCAGCGAGTGGCTGAAAGCTCTACTGGACTTATCCACACTCACGGGGGTGATGGATTCCACTATCATGCTAATCGCGCGGCGCACCGAAGATCGCTCGCGTGACGTCCATGAGGCAATTCGCGAACAAGTAATTTCCCGCTTTATGGCGCTTGGGATCGCCGAAGAAACCATCTGGCTTGTATCAAGGTACGTCCCCCCCGAACGGGGGGACGCGGTTCGCAGCTTTGGAGAATCGCTGCCGCCCGGCTTGCAAACTGTCAGCTCTTCCAACTGCTTGCTGTCAGTACCTGCCTTACATATCTCCGGTCCGGGCCTTTTTAAACCCGCGTGAACTGGAGGTAACGTTCGAAACTGAATCGGCCAGGTTCGAAACTGCCGCCATCTTCAAGCGGCGTAACGTATTTAGGATCAGAAGCTCGCCGGGCTCCAGTCGCGAACTACAACGTTTGGATTAGTTCGCGCGAGGTGTTCAGCTAGTGGCGCTTGATGATGAAGACAGTTTTATCATCAATGCGGTCTTGCTCGCCCCTCTGTCGCCACCCCTCGTCCCTTTTTAGGGCGTAATCGAGTAAGGCCGTACAGATTTCCTTCGCCGAAAGCCGATGGTGTTCACGCATCACTTCTTCAAGACGGCCGCGTTCATCTTTGTCTCCACCGCTATACACGCCATCAGTGTAAAGAAAGAAGATGTCTCCCGTGTTCATAAGTGTGAGCTCGGCCACGTCCGAAGATTTCACTCGTCGCTTGCGATAGTCCAAAGACAGATATCGGTTCCGATCAGGATGGTCTTCCGGGATTTGTAAGCCGAGAGGGAGAAACTGCACCATCCGGCTCTTGTCCAATTCCACGAATCTGCCAAATTCCGCAGAGTAGACGAGTGGCGGCGGATGTCCGAAATTCACAAAACGAAATTTGCCGGATGGCCGGATTTCGCCATACAGCATCGTGGCGATCTCCTGTACCCCATCCGTCAAACTTCGTCCGAGTGCATTGCGCGCGGTAGATGATTGAGCCAGACGTAGGTTCAGCCTCTCGAACAATTCCGGTGTACTCTTCCCGCGATGATCGAGCTCCGAAAGCATCAGCGCTTGAAACGTGTCATGGACTGTCGAGGCGATTTTGGCGGCAATGATTCCGTGGCCTTCGGCATCGACCAGGAGGACTCCGGCGGTGCTGCGGAGCGAGCGCAAGTCTTCCGCAACGCGCATTTGCTCCGAGCTTCGCGCTTCTCGGTACGCGGTCTCCTTTTCCAGACTGAACCCCGGGTGCAATTTCAGCCAGTTGACATGGTCGTCGACGGAATTGCGAGGCGGTGCACCGACGGCCAGCTTCTCAAGATATTCCTGCGAGCGCTTCAGTGCGAGCTGGATGCGACCATCGATGTCGTACCGTTGCTGAAAATTGATGTATTCAAATAGGTCGCCGCCAACTGCCCCGGCAGGACTGGAATTGCCATACATTTCGATTCCGGGCAATTGGGGAATTGCGCCTTCCACCGGCATCAGGCGCTTGCGCAGATAGTCGTCGATATTCGTGGGGATAGAAAATTCCATCCCGACTACTTTAACGCACGTCGCGCCCTCGCGGGTCATGCAAACTCCAAGAATCCACGATTGCGCCTCGGTTTAATCCTGGCCGAGCTTTAGCGGGCAAGCATATGTGCTGAGTTCGAGATGCTGACACCGAATTGCCTTGCTTCGTGATGTGTCCAAGTCGCTGCTTGCGAGCTCTGGACTTCTCATCCCCACGTGCGTGCCGATCTGCTTGCCACAGTGAAACCGAGTCGGAGTTCCGATGGTCAACACGTTTGCGAGAAGTGCACGCGACATCCTCTGACAGGCGCAATGCTCAGCCGCACTGCGGATTTTGGGTAGTGTCCTAATTTGAACGATGCCTTGCGGAGGGTAAACTTGGGAGTGAATTACAAGCCATCTCATAAATGTCTCAGGAGGATAACAGCGCAAGCGAGCTGAACCATCCCGAGGAAATTCTCTTGGTAGTATTCCCAGCGAATGACGATGCGACGAAAATTATGAAGCCAAGCGAACAGGCGCTCGATCTTCCAACGGCGGCGGTAGCGACGCAGGCGGCGACCGTCTTGAGTGAGAGGGGCTACGCGCACAAATTTGTGAGGGGCGATCAGTTGCACACCGTAGCGTTGCTGGATGTGCCGGTCCAAAGGGTCGCTGTCGTAAGCGCGGTCACCAATCATTCGCTCGGGAGTTTCCCTGAGGAAGCGTTGCTTGAGCGTAGGTTCAACGAGTTTTGTTTCATGAGGCGAAGCGCTGGCCACGTGCACGGCGAAAGGAAGACCATGGCCGTCTGCGATTGCCATGATTTTGCTGCCTTTGCCGCGTTTTGTAGGGCC
>Ga0181532_10002762_pt1 | contig 16249 bp, 17 predicted proteins | sample PEATcosm2014_Bin_33_FD_119768 | JGI IMG/M metagenome (GOLD analysis project Ga0181532, IMG submission 119768) | Peatland microbial communities from MTU Mesocosm Facility, Houghton, MI, USA - PEATcosm2014_Bin11_30_metaG | ecosystem: Environmental > Terrestrial > Soil > Wetlands > Peat | place...
CTAGCCACCTTCATCATGTTGGCTGCATCTTCGGGAGCCCGGAGGGGTGAGCTCCTGGCGCTGCGCTGGAGCGATATCGACCTTGACCACCGAACGCTTTCGATCGAGCGGGGGATCGTGCGGGTGGGGGACAGCCTTGTCGAGCAGGGGACGAAGACGCATCAGAGTCGACGGATCTCACTTGATTCCGGGACGGTCAATGCGCTGAGGGTCCATCGTCAGAACGCGACGGAGCGCGCCCGATTTGCCGGGTCCACGATTACATCGGAGAGCTTCGTATTCAGCCACTCCGTTGATGGCTCGACTCCTTGGCATCCGGACTCGACGTCTCGAGCCTTCCGAAGGATTTGCCAGCAGGCAGGAGTCGGAGGCGTTCGCCTTCACGATCTACGGCACTACGTGGTTACGCGCCTTCTCGCCGCTGGCGTCGATGTACGCACGGTTGCCGGACGGCTTGGCCACAGGAATCCGAGCACAACCCTCAACGTGTACTCGCATTTCGTTCCGGAGACTGATCAGGAAGCCGCAGAAACGCTCGGGCGAATCTTTGTGGATGCCGACCGCCCGACATCCAGTTAGGCGCAGGGCGTGGCCGCTTCTGGAGGCCTATTCGGGATGTCCAGACCGTCGTTCACGGTCAATCGTGTGCTCCTTAACAGGGTCTTCCGTCAACACCGTGGATCAAGGTCTCCTTGGTACGACCGGTTGGAATGCCAATTCGGATTGCCAAGGATCCCGCCGCCGGTCGGGGCTACGACTCGAGACTTAGGCGACTGGCAATCTCATCTACGAATCGAGAGTGGCCTTGGACTCGATATCCATATCGATTTGTGAATGAAGGCGAATACGTCAGGACAACTTGCCGACGAGCTCTCGTCAGGGCTACATAGAAGAGACGACGATCTTCGACAATTTCGGGTGTCTCGTTACGCTGTGCCTCACGATTCCATCTAGCCCCCGGCATGATCGTTTCTTGAAGACCAGGCAGGTGAACAACATCGAACTGCCGACCTTTACTTGAGTGATACGTCGTCACAACTATTCGCCCCCAAACCCGCGCCCCTCTTGCGAAGTCACTGATAGTTGGGATATCGCCTTCCAGAGTTTGGCGTTCTAAGGCGGAGAGCGACTCCAGCTCATCGGGTCGTGACCCGTCGCGGGATAGGAGCCTGTGTAGGTCGAGCCCGTCGACAACATGACGTATCCACGGGCCAAGCGGATCTTCAGGTCTGACCCCTGAATCGAGTGATCGTATGAGGCGACCCCATCGATTCAAGTCGACCTCAGCTTGAGCTCCGCCGGCGTCGTCCACGAGCTGGAGGTACGGGATAACCAGCTCAGAGTATCCATCAATATCGGGTGCAGTCGGATCTAACTCCCAAATCGCGCACCGTTGCAACCATTTGATGAGTGGCGTGATTGGAAAGGTCTCATCCCGTTCAAGGATGTACGGGAGGTCAGCCGCCGCTAGACGTTCGGTAAGCACATCGAGCATTGGCCCGCGACCTCGATAAAGAATAGCGATTTCATGAGCCGGTACTCCTGACTCTAAGAGCGCGGGAACAAATTCGTCGATGACGGATCTAGCCTGATACTCCAACCCTGGTGGACAGGGATTGAGAATGACTTCGCCTTCGTCAGTCCGGTTGGGATCCGCTTCGTAACCGCGGGTGACGTCAAGGGCGGCTTCGGCGGCGTCGATAAGACGTCGACCCGCGCGATAGTTGAACCGCAGTCGAACCACGTAAAAGCTCGGGTCGATTTCGAGTTCATTGAGATAGCGAGGGTTGGCGCCCGAAAACCCGAACACGCATTGATCTGGATCACCCACCGCGAAGATATTCGTACCCGCGCTATGCAGACAAAGAACGATTTTGTGCAATGGCCCGCCAAGGTCCTGATACTCATCGACGGCAACCCATGGATATCGTGCGACCAACAAGTCGGAAGTTGCAGAGTCTGTTTGAAGCAGTCGTAGGGCCTCGAACGTCATCCCGTCAAAGTCGATCAGTCGCTGTCGGTGGAGGGATTCTTCGTAGTCGTGGGCAACTGCCACATGCCGTGGATCAAATGAATCAAGTGACTCCTCGCACGCAAGCGCCTTGCGAATAACCCCTAGGGTTGTATCGAAATATGCTGGGTTTTCAGACACATCCTGGGAGTCCAGGGCCCGCTGAAGAAGCCGTCCTCGCTCCGGAGCACTAGCTACTGTCCGCTCGGCGAGCTCAGCTACGCCCGCTAGCCGGGCATATGGTCGAATGATTCTGGTCAGACAGAAGCTGTGAACGGTTCCAAGAAACAGGCGGGGTCCAGGGCGGAGCCCCTGCCGACGAAGACGGATCGTGAATTCACGTACCGCATCCGCGCTGAACGTTATGCAAGCAACTCCTCTAGGTGGACGAACCTCCTGTGTTAGTAGGTGGGCGACTTTGAGAACGACCGTGTCCGTTTTGCCGCTACCAGGACCAGCCAGCACCACAGTGTTGCCCTCGTGGATTATTGCGTCTCGCTGCTGTTCGTTCAGAGCTGCGATCGCAGCACTCAAAGACAATGCCTCTCCTTAGCTGTCGACGATCAATCGCCTAACCGCGCCCAGCGCCTTCCCAATGTGCTCGGGCGGGTCCACGCCTTCGAGGTGCTCCGCCAATCGTTGAGCAAACCGACCCTTTCCGACGGTGTCGATACGCCTGAGAACGTCTCTGGCCCGTTGAGCGTCCTGTGACGAAGCCTCGAGAGCGTCAGAAAAACCTGTCCGCCGTCGGTCGCTCGCAACGAGCTCCTTATAAGCGTCGTTCATTGCATCACTCGCATTTGGAAGAAGATCGATTTCAAGAGTCTCGATGCCGACGAACACATCTTCGGTGGCACAAACCTCGCGACCCGCCGAGTAGTTTTCGGATTCGATCAAGGCCTTTACTTCCAGCTCAAGGCTTGGGCTCAGCAGGCGGCCACCTCGTCGCAACCCGACTGGCACTCCCTCAGAATTCGGATCACCATCGGTGATGACGACGGTTGGGATGTCAAGTCCAGTGTCGCCGAGGAGTTTGCGATACGGAGCAAAGTCTGACCCGTGCACTGAGCAGACAGTGACGCCGTGTGCATCTAGATCGATGCCAGCGTTAAGCGCAAATGCCGGCACAAGGTAGAGCTCCGCCAAGCCTTCGACTAACACGACGACTCGAGCGAACACAATTTCGGCTCGCGTGACATCGAGGTAGCGCTCAATGTCTCTTTCCTGGAGCTCCGAAAGATCAATGTTGTGAACGTGGTAGGCGTCTGTCTCGTCGCCGTTCTCTCGCAGTAACACCAATGAACGAAGCGGCGTCACGCTCACGATGTGGGGAGAGTGCGTGGTGACGATCAATGCGCGCTCGTCCCGAAGCAGATTGCGGAAAAGAATCCGCTGTACGTGGGGGTGCAGATGTGCCTCCGGCTCTTCAACCGCCAGAACCAATTCAACTATTTCGTTAGCAGCCCGTTGCGTGCTTATCTCCTCCAAGAGGAGAACCAGGTAGAGCAGATTCGCCGTTCCTAAACTTGCCTGAGCAAGTCCCCGATAACGCTCTGTGTCTATGAACAGGCGCAGAGAACGTAGCAGTTGCTGTGACTGGGCCGAGACCACGCCCAAGGTAGCGTCGACGGAGAAGAGATCTCCAACCATGTGACGTAATCGGGTAGATATCGAGTCCTCAAGATCTCGAAGCGCCGGGTCGTCAAGCAAAGTACCGGTCGCACCGTCGATCGCTTCTGAGACATTCTCGAGTAGCTCGGTCGGTACCGGCATTCGTGACACGAGCCTGCCAAGCGGCGAGCGTGGGGACCGCAGATCACCCTCAGCATCTCGTAGGGCGGGCAGGATGCGGAGTGATATGAATCGCCACTCGGCGCGTCCGATCCGTTTACCCTCGTCTTCACCGCCGAAGATGAGAACCTCATAATCGTTCTCGCCTAACGCCTCTCGTGGTTCGATGCCGTCTTTCGCTCGATAGAGGTATGTCAACCGCGCGCGATAGGGCTCACGATCTACGAGAAACTCCCCCAGGACAGCCTTGGCGTCGACGTCATCGTCAAACCCTGTTAGATCTATATCCACACGAATCTGGGCGCCCGCAAACGGCTGATCGAGTCCATCCCAAAAGTCATCAGCACTTAGCCGACGACGGGTTTCTGAAACGGAAGGGTCCAGGACTAGGCGAAGTGCTTGTAAGAAGTTGGACTTTCCTGAGGAGTTCTCTCCGACTATGACCACTCCAGTCGGCAAATCCTCAATTACCAATGATCGGAAGTTCCGAAAATGGGAGATGGCAACGCGGTCGATATGCACCTGTCCTCCCGCCTGTGTGTCGTGATCGAGTGATGGCCCAACCGAGCTCTCCGGAACACGAGTGGACCAGAAGTTCAGTCATAGGTCAAGCATCGGCGGACTTCGACAATGCGTCAATCAGCGCACCCTTCGACTCAGCGGGCTACGTGTGAGGCATGGGATCACGAATTAGGGCCACCAGCCGGTTTCTACGGCATCCGATCGAGTCGTCTCGTGCCTGGTTGCGTAAGCAGAGCGTGCTCACGTTTCTGTCAGCGGCTGGTGTCGTCTTGAGCGCTGCAGGATTGGCGGTTGTGATCGGGATCGGGCGAGTTCAGATTCAGTCGAGTCGTGGAGGTTCGGGAGACCTGTTCGCCGATCCTTGGTTTGATATGGGTCTGTTCCTCGGGGTCGCCGCCATCATTCTGGGTGTGATTGCCATCTGTGCAAACGTGACACAAGGGAAGGCTTTGAAAGAGTTCCCGCTGGTTTCCATGGAGATGCTCGGCTGGTCATCGGCTGATACGGAGCACGAACTAATTCCGGGTGGACCAAGGGTAAAGGTCACATTGGTTCGCTACACCGTGCGGTTCATCAGCAATGAAGCATCGCGTAATGCAAGCTTGTCTCCGGTCTTGTGGTGGAAACTAAGAAGGGGCGCGCCACAAGGTCTGGCGATCTGGATGCTGACGAATGCGACATGGGAGATTGATGCTCAAACTGTTGGCGGGGTCATTGATCCGCCCCATCCGCTGCCACTACCTGTTCGACTGATGGCGGGTGAGGCGATTCAGGGTGATCTGTATTTTGAGGCATGGGAACCAATGGGCGAATTCCTAGATCGTAATTTTCTACCCTGGTTTGAGATTACAGATCACTTTTCGGGAAGAGTTGTTTCGTTTGATGCGGCAATTTCAAGAAAGCATGACCACACCAACTGGACACCGAAATGAAGGCGCTCAAGGTATCGGCTGAAAGCAGCCTCACAACCACGCGCAACAAGCACCGCTCCTAGAGGCCGGTCTGAGTTGTCCTTGCCGTCTTGCAAGTCGACCACAGTGCTCCTGAGCAGGCCCTGCCTTCCAAGGGGTTCAAAACCGTCTGCTCCGTAGCACTCATTTGATTGCCAATTTGGATTGCCAAGGGTTCCCCTGCCTTGACGCCTAAGTTCGCGTCCTCTAGGCTTTCACTATGAAAATAGGACAGGGGGGCAACGAATCAGCCGGGGCAAAAGCGTCCCTCCGCGCTGGCAAGGGTCCAACGTCGCCGATCGAGTTCCGGCTCGACCCCGCCTCGGGTGTGCCGACGTACCTGCAGCTCGTCCACCAGGTCGAACACGCACTGCGCCTTGGCTACCTCAAACCGGGCGACCAGCTCCCCAAGGTCAGGGATGTCGTCGCCTCGCTGGCCATCAACCCGAACACGGTGTCTAAGGCCTACCGAGAGCTGGAAACGAAGGGTCTCATCGTGGGGCGTCCGGGCCAGGGCACGTTCATCTTGGCGACCCTCAGCCAGGTCGCGCTCCCCGAGCTGACCGGGCTTCGGCGATCCCTGCGGGGCTGGCTGGCCAAGGCCGACACGGCAGGGCTCGACGAGAGCGGCATTGCGGCACTCGTCGCAAGCGAGCTGCGGGATTTTTATGAGCGTCGCAGCGGTTCGAGCGCCCGCGCGTCAAGCGGCGAAACGGAGGGCGTCGCATGAACGTCATCGAGACCAACGGCCTCGGAAAGTCGTATGGAGCGACCAAAGCACTCCACGACTGCAGCCTTGCGATCCCCGAAGGGCACGTGGCCGCGCTGGTCGGGCCTAACGGTGCCGGAAAGTCGACGTTGCTGAACCTCGCGGTCGGATTGGCAACGCCGACGAGCGGTGAGTTGAGCGTTCTCGGCGGCTACCGGGCCGGGTCGCAGGCCGCACTCGACGGCATCGCCTTCGTCGCTCAGGACACGCCGCTGTACAAGAACCTCTCGGCCGCCGACATGCTGCACCTCACCCGAAATCTCAACCGGCAATTCGACGAGTCCTACGCCGAGGCCCGGCTGGCCGAGTTAGGTATCCCACAGAAGCGTAAGGCGGGCAAGCTGTCGGGCGGGCAGCAGGCCCAGCTCGCTTTGACACTGGCGCTGGCCCGCCATCCTCGCCTCCTCGTGCTCGATGAGCCGGTGGCCATGCTCGACCCGATCGCCCGTCACGATTTCATGGCCACGGTGCTGACAGCGGCGGCCGACGACGGCGTGTCCGTGCTCCTTTCCTCGCACGTGCTCGCCGAACTCGAGCGGGTGGCCGACTACCTGATCATGATGTCCTTCGGGCGCATCCAGCTGGCCGGCGAAGTCGACGACCTGCTTGCCGCCCACCGGGTGTTGACGGGCCCGACCTCTGAGGCCAGCAGCTACGACGAACATCCAGTGGTGCATTCTCGACGCGGCGATGCCCAGGCTCACTTGCTAGTTCGGGTAAGCGCGGACGATCAGATCCCAGTGGGTTGGGAGGCGCATCCGGTTGGCCTGGAGGAACTCGCGCTGGCCTATTTGCGCGAACCCGGCGCCGCTGCGCTGCCCGGTCCGGTCCGGAGTTGGGATGCCGGCCCGTCGGAGGTGACGAGATGACCACTTTGAACACGATGTCAAGACCCACGCCCGTGCAGCAAGGCGCGGACCTGCAGCCGCTGCCGTGGCGACGGATGGCCTGGGTGACTTGGCGTCAACACCGCACGGCGCTGATCGGCGCGGTCGCGTTTATCGGCGCGCTGGCACTGTGCCTTGTGATCGTCGGTCTCCAGCTGCACCACGCCTACTCCGCCGCAACTGCGTGCCACCCGACGGGTTCGGCAGCGTGCAACACCGTGGTGGCCAACTTCAATGGCATCGGCAACTTTTTGTCCAGTGGCGCTTTCTTCCTGGTCGTGCCGCCACTGATCGGAGCGTTCGTCGGCGCGCCAGTGCTGGCCCGAGAGTTCGAAGCCGGCACCTTCCGCTATGCCTGGACCCAGGGCTTCGGGCGGTGGCGCTGGACGCTCGCCAAGTTGGTAGGGCTCGGAGCCGTGGTGGCCGTAGCCAGCGGTGCCCTCAGCCTGCTGGCATCGTGGTACTACCAGCCGTATTTCGCCTCGGGCAATCAGTCGCTGTCTCTTACCACCTTCAACCAGCTCAATCCCGGATTGTTCGAGCAGCGCGGCGTTGCGTTCGCCGCATGGACTCTGGCCGCTTTCGCAATCGGCGCTCTGGCCGGGGTGCTCATTCGCCGGGTCGTCCCTGCCATCGTGACCACTCTGGCTCTGTGCGGAGCACTGGCTTTTGCGACGGGGGGGTGGCTACGCATGCACTATCTGACTCCGCTGGTCACCCAGGGACTCAACGCGCCGGGTTCCGCGCGGATCGTGAGCCAATGGGGAAGCAGGGGCGGCCGGGTCGTCTTCACCGGTCCGCCGTCGTATCCCATCTACCAGCAGTACTGCCCAGCTCAGGCCGGCCTGGGCAAAGGCGACGGGTCGGGAGCGGGGAATCCCCTTCAGTGCCTGGCTCAGCACGGCTTCACGTTCTGGACCAGCTACCAGCCTGCCAGCCGGTTCTGGGCATTCCAGTGGATCGAAGGCGGCTGGCTTTTCGCTCTGTCTGTCCTGCTCATCGCTGCGACCGTGCTGTCGGTCCGGCGACGGGCGACCTGAAGCCGAGACAACGTGTCCCACGCCCGAGTGGGTCGACAACAGCTCTAGTGGGACGGCTCGTGGAACCAAACGGGCCCGGATGCCCCGCAGGGCCTACCACCAGATTCACCGGCGCGAACTATGCAGCCGGAGAGGCCACTACTTGCAGATACGTATTGCGGCATATCACCTCAGGAGGCGTCATGCGTTTTAGCCAACGACAAAAGAGCGAGTTCGGATTGAGATGGCGACTTCGACTGTGCCGCGCTGGGGCGATGGCGGGGGGAGTTCTTGTTGTCGGCGTCGTTTTTGCGGCATGCAGCGGCGGGCCATCGACTCCGGGCGTCGCCACAGATTCGACGACCACCACGAACCGTTCGGCCGGCGGTGCGACCCAAGCAACGGGACTCCTCGCGTACTCCTCATGCATGCGTTCGCACGGCGTGCCGAACTTTCCCGACCCCAGCGGCAGCGGTGGGATCCCTAAGCAAGGTGTCATCAGCGCGGAAGGTGCCGTCAGCAGTACGCAGGCCACGGTGGCCCAAAACGCCTGCGCACACCTGCTCCCCGCCGGGGGATCCCTGAGTGGACGCGCCAGCCAGACGGTCACCGTCCAAGACCAGCAGTACTACCTCAATGCGGTGGCCTGCATGCGCGCACACGGCATCACCAACTTCCCCGACCCGGTCTTCTCCGGTGGGGGCGTCAGCTTCACCCAACCCCCCGGCATCGATACCAGCTCACCGCAGTTCATCCAGGCCAATCAGATCTGCCGAAGGCTCATCCCCAATGGACTCCCCGACAGCAACGGGACAGGAGAATGACGAGGAGTCAGCGTTGGGCTCGCGCCGGTGGGTGGGCGAAGGTTTCGCTCTCCGAGGTCACCGCGCACCAAGCCGCCCTCGGAGATGCTGACGCATGCGCCCCTCCGCCGGCGAGGCCACTGCCGAGCTGCCAGAAGCGGCGCTCGTGGGCCGCGGGTGCCGCAAAGTGTGCCGGCGTCCGGTCAGGTGATGCGGTAGCCGACCCCTGGGATGGTCTCGATCACGTCGGGGTCGCCGAGTTTGCGGCGCAGCCGGCCGATGGTGACCTGAACCGTTTTGGTGAAGGGGTCGGTGTGCTCATCCCAGACCTGCTCGAGGAGATCTTCGGTGCTAAGGGTGGCGGGCGAGGCGCGCATCAGCGCTTCGAGCACGGCAAACTCCTTCGGGGTCAGCTCGCTCGGCATCCCGGCTCGGGAGGCGGTCCGGCGGAGGGGGTCGAGTTCGAGGTCGGCTGCTTTGAGGATCCGGGGTTGGGCCGTTGGCTTTCGACGGGCCAAGGCTCGCAGTCGCAGGACCAGCTCGGCGAAGTGGAACGGTTTGGACAGGTAGTCATCGGCGCCGAGCCCGAGCCCGCTCACCCGATCCGTGGGTGCGTCTGCCGCGGTGAGCATGAGCACCATGGCCGGATCATCGCTGTCGGTGATGAGCCGACAAATGGTGTCACCGTGGATGCCGGGCAGGTCCCGGTCCAAGACGACGACGTCGTAGCGGTTGATGACGAGATTGGAGGCGGCGTCGACCCCGTTGTAGGCGATGTCGACGGCCATACCCTGGTCCCGCAATCCCTCAGCAATGTCGTCGGCCAGTCGCCGCACGTCTTCCACGACCAGCACCCTCACGGCAGCCCTCGATCCAGTCGGGCGGGCAGTGCGTGAGGAAGCGTGACGGCCACCCGGAGGCCTCCTTGTGGGCGAGCTTCGAGTTGGACGTTTCCGTGGTGGGCGGCGGCGATGGCTGCGACGATGGACAGTCCCAGCCCCACTCCGCCATCGGAGCATGTGCGCTCGGCACCGCCTCGCCGGAAGGGCCGTCCCAGCTCGCCGACCTCGGTGGGATCGAGGACCGGACCGCTGTTCTCGACGATCAACCAGGCAACTGGGCCCTCCCCGGTGGTTGTGACCTGCACCCAGCCGCCAGGCTCGTTGTAGCCGATAGCGTTGTCGATCAGGTTGGCGACCAGACGGCAAAGGAGTGTGTAGCTGCCCGCGACCTCCACCTTGTCAAGATTGCGGTGCACGGTCAGGTTGGCTGCGCCAGCACCGTCGGTGCCGTCGAGTGCGTCCGCAGTGATATCGGGCAGCGAAACCGTCGTCAGGTCTTCGATCGCTCCCTGCTGGGCCCGGGCCAACAACAAAAACCCCTCCAGCAGTCGTTCGGCCTGATCGAGTCCTTCGCGGACCTTGGCCGAAAGCACCGACGCGTCGTTCGAAACAGGCGGAGACTTTGCTCCGGCAACATCGAGGGACGTGCGAATCATCGCCAGCGGGGTGCGAAGCTCGTGCGAGGCGTTGGCCACGAACGCTCGCTCGGAGTCGAAAGCACCCTCCAACCGGGCGAGCAACCCGTCGATAGTGTTCGCCAGGTCCGTGATCTCGTCACTCGGGCCGGCCAGGGCAAGACGTTGGTGGAGGTTGTCCTCGGAAATGTGCCGCGCCGTGGCAGTGATCTGGCGCAGCGGGCGCAGCACCCGGCCGGCCATGAGCCACCCGACCAGGACCGAGACCACGGCCATGATGCCCAACGCCGCACAGAACCACCGCAGCAGAGAGTGCAAGTCGGCGGAGCGCTGCGCGTTTTGCGCCGCACGCACAGAATCGGAAACAGCGGTGGCGTTGACCCCAGGTGGGGGGGACTTCGGAGACCCCTGCGATGCGGTGCTTTGGGGCGGGGTGGCGAGGTGGACGGTGTGCTGGCCCGAAGACCCTGGCGTGGAGGTGCTATGGAACTGCGGGGTGACGATGTGGACGGTGTTCGAGACCGGAAAGCTCGCTACGAGCAGGTAGGTCACGCTAAGCAGCGCCGCGCCGCAGAGAAGAAACAGCACGCCGTATGCGAGGGCGAGGCGCATCCGTACGGTCCGACGGGGCACGCCGGACCTGGTCAACCTGCGGGCCACCGAGGCGAAGGGTGGAAAGGCGGTCTCAGTCAAGGCTCTAGCCACCTCATCGTGCCTTGGAGATGGCGCCGGCCAGACCCAACGGCAGTGACCCTGAGGCAGTGCCGTTGCTCGACGCGCGCCACCCCAATGACCTCTCGTGCACTTGCATGGGTCCCAGCATGGCTCCCAGCCGCTAACAAGAAGGTAACAGCCTCTGTTGAGTCACTGTTACCGGCAACGTCGTACAACCACCTCGGAACCCACTGTTCACGAGGAAGGACCACGACATCATGGGCGACGACATCGCACAGTCTCCAGGGATCACCAAACGCCCGGGCCGAAAAGTTGGTGTCAGGGTCGGTCTCTTTGGGCTGCTGGCGGGCTTCGGGGTTCTGGTCGCCGCATGCGGGGTCGGATCGATGAACCCAGGAGCGGCGAACACCCGCAACCCCACTACCACGACCGTCGCCCCATCCGGCGCTGGTTCGAACTCGTCGGGAGACACGAGCCAATCGGAAGAGCTGCAGTTCGCGCAGTGCGTGCGTTCACACGGGGTCCCCAACTTCCCCGACCCAAGTGGTGGGGGCCTGCTCAATGCCATCTCCGCCGCGGGTATCAACACCAAGTCGCCTACCTACCTGTCCGCCGAGCAGGCGTGTAAGAGGTACAGCCCGGCCGGTCACTTGAGCCCAGCCCAGAGTGCGGTCGCCAATGCCCAGGGACTCGAGTTCTCTCAGTGCATGCGCTCACATGGGGTGCCCAACTTCCCCGATCCGAGTGCAGGCCCCACCGGCGGGCAGGCCATCAACCTGCACGGTCTGGGCATCGACCCCAGCAGTCCGACTTTCCAGGCGGCCAACAGTGCCTGCCAGAACATCGTACCGGGCAGCAAATGATCGCGGCAGGTGCACGCGGCGACGCCCCGGGTGGTTCGCGGCCCTTGTGGACTGGACGGCCTGACCGATGAGCGCGGGCGTGCCGCAGCAGCAAACAGACCCAGACACCGAGCAATTCTCGCTCACCGCACACGATGAAGGCGCCGCGCCAACGGGGTGGCGTTGGCGCAAGGCATCGTGGGTGATCGCGGTGGTGGTATTGGTATTGGTTGCGGCCGGCGTTGCGTTGGCGATCATCAAACCCTTCTCCTCCGCAGGTGCTGGGAGTGCCGGGGTCGCGCAAACCGCCGCCCCAACTGGGATCTACACCGTGGCCCGCCAGGACCTGTCCTCGGAGACCCAGGTCTCTGCCACTCTCGGCTACTCCGGCTCCTACACAGTCCCTGCACCCAACGGAGCGAGCGCGCAGGACGTCGCGGGTGCCCAGCAAGCCGTGACCGCGGATCAGCAGGCCCTCTCCGCTGATGAGCAAACCGAATCCGACAAGTCCAACGCCGACAACCAGGCGACCGCCGCGGCCCAGAGCGACGTCACCACCGACCAGACCGCCCTCAGCTCCGATCAGGCCACACAGTTTCAGGACTGCGCAGGAACAGGCGTGTTGAGCCCAACGTGCAGCCAGGCTGAGCAAAAGGTCAGCGCGGACCAGACTCAGCTGGCCCAGGCCAACCAGCAGCTGACCACCGCCCAGTCGACCGCCACTCTTGACCACGATCAGAACCAGGCCAAGGTTCAATCTGACCAGACCAAGCTGGCGGGCGACCAGGCCACACTGGCGTCGTTGCAAGCCAGCGAAGTGAACCCGGGCACGACCTACACCTCACTGCCGCAGGTGGGCGACGTCATCAAAGAAGACCAATCCGTCTACTCGCTCAGCGACGAACCGGTCCCGCTCCTCTACGGCGCGAACCCCGCCTATCGGGCCTTCTACGTTGGCATGCCCGACGGCGCGGATGTGGGCGAGCTGACCGCCGACTTGATCGCCCTCGGTTTTGCCGCCGGGCTGACCCAGAGCAACCACTACTCGGCTGCCACGGCGATGGCGGTCGAGCGTTGGCAAGGCGCGCTTGGCCTGCCGGCGGCCGGCAAGATCCTGCTCGGCGCGGTGGTCTTCGAACCCGGCCCCATCCGTGTTACCTCGGTCACGCCCTCGGTGGGCGCGTCCGTCGGGGGCGGGGGCGGGGGCGGCGGAAGCGGCGGGGGAGGAGGTGCAAGCAGCAGTGGCAGTGGCGGGGGTGTGCTGAACGCGACTTCGACCGCGCACCAGGTCAGCATCGCACTCGACGCCTCCGATCAGTCCGAAGTGGCGGTTGGCGACAAGGTGACCATCACCTTGCCCAACAATGAGACGACACCAGGGGTTGTCTCCTCGGTCGGCACGGTGGCCACGTCCTCGTCGGGTAGCAGCGGCAGTTCGGGGTCCGCGCCGAGCGGCAACAGTGGCTCGGGACCCTCGAGTCCCACCATTACGGTGCTGGTGAACCCCACCGATCCCGCAGCGAGCGGGACGTGGGACCAGGCATCGGTGAACGTGACCATCACGACCGGCACGGTCACCAATGCCTTGGTCGTACCGGTCGCTGCCCTGCGAGCCCAGTCGAGTGGGCGCTACGCGGTTGAGGTGAAGGAAGCCGGCGGCGCCGATCACTTGGTGGCGGTCACGTTGGGCCTCTTCGATGACGCTGACGGCCTTGTCCAAGTCAACGCGACCGATCTGGCCCGCGGTGAGCAGGTCGTGGTTCCGAAGTTATGAGCATCGGCAGCGCCGAGTTGACCCAGCCTGGCTTCGGCGACGACCGCCTCGCCTCCGCGAATCGTGGAAGCCCGCCGGTGCTCGAGGTCGACCAGGTGACCAAGATCTATCCGAGCGAGCCGCCGGTGACTGCGTTGAGGGGTGTCTCTTTCACCCTTGAGCGGGGCGAGCTGGTGGGGATCGTGGGCCCATCGGGCTCCGGCAAGACCACCTTATTGCATCTCATGGGGACCTTGGACCGGCCCAGCACCGGTCGCGTCCGCATCACTGGCCTCGACGTGGAGCGGCTCTCCGACCGAGAGCTCGCCGCGCTACGGGCGACGCGGATCGGCTTCGTGTTCCAGCAGTTCTTCTTGGCCGAGCATCAAAGCGCCCTCGACAACGTCGCCGACGGACTCCTCTACGCCGGTGTCCCTTTGGTCGAAAGGCGCGCCCGGGCCCTCGACGCTTTGGAACTGGTGGGATTGGATGAACGACCTCACGCCCGTCCCACCCAGCTCTCCGGCGGCCAGCGCCAACGGGTGGCCATCGCAAGGGCGCTCGTGGGAAGCCCGGCCATCGTGCTCGCCGACGAACCCACGGGCAACCTCGACCAGGCCACGGGACAGGCGATCCTGAGCCTCTTTAAGGAACTCCACGGCATGGGGGTGACCATCGTGGTCATCACGCACGACCAAGAAATCGCAAACCACATGGATCGGCGGATCGAAATGCTCGACGGGCAGATCGTCTACGACGGCACGCAAGAGATCGGGGGGTCAACACGGCGATCCCCTGGTGACCGCTCCCGCACCGACGAAGGCCGACGGTGAGCACCACCGAGACCCTCGCGGTGCCACAGCTTCGACCGTCGGACCTCGGGCGCCTCTCGATGGTCGGGTTGCGAACCCGCAAGCTCCGAGCCGGGCTCTCAGCCCTGGGCATCGCCATCGGCGTCGCGGCCATTGTGGCCGTACTCGGACTGTCTTCTTCTGCGTCGGCCGGTCTGCTCAACAAGATCTCTGCCCTCGGCACCAACTTGCTCGTGGTCCAAAACGGCCAGACCCTCTCGGGCCAGAATGCCGAACTCCCAAAGGCCGCCCCGGCCATGATCGGCGGCATCGACGCGGTCACCCAGGTCCAAGAAACGGCGTCGGTCACCGGCGACGTCTTCGCCAGTCCGCTCATCCCGACCATCGATACCAACGCCCTCTCCATCGACGCGGCCAGCCTCGGCCTGCTGGGAACCGTCGGGACAAGCGTGGCCGAAGGCAGCTACCTCAACGGGGCAACTGCCCAAGAACCCGTCGCCGTCCTCGGCGCGGCAGCGGCCCAGCGCCTCGGGGTCGACCGGGTGTACTCGGGCGAGCGCATCTGGGCCGACAACATGTGGTTCTACGTGGTCGGTATCTTGAACCCGGCCGTACTCGCTCCCAACATCGACTCGTCGGTCCTCGTCGGTTTCCCTGCGGCAGAGCGATACCTCAGCTTCGACGGCCATCCCTCCACCATCTACGTGCGCGCCCAGGCCAGCCAGGTCGACGCAGTCCACAACCTCCTTGGCGCTACCGCCAATCCAGAGAACCCCAACGAAGTGGACATCTCGCAACCCTCTGCGGCTCTCGTCGCCCAAGCCGACGCCCAGGGCGCCTTCGACGACCTCTTCTTGGGCCTGGGCGCGGTGGCCCTCCTCGTCGGCGCGGTCGGGGTAGCCAACATCATGATCATCTCCGTCCTCGAACGCCGCTCCGAGATCGGCCTGCGCCGCGCCCTTGGAGCAACGAAGGGTCAGATCCGCACCCAATTCCTCTCCGAAGCGGTTTTGCTCGCCTTGATCGGCGGTGCGGTTGGCGTCGGGATCGGCGCCCTCGCCACTGCGCTCTATGCGTCCGCCAAACACGAGTCAGTAGTGATCCCCACCCTCGCGTGGGCGGGCGGCATCGGCGCGGCGATCCTCATCGGTGGCGTCGCCGGACTTTGGCCGGCCCTGCGCGCGGCCCGATTGTCCCCCACGCAAGCGCTGTGGAGCATGTGAGTCCATGGTCCTTCAAGCGGTCGGCACCGGATTGGAGGAAGCGAGGACGAACGGTGGCTTCCAACGAAAGTTGCAACAGGCCCGTCCTGTCGGACAGCCGCCGAGCCGCCACCCCCGCCGATCAAGTCACGGCGCCGGTTCGGTCTCATCTTCGGGGCAGGCGCGGCCGTGATCATTGTGGTCCTGACCTTGCATCGGGTGTTCGGGACCACGGACTCGTTTCTGGCTCCCAGCGAGGCCACCCTTGCCGGATTGAGCGTGCCCAGCGCATCGTGGCCATGGCCCAGAGCCAGGTCGGATACAGCACGGACCCGTCGAGCTCCTACTGCAACTAGTTCGGCGCTTCCTGGAACGCCGGCATGGCGGGCTGCCCAGGCGGCGAGAAGTACGAGGAGTGGGGCGCCGACTTGTCGCCTGGGCCTGGCAGAAGGCTGGTGTGCCCTTCACCTACGGCTATCGCTTCGAAGAGATCAATGGCGCTGCATTCAGTTTCTACGAATGGGGTAGCCAACGGGCAGTGGCACCCGGTGCCGAGCGTGGGGATGCGAGAACGACCCGGTCGTCGTCGCTGAGGTGATCACCACCCCCGGATCATGCACTCGGGTCTACCCGTGCGGTAGGTCCTTGGGCAGTCTCGGCGGCTCCCCGCCCTCTCGTCATCAGCGCTTCGGAGAGATCTCGATCACCAAAAACAAGCTCCCGAAATTTCACCACA
>Ga0181532_10002763_pt1 | contig 16247 bp, 14 predicted proteins | sample PEATcosm2014_Bin_33_FD_119768 | JGI IMG/M metagenome (GOLD analysis project Ga0181532, IMG submission 119768) | Peatland microbial communities from MTU Mesocosm Facility, Houghton, MI, USA - PEATcosm2014_Bin11_30_metaG | ecosystem: Environmental > Terrestrial > Soil > Wetlands > Peat | place...
CGGCCCATAATCCGGCCAACGGGAAGGTTCTCTGGCATTTCGAGTGGAACACTCACGAGCCGATCTGTTCCCAACCAATCGCCAATGCCGGCGCGCCCGACCAGGTCCTGTTAACGGTCGGCTACGGGAGGGGTAGCGCGTTGCTCAAAGTCTCCTGCGGCGCCAACGGTACGTGGGCCTCCGAGCCGGTTTGGGAGAGCAAAACGATGAAGACGAAGTTCACGACGGCCGTCGCCCGCGACGGTTATGTGTACGGGCTCGACGACGGCATCATGCAGTGCATCGATCTCAAGACGGGCCGACAGAAATGGAAAGGTGGCCGCTACGAGCACGGCCAGATTCTCATGGCCGGCGATCTGATCGTCGTCCAAACCGAGCCCGGTCCCGTGGTCCTCATCGAGGCCAATCCGCAGCATTTGACGGAGTTGGGAACAGTCCCGGCCCTTTCGAGCAAAACGTGGAACTGCCCGACGCTTGCCGGAAAATACCTTCTGGTCCGCAACGATCGGGAAGCCGTCTGCTACGAAGTGGCCCTCGCCAAATAATAGCGGCGGGCCCGCGCTTTACGCTTGAGGAAATAGCGCGAAGAGCTTTCCCACGTCGTCGAGCACTTCGAGCCGCCAGCACAAATCGAGGACTCGATTCTGCGTGGCGCGGTCGAGTCGGCCATCGGCCATGCGTTGAAATTTGGCGGACACTTCGTCGTCGCTCATCGGGTTTTGATCGTGGCCGCGCGGGAACTCATTTTCGGACGTGAACTGGGTTCCATCCTTGAGCGTCACGGCAATGCGGTTCGGGATGCCCCGCGGATAGCGGGCCGTGAGATCGCCGTTGCGATGGATCTTGATCCTGGACACCAGGTCGAGCAGCGACTCGTCATGGAGCCTTTCGTCGCTAAACGAGTTCAGCGTGACGTCGCCGTCGACCAAGGCGACCGCCGTGCAATAGGGCAGGCTGTGGTCGGCCGTCTCGCGTGTTTTGGGCCGCCATTTCTCCGGGTCCTTGCCGATAATGTCGACAGCCGCATCGAACGACTCGATGTCAATCGAGGCGATCTGCGAACGGTCGGGTATCCGTCGCCTCAACTCCAAGGCAGCGTGGATGGCGCTTTGCGAATGGTATTCGGCCGGCCAGAACTTGATCGACGTCTTCTTGATCATGAAATCAGAGCCCCCCGCCTCGCCTCCCATTTTGGGCAGGGTGATCGGTCCGGAGACTTGTTTGAAGAATCCCATCTCCCCCTCGAAGATCGGGGCCGGACCGGTCAGCCCCTCGGCCGCTAGCAGCGCGGCGAAGACCCCATTGCGCGACGCGTTGGCAAACGCGCAGCCTTTCCATTCCGAAAGCTCGCCGGCCCGCGTTTGGCGGAGAGTCACGTTCGGCGTTCCGGCCAGGTTGAGCGCCTGCAGGATTCGATCGGAGTTGAGTCCCAACAGCCGCGCGGCAGCTGCGGCGGTCGAGAACGCGCCGTACGTCACGTGATCCCAGCCGTGCTTGCGGATCGAAGCCGCGTCGCACAACCGGCATTGAATTTCGTAGGCCAGGACCGCGGCTGTAATGAGCTCGCGGCCCCCTGCGCCGGCGACTTCCGCGGCTGCCAGCACCGCGGCGAAGTTGTCGCTCGGATGAGCCGGCTCGAGCGACAAGTAGGTGTCGTTGTAATCGAGATAACGGAAGAGGATGCCGTTCGTGAAGGCCGCCACGTCGGGACTGGTCTTTTCGCGTCCGCCCAGGAAGCTGGCTCCCGGCCGGCAGGTGATCCGTGACGCGATCCGGCGTGCCACCGAGGGCGCGCCGGCGTCATACGCCCCCAGCGCGCAAGCGAGCGAATCGATCAATCGGCGCCGCACTTCGTGGACGGTCGCCTCGTCAAGCTGGTCGTACTGAAGTCGGGCCGCATATTCGGCCAGACGGTTTGCCAATTGCATTGATCAATCATGCCTCATCAGAGTTACCGTGCGAGAGAGATCTCAGCGGCGCTGAGGAGAGCGGCGATCAGGGATTGTCCGTCGTCGGCGTGCGTCCGTTGCCGTCCCCGGAGTCGCCATGCCGCACTGCGATGGCGGTGGCCGTCGCGTAGGCGCGGCAGTGGGAGATCGAGATCAAGACTTCGTCGATCCCAAAATCGCTGGCGATGTCCCGCGCGGTTCCTCGGATGTTGATCACGGGCTGTCCCGAGCGTTTTGTCGCCACTTCGATGTCGAGCCAGCCGACGCCCCGCGTCCAGCCGGTGCCCATCGTTTTCATCACAGCCTCCTTGGCCGCCCAGCGTCCGGCGAAGTGCTGGTAAGACTCCTTGCGGCGCTGGCAGTAGCGGATTTCTTCGTCCGTGTAGATTCGCTGCAGAAAGTGCTCGCCGTGTCGCTCGATCATCTGACCGATGCGGACGATCTCCACGATGTCGGTGCCGACTCCCAAGATCATCTTCGTCTTTCCCAAGCTCGGCTTCGGCCGTGGATGTTTCAGCGTCATTCTTCCAGCTTAGCGGGCGGGCTGCCTGCCTCCAACCGTAGCGACGACGGGATTTCTGTTGCATACGTGCGTTCCGCAGTTGGCATTCGCCGCGAAGTTAACCGGCCAAAGATCCACATTCCGGCCAGGCTCCCCAGTCCGATTTCAAGAATCCAGATCGCCGCCGCGAGGGGCCGCGATTTGATCCCCAGCGCCGACACACGGAATTGCAAGTAGTCGGCAAACGACGTGCCTCGTGCGCCGATTGTTCGCCGGGCGTCGTCGGCAATCTGTTTTGACTTGGGGTCGTCGGGGAATTTGCCCGATTCGAGCATTCGCCAGAAGGCGGCCCGTTTTGGATTGGCGGCCATCGCCCGTTCCTCGGCCACCCGGTCGAGCCGGTTCGATTCGACCGCCATTCCGATCTGTCCGCCAAGAATCACCACGAAGACGATGGCAGACCACACGCCTTTCGCCGCCGTCAGATCGAACACCGCAGCCAGCCGAGCAGCAGCCCAACCGGCAAGCAAGCCGTGGCCAATTGCAAACAACCCCAGCATTTTGACCCGCGGCGGCAAATGAACTGCGACCAGAGAGATCGCCGCCGTCGCGAGCAGAAACAGAACCAGCCAGGAAAGCCGGCCGTTTCGACGGGCAGCCGGTGCCACGTCAGGTTGTGGGAAAGCCGATTCGGCCATAATTTCAGGTTTTGTTTACGGTGCCGCGCCTTTTGACGCGGTCATTGCGCCAGCCGGTTTGCCATCGTGCGCCGACCATTCGGGCCATCCGCGGCTCGGGATGAAACTGTGGTCCTTTTCCCGTACTCGTTCATTGATGAAGGTCCCGTCGAATGTCAAACTGAAAGCATCGGAAATCGCTATCTTCCCTATTTCGACCGGGACGAACCAGGGTGCGGGTCATTAAGCCGTGGGCCGTCTTAAGGAGAGGAATGTGCTTTACCGTTTGTGGATTTCGACTGCCGCGGTTTTGTTCCTTGTGGTCGGACCGCGACACGGGCTGGTGGAACCGTTGCGCGGGGCCGATGCGCAAACTCGGCCGCTGGTTGAATACGTCAATAAGCCCGATCCGAGCTACCACTGGACAAAAGTGGCGCAAGGGACCGTCGGTCCGGCACAATTCGCCGAACTCGTGCTGACTTCGCAGACGTGGAAAAACATCGTCTGGAAGCACGAGTTATTCGTGATCAAGCCGAACAACGTCGACCCGGCGGCCAAGCAAGCCATCCTGATGATTACAGGAGGCGATTGGAAGCCCGAGGTCGAGCAGACGGGCCGCAAACCGGACGTTCCTCAGGAGGTGCAGATTCTGGCCGTGTTGGCCGCCCAGCTTCGCGCGCCGGCGGCCATGCTGATGGACGTTCCCTTTCAGCCGATTTTTAACGGCAAGACCGAGGACGCCATCATTGCCTACACGTTCGACAAATACTTCCAGACCGGCGATCCCAACTGGCCTCTCCTCTTGCCGATGGTCAAAAGCGCCGTCCGCGCGATGGATGCCGTCCAGTCGTTCTCTAAACAAGAATGGTCCCTGGGCCTCGAAAAGTTCACGATCGCCGGTGCGTCGAAGCGCGGCTGGACGACATGGCTGACGGGAGCCGTCGACAGCCGCGCCGCCGCCATTGTTCCCATCGTGATCGACACGCTCAATATGAAGCCGCAGGCGAAGCTCCAGTTGCTGAGTTTCGGCGGGTTCTCGGAGCAGGTCCAGGACTACACCGACCGCAATCTGCAACAACGGATGGACAGCCCGGCGGGTGAGGCGCTGCGCAACATCGTTGATCCGTTTTCCTACCTCGACATGCTCAAGTTGCCGAAGCTGTTGATGATGGGGACCAACGACCGCTATTGGCCGTTGGAGGCGGCCAGTCTTTACTGGAGTGACCTGCTTGGCGAGAAGTATCTCCTCTACGTGCCAAACAACGGGCACGACCTCAAAGATTTGCGGCGAATCGTGGGCAGCGTCCTCGCGTTCCAGGAGCACGTCGCCCTCGGGAAGCGGCTTCCAAAGCTTAACTGGAAGTTCGACCGCGATGCTTCGTCGCTCCATCTGGTCGTCGAATCGGACCTGAAACCAGCGTCCGTGGCCGTCTGGACCGCGTCCGCTCTGTCGCGCGACTTTCGCGAATCGAAATGGTCATCGCAGCCGGCACGGCTCGAAAGCGGGAAATACCGTTTCGATCTGCCCGTTCCCGCCAAGGGCTACGCCGCCGCGTTTGGCGAAGCCGTGTTTTCTAACGGCGGGTTCCCCTATTTCCTGTCGACCAACGTGCGAATCGTCGGCAAGACGGACAAGCAACCGGTGGCCGCGAAAAAGGGCAGGTGAGGCGGCTGAGTTTTCGCTAGCGAAAAAAAGTGCCGTCGCGGGACACCGCCGCGATCAGTCGCCCTTATTTCTCCATGTCGACTCGAACGTCGTACGATTTCAGCTCGGCCACCTGGTTCTTGACGGCCGTCTCGCTCAAGGGGTTGCCCTTTAAATAAAGATGCCAGTAGGGGGCGAAGCGGCGGTCCCCCTGTGCGTCTTTCTTCGCCATCGCCACCAGCGGGGCCAAATCGGTGATCTTGTTCCCCTCGAGCATCGTGTGCCGCAGCTCGGTCATCCCTGAGAGGGCCGTCACGTCGCTGATCTGATTGTTCCGCAAATCGAGCGACTCAATCCACTTCAGTCCCTTCAGCGGCGAAAGATCGGCCACCTGGTCGCCTTCGAGATAGAGCGAGGCCAGCTTGTCCATTCCGGCCAACGGCTCCACGGACTTGATCTTGTTGCGCGACAGATCAAGCGCCATCATTTTTTTCAGATCTTTCAAGGGCTGCAGGTTCTCGATCTGATTGCCGTCGAGCCGCAAGTATTGGAGCTTGACGAGAGGCGCCAGCGGAGCCACGTCGAGGATCTTGTTTTGCGAAAGATCGAGCGACTGGACATTGATCAATCCGGCGAGCGGCTTGAGGTCGGAAATCGCATTGCCGGCCAGCTCGATCAGCTCCACATTGACGCACTTCTCCAAGCCGGCAAGATTGGCGATCTTCTTGCTCTTCGCCCGGAGAAAGTAGATGTTTTTCAGATCGTCTTCTTTCAGTTCCTCTTTGTCGCCCTTCTTCAACTCCTCGCGGACGGCGGCTTCGAGGGCCTTGTCCGCGAAGAGGGGATTGGCGGCGCGGACCGCAATCCCGCGGGTCGAAACCGCGGCGAACAATGCCAAAACCAGGGCCGACTGAAGCCGTTTCATCGTGCTGTGTCCTCGAGAGGGAGGGAACTTGCGTCCTCGAGCCAGGTGGGAAAGACTGCCAAAAACCAGTCTAACGGGTCAGGTTGGGGGGTCTCAACTCAAATCGGTCCGTCTGACGGCTGGGGGGACGGACTGTCGCCCCGCTGCAACAGGGCCTGATAGCCACCATCGGCGGGCCGGCCGGGGACGTGATATCGCTCGCAAACGAGCGTCAACTCCGTGCGGGCCCCCAATACCTGTCGCACGATCTGTTCATTCTCTTCCGGCTCGATGCTGCAGGTCGAGTAGACCGCCCGGCCGCCCGGCTTGAGACGCTGACACGCGGCCAAGAGGAGGGCCTGTTGCTGGCCAGTCAGCTCCTCGATCTGGGCCTCGTCGATCCGCCACCGAGCTTCAGGCCGTTTGCCCAGAACTCCGGTATTCGAACAGGGAACGTCGACGAGAACCGCGTCAAATGGCCCCGGCGGGACGTTATCGCTACTGGGCGAAACCAGCAACGGGTGGACGATCGAAATCCCCAAACGGAGGCAGTTTTCCTCGACGCGGTGCAGTCGATCGGAATGAGTATCTGTGGCGATCACGGTCCCCGTGTTTCGCATTCGCTCGGCGATATGCGTTGTCTTCGAGCCGGGAGCCGCACACAGATCGAGGACCGTCTCGCCGCCACGCGGTGCGAGAAGGTCGACCGCCTGCATGGCCGATTCATCCTGCACGGAGAAGAGTCCCTCGGCAAATCCCGGCAGCGAATCGACGCGCCGCGTGCCATCCATGCGGATCGATTCGGACAGTCCGCCGGGCACGGCGTGCACGCCATGGGCGGCCAGCATCTCGAGGACAATATCCCGTTCTGCCTTTAACTGGTTGACGCGGAGCGCGAGCGGAGCCGGTTCGTCGAACCAAAAGCCGATCCGACACATTTCGCTGAGATCGAACCGGCTGTTCCAGCGTTCGATCAGCCAGCGCGGAAAGCTGAACGCGTCGGCCACGTAGGCGACTGGATCGGCTGAGGGATCGCGAAACAGGCCGCGCGTCAGCCGCCGATAGCGGCCGTCGGCGATCGGAAGGGCATCCGCCGCCGGCTGAGCGGTGAATTGGTCCGTCAACAGCCGTTGCACGGCTCGTAGGACGCCGTTGACGAACCCATCCCAACCCTTGCGGCCGACTTGTTTCGCCAGCGCGACTGTTTCGCTAACGGCGGCATAATGCGGAATCGCGTCCAGAAAGACGAGCTGGTACGCGCCGAGCTGCAAGAGCGTCCACAGCTCTCCCTCGATGCGATGTCGGGGCCGCGCGACGTGCGGCGTGAGGAGGGCGTCGAGCGTCGCCTGACGCCGGACGACGCCGTTGATCAGCTCGACGGCCAACCGTCGCTCGTCGGGAGAGAAGTCCGGCGTGCGTGCCAACGTGCGATCGAGCAACTGGGAGACGAACCGACCGGAGTTTTTGTATTCGCTTAGCACGGCAAACGCCACGTCCCGCGCCGCTTTCGGTCTGGCGGCGATCTTGCCGCGCGAGGAGGGTCGTTGTCGTGGCCGCATGCGACTCAGGCCTCACCGTCGCAAAGGGCCCGGAGGTCATCGAAGAACCGTGGGTACGTCTTGGCCGTGCAGTCCGGATTTGCGATCCGGATGCCGGGGACCTTCAGGCCGACAAGCGCGAAGCTCATCGCCATGCGATGGTCGTCGTACGTATCGATGGTCGCCGCGCCAACGGTGCCCGGATGGATCGTCAATCCGTCGTCGTGTTCGTCGACTGCGATCCCCAGCCGGCCGAGCTCGGTCGCGACGGCATGGATGCGGTCGGTCTCTTTGTGTCGGATATGGGCCACGTTGCGGATTCGAGTCGGCCCTTTGGCAAACAAGGCGACCGCTGCCAACGTCTGCGCCGTGTCGCTGATCTCGTTCATGTCGACGTCGATGCCGTGTAGCGATCCACCGCAAACGGTGATCGAAGACGCGCCCCACCGGACGTCGCAGCCCATCCGTTGCAGGACGTCGACAAAACGGACATCGCCTTGCAGCGAATCACGTGCGAGCCCTTGCACCGTCACCTCACCGCCGGTGATTGCCGCGACCGCGAAAAAGTAACTGGCGGCCGACGCATCGGGTTCCACACAGTACTCGGCGCCGTGATACTGTTGAGGCACGGTCCGATACTGCCCACTCGCCGCGTGCTCAACGTTGACGCCGAACGAGCGCATCATCCGGATTGTCATGTCGACATAAGGCTCGGAGACGAGTCCGCCCCGCAAGACAAGTTCCGCCGGACCAAGCGCACAGGGAGACGCCATCAAGAGGGCGCTCAGAAACTGGCTCGATATCTCCGCGGCGACATCCGCCGTTCCCCCGCGCAATTGAGAACCCACGACGTCCACCGGAGGACACCCGTTCCCGTCGCGGCAAACCGCGTTTCCACCGAGCGCGTTCAGAGCATCGCACAGATCGCCGATGGGGCGCTGGCGCATCCGCGGGTTGCCGTCGAGCCGATAGGTACCGCGGCCCAGGCATGCAATAGCCGTGAGGAAGCGAATGCTGGTTCCACTGTTTTCGAGCCATAGTTCGGCCAACGCGGCAGGCGGGCGACCAGCGCAGCCCTGAACTTGGGCCGTGCAATCGGACGGATTGTGAGTCACCGGAATACCCAGCCGCTGCAGGCTTTCGACCATCACCCGCGTGTCCTGGCTATCCAGAACGCCGGCGAGGCGTGAGGTCCCCTCGGCCAGTGCAGCCAAGACCAACGCGCGATTTGTAACGCTTTTGGAACCGGGCGGCCGCACGACGCCGCGGATCGGCCGGGTCACAGGAACAATCGCTATTGCCGACACAGGTTGCTTTCGACGTTTGACCTTGGAAAACGGGCGGCAGGTGGGTCCATCTGCAGCGTTCTTGATTGTAGCGGGCGCTGGCTGAGCGAACACGTCGCCGAATGACCGCGCGGAATTGGCGGCACGTTCCGACGATCTCGCACTGTGGGCGAGTCCCTCAAACTCGGACCGACCCGGCCGGGATTGTCGCATCGCCCTTGGTTTCCAAGGTTCGTTCAATGGGGCGAAGAGTCGGCACCGATACCAATGAAATCCGAATTGCCGGGACTGCACAGGCCGGACGAAACAGTCCGGACTGGACAAATTGACCAACCGGGGATTGGCGGGGATGAACGTCCGGCTATTTCTGCTCTTCGCGATGACCGCCTTCTTCGGCGTGTTGTGGTCATCCGATCGGCAATATCAAGAAACTCAAATGGCCGTTGCCCGGGCCACGCGACAGGGAGCCGTCGAGCAGAAGACGGTGTCGGCGGAAACGCATGACGCCCTGACAAGTTGCGCACTGCCGACAGCGGAACCTTCGATCGCCGTGCTTTCAATCGCGGTGCCCTCCCCAATCGTTTCTTCGATCACCGAGTCTTCCACTGGGTCTTCGGCCGCCGAACCCTCCTCCGCGGCGACTTCGCTGGCGGAACCGAACCGCCAACCTGTCGTCGCACGGCGTGTCGTAAAGGAAACTCCAATCCAGATCGTGTCTTTCCTGGTGACTTTCCGCAGGCCGAGTTTTTACTTCGAGGGTAACCGGCTTTTCGATGACTTCAGCCGCGGTGAGGGCACGAACCCACAAGGGAGTCCGGAAACCGACCTCGCAAGTTTCTTCCGCTGGGCTGGCCGCGTCCGCTTTGAGATTGAAGGCGAAACGTGCTGGATGCGATGGCAGTTGCGGCGGTCCACTTTTTCTGCCCAGCGCCGTCTGAGCGTCCTGCTCCGCCAACGGTTGGACTGGTACGCGCTTGCCGAAAAGGTCGCACGCGGGACCTTGTGGCAGCTTGACGCCGTCCCGACGAATGCCGCCGCCCGGGCGACCGACGAGAAACGCTGAATCTGAAAGCATCGCTCTCGGCACAACCGCCCACGTCTTCCAAGGTTGCCAACCGCCTGTCGTTACGTGCCGAGTTTCTCTCAAAGTCCCGGGCTCCTTTTTGCACAGCCGGCGACCATCGCGCCACTGCTTCGCAAACTGGGCTCGATACTTGAGCAAAGGAACTTTGGTCGCAAAAGGCGGTCGATTTACTTCGATCGTATTCCGGGCTTTGCGAGGGGGCGTTCGATGCGTTTTGTTGCGTGCGGCCTGCGTCTGGGATTTGTCATCATTTCGCTGGCGTGTCCGTTGACGGTCCGTGCGAACGAAATGCGATCGGACGACTGGCGACACGATTTCGAGAGCGCGGAAGCCGAGGCGAAACAGCAGGGTCTTCCAATGCTGGTCCATTTTCACGCCAAGTGGTGCGGTCCCTGCCGGGAAATGGAGCGCGACGTTCTGCAGGATCCGGTGCTGCTCAAACAACTTCGCGCTGGATTTGTCGCCGTGAAGATCGATTCCGACGAGCGGCCCGATCTCCGCGACCGCTTCCGGATCAAAACGCTCCCGAGCGATTTGTTCCTCGATCCGCGAGGATTTGTGCTGGACCGTACGTCGCGTAGCCATGATCGGCAGTCCTATCTCGCGATGGTGGCTCGGATCGACGCGATGTTCGCTCAGTCCCGGGCCACGCGGATTGTCTCGCAGACGAAGCCCTTGATAACCGACATGAGGCCCGAATCGTCCCGGTCAATCGAGTCAAACCTGACGTTGCGGCCGATTCCTCCTCCGGTCGCTCCCGATCCTGTGCCGATTGCGGCTTCGATCTCGACGCAGCCTGTTTGGGAGATCAATCCGCGGGGCTCTCAACGGCGCTGGATGAGCCTCGGCATGAAGGGTTTCAGTCCGGTCACTTTGGTGAACCACAGAAAATGGCAGCGCGGAGAGCAACAATTCGCGGCGGACTATAAAGGGATTGTCTATTTCCTCGCGTCTACCGAAGAGTTGAGGCAATTCAAGGAGAGTCCCGAACGATATGCGCCGCAAATCCTCGGCTGCGATCCGGTCATTCTCGACGTGGCCGACCGAGCCGTACCGGGAGACATTCGCTACGCGGCCTTCTTCGACGGCGAGCTGTATCTGTTTGTCAGCGACAAGTCTCGAGAGACTTTCAGGCAGGATCCGCGGCGATTTGTCCGCACGAAGCACGTTTTGAAAGTAGACGAGTTGGATGAGAAGTGCCTAGAATAAGCGTAGATGCGTCGAGACGAACGACAACTTTGTCGCACACGGGATGGGACGACAGGCTGTGCCGCCTCTGACGATCGGACCGACAAGAGCTTTCCGGTCAGGGCTCCGGACCGAAGATTTCGGTCGCGCGATCAAGAGATGAATTGACACAGTTCGCGGGAAAGCTATGATAGAAGCAGTCTTGGAGCCAGTTCTCCTGAAATAAATGCCGTTGTTGTCCCAAGCTCAAGAGAGCGGGGGAGGGCAACGAAAGGGAGGGGCTCATCGGCTAGCCGACTTCCCCGCTTGTGGAAGTCTTCGTGATCGACGCCCTGCGCTGTATTTTTGGGGGCTCGATGACGAACGGACCCGTCGGCCCAGCATGTGCTCTGCTTGGCTCAACTGAGCAAGAGAGTGCCTGTGTGGGAAAATCGGTGTCAGGGCGGCACCGTCTTTCTCGATGGACGCGTTTGAAAGTTAAGCCCCGATGTGCGCCTACGGCCGTCGGGCAATTACTGCCTCTCCGACGACTGCGCGAGCGGTCCAGGTGATGAGTTCTCGCGTGCGAATACGTGCGGGCACAAATCGGAGGCAGGCTGGGCAGATGAAGCCAGCCGGAAATTTGAAGCCAAGCTGGGTTGCGCGATCCGGTCGCTCCACCGTGCAACGGGCCGCCCAGCGATAACTGGCAAACCAATCCGCTGGCGCATGTTCGTCAGCGCGACGAGGCGAACAGGAAAAAGGCCGCCGAGAACGGGTCGGCGTCCTCAAGGTCGTGTTTCCCAGGCAGACGGGGGAGTCAATCGCCCTCGACGGACAAACGACGGCTTGGCTTTTTCCAAATCCTCGCCCCCTCTTGTGGGGATAGGGAACTTCTCGCGCTCAAAGCTGGATGTCGAAACTCCATCCGGATTCAAAGTTCCGGGCGGTCTGATGCGGTGTATTGGTACTTGTTCACTGGAAAATTGCGAATGACCGATCAAAGTTCTGGTTCCTCGTCCCGGGGTCGACGTCGGACGCCTCGACGCACGGAAGAATCCGTCGAAGCACGCCCGCCCGAAGAGCCGCGTGCCAAAGATGACGATTTCGGCGCTGGCGTGGACGATCCCGCGGAACCATGGGAGGCGCGTGCGGAGGAATTCGATTCCGGCCCGGGCGATTCGGACCGGGACGATCGCGACTCGGGTGATCGTGATTCCGTTGATCGTGATTCGGGGGGTGCTGACTCCGGCGATGTCGACGGTCCGATAACGGCCGAAGGAGACCGCCAGAACTCCGGCTCCGGCGATTTCGAGTCCGGAATGCCTCGCCGCCGCCGACGTCGTCGCCGACGTCGCCCGGCTGCCGGTTATGCCGACCAGCCAACGACGGGACAGCCGCACCGTGGACAACGCGGCGGGGGCGGGGGCGGCCATTATCCGCACCACACCAATCGTGGAGGAGGGGGCGGCCGGCCTCAAGGGAGGCGGATGGGGCCGCCCCAACAACGTTCGAATCACGCTCCGCGAATCAACAACGGACAAGAAACGCCGAGCGGAATTGCCGAAGGTGTGCTTGAGCTGCATCCCAAGGGCTACGGATTCCTGCGCGACATCAAGAAAGATTACGCCGCCCAGGACACGGATCCCTTTGTCTCCAGCTCGCTCATCGAGAAATACAGTCTCCGTCCGGGAATCCTGATTCGCGGGGACGTCGGTCCCGGCTCGAATTCACAGGGCCCGCGGCTACGGTCGATCGAAACAATCGACGGTCGCTCGCTGGATGACTATGCGAAGGTCAAGAAGTTCGACGAATTGACCGCGATCAATCCGTTCCAGCAAATCACGCTCGAGACCGGGCCGCAGCCGATTAGCATGCGGGTCATGGACCTTTTGACCCCCATCGGCAAGGGCCAGCGGGCCTTGATCGTGGCCCCGCCGCGGACCGGCAAGACGATCCTGCTCCAGCAGATCGCCGACTCGGTCAGCCGCAACCATCCGGAAGTCCATCTGATCGTTCTCTTAATCGACGAGCGCCCCGAAGAGGTGACGGAAATGCGCCGCAATGTACGCGGCGAAGTGATCGCTTCCTCGATGGATCGCGACGTCGAGAGCCACGTCCGCACAAGCCAGCTCATCATGGAGCGGGCCAAACGGATTGCGGAAGCCGGCGGCGAAGTCTTCGTGCTGCTCGACAGCATCACGCGGACTGCGCGGGCCTTCAACAAATGGGTCGGCAATACGGGGCGGACCATGTCCGGCGGCTTGGACGTCAAGGCCATGGACATTCCGAAGAAAATGTTCGGCACGGCCAGGCGGTTTGACGAAGGAGGTTCGCTCACCGTCGTCGCGACAGCCCTGATCGACACGGGCAGTCGAATGGACGAGGTGATCTTTCAGGAGTTCAAAGGGACCGGCAACATGGAGATGGTTCTCAGCCGCGATCTGGCCGACCGCCGGATCTGGCCGTCCATCGACATCACTCTCTCGGGCACCCGCCGCGAAGAGAAGATTCTGCCGGCCGAGACGCTCGAAAGCGTCGTCATGCTGCGGCGAAGCTTGGTCGCCATGAGTCCCGTCGAAGCGATGGAGCAGTTGATCAAGACGCTGCAGCGCTTCCCGACGAACAAAGAGTTCCTGGCGAAAGTGAAATCGGTTCTTTAACCGACCCGCGTGAAATGGGACCGCTGCTGACCGATCACGGGCAGGGGCAGTACCAAGCGTAGTGCCACGCACCGACGTGTAGGGTCTCCGTTCCGAGCAGGGCGCCCGAATAGACGGCCGGCCGCTGCAGCGAGATCCCCTGACGATGTCGGCTCTCGATCCGGGCCAAGCGTTCTCGGGCCTCGAGACTGGCCCGCTCGTAAATCCGCTGTTCCGCCGTGGTCATGCGGTGGCTCGTTGAGAGAGCGCTGTCATTCTCGTAGACGTTTGGCTTGGGGGGATCTGCGAAAGTAGGGGCAATGGCTCCCGCCTCCATGCACAGGCACACGCCAAAACCTGTCAGAACTTTCCGCATGCTCATCTCCCGGAGACTCACCCGCTTGGAGAACGCTTTCGATCGATCCTTTCCGAATAGATCGGTCGTATCGATTGCAGAGTTTAGAGCGGTTTGAGTTATTATTCCGACCGGAGTGATTCACTTCGCCGACCGGTACGCAGCGTCCCCGAGGGAAGGAAAACCGTTGGACAGCTCCCGTAGTTAACTCTGGAGAACATACGGGCGTTGGCGTGGGTTAATCCACTGGCTCGCTTCAGAGGAATCCCCGTCGATTCGCTGTGCGCTGTCAGGCCGCCGGCGCACCGAGGATTCGCTTCAGGACGTCCAGCGAGTCCGCTCCCCCTTCGACCATGCACACGTAAACGACGTCACCATCTGTCCAGGCCACGCTCACCGTTTCGCCGATGCGAGCCGGAAGATAATCGCTGGCCGACGCCTCCGACAACGATTGGGCTTCCGGCGGCGCGCGCATTCGATGCCGGGGAATGACCGCCAGCAATCCGCTGATGGGACGGCGCTGCCTGCCCGGGATCACAAACCCGTAGACCGCAAATTGATGCGGATTGGAACCGTCCGGCAGCCCCTTCGCGGCCTTCCCGGTGGGCCATTCTAACTTTTGCCACCCCGGATCCGCCGGCAGATGGTTCGCCACTGCGTCGCCGTTGTAGTCTCGCAGCGACTCCAGCGAGTCGAAACTGATCTTGGCCAACTCGAGGCGCACCTCTTCAACCGACCACCGCGGCGTCATGAGCCAGATCACGCTGAAAAACCCGATTGCGGCGACAACGAGGCAAGCCGCCACGGGGACCAGTCCCCGCCACATTCGGCGCTGCCTTCGAAGCGGTTCTTCCACCGGGGCTTTGACGACATTGGCACGTTCCACCGTCCCCGGAGCCACTGCCGGTTGAATGCCCGTGCCAATCACTACTTCGGTGTTGGCGGCGGTCTCCAAGGCGGCAAGCTGTCTGAGCAGCCGCTGCCGGCCGCCTCGCGGCAGGTTGACGGTGCGCAGCGATCGACCGATCTTTCGGTCGAGCCAGCGACGGTTGTCGACGATCGCCGCACAGCGGCAGCACTCCGCCAAATGCGCCTCGGCAGCGGCGAGATCCGCTTCGGGAAGGCCGGAAATGCCAGTCCCCTCGCAGTCCAGAATCTCAAGCGCGGTTCGACAATCCATCAGTCCCGTCCCCAAAAACCTCGCACGGCAACACGCGTCAACGGGCCGGCGCCGACTGCATCGTTTCCAGCCGCCGGCGCAAATACGACTTCGCGCGTGCCAAGCGGCTCATCACGGTGCCGATCGGAACGTTCATCTGTTCGGCAATCTCACGGTAGGTGAATTCATCAAAATAGAACAAAATCAGCGGCGTCCGGAACTCTTCCGGCAATTCACTCAACACCTGTTGCAATTCGTCGGAATCGACGACGACATCGTGCGGCAGTTCGTCGGCCGGTTCGGCGACAAGTTGGAGCGGAACCATCCGCGGTGGTCGCCGCGAAGAAACCCGCGTCAGAAACGTGTTTCTCAGGATGGCACAAAGCCACGCCTTGGCCGATTCTCGGTCGCGGAGTTGATCCAGCCGCCGATGTGCCGTTAAAAAGGCCTGCTGTGTCAGGTCTTCCGCCTCCTCCGCCGATCCGCAGAGCCGAAATGCATAGCGGTACACCAGCGGATAGTGGAGACGCGCGAGCTCTGACAGGCTCACACTGCGTCGACTTTCGTCCATGGCGACCTCGAAGATAAAGACACGGTCGAGAGTCTGTTTATTCCCGCTTGATTTTGGCCGTGGCGAACTGCCTGGCCCGGACGAGCAGCGGACTTAACGGGGTGTCTGCGGTTCAGAGTAGGCAATCGGTCTGCGAATGTCCAATTTCCGCGGCTGGCTTCGGGCAATAAAACGAGGCGTTTCGGGGAATAAAAGGCGTGCAACTTGCGTCCCAAACAGGTTGACGGAGATACGCCGTGGATCGGCCGTTTTCTGTTCGGCTCGAATTGAACAAGTTCTGGCGAAGGAGAGATGATAACCATGCGTAAATTCCGAGCGCTGCTGGCAGTTCTGACTTTCGCGACCTTTGCAGTCGGATGCCAAGACGAGTCGGCCAAAAAAACGCCGCCCGAGCAAAAATCGGACTTAGGTGCGCCGGCCAGTCCCAGTTCGGCTAACTCGACGCCGACGCCACCTCCGAAGACCGACCATAAGACGCCATAAAACTGACGGCGTGAGACTGTCAACACGCACAGCGCAGGTTGCTCGATTCGTCCAAGTTAACCGCTTGGCGCGATCGAATCGCCGCGCCGGCTCACTCGCCGACGAACTTCCAGAATTCGTCCTCGCCCTCTTCGTGAGGGGCGGCGGGCTGATTGGTCTGAGGGCGTGGGGGCGACGCGGACGGCTTGCGACCAGCCGTCTTCTGAGGAATCTTAATCGTCTCGGGCGAAGCACCTTTGGCGGGCTTCATTTTCGTGACCGAAGGGGCCGGGGTCTTCACCACCG
>Ga0181532_10002764_pt1 | contig 16246 bp, 11 predicted proteins | sample PEATcosm2014_Bin_33_FD_119768 | JGI IMG/M metagenome (GOLD analysis project Ga0181532, IMG submission 119768) | Peatland microbial communities from MTU Mesocosm Facility, Houghton, MI, USA - PEATcosm2014_Bin11_30_metaG | ecosystem: Environmental > Terrestrial > Soil > Wetlands > Peat | place...
AGGATGCAGAAATGGGGCGGCCAAGACAAGTTCCTTTCCGCTTTGCCCCGACCACGGGCCGGGCCCTTCGCTGTTGAGAAACTCTTACGCGCCCAAACCAGCAGAAATTAGATTGCGCCAGAATGCCGTATAAACGATGTTCTCGAATTTCGAGACATTTCTGGTCGCCCGATTTAAGCGACCAAAAAGAGTTTTTCAACAGCCACGCCTGATTACAACAACTATGCTTTTCTGATGGAAAGCAGCGGGTGTAGAGTGCTCTTAGGAAGAACGCCAACCGTCAACGGTCACGTCTGTAAAGGAGACCAGCATGACGAGCCCGACAAACCATCGCTCGTTTACTGTCGGCGGCACAATCAGGCCAGCGGCTTTCGCCTTCCTGCTGGCTCTTGCGTTGAGTGTCACGACGAGCCAGGTCACGCAGGCCCAGACGTTCAGCGTCGTCCATAACTTCACCGGCGGGCAAGACGGAGCAACTCCCTGGGTCGGGTTGACGATGGATGAAGCCGGAAATTTCTACGGCGACGCCAGTGCTGGCGGCAGCAGCGATTTCGGTGTCGTTTTCAAATTGACGCAGAAGAACGCCAGCTGGATTTTCACCCCCTTGTACAGCTTTCAGGGAGGTAACGACGGGTCTGACCCGCAAGCCAGGGTAATAATCGGACCCGACGGAAGCCTGTATGGCACGACCACCTCAGGCGGGACTGGCTGCAACGGGTGCGGCACAATTTTCAACCTCAGACCTCAGCCCTCCGCCTGTTCACACGCGATCTGCGCCTGGAATAAAACCGTGCTTTACAGCTTCAGCCGTGGCGATGGGTTTGTTCCCTCGGGCGACATCATTTTTGATCAGGCGGGTGCTATCTACGGCACAACCAGTCAGGGCGGCGCTTATGGGTGGGGTGCCGTTTACAAGCTAACGCCCTCCGGCGGCAGTTGGACCGAAAGCGTCCTGTACAACTTCACTGGTGGCAATGACGGGGCAAACCCGCTTGGCGGGGTAATCTTCGACCAATCAGGACGTCTTCACGGCACTGCTTACAGCGGCGGTTTAGGCGGTGGCGTGATCTTTCAACTCACTCCGGTGGGATCGGGCTGGAGTGACGATACTCTATACACTTTTCAAAGTAGAAGTGATGGAGGAGGACTGTGGGGCGGTCTGATCACCGATAAACTAGGCAATCTGTATGGGGCTACTCTGGTCTTCGGTTCGGGCGGCGGCGGCACCGTTTATGAGCTGACACCGGTGGGCAGGTCAGGCTGGGAGTTCACCGTGCTGAACAGCTTTACCGGTTCCACGGGGCCGCTGAATAGCAACCTAGTCATGGACGCGGCCGGCAATCTCTATGGCACCACCTACAATGACGGCGCTCATAACCTCGGATCGGTTTTCAAGCTGACCCCGTCAGGCGGCGGTTGGACCTATACCGACCTCCACGATTTTACCGGCGGCAGCGACGGTGGAAAGCCGCAAAGCAACGTCACATTCGACGCGAATGGAAATCTTTACGGAACGGCATCTGAAGGTGGCACAGGCTCACAATGTAACGGGGGCTGCGGCGTTGTCTGGGAGATCACGCCATAGACGAGGCTTTTCGGGCGGACCATCTATTCGTAGCTGTTGTGATATCGCAATTACGCAAGCAGCCGGACACAGAATCACTCTGGAGATGCACCTCAAGATGGAAACGTCTGACTCTAACGATCCTGTGACGTTGTATTTACGTGAGGCCGCCAGCGTTCAGCCTCTAACGACGGCGGAAGAGGCCGAGATATTTCGGCGGCTTGGTACCACAGACGAGTGGCACGGCGACACCGAGGATGCCGCTCGAAGAGTCATTGAATCGTATCTCCGCCTTGTTGTGTCTATCGCAGAACGCCACGCAGCATCGTCCGGCGTTTCCGTGCTGGATTTGATTCAGGAGGGCAATATCGGCTTGTTGAACGCCGCAAAAACATTCGCCAAGAACCCCAGTGGCGTGTTCTCTGAGTTTGCCTCAGTGTGCATAGAAGACGCGATTTCACAGGCTGCAGCGGAGTCGAAGTAACGCCATCCTTCAGCACGAGCGGGATAGCTGTCGATAAATCGCCATTTCACAACCGTCGTAAGTCGAAACTTTTCCGTCCTGCAAAACGTAGTGCTAGCATCTCCTCACCCCGAGACCGGGAGGGCGTATGCCGCTCACCATGATCGACGACTCGTAACGCAAAGCTGCCAAGGCAGCGGGATGGTCCTATCTGGCGACGTTCGTTATCGTCGTGTACGTCAACTTCGCCATTCAGGACCGGCTGATCGTCAGCAACGCCGCTGAAACCGCTCGCAACATCCTGGCGCACGAGCGGCTCTTTCGTCTCGGTATCGCGGGCGATATCGTTTATTGCGTTGGCCTGGTCGTCCTTCTCACAGCGCTGTACGTGATTCTCAAGCCGGTCGGCCAGGGCCTCGCGTTACTCGCGGCGTTCTGGAGACTCGTTTGGGCGCTGATGTGGCTCGCGGTGACGCTCAAGCTGTTCGAGGCCCTGCGGCTGCTCGGCGGTGCCGACTACTTGCGCGCGTTAGAACCGGAGCGATTGCAGACCTTGGCGAGACTCGATCTGGGCAGCGGCTACGATTATTACTACGTCGGCCTGCTGTTTAATGCATTGGCGTCCACCGTCTGTGGTTATCTGTGGTTCAAGTCCCGCTATATCCCTCGCTGGCTGGCTGCCTTCGGCGTCATTTCGTCGGCGTGGTGCGTGGCGTGTACAGCGGTCTTCTACGTCTTTCCGAACTTCGACAGCATCGTGAACCTCTGGTGGTTCGACACGCCGATGGCCATCTTCGATATCGTGTTGAGTTTCTTGCTGCTGATTAGGGGATTGCGGCCATCAGGATAGCCGAGCCCGAGGCCGCTCATGGATCGGACAAAACAAACGATGAACGGTTGCTGTTGATCGCGGCGCAAGCCCTGACGGCGGTCTAGTGCAAGCCACCGACGGGAACTTCTACGGGACAACCCAAGCGGGCGGGGTCTACGGGGGTGGCACGGTCTTTCGCGTGGGCCTAGTTCGCATGGGACAACGATAAGCGCGGCTGGTGTCGTCAGTTCTGGTGTCAGTTGGCTTTTTCTGTTGCAGCCTCAGTCTCGCACAACCTCTCCACGGCTGCCAACTGACGCTCTGGAGCAAGGTGAGCATAGAGGCACGTCATCTGAATCGTCTTGTGTCCCATCAACTGTTGCACAGTCCGCAAATCAAATCCAGCCATCACGAGACGCCTGGCAAAAGCGTGCCGCAGACAATGCCAAGTGAAGTCGGCGATCCCAGCTTCCTCGATGGCTGGCGCGAACCAGTGACGGGAACTGATCAGACGTATGCCTTCCGGGCGCCGGGGCTTCTGCGGGATATGGCGGCGCGGTCTTACGGAGCGAAGTAGCCGGAGATGTCGAGGATCAGTTGTGTCAGAGCATCGGCGAAGGCGTCGATGGAACCGTTCGTCGTCGGCACAATGGCCATGTTCGACGTGATGAAGCCGTCCTCGGCATTCAGCGTCGACACCGTAGGCTGCTTCTCGCCGTCAGGCCACAAGGTCAGGTAAAGCATCGGACCAGGCGGCACCACCGTAGCGTTGAAGATATACGCGCTTGCGGTACTGGCTGGCGCGCACGCGCTGCCCTCAACATTCACAGTTTTCTCGCCCATGAAGGGCGGACCGTTGTTCTGGCGCGTGTCCAGTACACGGCAAGGCGCCTGGGGATACATGGACAGCCCGCCTGTTCCCGCCGGCGCGAAGTAGCCATTGACGTCAACTAACAGGTTGGTGCTGTTGCTGTGGGCGTAGAACGCGGTGGCGCTCTTGCTGCCTGCCGGCACGATGGCAGCATTGGCTACGATCGTACCGGTGTTGTCGTTAAGGGTGGAAACGGTGGGTTGCGGCTCGCCTTTGGGCCACACCGTCAAGTAATCCAACCTCCAGCGGATGGAAGAACCGTGACATTGAACGAATAGGCCGTCGCGCTGCTGGGAACGTTGCAATTTCCCGGAATCGTATAGTCACGTTCCACTCCCGCCTTCAGCATTCCTCCATCGCCGTTACGGGTGTCCACAATGCGGCACGGCGTCAGCGGATAAAACTGATAGGTTCCGGATGCAGCAGGCGCGAAGTAGGCATCGATGTCGAGAAGGACGTTGGTCGTATCGGTGACGTACACGCTGACTGCGCCGCTGACGCCTGCCGGTACGATAGCCGCGTTAGCCTTGACCCGGCCATCCGGCGAGTTCAGCGTAGAAACCACGGGCTGTCTCTCCGCCGTGGGCCAGATGGTCAAGTAGCCCAAGGTAGTAATTGGCACCACTGTGACGTTCAGAGAATAGGCAGCAGCCGTCGCGGGAATGTTGCAGCCACCAAGTCCGGGAAGGGTGAAATTCCGTGATGAGCCACCCTGAATCGGGCCGCCGTTTGAGCGAGTGTCCACCAAACGGCAGGGAGTGACGTTGACCAGTTGCAGTTTGGTATTGCCGCCGATGACCGATACCGTCCCATCCAGAAAATTCGGAACATAGACCGTATGCGTGGAGGAGTTCACCGCGAGTGCATCAGGTTCATCCCCGACAGCGATTGGGAGGGTGGAATTGGTTGCCCCGTCGATTACGGTCACCGTCCCCGGGCTCTTGCAATTGGGATCGTTGCCGCAGGTATTCGCCATGTAGATCTTGTTGGCGGCCGTATCGATATCCAGATAATAGGGGTGGTAGCCAACATTAACAGTCGTAGTGCTGTAGTTGTTGTTGGCATTAATGACGGTCGCGCTCCCCGGAGTATTGCACGACAGGTTGCCACAGTTGTTCGCCACATAGATCTGATTGGTCGTCGGGTTAACCGCGATGTCTTCGGGATAAGCCCCAACATTGACCGTTGTCGTGTTATTGGTGGCACCGTCAATCACAGTCACCGTTCCCAGGCTGGCGCAATCAAGATCGTTACCGCAGTCATTGGAAACGTAGATCTTGTTGGTTGCCGAGTTCAGGGCGAGGTGATAAGGATAAACGCCGACGTTGACACTTTGAGTGCTGTTGTTAGTCCCGTTGATCGCTGTGACCGTCCCGGCGCTGAAGCATGTGGGGAAGGTGTTGCACCAGGCATTCGCCACGTATATGTAGTTGGTCGTCGAGTTTACTGCCACGGCGTCAGGGCCGACATCCACGTTGACTGTCGACGGGGTGTAGTTGTTGTTAGCGTCAATCACGGTTACCGTCCCGGTGCTGCCACAGTTGGGATCGTTGCCGCAAAAATTGGCCACGTAGATCTTATTGGTCGTCGGGTTGACCGCCAACGCATACGGATAATATCCGACCGTAACCGTGGTAATGATGTTATTGGTGGCTCCGTCGATCACGGTTACCGTCCCAAGGCTGAAGCAGTTGACGTCATTACCGCAGTAATTAGCCACGTAGATCTTATTGGTCGTCGGGTTGACGGCCACGGCATATGGCTAATCTCCCACGGTCACACTTGCCGTTTTGTTGGTGGCGCCGTTGATTACGGTAACCGTTCCTGGCCCGGGGCACGGCCGGTTACCGCAGTTGAAATTTGCGACATAAGGTATTGTTAGTCGTAGCGTTCACCGCCGCGCTAAATGTATCGGTGCCCGCGGGGAGGGTGGCCGTAACCACTTGCGCGTGGGAGGGGAGCGAGGCTGTTACAAGACTAATGGCGAGAACCAACATCCGGATGTGGCGCGAGCTCTGCATTGTGTCCCTTTCACGGTACCGAAATTTTGCCGACATGGTCGCACCCGACTGCGACCGTAGCTGCGCCTTCCCTCGGGCTTAGCTCACAAAAACCTATAAGGTGGAATTCGCTTGGGCGTTGGACGAGTATACCTCCTTCTGTCCCTGACCGAGCCATAATCGATGCATTTCCGACCACGCGAGGGCCGGAAGAACTCCCCGCTGCCTTCCGCACGGGAGGCAACATACCGCCGTTGTTGATTGACCAGCGAATAATCCCTAAGATTAAGCGACCACTAAGGTCACAAACCCTAATGATCGACAAGGTGATCTCCCACTACCGCATCGTCGAGGAAATCGGCGGCGGCGGAATGGGCGTGGTGTACAAAGCCGAGGACGCCCGCCTGGGCCGTTTTGTCGCGCTTAAGTTTCTTCCCGATGAAGTCGCTCGCGATCCTCAGGCGCTCGAACGCTTCCGCCGCGAGGCCCGCGCCGCCTCGGCGCTGAACCATCCCAACATCTGCACCATTTACGACATTGGCGAGCAGGACGGCCGTGTCTTTATGGTCATGGAGTTCCTCGATGGCACAACTCTGAAGCACCACATCGCAGGGCAGCCGCTGGAGATGGATGACCTACTCCGCATCGCCATCGACATAGCTGATGCGCTGGACGCCGCGCACAGCGAGGGCATACTACACCGTGACATCAAGCCGGCCAACATCTTTGTCACCAAGCGAGGTCACGCCAAGATCCTCGATTTCGGCCTGGCAAAAGTCACTTCAATGAGCGGTTCGTCGAGCAAGCACACGTCGGCCACAGAGCTCTCTGCAACCATAACCCTCGAACCACATCTCACCAGCCCCGGATTTGCTGTCGGCACGGTGGCGTATATGTCGCCGGAACAAGTCCGGACCAGAGAACTCGACTGCCGCAGCGACTTGTTCTCTTTCGGAGTGGTCCTGTACGAAATGGCTACCGGTGTTCAACCGTTCCGGGGAGAAAGTTCAGGAGTCATCTCCAAAGCCATTCTGGATGCCTTGCCCGCCGCAGCCATCCGGTTCAATCCCGATGTGCCGCCCGAACTGGAACGGATCATCAACAAGGCGCTGGAAAAGGACCGCGACTTACGTTACCAGCACGCCGCGGAAATGCGATCAGACCTGCAGCGGCTGAAACGGGATATGGACAGCGGTCTCAGTTCTGCGGTGACGGCAGTCAGGGTACCTCCACCAACTTCTCCGCCAGTCCACCTCAGCAAGCTTTGGAGAGTCGCTCTTCCCATTCTCCTGGTCGCGCTCCTTGTCGCGGGCTGGTTTTACTATCGCCCACATCAAAGCATACCGCTGACCGACAAGGACAGCATTGTGCTCTCCGATTTCGTGAACACCACGGGCGACAGTGTCTTTGATGACACGTTGAAGCAAGGGCTATCAGTTCAACTTGAGCAGTCACCCTTCCTCGACCTGGTTTCCGAGCGCAGAGTGAATGAGACGTTGAAGATGATGGGGCGTTCTGCCGGGGACCGTTTAACGCCGGAGGTTACACGCGAGATTTGCCAGCGCACAGGGAGCAGGGCCATGCTGAGTGGCTCAATTGCCGCCCTCGGCAGCCAGTATGTAGTCGGCCTCAAAGCGCTGGACTGTAACACCGGGGATGTGCTGGCGGAAGCGCAGGAGCAGGCGGCAAGCAAGGAAGCGGTGCTGAAGGCTTTGGACCGTGCGGCGGTCAGCTTGCGTGGCAAGCTGGGCGAGTCGCTTAGCTCGATGCAGAAGTATGCTACGCCGGTGGAGGAGGCGACTACGCCATCGTTGGAAGCCCTGCAGGCCTACAGTCTGGGAAGCAAGACGCGCGCCACCAAAGGGGATGCAGCGGCCCTGCCTTTCTACAAGCGAGCGGTGGAACTCGATCCGAATTTTGCCATCGCCTACCGATCCCTGTCGGTTGTGTATGGCAATCTCGGGGAGTTGGGCCGGGCAGCGGAGAATTCACGCAAGGCTTACGACCTTCGGGTGAAGGTGAGTGAGAGAGAGCGCTTCTCCATTGAAGCTATGTATTACACCTACGCCACTGGGGAGCTCGAGAAGGCAATTGAGATCTACCGGCTTTGGCAACAGACTTACCCGCGGGACTATTTGCCTTGTACAAATCTGGGGGATGTCTACGGCGCCCTTGGAAGCTGGGAAAAGGCGTTGCAGGAAGCTCAGGATGCGCTGCGCCTGGAGCCGAATGATGAGAATAATTATCTCAACCTTGGCAGCGATTACGCCAGCGTCAATCGGCTGAACGATGCGGAGACGGTGTACAGACAGGCCGCAGAGCGCAAACTGGAAAGTGAGTACCTCATAGCAAATCGCTACCAGTTGGCCTTTCTGAAAGATGACAAGGCCCAGATGGCGCAACTGGCAGCGGCCGCGATTGACAAGCCCGGCGCGGAAGATCTGGTATTGGCCTATCAGGCGGACACTGCGGGTTGGTATGGAGAGATGAAAAACGCGCGCGCACTGTCCCAGCGGGCGATGGATGTGGCCCAGCACAACGATGCGATAGAACAGGCTGCGCTGTACCAGGCGGCGGCGGCACTTCGCGAGGTCGAAGCCGGCGACCGCGAGCAGGCCCGCAGCGACGCCATAGCAGCCGTGAAGCTGGCGCCTAACCGCGACGTGCGGGCGATTGCGGCCCTGGCCTTGGCGCGAGCAGACGATGCGGCGGGAGCAGAAAAGCAGGCTGCTGAACTCGACAAGACGTTCCCGCTGGACACCCTGGTCCAGCGGTATTGGCTACCCACCATTCGAGCGGCCAATGCGCTGCAGCGCAAAGACCCCAACCGGGCCATCGATACATTGCAGGTGGCGACCACCGTCGAACTCGGCGAAGTCGCGCAAGTGACAGTATTTCTTTGCCCTGCCTATGTGCGAGGAGAAGCCTTTCTCATGCTCCGCGACGGCAAGGCTGCAGCTGCGGAATTCCAGAAATTCATCAACCACCCGGGAGTGGTGGTCAACTTTCCATGGGGAGCCTTGGCTCGCCTTGGCCTGGCTCGCGCTTATGCCCTCGACGCCGTCCAGGACCCCGCAGCCCGCGACAAGGCGCGCACCGCATATCGCGATTTCCTCGCGCTATGGAAAGACGCCGACCCCGACCTTTCAATCCTGAAACAAGCCCACGCGGAGTACGCAAAGCTGCAGTAATTCCGGCGCGGCAACGCTGGAGTCGTTACTTCTGAGTTGTCATCCCACTGCTTGAATTGTCATCACGAGCGCAGCGCGTGATCTGCTGTTTGACCGCTCACGGAAAAGCAGATTCCCACGCCAAAGGCTGCTCGCAATGGCCTTTGAAGGGAACTCCCTTCAGGCCGGTTTAACCTTCGACACTTTTCTTTTCGTCTTATGACGAAAGCTGCTGCGATGCCCGCGCCGGTCTTCCTTCTTAAAGCGCGCCTTCTTGGCTTTCGAACCCCACTCTGTTTTCTCTTTCCCATTGACCCAGTAGCTCTGGTAGCCGCCCAGGTGCAAAGCAAACGGCCGGTCAAGTGATCCCAAGTGGTCGAAACGAGTGGATCCCTTCTTGTGGAATGCCTCGAAATAAGCCGGATACACGAAGTTGGTCATGGGTATTCCGTCCACCTCGAAAAACAACTCTTCCACCGGGTCTGCAACTTCATAGTCATACAAGTGGTTCTTCTTTGGCCCGGTAGAGTAGAGATTCGCGTTGGGATCGACCAGCATCTCGGCCAGTTCATGGGAAGCGGCCACACTCACTTTGTCCTTTTGATCCAGGATGTTCTTGACGAACACTTTGGACATCGGCAGCCCTTCCGGAGTCACGTCATGGTAGCCCTCCATCGATGCGTCGCGCGTCTTGTCGAGAAACGCCATCGCCCAAGCGCCTTTGAGGAAGCCTTTGGACTTCACCAGTTTGGCCGGCGTACCCCACACCGGGGCGAAATGCTCGTCCACGAATTTCTGCATGGCAGAAATGAGGGCATCGAACTCTACGCCCATCGGGGTCTTAGCTTGATTGAAGCAGGCGATGGTAGGAACGTGAATGTCAAGCAAAGGTAGATGCTTCAACGACTTTCCAGGCATGGATTTCTCCCCCCTACAATTTACCGCCTCGCTATTCGCGAGGCGAGGCGTTGCTGGCTGATTGTGAAGCTTTGGCAGCCAAAGGATGTCATAGCGTGAACGTGAAGACAATCGGAGAATTTGTCGCTGCGAGGGGCGATCGTCTCGTAAACCTACGGCCTTCAGTGTGCAGCTCGACGTATACCGGCGATACTGGGCCACCAAGTGAGTTGGACCGAACTGGTGAAATCAGCTTGCCGTGTGGCAGCCAGCACTGGGACCCACCAAGTTTCATACTGCAGCAGGGGCTGGATTTCCAGGTCTTTGCGCGGCCACAGCATGGCTGAGACGCTCCAGTCCCATTGCGTGCTGCCGCCAGGAATGAAATCGTTGGCAATCTTGCTATTTCTTACCGCCAGCTGAATGCTGCTCTGTGGAGTCAGATGGTAGGTGCTCCACACCTGGTAACCCTTACCTTCGCGGCCTATCCAATTTCCCATCAGAAAGCGGTTATCCAGGTAGACGTCGTGATACACGACTTCCCAATAGATGAATTGTCCGCCCATGCTGTCTATCGTGGGCGGATCGGTATAAACGGCCTCAGCGCGAAAGTCGAGCTTGGGAAGACCGGGGAAATGGGTGAGATAGATGCCGGGATTAACGGCCGAGCGCCGGGGCGCGCTCACCGGGCTGACATCGTCGTGCACCAGCGAGTCGGAGTATAACGTTAGCCAGCGGCGCACGAAGGGCAGCCGCCACGAGAAGTCGAAGCTGGCATGGCGCGCGCCCGGATCGTTGCGCGAAAACTTCACCTGGGGCGTAACATCGTTGACGCTGGTAAACGCATTCCAGAAAGACCCGAACGTAAGGGGGACGTGACCCTCGCCGCCGAATACATCATTACGGGTAAATCCAAATTCCAGGTTCTCGGTTGGCTTAAAGCTGGCCTTCTGTCCGAACATGTATGGGTTCGGAGGAAACTCCTGGCCGGCCGGAGCACCGAAGTAATTGCTGAATTCGAATGGCCCCAGAACCCTCGATAACAAAGGAATGTTCATCGGTATGGTGCGGTTGATTTGCAGCATCCAGAACGGTGCAGCGTTATTGCTCATCAACAAAGCGCCGCTTTCTCCCGGGCCCCACCACATGCTCTGTTTGCCTACAGAAAAATCCAGACCTGCATATTTGGCCAGGGCGTAGGTATTCAGGAGTGTGAACTGGTTGGCGGAAATTGGCGTCGGCGGCTGCAAAGGGTTCTCGTCGACGCTGGCGATTACCTGCCGAACCGACAGCGGATAAGCCGGGATGGTGGGTGCATATTGATACTCCCCATCGACGTAGAAAGCGAAGCGGCCATCATTCGCGCTGGCGCTGAACCCCGTGATGTTGTTGACGCCCTGCCAATAAGGGCGGCCGTAGTCGTTGATGAGAGTCTGCCCGAAGTGATAACTGTCGTTCACCGGAGTGCCGGCGATGTCCATCACCCGGGTGTACACCGAGTCCAGTTGCAGCGACTCCGTCGGATGCCCATCCCACGCCGCGATTTCAGGAGCAAATTCCTCATCCAGCGCCTTCTTGAGCTTCCATATTTCCGAAGGAACGTCGGAGTGGTACTCCACCTTGGCATTCATTTCGATGAGCATCTGGGCGCACGCCATGCGCGTCCAGGGCCGCAGCCCCACGTACGCTGTATCGATATAGGCGCCGCCGATCAGTCGCTCCATAGCTTGATAGATCCAGCTGTCCAGCGGGACGTAAACACTCGCGAAGTTTGTCGGACGGGGCGCCGAGGTCTGCTCAGCGACGATCTTCAGATCGTCGTCGATCTCGGGATTGTGCCGTACTTTGTAAACATGCCGTCCGATCTGGTAGCCCATCAGCCCTCCGATGAAGACATCGGAAAGAAAATGCTGGTCCGCGGCAGCCCGTGCCAAGCTGACTCCGAGCGCCAAACCGTAAGCGCCGAACTCGGGAACCAGGTGTGGATACTCCTGCGCAACTACTGAGGCGAACGCCCAGGTCACGGCCGCATGGTCCGACGGAAACGATGTGCCTCCGTGAAAGAAAATATTCTGAAAGTCCGAGGGGAACGGCTGCTCTCTGCCGGTAATACCTTTAAGGGCGTAATCGACCCCCAGGGCATTGATCATGGCTTCCGTCGCCAGCACCCCAGTCTCGCGCGCGCGGTCATTGTGAGTGATACGCCCCCAGATGTACGCCGCCCCCGTTAACCCGCCGGCGGCAGCCAGGCCCGCGTTAGCGGCAAGGTTCAGCGCGTGCTGATTGTCCAGTCGCATGGCGTATGAGCTTTGCGGGTCGGTGACGAAGAGTCCTGTCGCGATGCCGCCCATCGGAACCAGCCATTTGGCATCATTCGGATTTAAATGAAACGGACTGGTCCAAATGTCTTTTTGGTCTTCTGCCAGGTGGATGAAGAACTTGCTCTCGTTGGGATGAGAAACAGTCGAGACAGGGGAAGAAACGGTGGGTTGTGATTGACCTGAGGGCGAAGCGGGGAGGGGTGGCGTCTGCTGGGCAAAAGCGGCGAGCGTGGCGCCGCTGCAAAGGAAAACGGCCAGGAGTAGACGGTTCTTCAAACGCGTCCCCGGAAATTAAACACTGCAGTACAGCTGAGAATCCGACTCATGCTGCAGCTTTGTAGTAGCGAAAGATACGGGCCAAAGCAGTCGCCACGTCGTCCACGTCCAGCTCCGACATGGCGGGCGATAGCGGTAGCGAAATGGTGCGTTCTCCGACAAACGTCGCATGGGGGAAATCAGAATCGCTAAATCCAAAGCGCTCGCGATAATACGGCTGCTGGTGAATCGGAACGTAATGGATACCTACTCCGATGTTTTCGGCAGCGAGGGCGGCCATGATTTTCTCGCGCGACACGCCAATCTCTTCCAGCAAGAGCAGCGGTGTGTACAGATGATAGGCGTGACGGGTATTCGGTTCGGGGGCCGGCGGCAAGACCAGAGGCAGTCCGCTGAGCCGCTGGTTGTAGGCTTGCCAGATTTGTTCGCGGCGCTTCCAGTGTTCCTCGATCATACCCAACTGCGGCAGCGCCAGGGCCGCCGCCAGGTCGGTCATGTTGTCCTTAAATCCAGCGGCGACAACTTCGTAGCCGCTGGGTCCGCCCACGAACCGGCTCCACGCATCGGCGGTCATGCCATGCAGCGAGAGGACCTTCACGCGCTGCTGTCGCTCCGGGTCGCGGGTGATTACCATGCCGCCATCGCATGTGGCCACGTTCTTGGTGGGATAAAAACTGAAGCAGCCGGCATCGCCCATCAGTCCAGCGGGTTGGCCGTTATAGCCGGACTCGATCGCATGGGCGCAATCCTCGATGACACGCAATTTGTGACGCCTGGCGGTCTCCAGAATCGGGTCCATATCGCAGCAGCGGCCGCACATGTGCACCACGAGAAGGGCCTTGGTGCGAGGCGTAATTTGCTTCTCGATGAGGCCGGGATCAATGTTGAAGGTACTGCGGTTGCAGTCCACCAGTACCGGTCGTGCTCCGGCGTGCACAACCGAGTGGACCGTGGAGCAGAAAGTCATGGCCGGCACGATCACTTCATCGCCCTCACCAATGCCCAGCGCGAGCAGCGCGAGATGTATGGCTGCCGTTCCACTGCTTACCGCGGCGGCGTAAGGCGCGCTCTTATAGCGAGCGAACTCTCGCTCCAACTGTTCAACCCTGGGACCCAAACCGATCCAGCGGCTGCGGAGACACTCTACGACCGAGGCAATCTCGGCGTCGCCGATTACCGGCGCCCCAAACACCAGCCGAGCGTCACGCCTACGGACCGGTGCGCCGCCTGCAATCGCGGGACGATCGTCCTCTTGCAATGGAATGGAAGGTCCGCCAGCCAGCGGAGCACGTTTCATAGATTCTTGGGCCAATTCGCGGAATTGTAGTGTCCGCTGATTGTAATTGATTTTGCCGAGCATGCCTTCCTGCGGCTTGCGGCCGCCACTCGGCTATACTTGAGAGAATAGAGCTCGTCCCTTGTAGACGTCACCTGGATGCCCTTCACCGTTTCTCACGCAGCCGCCGTTTTGCCCTTGCGAAAACTCAACCTGGTTTCGTCCGCCTTTATTGTCGGCAGCATGGCTCCAGACTTTCCCTACATTATCGGAAACACCGAGTACCGCGGCATGGGACATCAGTTTCCGGGGCTCATCGAATTCACCATACCCGCTTCGCTCGCCGCGCTGTGGCTGTTTCACAACATAATCAAGCGGCCAACGATTGGGCTCTTGCCCGCCGCAATGCAAGAGCGACTGCGCGGCCAAACCGCCGATTTCAAGTTTGCCGGCGCTGCCCGCTTCCTGGCAATCCTGGGATCCATTTCGCTGGGCGTCCTGAGCCATGTGGTATGGGACTCCTTTACTCACCCCTACACCTGGCCGTGGCGGCAATTTGTGTGGCTGCGAAGCTTCGTACACGTTCCTCTCGTCCACCATCGCATGCAGGTGTTCGCCGCGCTGCAATACCTCAGCACTATTGTGGGAATGCTCGCGCTGGCGATTTGGGTGTTGCTGTGGTACCGGCGATCAACCCCGGCCGTTACGGTAACTCTAAAACCGCCTCCTAAGTCTCGCTTTGGACTGGCAGTCGCGATGTTTGCCCTCGCGGCGATTGCGGGAACCGTTCGCGCCGTGCTGATTATCGGCCTGCCGGCAACTGTAGGACGAGCTGACCATTTTCTGCTGGTCTGCGGCGTGACCTCTCTCGCCACAGCGTTTTGGCAGATTCTGTTTTACTGTGTGCTCATGTCCTCCTACCAAGTCTGGACCATCCCCTAAACCGCCCGGCCTAACCTATGCCTCTGGTCAGCATCATCATGAATGTTCGCAATGGGGCGCTAACCTTGCGGGAAGCCATCGACAGCGTCCTGGCCCAAACCTGCGAAGACTGGGAACTCATCGTCTGGGATGACCGCTCCACGGACGCCAGCGCGGCCATTGTCTCCGATTACCGTGATGCCAGAGTCCGCTACTTTCTTTCTCCGGAAGATGTGCCTCTCGGGAAGGCGAGACGCGATGCCATTCGCCAAGCCAAGGCAGAGTGGATTGCTTTTCTCGATCAGGACGACATCTGGCTGCCCGGAAAGCTGGAAAAACAGTTGGCGCTGGCCGAAGACGACACCGGTCTCATCTATGGGCGGACGGTCCGGTTTTATCCCGCCGGACGGGAACGAGATTACGACCAGGCCCACGAGTACAAGCTCCTGCCCGAGGGCGACCTTTTCACTCAACTGTTTACTAAGTCTTGCTTCGTCGCGATGAGCTCCGCCATGTTCCGCCGCTCCGCCATCGAAGCCACCGGGGGCATACCGGACGAAGTTCGCATTATTCCCGACTATTATCTTTACGTCGCCGTTGCCCGCAAGTATCGCGCACGCGCGGTGCAGGAAGTGGTCTGCCGCTACCGCACGCACACCGGCAGCATGTCCCACGTTGTGGCAGTCGAGATGCATCGGGAAGTACTATGGCTCGTCGACCAATGGGCTGACCAGCTTGATCCCCACACTGTTGCGCTCTGCCGTAAACGGCACCTGACCGCCATTGCCCTCGAAGAGATGCGGAGCCGCACGACGTTGCGCCAGGGAGCTGTCCGATTGTTTACCGAAGGCTCGGTAGGCTCGCAGTTGGCGCGTCCCTTTGCGTTTGTATTTCACCTCGTCCGCCGCACTGTCCGGCGCCCGTACTGGCGAAGACCGCCTATCAAGGCGAGCGTGTAGGATCAAGCCAGCAAGACGCACTCATGCCCCTGGTCAGCATCATCATGAACGTTCGCAACGGCGCCGCTTTTCTGCGCGAAGCGCTGAACAGCGTGCTGTCGCAAACCTTCGCGGACTGGGAACTCATTGTATGGGACGATTGTTCCACTGACGACAGCGCTAAGATTGTCGGCGAGTACCGCGACCCGAGGATTCGCTATTTTCTCTCACCTGACGACACGCCCCTGGGTAAAGCCAGAGATCGCGCGATCCAGCAAGCCCGGGGAGAATGGCTCGCCTTCCTCGATCAGGACGATATCTGGCTGCCGCTCAAACTGGAAAAGCAGATGGCGCTCGCCCATGAGAATGTCGGCATTATCTATGGTCGTACCGTGCTATTCGACTCCCGGCACGGGGACCTGCGCGATTACGACTATGCCCACGAATTCGAGCTACTCCCGGAAGGCAATATCTTTGCCGCGCTCTTTCGCAACGCTTGTTTCATTGCCATGAGTTCAGCGGTACTGCGCCGTTCGGCGGTCGCCGAGGTCGGAGGGATACCCGATACCATTCAAGTTGTTCCCGACTATTATCTCTATATTGCGATCGCCCATCGCTACCAGGCGCGCGCCGTGCAGCAAGTCGTCTGCCGCTACCGTATTCACCCCGGGAGCATGTCGGCGTCGCACCAGCACCGCCTCCGGCTTCATGCGGAACCGCTGTCCATCGTCAACCAAT
>Ga0181532_10002766_pt1 | contig 16241 bp, 19 predicted proteins | sample PEATcosm2014_Bin_33_FD_119768 | JGI IMG/M metagenome (GOLD analysis project Ga0181532, IMG submission 119768) | Peatland microbial communities from MTU Mesocosm Facility, Houghton, MI, USA - PEATcosm2014_Bin11_30_metaG | ecosystem: Environmental > Terrestrial > Soil > Wetlands > Peat | place...
CTTCGCCGACGAGATGATGTTCTCGGCGGCCTACATCGATCCGTACGTGCAGAACCACCCGATGCCCACCGAGCGCATGGCCGCGCTCGCCGAACTAGTGAAGACTCCGTATTGGGACAAGAAGGACCCGCCTGAACTGCAATTCCGCCACGACATGATGCGCGCAAAGCTTTATGGCTTTACCGAGCGGGCCGACGCGGTGCAGCGGCGCTATCCATCATCCGACACCAGCCTGCCGGCCCGCTACGCGCGCGCCATTTCCGCCTATCGCTTCGGCGACTTACGCGCGGCCCTCACCCAGATCGACAGCTTGATCGAGGCGCTGCCGAACTACCCTTACCTCTACGAACTCAAGGGTCAGGCGCTCCTCGAAAACGGGCACGCTGCGGAAGCGATCGCGCCGTTGCGGCACGCCATCGCGCTCGCGCCCAATCCGGCCCTCATCCAGATCCTTCTGGCGCAGGCGCTGATCGCGACCAACAACGCCAAGATGGCGGCCGAAGCTGTTCCGCTGCTGCGCGCCGCCCTCGTTAAGGAGCCCGAATCCGGCGATGCTTATGAGCAACTTGCCATGGCTTACGGCCGCAACGGCGATCTGGCCGATGCCGACCTTGCCTCGGCACAGGCCGCCTTCGCGCGCGGCGACAACAAGACCGCGCATGAACTCGCGGCGCGGGCCAAGATGCGCTTCCCGGTCGGATCGCCGGGCTGGGTGAGAGCGGACGACATCGTCGCCTTCAACAAAAACGTGAAGCAAAGCCCGCTGAGACAATGATTGCAAAAGGACAACCTAGATGACATCGAACTCGCGCACGGCAATTTTGATCGCAGCCACGATATTCCTGGCAGCGCCGGCTATGGCCCCGGCGCAAGCGGAAACCTTCTCCTCCGACCAGCGCCACGAAATCGAAAGCATCGTGAAGGGGTATCTCCTCGAGCACCCCGAGTTGCTGCAGGAGATCATGGCGGAGCTTGATAAGCGGCAACAGGCTGCGGAGGTTGAGAAGCATCGCGCCGCGGTCGCAGAAAACAACGCCACGCTTTTCCGTTCACCGCACCAGGTTGTGCTCGGCAATCCGCAGGGTAACGTCACGATGGTGGAGTTCTTCGATTACAATTGCGGCTTCTGCAAACGCGCGATGTCCGACATGCTCGATCTGTTGAAGACGAACCCCAATCTTAAATTCGTCCTCAAGGAATTCCCGGTCCTCGGCGAGGGATCGGTCGAAGCCGCGCACGTGGCGGTAGCCGCGCGCATGCAGGACATCACTGGGAAGAAGTACATCGAGTTCCACCAGAAGCTGCTGGGCGGACGCGGCCCGGCCGACAAGGCGCGCGCGCTCGCGGTCGCCAAGGAGGTCGGGTTCGACATGACTCGAATCGAGAAGGACATGGGCAGCGACGAGGTGCGGAAGACGATCGATGAGAGCATGAAGCTCGCCGACGCGCTCGGAGTCACCGGCACCCCGAGTTACGTGGTCGGCGATGAAGTCGTGGTGGGGGCGGTCGGGATCGACGCTCTGAGAGAGAAGGTCGCGGCTGAGCACAAATAAGCGCCCTCGCCTTCGCCGCCAGCCTTACCGCGTTCCGGCTTTCCCTTTGCGGGTGCCTTCCGTATAAACGGAACCGCCGCGGCGGGCGCCTGCCCGCCGCAATGACACCCGGGGCAGCTGGCAAAGATGCCGAAGACCGTCTACGTCTTAAATGGACCCAATCTCAATCTGCTCGGCACGCGCGAGCCGCAGATCTATGGTCGTGCCACGCTCGGCGACGTCGAGAAACTCTGCCGCGCGACGGCGGAACGGCACGGGCTTGCGGTGGAATTTCGCCAATCCAATCACGAAGGCGAGATTATCGATTGGATCCAGGAGGCCCGCGCCGAGAAGGCGGCGGGACTTATCATTAATCCGGCGGGATACACCCACAGCTCCGTCGCAATCCTTGACGCGCTCGCCGCCATGGACGCGCCCGTCGTCGAGGTGCACATCAGCAACATCCATGCACGCGAGCCATTCCGCCGGCGCTCCTATATCTCGCAAACGGCGCGCGCCGTCATATGTGGTTTCGGCGTCGACGGCTATGCACTCGCCATCACCGGCCTGGCCGCCATGATTGATTCCAAGGATTGATCGTGGCGCGCAAGCCCGGGAACCCGCCGATGCCAAAGACGCCCGCGATCGACCACGACGCGATCCGCGATCTGGCCAAGCTGCTCGATGAAACCGGCCTGTCCGAAATCGAGATTCAACGCGATGGCGTGTCGATTCGCGTTGCGCGGAATTTGAACGCGACCGGGACACGCCAGCGTCCATCGGAGCCGGCCAGTGGCGCGTTTGCCGCTGCGGTCGCGGCGCCAGCCGACGTGCCAATCGACCCGACGCAGCACCCCGGTCTTGTCGCTTCGCCGATGGTGGGCGTCGCCTATCTCGGCCCGGCGCCGGGGGCGCGACCCTTCGTCGAAATCGGTGGCCAGGTGAAGGCCGGCGAGACGCTGATCATCATCGAGGCGATGAAGACGATGAATCAAATTCCCGCGCCACGCTCCGGCAACGTGACCCAGATCCTGATCGAGGATGGTCAGCCGGTCGAATACGGCGAGCCGTTAATGATCATCGAGAGTGAAGCGAATAGCGAGTAGCGAATGGCGAATGATGAATGGCGAGTAGCGGCGTCTTGGCCGAACTCTTTAGCGCTATTCCCTATTCGCCATCCGCCACTCGCTTCGAAACAGCGGCCGCTATGTTCGACAAGATCCTGATCGCCAACCGGGGTGAGATTGCACTGCGCATATTGCGCGCTTGCAAGGAGCTCGGCATCCCGACGGTAGCGGTGCATTCGACGGCGGATGAGGACGCTATGCATGTGCGGCTCGCCGACGAGAGCGTCTGCATCGGCCCGCCGGCCGCCAAGGACAGCTACCTCAACGTTCCGGCGCTGCTCGCCGCTTGCGAAATCACCGGCGCCGACGCCGTTCACCCGGGCTATGGCTTTCTCGCCGAGAATGCCCGTTTCGCGGAAATACTCGCCGAGCACAACGTGCAATTCATCGGTCCGCGCCCCGAGCATATCCGGCTGATGGGCGACAAGATCGCGGCCAAGCGCGCTGCCATTGAGCTCGGCATCCCGACCGTCCCGGGCTCCGAAGGCGGCATCAGCTCCGATGCAGAAGCGAGCCAACTGGCGCGCGACGCAGGCTTTCCGGTTATGCTCAAGGCTGCAGCCGGCGGCGGCGGCAGGGGCATGAAGGTGGTCCGCGCCGAGAGCGAGCTTGCTTCAGCGCTGGCCATGGCGCGTGCGGAGGCGAAAGCGGCTTTCGGCGACGACACGCTTTATCTCGAAAAATATCTCGAACGGCCGCGCCACATCGAAATTCAGGTTCTCGGCGACGGCAAAGGCCGCGCCATCCATCTCGGCGAGCGCGACTGCTCGCTGCAGCGCCGTCACCAGAAAGTTTGGGAGGAAGGTCCCTCGCCTGCCCTTAATTCGAACGCCCGCGATCAGGTCGGCGAGATCGTCGCGAAAGCGATGCGCGATATCAAATATCTCGGCGTCGGTACGGTCGAGTTTCTTTACGAAGATGGCAAGTTCAACTTCATCGAGATGAACACCCGCATTCAGGTGGAGCATCCGGTGACCGAGATGATCACCGACATCGACCTCGTCGCCGAGCAGATCCGCGTCGCCGCCGGCAGCGATCTCGCGCTGGCACAGAACGATGTAAAATTCCACGGCCACGCCATCGAGTGCCGCATCAATGCCGAGAACCCGGTGTCGTTCCGCCCCTCGCCGGGCAAAATCGTCCATTACCATCCGCCCGGCGGGCTGGGCGTGCGCATCGATTCCGCCGTCTACCACGGCTATACGATTCCGCCGTTCTACGATTCCTTGGTCGGCAAGCTCATCGTCCATGGCAAGACGCGCAGTGAATGCCTGATGCGGCTTAAGCGCGCGCTCGACGAATTCGTAGTCGACGGCATCGAGACCACGCTGCCTCTGTTCCGCGCCTTGGCGCGGGAGGCAGAGATCATCGACGGGGATTACCACATCCACTGGCTCGAGGAATTCCTAGCGCGCGGCGCGCTGGCGCAGTAGCCGTTTACGCCGGCACGCGCTCGGCAGCCGATTTCACGGCGTTGGCGAGAACGCGCCCGATCAGGGAGGGGACGTAGGGCTTCGGCACGAAAGTCGAGCGCGGCACGCGCACCCGCGGGTCGAGGATGGTCACGCGTCCGGAGGCATAGACGACTGGCAGATCAGGCAATAACTCCCGCGCCCGACGCGCGAGCACCGTACCGTCCATGCCGCCCGCCAGGTTGATATCCGTGAACAGGATGTCGACCCGGGCCGACGCGAGACACTTCAACGCATCCATCCCATTTGTGGCGGTGCATACTGTGAAGCCTTGCTCCGACAGCGATTCCGCGACCCATTCGCTGATGAGATATTCATCCTCGACGAGAAGCACCCGAATCGGCTTAGTGTCGGTGACAGATGTTTGCATCGCGCAGGCTCTCATCTTTGTATTTCAGTGACTTATCACTGACGGCTTAACGCCCTAGGAGCAAATACGTTCAAGCTGACGAAAATCTTACCGAAATTTTGGTGTGCGAAGCGTTAAGGCGGGAAACCCTGCGCGTTTGCCGTCAACATCGCCGCGGAGTCGGAGGCCCCGCCCCTTGAACCAAGCGGTTGGAGCCAGTTAAACGAAGCGCATGGCAAGCCGCGAGTCCGCGCTCGTTGACATCACGCCCGAGGTGCTGCTGAAGGCCTATGCCTGCGGCATCTTTCCCATGGCTGAAAGCGCCGAAGACCCCGCCCTCTATTGGATAGAGCCCGAACGCCGGGGCGTCATTCCGCTGGATCGCTTCCACGTGCCGAACCGCCTCGCGCGCACGGTACGTTCCAGTCGTTTCACGGTCGTCGTCGACCGCGATTTCGACGCCGTGCTCGACGGCTGCTCACAGCCGATGCCCGGGCGCACCCGCACCTGGATCAATGCTCGCATCCGAAACCTCTACCGCAGGCTCTACGAGCGGGGAGATTGTCACACGGTTGAGGTCTACGAAGGCGGCGAACTGGTCGGCGGCCTCTATGGCGTCAGCCTCGGACGTGCCTTTTTCGGCGAGAGCATGTTCCATCGCGCCCGCGATGCCTCCAAGGTCGCCCTCGTACATCTGGTGGCGCGGCTTAAAGCCGGCCGGTACCGCCTGCTGGACACTCAATTCGTCACTGAGCATCTGCGGACCTTCGGCGCCATCGAGGTTTCGCGGCCCGCCTATCACAAGCTGCTCGATGCCGCGCTCGTGGGCGAAGGAAATTTTGGCGCGCTTGCGCTCGATCGTCCTGTTTCGGGCAGCGTTGTCCTTGCACGCCTTGCGGCAGCGTGATCGGCCTTAGAGCACAATCGCTTCGGATTGAGTCGATTGGCGCTCTAATATCTTGGTGGGGCATGATCTTTTCGGAAAACCGGCCTTCACTTTTCCGGATCATGCTCTAGTGCGGCTGCGCTTGGACGGCGGGCGCGACCGGCGGCGCGGGCTGCTGGCGCGGGGGTGTCGCCTGACGCGGCCGGGCCGGGGGGCGGACAGTAGGGGCGGCGGCGGGCGTCGGCTGAACGGACGGCTGGGCAATCTTCGTCGGTAAGGGCGACGCGCAATCGGCCAGCCAGACATCGTAGATCGGATGCTCGACCGCGTGCAGGCCCGGACTCGAAGCGAACATCCATCCGTTGAAGATGCGCTTGATCTCGCCCTGGAGCGTCACTTCATCGACTTCGACGAAGGCGTCGGTATTTGTCGCCTCGGTCGGGGGGCGCGCATAGCAAACCCGCGCGGTGACCTGCAGTGCGCCGAATTGCACCGTTTCACCGATCGCCGCATCGAAAGAAATGATGCGACCCGTGATCTTGTCGAGCCCGGAAAACACGGCCCGCGCGTTCGCGATCTTTTGCGACGGCATCTCGGTGATGACGGTGTCGTCGGGCTGGGGCGAGGTGTCCGCCGGTTGCGGCGGCGGCGCATTAGCCGGCGTTGGCGTGGCACGCGCGCGCTGGATCCCCGACGACGGTGGCGCGATCACTGGGTTGGCCGCAGGGAGCGGGGCCGTCATCGCACCGGGAGGCGGCGACAATGGTTGCGCTTGGATGGCGGATGGAGGATTTCCCGGAGAAACCGGCAGAGGATACTGCCCGGGGAACTGCACCGGCGGCGGTTGCGGAGGGAATGCTCCGTTGGGGATATCCGCCGGCGGACGCGGCGGTGAATCGCCGAAAACGGTCTGCGCCTCGACCGGGCCCGCTGCGAGCGTTCCGCCAAGCACGGCCAATAAAGCGGCGATACGGAGCATGGAACCTGGAGCGCGATCGGGTTTAGCGCGTTATCGCGTGTCGTCCGGTTAACATGCCGAATGCGGCGAAACCAGGGAGTGGTTACGGGCTACCGGGCGTCCAGGCCTTGTAATCGCCCGTCGCCTTCGGGCGACGCCCCTGCGCCAGGGTCGAGCCGCTCGGCCGGTAGGCGCCAGGTGTACCAGTCAGGTTGGGCCGATGCGGCTTTTCCCAAGCGTGCGGCTTCGTCTTGTCCTGCGTCGGCGGCACGTCCACCACGTGATGCAGCCAACCATGCCAGCTCGGGGGTACGGCGGATGCCTCCGCCACCCCGTTGTAAATCACCCAGCGTCGCTCAAAGCCAAGCGCCGGATCGATCCTGCCGCCCTTCGTTCGATAATAGCGGTGGCCGAATTCGTCCTCGCCGACGAACTCGCCGTAGAGCCACGTCCACAATTGGGTTCCGACCGTTTGGCCGTTCCACCAGGTGAAAAAGCGCAGCAGTAAGGTCTTCATCGGCGACCCGCGCATGTGACAGTTGCATGCCAACCGGCGCTTTGATGCCACCTCGCGGCGGTACTGTCCAGAGCGCAATCGGACAAATACCACAGGGCAAATCGCGCGCTTCTTTGCACGTTTAGCGATATAGTTCGCGCCATGTGGCAAGGCTTGGTCCAATGGTTTCAGTCGATATTGAGCGCCGTAGGCAACGCGCTCTCCTTCGCGCCGCCTTGGGCCGTGTCGTTGGTGCTCCTGGTCGGGGCAACCGCAGCAGCGTGGTCGTTGCATGCCGCGATTCTTGCGATCCTGCACCGGTTGTTGCGCGGACGCCGGCCCTATCTGCGATCAGTTCTCGATGAGACCAGAAATCCGACGCGATTTGGTCTGTTGCTCATTGCGCTCGCCATCGCGCTGCCGACCGCGCCGCTCGGACCCGATACTGAGAGCGTGATCGCGCAACGCAAGCGCCGAAGCGATCGAGGTTCATATTCTGGTGGATTCGGATTCGGCCGCTACTACGGGCAATGTCAGCGCCGATCTGCGCGAAAAGTTGATCGCTTTCCTGCAGCGGGAGCATCCCGAGGCGCTGCCGCGGCGCCGCTACGAAGCCGCCGCGAATATCGCGCTGCAATCGGACGAAGCGCGCGAGCTCCGCACCTCACGCGGGCGCTGATCGCGCAATCGAGGCTGCGCGATCAAGGTTGCTGCGACCCGAGCAGTGCGGCAACGATCGCCGCCCATTCCGCCGCCAACTCGCCGGTTGCGGGCGCGCGGCCCGCCTGTTGATACCAGTAGCGGGCGTTGTCGAAGTCACCTTCGATGCGGTGCAGGTGAGCATGTACCCAGGCGCAATTGGCATCCTCCTCGCTCATGACGAGTTCGTGCGCCTTATCCCACTCGTTCTTGCCCATCCACCACAGCGCCGCCAGCGCCGGCGAAAGCTCCGCCGGTGGCGTGCGTTTGGCGAGTGATCTCTGGAATTCGGCCGGGGTCATTTCACTTAGCGAAACACGCCGTCTAGGCCGCCAGTTTACCACCATCGCTCCGGCGCAAACCGGCCCGCCGCCTGCTCGATGAAGGCGCCGAGTGCGAACAACGTCTCTTCCTCGAACGGCCGTCCGATCAGCTGCAGCCCCAGCGGCAGGCCGTTCGCGTCGAGCCCGCTCGGCACGGAAATGCCCGGCAGCCCGGCCATGTTCACCGTCACCGTGAAAACGTCATTGAGATACATTTCGATCGGATCGACGCGACCCTTTTCGCCGATGGCAAACGCGGCCGAAGGTGTCGTAGGAGTAAGGATCGCGTCGATGCCTTGTGCGAAGCATTGGTCGAAGTCGCGCTTGATCAGCGTGCGCACTTTCTGCGCCCGCAGATAGTAGGCGTCGTAATAGCCGGCTGACAGCACATAGGTGCCGATCATCACGCGGCGGCGGACTTCCTTGCCAAAACCTGCCGCGCGAGTCTTCTCGTACATTTCGATGATGTCGCGGCCGGGAACGCGCAGGCCATAGCGTACGCCGTCATAGCGGGCGAGATTCGACGAAGCTTCCGCCAGCGCCACGATGTAGTAGGCCGGCAGCGCGTATTTCGTGTGCGGCAGTGACACGTCGACTATCTCGGCGCCAGCATCCTTGAGCCACTCCGCGCCCTGCTCCCACAGCGCCTCAATTTCTGCCGCCATACCGGGCACGCGATATTCCTTTGGTATGCCGATGCGCATGGCTTTGACCGACGCACCGACGGCCTTCTCGTAGTCGGGGACCGGCAGATCGGCGCAGGTCGTATCGCGGGGATCGTGACCGGCCATTGAGCGCAGCAGGATCGCGCAGTCACTTACGGTGCGCGCAAACGGGCCGGCCTGATCGAGCGAAGACGCGAACGCCACAATGCCCCAGCGCGAGCAGCGGCCGTAGGTCGGCTTAATGCCGACGATGCCGCAAAACGCCGCCGGCTGGCGGATCGAGCCGCCGGTATCAGTGCCGGTGGCGCCGACGCAGAGATTTGCCGCCACCGCCGCCGCCGAACCGCCCGAGGAGCCGCCGGGCACGAGCTTGGCGTCCGCGCCGCGCCGACGCCACGGCGACACGGCCGGGCCGAAGTACGAGTTCTCAGTCGACGAGCCCATGGCGAACTCGTCGTTATTGAGTTTGCCAAGAAGCACCGCACCATCACGCCACAAATTGGCTGTGACGGTCGATTCATAGGTCGGAACGAAGTTCTCCAAGATGTGCGCGCACGCCGTCGTGCGCACGCCTTCGGTGCAGAACAAATCCTTGATGCCGAGCGGCAGCCCTTCAAGCGGCCCGCCCTCGCCTTTTACCAGTCGCGCATCGGCCGCTCGCGCCATGTCGCGAGCGCGATCCGGCGTTTCCAACACACAGGCGTTGAGCGCGCGCGCCTGCTCGATGGCGGCGAGGTGCGCATCGGTGAGTTCGGTGGCAGAAAATTCCTTCCTGCGCAGCGCATCACGCGCTTGCGCCAGCGTGAACGAGGTCAGTTCAGTCATCAGGCCGCCGGGTCGTCGCTGGAGAACTTGCTTTCTTTAGCCGTCTTCGGAGGAGTTTCTTCCTTTACTTCTGCGGCAACAGATGCTGGCTTGAGCGGTTCGGCGGCAAACGCAGACGATGCCTGCTCCACCAGACAGCCGTCAGGGGTGATGAGGCCCTTTCTTTGCAAATACGCAAACCACATCACGTCTTGTTCACAGGCGATGCACATCATTCCACCACTTTGGGCACGAGAAAGAAGTGATCCTCCCGCGCCGGCGCATTTGCCATGACGGCGTCGGCGATGCCGCCGTCGGTCACTTCGTCCTTGCGCATCTTCATCGCCATCGGCGTGACCGACGTCATTGGCTCGACGCCCGCGACGTCCGCCTCCGCGAGCTGCTCGACGAAGGCCAGAATGGCGTTGAGTTCGCCTTGAAGATGCTCGATCTCCTCCTCGGCCACCGCGATGCGCGCGAGTTGTGCGACCCGGCGAACGGTCTCGGCGTCAACGGACATGGCGGTGGCCTCGAGCTTGAATTTGCAGTAGCGCAACGGCCTATAGCAGAGGCCCCATTTGTAGCCAACTGCCCGCTGCTTGGGTCAATTCCTGCCGCATTCGCTCGCATTGTGCCCGTGGCGCGATGCGCCTAACTTTGCGACATGATGCGCTCGCTGCGCCCGGCCCACCTCAAGCCCATCCATGTCGTCGGCGGCGGCCTTTCGGGTTCCGAGGCCGCATGGCAAATCGCGCGCCGCGGCGTGCCGGTGGTACTGCACGAGATGCGGCCTGATCGCTCGACCGTCGTGCACAAGAGCGGACAATTCGCCGAGCTCGTTTGTTCGAACTCGTTCCGCTCCGACGACGCGGAGGGGAGCGCCATCGGCCTCCTGCATGCCGAGATGCGCCGGCTTGGTTCGCTGGTGATGCGCGCGGCCGATACCCACAAGCTGCCGGCCGGTGGGGCGCTCGCCGTTGACCGCGAGGGCTTTGCCGCGGCGATCACCGCGGCGATCGAGGGCGCGCCGCTCATCGACATTCGCCGGGAGGAAATCCTCGAGCCACCGGCGGACTGGGACAGCGTCATCATTGCCACCGGCCCGCTCACCTCGCCGGCGCTCGCCGATACGATCCGCGCGCTCACCGGCGAAACGGCGCTGGCCTTTTTCGACGCCATCGCGCCGATCGTGCACCGCGACTCGATCGACTTCGACATCACCTGGTTCCAGTCGCGCTACGACAAGGCCGGGCCTGCCGGCTCCGGCGCCGATTACATCAATTGTCCGCTGACACGCGCGCAATACGAGGACTTTGTCGATGCGCTCCTTGCCGGTGAGAAGATCGCGTTCCACGATTTCGAGGCGACGCCCTATTTTGACGGCTGCCTGCCGATCGAAGTCATGGCCGAGCGCGGACGAGAAACGCTGCGCCACGGCCCGATGAAGCCGTTCGGCTTAACCGACCCGCATCGGCCGGCCGCAAAACCCTATGCCGTGGTCCAACTGCGGCAGGACAACAAGCTCGGTACGTTGTTCAACATGGTCGGATTTCAGACCAAGCTGAAGCATGGCGAACAGGTGAGCATCTTCCGCACGATCCCCGGCCTTGCCAAGGCCGAGTTCGCTCGGCTCGGCGGCCTCCACCGCAACACCTTCATCGACTCGCCAAAGCTTCTCGATGCAACGTTGCGGCTCAAGGCGATGCCGCGGTTCCGATTTGCCGGACAGATTACCGGCTGCGAGGGCTACGTCGAATCGGCGGCGATCGGCCTTCTAGCCGGTCGCTTCGCCGCCGCGGAACGGCTTGACGAGCGGCCGCTTCTGCCGCCGCCAAGCACGGCGCACGGGGCGCTCATCGGCCATATCACCGGTGGCCATATCGAAACGATCGAATCCGGTCCCCATTCGTTTCAACCGATGAATATCAATTTCGGCTTGTTCCCGCCGCTTGGCGGCGGCACGACGCGAGCTGCCAAAAAACAGGTGTTTTGCGCGCGCGCTCTTGCCGACCTCGACGCCTGGATCAGTGCGGCCGGCGCCCACGCTGCCGAATGAGCCGGCCTTTGTGCTAGATGTTGAAGCATGGTCGAACGCGAAGACCCGAAGGAACTTGCCGGACGTTGGCGTAGCGGCACCGTGCTGAAGTGCGATGTGTTCTCCGCCATCGAACGTGGCCGTTTCCGCACCGAGGCTGGCGAGGTCGACGCGGTGCTGCGCCGCCTCGACGACGTGCCGTGGTGGAGCCGGGGCCTGGCCCGTCTGTTGTTCCGGCGCGAACGCCGCGCGCTCGCGATCGTCGGGCGGCTTGGGATCGCGCCTCCGCTGCTGTTCGTCGGGCACCGCGCTCTGGTGCGCGGCTGGATCGACGGTGTCCCGCTGCACGTTGCCAAGCCCCACGGCGATGTCGCCTATTTCCGTTCCGCCAAGGCGGCGCTGCGGGTGCTCCATCGTGCGGGAATTACTCACAACGATCTCGCCAAGGAGCAGAACTGGCTCTACGCCGATGGGCGCGCCTTTGTCACCGATTTCCAGCTCGCCTCCTGTTTTCGCCGCCGCAGCGCCTTGTTCCGCCTCGCGCGTTACGAGGATCTGCGCCATCTGCTCAAGCACAAACGCCGCTACGCCCCCGACGCGCTGACTGCAGCCGAGCGCCGCGTGCTCGCACGCAAAAGCTTTGTCACCCGCGTGTGGATGGCGACCGGCAAGAAAATCTATTACGCGATCACGCGCGGGCTCAACGTCACCGACCGCGAGGGCCGCGGCGTGCGGTTCACCCATGAGGCGCCAGTGATCTCGGCGCGTCTGATGCAGCATCCCCAAGTGCGCGACGTTGCGGTCGTCGCCTTCCCCGACCGCCGCGCCGGCACCGGCCTCTATGCCTTCGTCGAGGGCACCGCCGGCGACCGCGAGCTGCGCGAGTTTCTCGGCCGCACCGCGCCCGAGCATCTTCAAGTGGTCGACGCCTTGCCGCGCAATGCCAACGGCGAAGTGCGCAGCGAAATCCTCGAACTCGTGGCCATGAACCAGGTCGATCTCATCGCTTCGCTGGTCAAAACCGAGGCCGAACGCACGCTGGTCGGCCGCATCGTTTCCGGCCGCCGTAACCTGCGCGACCGCTTCGCGTTCTGATCTTGTTATCCAGCAATCCGCGCTGGATTTCGCGCCGCGCGCCAGATCAGCCATTGCCGCCGCCACGGTGCGAGTTCGGCGGGCGAGAACGGATCGCCACGCTCGAGGCGACCAAGCGAAGGCCCCACCAGCGCGACGGGAAGCAACGCCGGCATCGCCTGCCGCGTCAGCGCCGCCATCCGCTGGTGTGCCGTGTCGAGATGGCGACGACCGACGTCGCGTAGCTCCGCGAGCGCCGCCTGAAGACCGGCCGAGGAACGGCCGGCGAATATGTCATGCGGCCGTACCTGATGGCGGTCCAGAAGCTCCATCGGCACATAAAGCTGGCCCCGCGCCGCGTGGTGCGGAAAAGCGCGCAACAGGCCGGCAATCGCGAAGGCTATCCCGGCCGGCGCCGAGACGGCTTCCGCATCGGCGCCGGCAAGAATTTGCGCCGCAAGAGCAAACAGCGCCGACGACGTTTTGCTGGCATAGGCTTCGAGATCGGCAAGCGTCGCCATCGGGTCGTCATAAAGATCGAAGCGGCGCGCCTCGACGAGATCGATCAGCTTTGCCGAGGAGAGGCGATAGCGCTCAATCGTGGTGAGAAGCGCCGAGGCGACCGGGTTGGCGCGCGCCTCCTCGTCCCTGTCGCGGTTGATGACGTCGCTCCACCATTGCAGCCGGATTTCCCCGGGCAGCGGTTCGCGCGCCGCCTCGCGCACGCGGGCGACTTCGCTGTTGAAGGCGTACAGCGCATAGACCGCACCGCGGTGTTCCGCCGGCGCGAACAGCGAGGCGATGAAGCGGTCGCGATCGGTGGCGCGAACAAGCTCGGCGCCATAGGCGAATGCATCCTGCATGCCGGTAGCTTACAGCAATAGAGCATGAGCTTGAAAAAGCCTGGCCCGGACGCGATCCGAGCTGGCTACCTGCTTCCGGAAAGGTCAATGCTCCAACGAATGCCTAGACCGCGATCAGGCCGGCGCCGACGCGGCGGCTCTCCATCAGCATCACGTTGTAGGTGCGCACGGCAGCCCCGGTCGTCATGGTGTCGAGGGAAATGCACGCTGCATGGAATCGCGCGCGCAACGCTTGCGGAAGGACCCAGGGCTTGGAGCCGGTGCCGAGGATAAAGAAATCAAGGCTGCCGGCGCCGGCGAACACCCGCGAGAAGGATTCTTCGGTCAGCACGTCCAGAGTTGCGACCGGCCAGGCCCAGATACCGTCGGGCAGGCAGATGAGCGAGCCGCGATGCGACATGCCCGCGAAATGGAAACCGCCACCGCCATGGCTGTCGATCAGCGCCTGACGGGGCAGATGCGGCTCGTCCACTAGCGATGATCCTTTGTATTGAAAATACTAGATAATTTGCCGTAAGTTACACATGCGTTACACATTTTGAGTGAGTTACACATTAAGAATCGGGAAGCGTCGCCAAGTGTCGTTGACAATCATTTGACCGCTTCCTAGGTGACCCGCGATGCCCTCGCCCCGGTGAGAGGATCCAGATGGGGTTATTACCATATCTGATCCAGGGCAGACGGCGAGACTTACGGGCGTTGGCTCCATACCACGGGCCACGTAGGCGAGCGGCTCCCATGCCGCGCTGACAGCCCCCCGCGCAAGATGGTTCAACCTCTCGTTAGAGGACCATCTGCTATGTCCGAACTCCAACCGAACTTCACCGTGCCAGAAGCCGCTGCTTGGCTTCGCGTCTCCAAAACGACTCTGCGCCTGATGCTGAAAGAAGGTCGGCTTGCGTATAGCAAGATCGGCCGCCGCGTCGTCATCCAACTCCGCGACTTACAAGCCCTGCTCGATGGCGAGGCTCGCCATGCATGAACCTGTTAGCAGTTTGAGTTGCACCATGCCCGAGGCATCTCAGAAAAATTTGCTCTCCAATTTGACCGTGCGCTGATTCCATCGCTCGTCAATCAATACATGATGACGGACAACGGGAGCGGAAAAGACGCGGACATGGAAGCAGCAGGGCAACGCGTTGTTGGCGGCCAACGGATGAGCTTGGGAAACCCGCCCAGCACTTCGGCCATCTCGTTGCCGCGCTCGCCGCAGCCGACATAGACGATGACGTCGGCGTCGCACCATTTCGCCAACGTCTCCAGAAGCACCGTCTTGCCGATGCCGAAGCCGCCGGGATCGCCGCTTCTTTAGCCGGCGCGATACGGGATGGCTGAATAACCTATCTCAACCTCCGGCGGCTTCTCATGATATGCCGAAAGGCAATCATTCGCGAATTTTGTCGCCTTTGCCCGATCCGCCGCCGGGCCTACGATAATCTGCTTGAGCGCGTGGCCGCTATTTTTCCTCCAATCGAATTCTCTGTAGCGAATGAGGGAATACGGGCGTCTGCGGTATTTCACTTCCGGCGCAGGCCTGTCGTATCGAAACAACTGCTGGAAGCGATATTCGCTCTCGTTCCTGTAACCCTCGTGCTTAAAGAACATCACGCCGCGAATGACGTTCATCGAGTGATAGACAAGCAGGTCCATCATGTAGGCATGGAGGGCATCGCCCCGCACGCCCGTCCGGCGCGGAAGGCTAATGAGAGGGTCGATCAGATCGGCCAATGAAGTTTGAAGAGTCGATAGTTGGCGGTCGTCATAGGTTAAGTGAAAGGTCGAATGTTGAGGGATTGGCTTGCCGTTTTTCCTGCAAAAGGCCTCTTCAAGAGCGGCCGTCTCGAAACCCAGCGCAAAACCCCGTCCGTTGTCGCCGTAGGCACGCCATTGCCCCAAATCGTCCCCGTCGGCGCTGAAGCAGCAAATGAAGAAATGGCCCACCTTCTCGATTCCGCCATCGACATCGAAACGATCAAGCAGGCTTGCGAACGTGCCTATCTCCGGCCTGGCGGCCGTTGTCTTGGACTTAAGGATATTGATTGCGACGGAAAGGCCGTGCCGCAGCTCAGAGGGGTCATTCAGGCCAAATATGTCGGTGAACCACAGCTTCCCGCTTTCGATGATGCCCTTAAGCCCGTCGCCATTCGTATAGTGATAGAGCATCGGCGGCGCTGGCTTCGCTTCTATCGTTCCGATAAACGCCTGCAAGATATCCGTCGCCTCGCGTTCATATGCCTTGAGCGCGTCGGACATCTTCCTGGGAATGGTCCGCCTAGCCATGATTGGCGTCGGGCTGCGCCGAGGTCTAGAGTGCAAGAAAGCGCTTACAACGCCAGCGTCACGGACGCGAACGTGACCTGATTGTGGTCGCGGAACGGAAGCTGTTGCGTCAGGTCGTTTATGAATTCCCCGAGCGCGCGGGCGAACGCGCCGATCTCCGTGGTCAGCTTTTCGTCATCCCCCGGCTTGAAAGGGCGCGGCGGCTCGATCAGCCCTGCGCTGCGGACGGGCGATGCGCCCGATAAACCGATGGCCGAATGCGCGAGATCGTTCGGGCGTGATCTTGGGGCGCATCGGTCATTTGGCCGCGCTCTTTTCAAAAAGGCCGGGAGATCCCCTTATGAACAAAATATCGACGAACGACGACCTCGCGTTGATGCAGATCAAAGTCTCGCTCCCTTGAGTGGAAATAATGGAAAGTGGCGAGTTTGCCGGTTGGCGGGGCCACGCCGAAAATCTACCTGTAGCTCAAGTAAGACGGCCGCCAGTCTCAATTTCAAAAGGCCGCAAAGTCTTGGGTGAGACTCCGCGCAAAGAATAGGGGGGCCGTCATGCAAGGAATCTGGAAAAAAGCACTCGCATTCATGTCCCTGTTCGGACTCGTCGGCATCGCCAGCCTGCTTGTCAATCTGGATTCGAACCTAGTGCGCGCCCAGGAGGCAAAAGGAAATCTTCCGC
>Ga0181532_10002768_pt1 | contig 16230 bp, 13 predicted proteins | sample PEATcosm2014_Bin_33_FD_119768 | JGI IMG/M metagenome (GOLD analysis project Ga0181532, IMG submission 119768) | Peatland microbial communities from MTU Mesocosm Facility, Houghton, MI, USA - PEATcosm2014_Bin11_30_metaG | ecosystem: Environmental > Terrestrial > Soil > Wetlands > Peat | place...
CGTGGAGGAGCAAGCGTATCGCATCGCCCGCATGCGCTTCCATGCGCGCGCTCTCACCAAGGTAACCCGAGGGCAGCCGTTACAAAAAGCGTACCAACAGTTCGAATTCACCTCCCTCCGCCACGCAGTCTCAGCTGCAGAGAAACCTTGCGGCTTTCCCCTGAAAATCGCCGGAAATTCCCGCAATTCCGCATCTTTCGCGCTTAAACCGGGCTCGGAGCAGGCGCATCTTTTGAACTCGGCATGCCGCTGGTTTGGCATCTCACCGGCGAGTTCAAAGGCTACTTTACCCCCGAGCACCTGCGCGAACTCAACGCAGGTTGGCGTCGCCAGGGCGGCGGTTACAACGATTCTGTCATAGAAAACACGATTGCCCTGCTGAAGCGTGATGATCTCCATTACGAAAATATTCTCGGCTATCTGGAGACCACCGCAACTTCCTTCATCGCCGCTCTACCAAAATAGAGATTATTTGGTCGGCAAGTTCCTCTATAGAGATTGGTGCGCTTTCGCCCCAGTAATAAACCAAGTCCTCGCCGCTCACTCGTGGAGCAAAGCTGTTTACCTTCCCCTGCGGCCCAGCGTAGGCGATGGTTCCATTTCCGGCATCAAAGCTCACCTTAAGAACTTCGGAGCCGTAGCTCAGCGCGAATTGCCGATCACTCAGTAGGGTATAAGCAATCGTTCCAACTTCATCAACGCGCCGCACAGCCACTCTGTTTAGCGCGCCCCAGAGTTCGATTCCGCGATTGGATATGACCTTGGCATCGTGTAGTTTCTCGTCCCGCTGCGAGTCGGCGCGCTGCTGCTGGGCGGCTATTTCTTGCCGTATCTTGCCAACAAACTCATCACTGCCCATACCACCTCCCGAACGGAGATGATAGCCCCTCGGTGGCGTTTTCGCTACGCCGTTGAATCCTGCGGAAAAGTGAAAATCAATGCAAAAACCTAACAATCCCCCACTCATCCTATGTCAAGTATAAGATCGTTGAAGCTTTATGTTGTCTGGAACTGCAGGCCATCGAATTGGCACTTGCAATGGCCGATACTCCCGCAGAGTGGGAACAAGTCAAGAAAGCCATAAGACTGTCAAAGACAAAGCCCAGACAGCTCAAAATGAAGCCAGTCGCGGGTGCTTCCTCTGGGAAAGCCCTGTTTTTGAACACTCTGTTTGTGTGCACCCACAAAAGTCGGCTTCTCGTCGCCGACCCAAGACCATAAAAAGCTCTGGATCACGTAGCCGATAACAGAATTTAGGTTCGAAATCCTTTATGTTTATCGGACACAACAATCAGAAAAGAGAGAGCATAATTGAGCAAGGGCGCAGGTCACTCACGTGATCGTTAGTGGCGCCTGGGCAAGTTGCTCGAAAGCTGAGTCCTGGAGTTGCAAGAGCCATGTGGAGTCAAGTCAGGTTTCGCGCTGTCTTCGGTTTGTGATCGCTAAGCATTCGCTTGAACGGATCCTCGAAACCGGACTACCAATGGAGGCTCCGGAGAAAAATCGCTGCAACAGGAGAGATGCAGCTCCGCAGCCATATTCTCTGGTCCGGTTTGTTGAGGAAATGACGCGAAAAGTCGGCCTTTTTCGCATATTTCGGGGGCAATGTAGCAGAATTTCTCTGCAGTTGAGACTGTATGGCGGAGGACGCAGTCAGGTGCGAACCCTTCTCCGCCCCAAATTCCCTGCTAACAGGGAAAAATACAGGGAATTTTGCAGATTTTGCCTACGGGGTCGAGGCACCATGCGTCGTAAGCCGCTGAGAACGAGAGACATAGGAGCAACTCTCCGACATCAACCCTGCATTCCGAACAGGGAATTACAAGGGGCGTATCAGGGAATCGAATTCCCTGTTATGGGAGAAGAACAGTCTTGCAGTCAGATTTTGGTAAGACTCGGACATTTTGACCTCTAACGTGTCAATTTTGAGGTCACACCTCTAAAACCCTTTCCTCATCTGATCCCATTACGACGGAGGCAGGAGTTTCCTCGGGGCTGTAGAAGACACGATAGGTGCATTCGCACTTTGGACACGTAACGACAGGCCCGGGCGCGCTTGGGAGCCGCATGGGTGGTCGGTCTTCGATTGGCAAGCAAGTGCGATGACGCTGTGTTTCAACAGTGGGTCTTGCTCACACGTCCAAGACGGCCGAGCCAGAAGCCGGTGGTGTGCTGTAAAGTTTGAAAAGAGGAGATTCCTAAGAGCGCAAAGAGGCGGCAGCGATGGGTGGTATGCGACGCGGCGGAGGCAGTACCTATTTCGCGAGGGTTTGCGCGCTACTGCTGGCGCTTTCCTTGTCGTTCGGCTGGCCAACCCAGAGCGCAGCCTACGCCGTCCTGGCGCATGAAGCCATCGTCGACAGCGTATGGGACACCAACATACGCCCGTTACTCTTGAAGCGGTTCCCCAACGCTACAGGGGAAGAAATCAAGGAAGCCCACGGCTATGCATATGGCGGCGCCATTATCCAGGACATGGGCTATTACCCGCACGGGAGTCATTTCTTCAGCGACTTGACGCACTATGTGCGGAGCGGGGACTTTATCCTGGCCCTGCTGCGCGATGCCCAGGACCTTGACGGCTACGCTTTTGCGCTCGGGGCGCTCTCTCACTACGCCGCGGACAACGACGGCCACCTCATGGCCACGAATCGCGCGGTCCCCCTCCTGTATCCCAAGTTGAAAATGAAGTACGGCGACGTGGTTACGTATGAACAAGACCCCCTGGCGCACGTAAAGACTGAATTTGGATTCGATGTTCTGGAGGTAGCGCAGGGACGTTACGCTCCGGATAGTTACCACGACTTTATTGGCTTTGCGGTTTCAGTTCCTCTCCTGGAGCAAGCCTTTCAGGAAACATACGGCTTGGATCTCAAGAGCGTTCTCTCTGACGAAGACAAGGTGCTCGGTTCCTACCGTCATGACATCAGCCAGGTTCTCCCCAAAGCGACGCGCATTGCCTGGAGCCTGAAGAAAGACCAGATCATGAAGGACCAGCCAGGCATGACGAAAAATAAGTTTCTCTACAATCTGTCGCGCGCGAGTTACCAAAAGACCTGGGGAAACAAATATCAGCCGCCTACTCTTGGCGAAAGATTTCTCGCATTTCTTGTGAGGATTCTCCCGAAGATCGGTCCGCTAAAAGTGCTACAACTCCGGACGCCTACCCCGGAGACGGAACGCATGTTCGAAGCCAGCTTCAACGCAACTCTGGATCGCTACCGGAAGCTGCTAGGCCAGGTAGGTGCTGGCCAGCCGGATTTGCCCAACTACAATTTTGACACCGGTGAAGCGACGGGTCCCGGAAAATATCGGCTCAACGATGAGACGCACGCAAACCTCCTGCACGCGCTCGCAAGGCAGAACTTCAATGGTGCTTCGCCAGAGGTTCGGGCTGAACTGCTGGAATTCTTTGCCCATCCGGATGCGCCTTACGCGACCAAGCGCAACCCAAAAGAGTGGGCGAAAGTTCAGGCCGAGCTTGCACAACTGAGCAAGGCAGTTCCGCCGATCGGCATACCTGTGACTGAAGCTGCGAAGGCTTCACAACTCTTGTCTTCATCGCGCTCCCGGCGGCTCTTGAGTGGTGGGAATTCCGACTAGGTAGCGATAGAACGCAACGGCCCGGTTGACCGCGGAAGAATCATTTCCCACGATCAGCCCGTTGGCGTTCTTTCCTGTGCGCACGATGCTGTAGTAGCGCCAGACGTTATCCGATTCGCGATCCAGAAAGTACATCGACTGCAACTCATCCGGGTGAAGGATAGGTATTAAGTAATAGCGCAGCGTGCTGACGTTCTCGACATCGAAGACGAGCCGGCTCGCCGAAGCCTCGACAATGTGCATTCGGTAGATGGCTTTGCCAGAAAGGTTATCGACCTGTTCGAAGTAGAGCACCTTGCCTTCCTTCATCTCATCGGACGTGAAGTCTTCGCGGCGTTGACCAGGTTGCGAGTCGGTCAGAGCGTAGGCATCCACAATTAATGTTTGCCACTGCTTGTGAGTAGTCGACCAGTAGCGCATGCCCGCGAGTTCTGAAATTGCCCCGATGTGGCGAAGCAAGCCCCCGGCTTCCGAGGTATGGGGAAATCGCGCGGCTATGGTCACCAACGTCGTAAAGCCCATGTCAGCCCAACCGGTGCACGCGGGCGGTTTCCAGTCGCGGCCCAAAGCAGACTTACTCCATAATTTCACGATGGCCAAATCATCCAGACCCGGATAGGGCGGAATGGGTTCCTTCCCGCATGGCGGCTGCGGTCCTAACTGAGGTTCAACATCAATGAGCCGCCCCGCCTGCAGCACAGGGGGAGGAAGCTGGAAACGATCTGCCTCTTGGGCTGGATATACCGCGGGCAATACAAACAAGAGGAGCGCCGAAAAAGTCAGCGCATCCCGGAACCGGGGCAATTTATTGTTAATCTGCATGATGATCATTGCCTCCTGGATTCCGAGCCTGGTGATCAACAATTGCCGTTTCTTGTGCCTCATCGCGAAAAGCCGACTCACAAGGAAGCCGGACGTCGGTGATAAGTTGCGCGCAAAATTGACGCGGACTGATGTCCAGCATGGTTACATTGATTTTGTCCGCGCTTGAAACCCAGCTATCCATATGACGCGGCGGGTTTCAACTCGCTACGCCTGACACGGCAGGTGTGCATCGTGCCGAGTTCGCTCTAGTCGGACTCTTCAAGTTCCACTCCGTATCGCTTGGCGGCAGACTGTATCCGCTTCCACGCCGCACGACGTTCCGCCTTCGTAACGTCCTTCACCTGATGGAAGCGCGCAACCGCGTTGCGCACGTGAGAGGCGTTTTCCAGCGGCTCCTTGCGCTGCTTGGGGAACGCGAACTTGGTTGCGGATATCCGATCACGAGCTGGTTTGGCCAGCTTTGCCATTGTTTTCCTCCCTCGGGAGCATCCCCTTGCGCACAGACGGCCCGCGCCTTTTACCACGGATTAAGGCAGCTTTCCCAATTCTTGCAGCGTGGTGTGGTTGACGTCATATTCTTCTCGCGTGGATTCGGCCATGCGCGGCTCATCCATTTCCTTTTTGACGCGAGCGAGTATCGCTTGGTTGGATTCTTGCTTTGGCTGGTTCTTATGCATACTTGCACTACTTGCACTATGTCACGAGTCCAAGAGCATTACAGGTCAATTGGGAACAGAGCTCACAGTTTTGGAATTGTTTTTCCTGCCGAGCAGTTTTGACCAGTACACCGCAATCGACGCCAGGTAGCATTTCATAGTGTGAGACGACGCGCTCTTTCACGCGATCGGACGCTTGAACTATCGAATACGAACAGTGTCAGAAGATTGGCGGAGGGTATAAGGCAGTGAAGTTCAGATTTTTACTGTTTCTCTGAATGGAGTCAACATTTTATCTACGCCGATCCAGAGTCCTACCGTCATGAAAGCTGAGATGAACGCTCCGCCGCGCGCGGCCGATACGCATGAGGTACAAAACGATGATCACGCAAAACCCGATAGTCGATGTTTCAGTCGCAACGAATTCTTCCCGAGCAGCTAGGCCACGCGTCTCGGTGCGCGGACTCTTCCTCCTGGCCGTCGGCGCTCCCTTGATGTTTTCCCCAGTGCCTGCGCACGGCCAGGCAGCGGGCACGCCCCCGGCCACTCCGAGCGTGGTACAAACCGACGTCAAACTGGTGATTGGCGGCGAAACCGTCAAGAACAATTCCGTAGGCACGCTTTCGGTCGTGGGCAGCTCGCTGCGGTTTGCCGCCGGCAAGGAGAAGGTGGAGGTGGAAGCCTCATCCATTCTCGACATCTCCACCAATGAAGATAGCCGGCAGGATGTTACCGGTGCGGCCCACCTCGCGACGATGGCCATCCCTTACGGCGGCGGAAGGCTCTTGAGCCTGTTTTCACACCACGTTGATGTCCTGACGGTGGAATTCAAGAACGCCAACGGCGGCTATCATGGCACTGTCTTTGTGCTGGCTCAGGGCAAGGCCGCTGCGTTCAAGAAGCAGCTCGTCGCGATGGGCGCGAAAGCCAGCCTTCCGCTCGCAGAACCGGCACCAGCCAACAAATAGGACAAAACATTGAAACATCACACTCGAACGGCAGTCTCAATTGTTTTCCCCATCGTCCTCGCCTGCGCCCTCCTTTTGATTGTCGGCTCTCTCATGGGGCAGCCGCGCTCAGGTGATTCCAAGAGTGCACAGAAGTTCTCTGCCTCTTCCATCCAAATCGAGCCCACGGATCCGGGCGACGCGCCCATGCCGCCGGAATTCCGTGTGGCCATCTACGAAAACCTGATCGCGCAGATCGAGAAGACGGGCAAGTTCCAGCACGTTTATCGTGGCGGCGACAAGGATGCGGCCAGCGCGCCCGACCTCGTCACGCTGCACACCACGGCGCGATTTTTCACCGAAGGCAGCCAGAAAAAGCGCGAAGTGACCACCGTCACCGGATCTACCTCGCTGACCCTGAATGTCCACATCACGGATCACGCCGGGCAGACGATCGTGGATCGCGACGTCCAGGGTAAAGTGCGCTTCTTGGGAGAAAACCTGCGCGCCACCTACGATTTCTCCAAGAAGGTCGCCAACATCGTTCGCGATACGTTCTAGTCCGTGGAGAGACAAGCGGTTCCGTTTGAGGCCTCGTGAGTAGTCGTCGAATTGAACCGCCATACTACCGCCGAGCTTCTCTACGATGCGGGAGTGCGAGATGGTTCGCCCGATCACTGGCGCGAATCTTACGTCTGCGAAACGGTCAAGTCAATGAAGGCCATGGAGTTAGCTGTGGCTCCAAGAGGATTGCTGTTGTAACATCGCCATCTAGTAAGTGATCACGGCGCATTCGCGGTTTTCCCTACTGCGGTGTCTGTTCGTTTTGGGATTCCCTGCGCTTCCGTGCGGAATAGTGCTTCAAGCCAGCTTGTAAGCCATTGATTCTGTTACACGATGCTTTTCTGTGCGCATCGGTGCATGCATAAGGTACGGAGCCACAGTCCGGAGTGGCCGTTCCCTCGATGTACGGGCGGATCCCCGACTACACTGGTTTCTACAACGCAGTCGGATGGGTCCCGTACGCCAACTTCCCGCCGATGATCTGGTTCTTGATCGCTGGCATCTCGATGATCCGGTCGCGGGACCTTTCGAGTGTGCCGAAAATCCCTCCTGCGCGGGGCCTCTAAGTCACAGCTATTAAGAGCAGGTCTTTGGAAATTGGGCTGTGCTAGAAGTACATAATTTCGGCACTCAGATGTCGGGATCGGCGTCTTTTCATGGGGTGAGGAATTGCCGACAGACGGTGCGAGCTTGCCGGGACTCTCGGTGCGGAGATCAGAAGTTTTCCAGCAGCCAGGCATTGCTTTCCCAGCTCTGCTGGGTAAATGCCAGGTGACGACCGTCGGGTGACGGGCAAGGAAGATCGAGGTACTGATTTATACCGCGATTGACGAGCACGCGGGTTTTCCCATCCAACTCAATGCGCCCGATGAAATACCCTGTTGCCTTCACCGCCGCAAACAACGCGTTGCCGTCCGCCGTCCAACTTAGCTGAAAGATGCCCCACCCATGCGGAAGCGGCAGGTTGTGCTCCGTACCATTCCGGAGATCAAGAATGCGGACTTGCTCAGGAAGCTGATCCGGACTCGAAAGCGCGATGCGTGACCCCTCTGGCGACACTCTCCAGTCGAAACGCACAGGCAATCCCAACCTGGTTCTAGCGAGTTCTTTACCCCGGCCCGGGACAGGGTCTAATGCGTAGAAGATCAACTGACCCTGCTCCCAGTGGCTGAAGACGCAGGAACTGGCAGGGCGAACAGGACAGCGGAAGTAGTTATCCACCCCAGCTTCCAGAACCTGTTCAGGAGATCCACCCGACACGGGGAATCGCATCAGCCGCTTTGTCGTCGGTGACTTGTCTCCACCAGGTGCAGACGACCAGTAAAGAATCCAGCGCCCGTCCGGACTCAGCTCGGCATGGTCCTGGTCGTCCGGCCCCATTATTAGAGGTTCGGCGCTGTCCTGTTCCATCTGTTGCCTGAATATCTGCCTCCTTCCAAGGCGATCGGACGAAAAAAGGAGGGTTTTGCTGTCGAGCGTCCACCCGCTGGGAGAGTCCCTGCTCTCGCTCACGGTAAGACGGGTTGGAGAAGCCAGGCGTGTACCTCCGTCCTTGAGTTCGCCAACGTACACATCGTCCCGAATATGCATCTTCACCACAGCAAGACGATTCGCATCCTTGCTGACAGTCGGCGCGTAGCCCGCATCTCCCTCCCAACTGGTTATTTTCGTTGCTTCCCCGGGGGGCTTCCCTGTCCGCGGGTCGGCTATAATTTCCCAAAGATTCTCGAATCCTCCACCCGTGACGAAGATTATGCGCCCATCGCTCGCCCAAGCCAGCCCTGGGCCATCACTGTTCGTCAGTTGAGGATCCGAAAGCACTACGCTCGGTGGTTCTCCGTCCAGGGACAGAGTTTCGATGCTGCCTCCCGCCTGGCCTCCCGCTCTTCTTATATAAGCGAGGCGCTGACCGCTGGGAGACCAAGCTACGGCAGCGTAGGTGTCGTTTTCGCCGCTCAGGATTCTATGGGGATTCTCTCCATTGGCCCCCATCACCCAGATTTCGTGCCCGTGTCCACTGAGAAATGCAATCAACGAACCTTGAGGTGAAACCACCGGCTCCGACCAAATATGACTTCGGAGTTTACGTCGGGCGCCGCCGAAAACAGAAGTCACCCAGATCGTGTACCCATCTGCGTCCGAGTCAGCCGTAAGTATCAACTTCTCTCCGTCCGGAAACCAGACAACGTCCCAGAGGTGCGTTCGCAACTCCTCAGGCAGCGGAACGTCATGGCTCTCTCCGGTTTCGATTACGCTTAAGTGCAGCCCTTTGGGGTCTGTGTACGCGAGATATTTGCCATCTGGTGAGATACCTGCACCGATGAGATGGTTTTCCGAGGGGTTATGCGTCAACCGCCGCTCGCTTAACGTCTTGGCGCGAGCGACCCGCTGACCTTTGAACCAGCGGAGTCCCAGGCCAATTGCAAGCAGAGCAATCGCCAGCGCCACTCCCCAAAAGAGGAGTGCCGGTCTGTATCGTCTGGGCTTCTGCACGGCGGCGTCGGCATCCCCATGCAATCCCTTCAGGTCATCACGCATCTCCGCGGCGGATTGGTAGCGCCGCTCGCGGTCTTTCTCCAGCGCCTTGTTGATGATGGTTTCCAGCTCGGGCGGAAGCTTGGAATTGAGGTCGTGGACCGGGATCTGCGGCTGGTGGAGGATCGCCTCGTGCACGACGGCCGCAGTTTCTCCGCTGAAGGCGCGCTGGCCAGTCGCCATCTCGTATAGAACCAAGCCGAAGGAGAACAGGTCGGTGCGGGCGTCCAGCTTATCGCCGCGCACCTGCTCGGGCGACATGTAGCCCGCCGTGCCCATTGCGGCTCCGGTGCGGGTGAGAGTGGGTTCACCAGGTGTCGCGGGCTAGTGGAAGAGCCGGGCTTCAGCCCGGCGACCGGGGACATCATCTGCGTTGGGCTTCAGCCCCGGCCGGGGCTGAAGCCCGCCTTTTTCTTGATCCCTATTCACCGGACTGAAGTCCGGCGCTTCCACCATCAACTTCGCCAAACCGAAGTCGAGAATCTTGCAGATTCCCTTGTTGGTAAGAAAGATGTTGGCCGGCTTGACGTCGCGATGGATGATGCCCCGCTCGTGTGCGGCTTGCAGGCCATCGCTGACCTGAAGCGCGATGTCCAGCAGCTCTTCGAGCGGTAGCGGCCCTTCGCCTGCCGCAAGACGGTCGCGCAGCGTCTCGCCCTCCAGCAACTCCATCACGATGAAGGGCTGTCCTTCATACTCTTCGATTTCGTAAATAGTGCAGATGTTAGGATGGTTCAGCGACGATGCGGTCTGCGCTTCGCGCTCGAAGCGCTGTAGAGTTAGCGAGTCGGTCGCCAGCTCTTCCGGCAGGAACTTCAGGGCGACCCGACGACCCAGCTTCACGTCCTCTGCCTTGTAGACCAACCCCATGCCGCCGCCACCGATCACCTCCAGAACCCGGTAGTGTGAAACCTTCTTCCCGACCAGCCCCTTTGTTTCAGTCGCAGGGTCTTGGGTTCTCGTCACAGGCGCGATGAAGCGGTAGCCACGGCGGGGCAGTGTCTGAATGAATCTTGGCTGGTCGGCTGAATCGAGGAGCGTTTCCCGCAGCCGCTTGATGGCCTTGTTCAGGCTGCCCTCGAAGTCCACGAAGACATCCGAAGCCCACAGCCGTTTGACCAACTCCTCGCGCGTCACCATCTCGCCGGGCCGCTCCAGGAGTACAGCCAGAATTTGGAAGGACTGGTGGGGAAGAGCCAGCTTCTCGCCGTCTCGCCACAGTTCTCCCGTCCGCAGGTCGAGCGCGAACTCGGCGAATTGGACTTGCTGGCGAGGCTCAACCGGAGTGGCCATCTATTATCTTTCCGGGGTTGGGGAAGTTTAGCACTCCCTGAGGGTGAGTGTTGTGTGAAATCTAGCCTCCGCGAAGTAGCTGAAATTAAGCGGCTTGCGGGAGGCCATCTAGAAGTCATCCAGAAGTCAGACGCTCGGTATTGCCGAGGCAGCCAGTTGGGAGCACACTCGCCGCACTCTTGCACCGTGTGCGTAGTAGGGCCGAGGCGTTTTTACCGGCATTTTCGGTGACTCAAAATTCAAGTTAAGCAAAGGGAGGAAAGAACATGAAATTCAGGATCATCACGCTTGTCTTTTCATTGTGCGCATTGGCCGCAGTCACAACCTCAGTGCGGTCGTCCGCGCAACAGCTCATTGAGTTCGACGCTCCGGGCGCGGCCACAGTCTCTTCGCCCGTGTGTTACCCGGGTTGCGGTACCGTCCCTAACGGCATAAACGACCTGGGCGTGATCGTGGGTTTTTATACCGACGCGAACATCGTGCCGCACGGCTTCCTGCGCACTCCCGGCGGCAAAATCACATCTTTTGATGCCCCCGGAGCGGGTCTGGGGTATGGCCTCAACCAGGGCACCGTCGCTTACAACATAAACGACCTGGGCGTGATCGCGGGCCAGTACCAGGACTCCAATTATGTGTTTCACGCCTTTGTGCGCTACCCCGACGGCTCCTTCACCACGTTCGATGCTCCGGGAGCAGGCACAGGCGCAGGCCAGGGCACTTTGGCGTATGCCATCAATCCGGAAGGAGCCATCGCAGGGATCTATGCCGACGGGAACAACGTGTGGCACGGCTTTGTGCGATCACTCTACGGCAAGATCACGTCTTTCGATCCACCCGGTTCGATTAACACCCAGGTTTCCAACTCGACGGCCTTCAACCTGGAGGGCGCGATCGTCGGATACTACGCGGATGCGAGCAACACTGTTCACGGCTTCGTGCGCGAGCCACACGGGAAGATCACAGAGATCGACGGGCCCGGGGCGGGACCGGGTGGCACCATTACTGACAGTATCAACTTGGAGGGCGCGATCACGGGATACGTCACCGACTCCAACAATCTGGGCCACAGCTTTGTGCGCCACCCCGACGGCTCCTTCACCACGTTCGAGGATCCGGAGGCTGGCAATGGCTCCTTCCAGGGCACGTACGCTTTCGGCAACAACTCCCTCGGGGCAGTCACGGGAGACTACGCTGACGCGAACAACGTCAATCACGGGTTCCAGCGCTCTGCTGACGGGAAGTTCAGCAATTTCGACGCTCCGGGCGCGGGTACAGGCTACTATCCCCAGGGTACGCGACCCACGACCAACAACGCCGAAGGTGTTGTGACCGGCTGGTACATGGACGCAAATAACTTGAATCACGGCTTCCTGTGGCTACCCTAAGCCTGCCCAGAGCCACGCTAATGGGAAAGCCTGGAACAAGGCAAAGGGCGGGACCGAGATCCGGCCCTTTGCCTTTTTGGTGGCCAGCTTACCCTTTTGTCGACGGTGGCAGCCGTGACGCAGTTTTGAGATCGAGCTGTAATGCACCTAACTGAACGCGAACTGCCAGCGCATCGTCTAGAGTTTGGGCGTGTGCTGAAAAGCTTGCCTTCTGGCCCAGATCGCGTCGGCTAGCTCAAACCGCTATCTTCACTTGATTTTGAGTGGTCGCCAAATGTGTACCGAGGTGTTTTGGAACAGAAACAATGGATAGGATTTGGGTTCGATTTGGGTGCTGTAAGCCTTACCTAGCCTTCCTCAACCTTCCTCTACATTGCTATGCGTACCGCAAAATGAACGACTTAGCCTGGTTTATGCGAACTCATAACCCAAAGGTCGGTGGTTCAAGTCCACCCCCCCCAGAACCGAAATCGCGCCGTTGGAACAAGACCAAGAAGGCTCGGAGACATCAAAGGAGAGGCAAACTTAATTCCCTGATAAGCGGCCTTGAATTCCCTGATAAGTCTCTGATAATTCCCTGTTCGATTCAACGCAAAAACTTGACTCTGGCAGCAGAAGTTGCGAAAAATGAAGCGTTTAGAGCCACTAGCGGTCGGAATGGGCCGGCGAAATTCACGAAATTCCCTGTATTTTTCCCTGTTAGCAGGGAATTTAGGCCGGAGAAGGGTTCGCTCGTGACTGCATCCTCCGCCAGCAAGTCTCAACGGCAGAGAAACTCTGCGGCTTTCCTCTGAAGATCGCGGAAAATCCCCGCAATTCTGCATGTTTTGCGCTCAAACCGGACTCGGAGAAAGTGTCTTGCTGGAGCTAAAAGGCCAGCTTTGCGGCCTTTTCTCTGGAGGGCCGACAGGCGGTCCGGTTTGGAGATTTCCATCAGGCGAATGCAATGCGATGACAAACCGATCGTTCGGCGAATGCAAATTTGACTTTTGTCAGCAATGTCGTCCACCGAAGAATCTTATTGGCGAGAATAACTTTCCGACGCTGGCGCTGTTAGTGCCGTGCGCAGCGACCGCGTCTTCCGGGTTTTGAATCCTCGCACACGTCTCTGAACATTCGTTCTGGTGCGACAGCCCGACCAGCAAACTGCGCAAATGTCTTGGCGGGGCGACTCCGTGGCCTGATAATTACTCTGCCACCCGATGCCACCGTCTGAACCAAGCCGCATCTTTATTTCTTATGCCCGCCGGGATGGTGCCGAGTTGGCGCGCCGTCTGCAAGCTGATCTGACGGCGAAAGGTTTCGACGCGTGGCTCGACAAGCAGCGCCTCGCGGGCGGCGCCGTATGGACCGCGGACATCGAGGCCGCTCTGGACAACGCTGAATTCGTCCTGGCGCTGCTCACCCCCGGCTCTTACACTTCTGAGATCTGCCGGGCCGAACAGCTTCGCTCGTTGCGCAAGGGTAAGTGTGTGCTGCCGCTTCTCGCGCAAGCTGACACGGACGTTCCCCTGCACCTCGAAGCCAAGAACTATCGCGATTTCACCACCAGCAGCAGCTATGCAAAGGCCTTCGACGAACTGCTCGGAGATCTTCACGCCCGCAACGGGATAGAAATCAAGAAGGAATTCCGTCAAACCTACGTCACCGCTCCCCCCCTGCCGGTCAACTATGTCGAACGGCCCGAGGCGCTTGCAGCCTTGCGCAATTCCCTGATGACCGATGACGGCGGGCGCCAGATTGCGCTGACCGCTCTTGAAGGAATGGGCGGAATCGGCAAAACGGTTCTTGCCCAGGCCCTTTGCCAAGACGACGTGGTACAGCAGGCATTTCCCGACGGCGTGATCTGGGTCACGGTCGGCAAGGAGTCGACAGTCGATGTCGTTACGCGCATGCGAGAAGTCGGGAAGGCTTTGGGAGACGATCTCTCGCTTTACGACAACGAAACAGGATGCAAAAACCAGTACCGCTCCACGATCCGGAGCAAGGCGGCGTTGATCGTAGTTGATGACGTCTGGCGTGCGAGCGACCTGGAGGCTTTGCGGGCTGAGGGGTCGCCCCGTTCGCGCCTGCTCTTCACTACACGGGATGCAAGCATCGCGGCGGCGGTGGGCGCCCACGAACATGTTGCAGACCTGCTAACCGAGGAGCAGTCCCGCGAAATGCTTGCCCGCTGGTCGGGAACCGAGATGGCAAAGCTTCCGCCGCTGGCAGATGACCTGATTCGGGAGTGCCGTCAACTTCCGCTGGCGCTTTCCATGGTGGGAGCCATGCTGCGCGGCAAGCCTCCAGGCATGTGGAAGCGCGTCAACGAACTTCTGCGTAATGCCGACCTGGAAAAGATCAAAGCACAGTTCCCAGATTATCCCCATCCGAATGTGCTGCGCGCCATCCAGGTCAGCGTGGACGCTCTTGACGCCACCGCGCGGGAATGTTACCTGGCCCTTGCGGTCCTTCTGGAAGACATGGCGGCTGCACCTCTGGTTCAACAGTGCCTTTGGGGTGTGGATGAAGGTGAGGCGTTGGAAACTGCCGAGCAGTTTGTGAGCCTATCGCTGGCGCAACGCGACCGAGCTGAAGGGAGCATCCGCCTCCACGATCTGCAATTGGACTACGTTCGCGCACAATACCCGGACCGGGAGGCGCTTCCTCTGCTGCTCGGGGCAGTCCGGCTCTCCGCGCACGTGATTGGCAGAGATCCTGGCCAGTTTACGTCACAGGTGGTGGGACGGCTGCTTCCGCATCGAGACATGCTCCCAATCGAGCGTTTCTTGGGCAAGGTTGTTGAGGGTACCCGTACACCCTGGCTCCGACCACTCCAACCAACGCTGCATCCTCCCGGAACCTCGCTGATCCGCACTCTGGAAGGCCGCTCTAGTTTTGTCTTTGGTGTGGCCCTGAGTGGGGACGGGCGGCAGGCGGTTTCCGCTTCTGATGACCATACGCTGAAGGTGTGGGATGTGGAAAGCGGGCGTGAGTTGCGCACTCTGCAAGGCCACTCCCGTGGTGTCTTTGGCGTGGCGGTGAGTGGGGACGGGCGGCTTGCGGTCTCAGCTTCCGCCGACCGCACGCTAAAGGTGTGGGAGGTGGAAAGCGGGCGCGAGCTGCGAACTCTGCAAGGCCACTCCGGTTGGGTCTACGGCGTGGCGCTGAGTGGGGACGGGCGGCGGGCAGTCTCTGCTTCTTGGGACAAGACGCTGAAGGTGTGGGAGGTGGAGGGTGGGCGCGAACTGCGCACCCTACAAGGCCACTCTCATGGGGTTCTTGGCGTGGCGCTGAGTTGGGACGGGCGGCGGGCGGTCTCCGCTTCTTATGACAACACGCTGAAGTTATGGGATTTAGAAAGCGGAGTCGTGCTGGCCACGTTCACCTGCGACGGTGCCGCGCATTCTTGCGCGTTCATCAACGACCGCAAGCTGATCGCCGGTGACTTTGCCGGTCGCGTTCACTTCCTGGAACTGGAAGAACCGAAAGCGAAGGGCTGAACGGCGCGAAACGAACCGGCGAAGAGGTCATTCCTGAGGTCTTGGCGTTTGGTCAAGACTGCCACTCAGAGACAATCTGTGTGGTCGAGAACGCAGTAACAACTGAAATGTGACGCCGATTCCCCAAAGTCGGCCGAGAAAAGCGTGGGCGAACACTGCCGAATTACACAGAATCCTGCTTTTCAGGACAAGCGCTGCCGGAGATGCTTTCCGCACTTCGGACTGTCCGGTGAGGAAGCAGTCAGTCTGCGAACCGTTTTGAGAGTCGAGCCGGCTCAACCACAGTGCCTATCGCCCAATGATCGCTAGTCTTTCGCCTTTGACTCGCCACAGAAAGCGGACTACTCGATCGCGTGGCCGAGCCTGATTCGTTTCTCCGGTGCGCTCGTTTTCAGGGAGAAATCCGGATAAGTTACTGACACGCTGGACTTTAGCGTATCGCCTTAAACTGTACTCGAAGTTCGAATTCACCTCCCTCCGTCAGCAAGTCTCAACTGCAGAGAAACTCTGCGGCTTTCCTCCGAAAATCGCCGAAAATCCCCGCAATTTCGCATCTTTCGCGCTTGAACCGGACTCGGAGAAAGTGTCGTGCTGGACCCAGAAGGCGAGATCCGCGGATCTTTTCTCTGGAGGGCTGACCGGGAGTCCGGTTCGAAGAAATCCATCAGGCGAATGCAGGGCGATCACAAACCGATGGTTCGGCGAATGCAAACTTGACTTGTGTCGCATGACCACGAACAGTTCTGGCAATCTCCGGACACCTCGATGACTTTCGCATCGCCGACGATCCACTCGGAACCACTGTGACTTCCCATAAACCTAAAAACGGCAGTAGACCTCGAGGCTTGAAGAGAGAAATGGTTAGTATTGTTCGGCATGAGCAAAGAAGAAGAGTTCGATCAGACTCACCCGCAGGGTGAGCTGCAAACCGCAAGCA
>Ga0181532_10002769_pt1 | contig 16230 bp, 17 predicted proteins | sample PEATcosm2014_Bin_33_FD_119768 | JGI IMG/M metagenome (GOLD analysis project Ga0181532, IMG submission 119768) | Peatland microbial communities from MTU Mesocosm Facility, Houghton, MI, USA - PEATcosm2014_Bin11_30_metaG | ecosystem: Environmental > Terrestrial > Soil > Wetlands > Peat | place...
AGGTTGTTCGCCGATGAGCTTGAAGCACTGGTCTTGTGTGGCGAGGACTTTCTGTGAGATGAAAGCCCGCGCTTCCAGGGCCTCTTTTAGGTCCGGGTTCTCGGCAATCTGGCTAAGTTCCTGATAGAACTTTGTACTCTTCTCTGTGCCTTGGCGGAGACCGCTAAGCAACTGGGCGAAGATTTCCCTGGGGTTTTGAACTGACATGAGTATCTCCTTATGATTGGGGTTTCGCTCAGAGATGTCACCGGCACTCTCCGGCAGGCGGACTTCCAGTTCCTCGTAATTCAGCAGTGAACGAAGTGAACAATGCGCTGGGCGTCGGGGGGCGCCCAGCATTTCCTGCCCCAGCGCCCATTCTCTGCGCGACGCGAACCCGCTTCATTGGACCAGTGACTCGATTAGGGAAGAAAACACGGTGCCATCTCAGAACAGGAAGGCCCCAAACGGCGGAGTCCCTGCTTCCGACACCCAGCCGGCGTTCCTTCTACCGCATCCGGGGACAAGGCTGTCAATGATAAACCGGAACGTCCCTGGCCCTGTCCCGGATTGTTGACGTAATATCGCCATAGCACTCACTGACGGGTTCTGAGTGTAATTGCTGTTTACAACAATCACTCCGGGTTCTTCGTTATTTGGGAGCAAAACCAAGAGGCTCAGACGATTCTTCGCTGTCAGTTTTGCCAGTGACCGAGTCGGCGCGATGCCTGTAGACTGCGCCCGTGGTTGGCCTGCGACACCCAGCTCACACCAACTGAGGAGCCACTATGCGCATACCCACGAAGTCTATTTCAATGGTTCTTCTGGCCGCCTTACTTGGGCTATCGATCGCGTGTTCAAAACCAAAACCCAGTGACGACACCATTACGAAGGACGTTCAGACCAAGGTTGCCGCTGATCCGGACACAAAGGACTCCCAGGTCACCGTTGTCGCCAAGGAAGGCAAGGTTACACTGACCGGCAAGGTGAAGACCCCAATCGCCCAGAAGAAAGTGGAACAGATCGCCCAGGAAGAACCGGGAGTGGCAACCGTGGATGATCAGATCGCAGTCGAGCCTGCCTCCGACCAGGCCGCCCAACCGATGACACCCCCGCCACCTCCTCCACAGCCCATTGTTGTGCCCGCAGGAACAGTTCTCACGGTCAGAGTGGGCCAGGCGCTAAGCTCCAAGACCAGCCAGCCGGGCCAAACCTTTCTCGCCACATTGGCGCAACCGGTGAGTGTTGGAGGTGTGACAGCGATCCCTGCCCGATCAACGGTCAGTGGCACAGTGGTGACGGCCAAGGCGAAGGGCAAGGTCAAGGGTGAAGGCGAACTCTCCCTCGCGCTCACGAGCATTACCGTACAGGGGCAGACCTATAACATCAAGACTGACGTACTGAACAACGCGGTCAAAGGGAAAGGTAAGAGGACCGCCAAAACGACTGGCGGAGGAGCCGCCGGGGGCGCACTAATCGGCGGGATAGCCGGCGGTGGTAAAGGAGCAGCCGTTGGTGCGCTGGTGGGGGGTGGGGTTGGATTGGTGGGAGGAGCAGCGACCGGAAACCAGCAGATCGAAATCCCGGTTGAGTCGGCACTGAGCTTCCGATTGTCTGCGCCCTTGACGCTTCCACCGCCCAGTCAATGATGGTAATGGCACCCTATGATCTCTGCGCGTTCGTTTGCCGTCTCTTTGCTCACTATATAATTATGGACGGACCTCGCCCTTTGGGATCACCACTCCGCCTTCAATCTTCGGGATGCCGAAATGTCCGCCAAGATGCGTGAGGTCGAGCGGACTGATCGAGCCTGAAACAACGACAAAGTTGACCTCATTCGATTTCGCTTGAAGAACAGCCACGTTGCTGATCGCATTGTTCTCCAGGCGGACCCAGAGATCGGTTACGCCCGGGCCTCCACCCTCATCTTGTTTGTTCATAAGTTGTTTCCAGCCCGCCGCCTGGTACTCGTCTTTCACCAAACTAAGAGCCGCCGGATCATAGGTCCAAGTTCGCGGAAAGTGGTAGCTGTGGATCGAGACCCCGTTCACGCCCGCAATCACGCGCTGAAGGTCCTGGTTGGCCGGATCCATCTTGGCCGCAAATACCAACATAGAGTGATCGAGCGTGAATTCGGTCTTCGAGGACGCACCATGCCGCAATGTGTCAATACCTCTTGGTACCCAATCGTGCGGTTGCGCCAATAGCGTGGCCGCAGAAATTGCCATCAACACGACAAAAATAATGCCGGATCGCCTCATAAATAGAACGCCTCAATAGATAGACGGGAACGGTCTGAAAACGAGAACCGCTAGTCTTGAGAACCCGTCGCATAGAAATAAGTTGCTTGGCCCAAATTCCGGTACGTGCTGAGAATTCAATGCACTCTTCCATTTGCCGGTTGCGAGCGTTGGCGAAATATCGCCAAATCATTGACCCGCGTCGTGATTGTAAACGCCTGGCACAACAGGTTTGGATTGAGTGCCCTGGGTTTGTTGAGTGAGCATTGTTGAACAGTTCCTCCTGCCTCCATGGATCTAAACTACGGTTGCCGATAAGTCTGCGCGTTCCTCACGCAGCCCAATAATTAGGAGGACCTCATGGCAAACATAGGGGTCTATCGTGCAGTCGGAAGCCCCGCACCGGATACTGGACGATATCAGCACTCGGCGTGTTACTACACCAAAATTGTCGACAAAGGAAATATCCTCGCACTTTGCGGTAATCGCAGCTGTCCCAACAAGGGTGCCAACTGGGTTCTGCAGAAGATTACGACGACTCTTGTAGTTAAAGAGTGAACGCCACGGTCATACAGAGCGACGTCCCAGCCGCTCGATCCGGTTATTGGCGCAAAATCTCTATAGCATTGACCCTTGAGGGGGTTTTGAGGGCGAAGGCCTGGTTAGGTCAACCATGCATGAACTCAAATGTTGTCGGCGCAGTCCGCTGGATCCCCCGCAGACGAATATACTCATCGCAGCGAGCTCCTTTTACCAAGAAGGACTGGGGATGAGAAACGGGCTTAAGTGGCGAGAAGGTCTATTTTCAGCGTATCCCACCGCCTCCAGTCCTTACTGGCGAGCGCTCCCCTTGGGGCGCATGAAGAAGTTCCTATTGGGGGTATTCCTCACCTGCGCGGGTATCGGTTTTGCCTTCGACCTTCTCCAGATCGATCATCCCCCGTTGGGTTTCTTCTGGCCTGTCTTCGTGGGTACGATGGCCGCCAGTGTTTTCGCAACCAGGATTAAGAGACCTCGTTTCGTCCTCCCGCTCTGGCTGCTCATGATGGCTCTTGGGGGGCTGCTTTACAGAGGTACGAGAGCTTCAGAACTCTCTCTCCCCGATGGGTTATACCGTCGCGTTGCGCTATACGCAGTCGGCACCTTCCTTGGGGTTGGGGTTGGATACAGATTTCTGCTGTCGTTTGTGACCACTGAGGGACTCAATAGCGTTCGCACGCAGACCGAGTTTTCACTGGCCCACGGCATCCAGGCTACCCTGGTTCCTGCGATTTCTTTGCAGAATGCAGGGTTTGAGGTGTATGGCAAGTCACTGCCCAGCGCAGAAATGGGGGGCGACTTGATCGACGTAGTCGAGAGCAACGGAAATCTGCTGGTATATGTTGCTGACGTCTCTGGACACGTTTGGCCGCGGGTCAGTTGATGGGGATGTTGAAGACTGCCATGCGAGTTTCTTTTCAATTCCAGAGACAGCCCACCGCTCTGCTTGAGAGTGCAGATCGTGTGCTTCCCGCCGTCAAGGAAGCCGATATGTACGCCACCCTGGCTTTGTTCCAGTTCGACGGTTCGGCAGAGGCTGCGTATGCGTCAGCCGGACATGTTCCTATCGTCCATTATCACGATCGCTGCGGGGACGCCGTCAGGCTCGCGATGGAGCAATTTCCTCTGGGTTTGATCCCGGGAGGTTGCTATGCGAGTCAGCGCGTCTCTTACTCATCACGCGATCTGTTCCTGATGGTCACCGACGGCATATCGGAAGTACCCAATGCCCAAGACGAAGAATTTGGTTTGGAGCGGTTGGAGCAATTGCTGGCGCAACATGCTGCAGAACCTTTGCCGGAAATTTGGGAACAGATCATGGAGCGTGTACGCCAGCACGGGGTGCAACAGGATGATCAGACTTTGCTTCTCATACGGGTTCTTTGGTAGCTATGGTCGGGCTGCTTCGCCCCCCAACTTTCTCGCGACGAAGTACTCGTTTTGAAGGTATCGAGTTTCCTTCTTCTTCCAGAATGGATAACGGAATATGCCGACGGTACTCCCACTAATCCATCCGCCACCCTCTCGAAATTGAATTGTCCAACGGTAATCAATTTTTCCACGGCTGGCGACTTTTAGGCGTACGGCATCGCTGAGGCCGTTAATGAAGCCATTCACGGCCCTTTGCTCATCAGAGAATTCCGTGTGCCAGAGCGCGTAGCAGACCGTGTAAAATCCGGCGCTTACCAACAGCGCGACCTCGAACCCGTTCTCCGAACTGGCCAAAACACGAATCGCGTCCTCTCGGCGTTCATACGGAACGAACGGATATGGTTTCAAAAACTGGATGATTTTCTCAATGGCAGGCACGGATGTCACATCCAGATCATACCCCGCCGTATCGACAGAGAAGAGAAGCGGACATTGCTATGGAAATCAATATCACCGATTGACCCCTGCGGTGGGGTTTTGCGTGTAATGGTTACGACAGTTGACCGGTAGTACAGTTACACCGAGGCAGGAGGCGTGGGGTAACTTTTGCGCGAAGGCATCGAAAGCTTTCTCGCTGGAGACGTGGAGACGGGCAAGACGGTGCTGTGCGATTACATCAACGCTACCGTGGGATTCAACGAACTGGCCGAGGCCACCCACCGCTCTTCCAAGAGCCTGATGCGGAGGCTGGGCCCCTCCGGAAATCCGCAGGCGCGCAACCTGTTCGAGATTGTAATATCTCCAGCGCAAGGAAGGTGTTCGGTTCAAGCTGCGTGCAGCGGCCGCCGGAGGCTGATCGGTAGCGGCTCGGGCGATTGACTTCCATCGACGAGAGACACCCGCCTCGGGCGGGAGGACACTAGCCAGCTTTGAACCGATTCCCGACGCAGCGTCCATCACGCCGCAAGAGTTGGATGCGGTCGATCGTCCCCTCCCAAGTAGTCCAAGACTAGCGGATTTGGCCGTTCAAGCACCGCCGACGCTCAGATCGCAACGGCCCGTCAGTTCCTCGACGCCGTGGCGGATTTCCAGGAATGGCCGCGCTTTAGCTATCGCGAGCGACAGGTGCTCGGACGCGATATCACGAAAGACGAAGCCAGAGAATTCACCCACATTGTGCGTCGCATTGCGCGCTCCTGCTGCTGCTCTGAAGCCGGAGCTTGACAACAACTATGCCGCAATCCAGATCAATGCGGCATGACAGATGCAGCAGCATATCTCCGAAGGGTATGGTGGTGGACTTGGATTTATCACTCAAATTGCCATCGTTTGCACTCCCGTTCCATCCTCTGCGTTCCCTTGCTTTGGGTTGGCCGCAAGCGCACACGCGAACTGAAGAAGCCTGCCTTCCGCCGTCGAGTGCAAGCCCTGAGCCGCCCGCGCCGAAGCCAGGGCGGTCTGCGCATCGCCTGACTTTAGCGCTTGGCGGGCCGCTTGGCGCAAGGTATACGCGTGTGCCGCCAGCAGCATCAGCGCTGTAAGATCGGCGCTGCAGCGCGAACATTGCGCAGCGCCGCGAAACCGGGCTTTGCAGACAGGACAGCAGAGCCCGCTCTTGCCTCTCATGCACGGCCCTCTACGAAGAACAGCAACTCGCGCAGATCGTGTGCCGCCTGCTTGAGTGCGGCGGCATCGTTCCCATCGATCGCGGATTCGATTTGCGCGTTCAAATCGATCGCTTCCTCGCGATCCTCTTCGTGCATTTGCTCGAGCAAATGGCGGGATCGGTCAATCAAATGCTTTCCCTCGCGGGCGACCGCACTCCAGTCGCCCTCCCCCGCGGAACTTTCAGACGGCACCGGGAGGGCTTTTAGCAAATCCTCGTTTGTAATCTCCTCCTCGCCTTCGCCATCCTCTTCTTCCCCGTCTTCTTCCTGGCTCCGCCAAGTGGAATAGAGGTCCTCCAGGCGTTTTCGGGCCGCGGCAATTTCGGCTTCGCTTTTCGTCTCCAGGGCGCGGGCAATGCTGATGTGCTTGGACAGGCCGGAGCGCTTTTCGACGGCAGTGACGTGCAGGATCCCGTCCAGGTCCAGGCTCATCCGGCAGAGCACTTCATTCTCTTCTCTTACCGGGGCCAGGCCCTTCACGTGGAAGTCGCCGACGAGAATATCGCGCAGAGCATCCTCATCCTCCCCTTCATACACGTAGATCTCCACTTCCTCCTGGTACGGATAGCTGGTATAGAAGCGCTCGCTGCGGGTGATGGGCAAAGGACTGTTGCGCCGGATGATCGGCTTGTAGCAATGGGGATAAGGAATGCCGCCGCGTGTTCCCAGATAGGAAACGCCGAACGAATACGGCGAGACGTCGACCAGCACCCGCTCCACGTCGTGGCCACCCAGTCGCGAGGCCAGCACGCCCGCACCCAGAGCAACGCACAGGTCGGGATGAATTTCTTCCCGTGGAGTTATGCCGGTGCGTTCCTGCAGCATTTGGGCGATCAGCGGAGTGCGAGTGGAACCGCCGACCAGCAGAATGGCATCAAGGTCCGACAGGCCTTTGCGGGCGTCCGCCAACGCTCTGGATACGCTTTCCAACGTCTGTTCCAGCAGCGGGCGAATCATGCTTTCGTACTCTTCGCGGGTGATCTCCAGTTCGAGGTGCAGCGGTTTGCCGTCGACCGTAACCAACGCTTCCTCGCGCACCGTCGTCTCGGGCTCGAAACTCAACCGGCGCTTAGCTTCTTCGGCCGCCCACCAGACGCGTGCCCGGGCCACGGGATGTTCGCTTCGCAGATCGATGCCATGCTTCGTCTGAAACGTTGAGAGCAAGTGTTCGGCCAGCAGATCGTTGAAGTCGTCGCCGCCCAGGTGATTATTGCCGTGACTGGCGAGCACCTCGGTGATATCGCCTTCCAAAGCCACAATGGAGACGTCAAACGTCCCGCCGCCCAAGTCATAAACCATGGCGTTGTGCCGTTTGCTTTCTCCATATGCCAAACTCGCCGCCGTCGGCTCGTTCAGGATGCGCACCGCCTCCAGGCCCGCCAGTTTGGCCGCCTCTCGCGTGGCCTGCCGTTGCGGGTCAGAGAAATAAGCGGGAACCGTGATCACCGCCTTTTCGACCGGTTGCTGGAGTTGGCGGCCGGCCCAAGTGGCGAGTTCGCGCAAAATCAGCGCCGAAATCTCTGACGGCGTAAACTGGCGATCTCCCAGCGAAACCGTCTCGCTGCTCCCCATCTTGCGCTTGATGCTGCGGACGGTGCGTTCGGGATACAAGACCAACTGGTTGCGGGCAGTTTCCCCCACCAGCAACTCGCCCGACGGAGACAGCCCGACCACGGAAGGCAATAGTTTGCTCTTGCCAGGGCCGAGCACTTGAACTTTGCCGTCGACGAAAGCCGCCACCTCGGAGTTGGTGGTTCCCAGATCGATGCCCACAATCAGATCGCTCATGGGGAGTTCCTTTCTTGCGGTCGCGCCACTTTGACTTGAGCCGGACGGTAAACTTCGCCTTCCCACTCATAGCCGTTCCGGTGGACTTCCACCACCGTTCCTTCCGCGACGTCGTCGGTTTCCTCGATCTCAATAGCCGTCATGCGCTGCGGATCGAACCTTTGTCCCTCGCACACGATTACGCTGACATGGAGATCCTGCAGCGCTTGATCGAGACGGTCTAGGGTGAGGCTGTAACCCTGGGAGAGTGCGGCGAGGATCTCCTGCGTATGCCGCGCGTAACCTTCGCCAACCCCCAGCCAGCGCGCCAGTCGCGGCAGACGCAAGGGCGCCAGTTCCTCGGCGGCGCTATGCGCGGTACTTCGTCCGCGTTCCACGCGATCGCGCAGATCGAGCAGAATGTCGATCTCCCGCTTCCGCGCCAAGTTTGTGCTGCGCGGCGTTTCGCTCGACACCTCGTCGGCGGCCATGTCTGCAATCTGACGCTCCGCGGCGGACGCCTCCAGGCTCCGGGTCAGGGTATTGTTCAACTGCTTGAACGTCCGGCCCTGCAGTCTGACTTCCTGGGTGAGAGTGGTCATGGCAGACCACAGGGAATAGAGATCGCAGCCGCCATCAACGGGCGGAAGCGGATCGCCAGTTCGCAGCGCGGAAAGTAACTCGGCAGTCAAGCCCAAAGGGGGCGCCTCGTCCGCCAGTGCGCCATCCAGCCAAGTCTCGAAGACCCGCACGAGGCGTTCGCGTTCTTCCGCAGAGAGCTTCCCGGGAGGGGCATGAGCGTCCGTTTCCATATTCGTCTACTTCTTTTCCTTGAGTACCGCCAGCCACGGTTCGGGTCCGGCGTACTTCCTTTCGCCGGCGGTGCCATCCAGCAGGGATTCCAAAGGGGCCTCCGGGTCGCACGAGAACAGCGTGAGTTGCGATCGTCGGCGCCGGTCGCGCAGCAGTTCATACGCATCGCGCAGATTCTCAAACTCGCTCGGACAGCGGTCCGGCGGATACTCTCTAAGCTTGCGCAGATAGGCAGCGCGGATCTGTTCGTCGTCGGCTTCCGGATCGACGCCAAGCACGGCGCGCGGATCGTAGGGCAAGTGTGTTCCTCGATTCATTCTTTTACTCTAAAACAAGTTTCCTTGCTCGGGCGACGGAAGCTTTCCCGTTTGTTTCTTCGCCTTTCTGTCTGGCCCAGAGGGCGGCATCTGGGGCGAAAGATTCCCGAAAATTCTGGGCGCCGCAATCTCGGGCGGCTCTCCGCGGGCAATCGATTCTTCCACTTTCCGTGCAATCCGGCGAGGAAGTGCATCCAGGAACTGTTCGAACTGGTTCAACGTCTCGGAAAAAGTCGCAAGCGATTCTCCGTCGAGTTCGTCGTCCTCAGCGATGTCATTCTCGTCCCAAACATCTTCGTCGTCGTCTTCGCTCCAGTCGCTCGCCGTTTCACCGCGGCGGGCGCGACAATTAGGGCAGTCACAATGGGTAGGTCCGAGCTTTGAGCCATACTTGGGAGGCTGGCTGCGCCCGGGAACGGGGAACTGCTTTTCCGTCCGCTCTTCCTGCAGGATCTCAGTCAGCAAATCCGGGGACAGCGGACGGTTGGCGGAAGAATCGTCCAGGAAGCCGACGCCCCAATAGCGATCATCATTCTCGCGCATTTGATCGAGGATCTTCCCCGCCAGTTCCATGTCTCGCTCGCGCCTTGCGAGTTCGAGCGCTGTCGAGAAACACCCCTCCCGCCGCTGGGGTTGCCAGAGAGACAATACCCGGCCGCGAAGGAACAGGAATCTGGCATCGGCCGCGCCCTTGGCCAAACCCACGGCGGATACGGCATACGCCAGCCTTGGGGATCCGCTGCGCAAGGCGGCTTCGCCAAGAGCCAGCATTTGCGTGATCTCGGTGGGGCAATCGGGCTGATCTAAGGCGGCGATCAGATGGCTTTCCCAACCCGGAGGCAGCGGCAACGGAAGACCCGCCCGATCGCCCAGGGCGCCAGCTCGGGTCATCCCCGATAGCAGATCCGCGGCAGAAAACCCGGAAACCTCAAGCGGTGGCAGTTCAACCTTGCAATCCAAGTTCGCGGCTTGCGCTAGACCATTCATCAAGACGAAAGCGGGCACGGCACTGCCCAGCAACGCCTTTAGCCTTTCATGCTGCCTTTGCATCACGGCCATATCCCCGACGAGCACGGCGCAGATGAAGCGAAGCGCGGCTGCCAAAGCGGCAATCTCTCCTTCCCGCACTTCCGGCAAAGCTTCTATACGCTCGATTTCCGCCACGGCCAAGCGAGTCTTGCGTTGCCTCAGATGGCGCATGGCCGTGGAAAGCAGCAGCCGCAGTTTGGCTCGGCGCACCTCGGGGTTGAGCCGGTCGAGTTCTTCCGCGTCTTCCAGATGCTTGAGCGCCTTCTGATAGGCCCCACGCTTCTCGGCGGATTCCATCAGGTAGAGCAGCGGTCTTGTGTCCCCGGGCTGGGCTTGCCGCCAAAGCTCCGCAACGTGATCCGCGGCCTTCCAGCTCCTATGTTTGTCCGCCCAATTGAGCCACCCCTGGAAAGCGTCGGCATGGGGATCGGCTTGGCAGGCACGCTCGTACAACATCTCGGGAGAGCGCAGATCCTCGTCTCCCAGTCCTCCCGAGCTTCGGTCTCGGCGGAGCGGCCGCGCATATCCAAGTTCATCGGAGGAATCGGGTGGCAATCGTTCGGCAATCTGCGCCATGTGCAAGGAGAGGACGCCATCCTCGAGGCTACCCCCGGCGAACCATTTCTCCCGCATGGCTTCGCGTCGGAACAATTCCCAATGAAAAAGCGCTTCCGCCAAGAGGCCCAACTCCGGGCCGTGCTCGAAACTTCGCGCCAGCAATCTCCAGAAGTAGGCATCCTCCCGAGGAGTGCCGCTAATCGCCGAGCAAATTTCGTGTCGCGAGACGCCGCGCGCCAAACAGCGGACCACGATGTGCTGGCGAAGCCGCTCGCGAATTCTGGGAGAGCATTGGCCACAAATTGCGACTGCGGCTCGTACCGCGTCCAGCAATGGTTTACGCTTTTTCGCCGCCAACGCTTTTTCCAACGCCGCCAGGGCGGAGCGCAGAGCCGCACGCCCGTCTCCGACTGCCCCCATGAGGCGCTTCTCGGCGGCGCTGAACTCGGAAGTGGCATCGGTCCCCAACATCGCCATGAGGGGCCGAACCAGGCGGGCGGGAGCAGAGTCCTGCGGCACGGCCTGCAGCCATTTCCTGCAGATGTCATCCTCCCGTCGGTAGAAGCTGACGATCGCCTGAATCAGTGCTTTCCACGGAGCCAGGACGCTGCGGCGGGATATCTGGGACAGGGCCACAACGCGATCGTCCACCGGTCCCCGCGTCGCGGCCTGGAACGCCGCAGCGAGTGCGGCCGCACCCTCGCGCAAAGGATGCTCCGGGGGCAAAGACGACACTGCAGCCAATGCGGGCAGGTCGTGCACACGCTGGCGAACGAAAATCTCAATTCGTTCTCGAACTTCCGCAGCGAGGTTGGCGTCTCCGAGCGGGGCCACGATCTCGTCAAGCCGGCCGCCCATCACAGCAATTTCCCGTTGTAAGTCCACCATTCGCGAGCGCGACGACGGAAACCGCTCGCTTACCATTTGCAGCAGCATCTTGGCCTCGACGTCCATCCCCAGCCTCAGCATCTCCTCAATGCGACATTGATAAGCATCGAGCAGTAAGGTTTCCGTTTCCGTCGTGCCGGTGCTCTTGTGCAGATGCTTGGCGAATCCCAGCGCAGCTTTGGAATGCCGGCTGGCAATTAGCTGGCGAATCCGCACGACGTCCGTCTCCGGCGGGTTCCCGCCACTCATCCTGCGGACGGTCCCGGCTGAGTGGTTCCCTTTCTGGTGTTTTCTTAACATGAGACGATACCCGGTCCCGAACATTCTAACCGCCTTTCCGCTACAACCCAGAAAAACTGACGGGAAATACTGAAGGGAAACGAACCGTGAGTTAACCGCAGGAGATCCGACGTGAGTTTTGACTACGAGAACCGGGTTCTGAAAGCGGATGCCACTCATGCGCACAATAGAGGATAGTGTTTGTGCGTACGAGGGAGGTTTACGAATGCCGACCACGGGAACCAAGGCAGGAAAAGCCTTCGCTGTAGCGCTGGCCAGCCGTGGCATCACCGTAAATGCGATCAGCCCTGGGATTACCGAGGACAGTATCTTGAACAGCCTCCTGCAAGAGGTGCAGGACGGGATACGTTCTTGGCACGTAGCAGGCTGGACGCCGATGGGTCGGTTGGGAACCCTGGGTTGCAGGCAGGCCGCGTCCATGCAGCTAAGGCTTGCAACTTTCCAAGCTTCCGGCGTGCACCTATAGGCTGTCGGGCGCTGTCGGGCGGGTGCTCGTTGACTTCGGGAATAGAGCGCCTCTAACATGTTGGCCACGGCGATGGGAACTTCCGCCCAACTCGTCGGCCAGACCATCTCGCATTATCGTGTCATCGAGAAGCTGGGCGGTGGCGGGATGGGCGTGGTGTACAAGGCTGAGGACGTAGCCCTGCACCGATTTGTCGCCCTAAAGTTTCTGCTGGATGACGCTGTCAAAGACCCGCAAGCATTGGCCCGCCTTCAGCGGGAAGCGCAAGCTGCTTCCGCACTAAACCATCCCAACATCTGCACGATCCATGAGATTGGGCAGCAGGGGCAGCCCTTCATCGTCATGGAGTTTCTGGACGGTGTCACACTGAAGCATCGGCTCGCGGGGCGCGCGCTGGAGACGGAGTCGCTGCTGTTGGTGGCGATCGACATCGCCGACGCCCTGGGAGCAGCCCATGCCAAGGGAATCATTCATCGCGACATCAAGCCCGGTAACATATTTCTCACGAAAGAGGGCCATACCAAAGTTCTAGACTTCGGCTTGGCGAAGCTGGACCAGTCCTGGTCGGAACAGGTTACTGAGGAGCAGCTTACGAGTCCGGCGAGTGTGGTAGGGACGGTGGCTTACATGTCGCCGGAGCAGGTGCGAGGCCGCGAACTTGATCCGCGGACTGATCTTTTCTCGTTTGGTGTAGTCCTTTACGAGATGGCGACCGGACGTTTGCCGTTCCGGGGTGAGACGTTTGGCGCAACCGTCGATGCGATTCTGCATCACCAACCGGTTGCGCCCCTGCAGCTAAACCCTGATTTGCCGCCGAAGCTGGAAGAGATCATTTTCAAGGCCCTGGAAAAGGATCGTGACGTGCGCTATCAGGTGGCCTTGGAAATGCGCGCCGACCTGAAGCGGCTGAAGCGCGACACGGAGTCCGCGAAGTTTGTCGGCATCGAGAACCGCTCCCTCCCACGCACGAGCACAATTCAGGCGTCTCCGCCCAAGCCGTGGTACGGACCCAGAATGTTCGGCCTGTTAAGCCTCGCGCTCGTGTTGATTGTCATCGCGGCTTACCTGTTCGTGGGCCGCAAGACGACGGCCGCTCCTTTCCAAAGCATGACCATCGAGCGGCTCACAACCAGCGGGACGGTACGGAGCGCTGCCATCTCGCCCGACGGCAAATACGTGTCCTATGTCACGGCGGAAGCGGGAAAGCAGAGCCTCTGGGTCCGACAGACCGCCACCCGCAGCGACATCCAGATTATTCCACCGGCCGAAGACCACCATTTCTTTGGACTCACCTTTTCTCCGGATGGAAATTACATCCTCTACGTCCAATCCCTAACCGGTTACGGCCCAGGCACGCTTTATGCAACCCCTACACTCGGCGGCCCGTCGCGACAACTAGTGGACAGAGTGAGCTCTCCAGTTGCCTTCTCTCCCGGAGGCCGACAGTTAGCCTTCGTGAGGGACAATCCCGGGTCAGAGACGTCCCTGGTGGTAACGGAGGTCGATGGTACAGGAGAGCGGCAACTGTCCGCACGGAAGATTCCCAACCCCTTCAGTGAACAAGGTATCTCCTGGTCTCCAGATGGCAAGTCCCTCGCCATCGGAGCGTATTCCGGCGGTGAGTGTTACGTTGTGACGGTTCAACTCGCAGATGGCGCGGTAAAGCGGGTCGGTTCTAAAGGCTGGCGTCACGTCTTGCGAGTGGCTTGGCTGTCGGATTCGAGCGGGTTCGTTCTGGCAGCGCAAGATTCAGCGAACGGGCCTCTTCAGCTCTGGGAGCTTTCCTACCCTGACGGCCAGGAGCGTAGGATCACCAACGACTTGAATGATTACATCGACCTGGATATGACAGCAGACTCGAGCGCTTTGGTGACAGTGCTGCAGGAGGTGCGCTCGAACCTGTGGGTCGCTACCCGCAGTGCACCCAACCAGGCACAGCAAAACAGTCTCGGAGTTGCAGCGCAAGAGGGCCTCTTCGGCCTGGTCTGGACGACACAGGGGCGCATTGCATACGGATCATTGTCCAGCGGACGCCGGGAGCTTTGGGTAATGGATGCCGACGGCCGTCACCCCGGGCAGTTGACCATTGGCGCCGACCTCCAGTTTTTCTCAACACCGGCATCTTGCCCCGATGGAAGCATCCTTTTTGCCACCGGGGTCTTCGGCGCGGCCAACATTTATCGGATCGGTGCGGACGGCGGTAACCGGAGGCAGTTAACGAGCGAAGGTACCAACGGCGCCCCGTCCTGTTCACCGGATGGAAGGTGGGTGGTTTTCAACGCCTCGCGTGGCGGAGACTACACCCTGTGGCGGGTTCCCCTCCAAGGGGGTACTCCAGAGCAACTCACGGATTACGCCTCGACGTTCCCAACCGTTTCACCGGATGGGAAGCGGTTGCGTATTGACAATTGGAACGGAGGCGTACGCAGGGAAGGGTCTAAATACCTACAGTCGTATCTCAGGGGCAGCAACGAACTTGCTCCTCTTTAACCTTCGCGGCAAGGTTGTCTTTTTGCTTCGCCATCGTCTTGAGGAAGAACACCAGCCAGTATTCCCAGTTCTGCTGTTGCTTGCGGATGGTCTGTTGCGTGCGGCGCAACGCGAGATAGTACTTGTCCTTGTTGGCCGCGGTCACGCTCTCCATCGAGCTGTATGGAACTTACCCATACCCGGCACGCAGCAGAAGCAGAGTCGTGAGGACGCGCGAGAGCCTGCCGTTGCCGTCTTTGAAGGGGTGGATCGCAAGGAAGACGACAATGTTGTGCTACAAACCTATTGGTATTGTGCTACAATGAAATGTCGATGCAGACCATTTCCGGGGGTGAATCAATGAAGCGTGCTGCCCAATCCAGTTCCTCACGAAGAAGGAAACATGCACCCATGGGGGAGGGAAGTCCCATGCGCTCCAGCAAGTTGCGCGACGTGATGGTCATCGCCGAGAAGGAAGGACTGCTGTGTGGCGAACGTACCCGGGTAGTTCGGGGAAGAATGCCGGAGGCCCTCGTGACAAGGGCAAAAAAGCGCACCGGAATTGATTCCGACACGGACCTGATCGAGGTGGCACTGGCCAACATTGCGGTTGCTGACGACTACGCGGACTGGCTGCTTTCCCGGCGCGGCGCGGTTGGTGGCGAGGCTGACCTTGAATTCTGAATTTCAAGGCACTCTCAGACGCCTCAAGCCCGACAAACATCGAGCGCAGCTGAGACCGCGAGCCGAATCGGAGCTTGAGTTCGTTGGACGGACCGGTCATCGACCCGCCAAGCTGCTCTACGATACAACGGTTTACATTGATATTCTCCAAGGTCGCTTTCCGCAACAGGGCGAAGCGATGCTGCGGGCGAGCGAGGCTTGGCATTCTCCAGTCACGGAAGCCGAACTAGCGGCGACCTGCGGACTGCTCAATCCCGCTCGCCCTCAAACGGCGGAGATCATCGAGCAAGTTGCGGCGGTCATCGACCGGCGGCCCAGCTACCGGACGATCATCCCCGATCCGAAGATCTGGCGGGAAGCCGGAGTGCTGTCGGGTATGCTGGCCCGCACTCAAGGATACGGAACAGAACAGCGGCGACGCGTCTTGAACGATGCGCTGCTATTCGCCACCGCTCGAAAATACGGGTGTGCGGTGTTGTCCCGCAACGTCCGGGACTTTGATTTGTTGCAGCAAATCGATCCCTCGGGAAAAGTCATGTTCTATAAAATAGACGCTCGGTAAGCAAGCCTCGATTGTTGCCCTGATTCAAGAACGGTTCGTCGTGCTGTTCCGGGCCGACGGAACGCCGATCGACCCCGAGTTCCAGGCAGTGCGGGCCCGTCTGCAGCAAGAGTATGCCAAGAGCGATGCAGGCACCGACGAACTGGTGCAAGCCGTGGTGGCCGAGTGGTCGCATCAGCGCAGGGTGACAAAGCTGGAACCGACTTGTTTCCAGAATGATTTGGAAGATTCCCGGTATACCGTGAGTCTAGGCAAGCTGCAGCGGCATCAGACGAGGAGCAGGCGGGCCTTGCTGAAGAATCGTAAATGTCAGAGCAAACACACGGTTGACAGATTGAATTGAATCGGCGGTCAGCGGGACTTGTCCGCGTAATCAGCAAATTTTCCTTCGCTCGGCGGGAATCGACCGTCTGTCAGCGACATAGTTCCCAGAAGCCGACTTGAACGAAGCCGCGTTGCGGCAGACGCTTTCGCGTGTATAGACACAAGCGTCCGGAACTACCCGCTTGAAGAACGGATGACGCCGGAGGTAAGATGACTCAGATGGTTGCCAGACATATATCGATGAGTATCAATAACT
>Ga0181532_10002770_pt1 | contig 16228 bp, 11 predicted proteins | sample PEATcosm2014_Bin_33_FD_119768 | JGI IMG/M metagenome (GOLD analysis project Ga0181532, IMG submission 119768) | Peatland microbial communities from MTU Mesocosm Facility, Houghton, MI, USA - PEATcosm2014_Bin11_30_metaG | ecosystem: Environmental > Terrestrial > Soil > Wetlands > Peat | place...
CAATGGACCGGGGAAATTGAAGTTCTGATCAAGTCCCGGGTTCTTTCAAGCTGCCTGTGGGAGCTTTACTTTCGTTCACAGGGAGCAGTTTCCGTACGCTGCGCGTGAGCCCCGTTCGAGTTCGAAACGGTATGGGAATTTGGCAGTTGACAGGCGATGCGGCAGCCACCGGCGGCTTCCGGCGACATTTCCTACGATGGGCGGAGGGGGAATGAAGCCGTAGTCATCCTGCCGCCCTACCTTCGAGGCCTGCGCCTCGTTGGGAGATGCGAACCGGCGCCGCACGGGACGCCGGCCATTGACTTGGCGCAAATTGCCCTTTGCGGCAGCCCTTCATGATTAGCAAGGGGGTTTTGGGTAAAACACGGGCGAGAGAGAGCGATGACGGGACTCGATCAGATTCTCGTTGGAACGGATCTATCGACAGGCGCTGGTTGGGCACTGGCTCGCGGAGCGGTGGTTGCCGGGCAGCACAGCGCACGGCTGCACCTAATGCACGCGATGCCGCAACTTTCGCTAAACGGGGTTGCCGAGTCGTACCGCCCGTACCGGATCGAAGTCGAAGACCAGACCCGCTGGGCCGATGCGACACGAGCGCAACTGCACGCACTGGCAGAGGCCGCGTCCGGACGGTTCGGCATTGCCGTCCAGGAACACGTGACCGTCGGCAACGCAGTTTCCGAAATAGGCTCGTTTGTGCGTACGCTGCCGGCGGACATCCTGCTGGTTGGGGCACACGGCGAAGGCTTCCTGCGCGATCTGCTTCTGGGGTCAACCGCGTTTGCGCTGTTGCAGCGAGCGGTGTGCCCTTTGCTGGTCACCAAAGTGGAAAGTGGGGAACGCTACGATAATGTGCTTGTCGGAATCGACTTCACTAACGCCTCCCGGCCCGCGCTGGAAGCGGCCTTGCTGATCGCGCCGGGCGCGCACGTCGCAGCGTTGCACGCCGTCCGAATCCCGTACGAGGGCATGATCAACGTCGTGTCTGGAGAATCCAATACTCTCGACACCTGGCGGCGGCAGGCCGTCGATGCCGCGCGGGACCAACTCGACGAGTTCATCGACGGATCGAACGCCGCGCGTCGCGTTGAGCGGATTGCCGTTTACGGTCATGCCGCGCATGCGCTGGTCAGCTGCGCCAAGGCAGCCCGCGCCGACCTGATCGTTGTCGGCAAGAGCGCCACCAGTTCGGCAGATGCACTAGTCGGGGGCGTCACCAAACACGTTGTTGAAGCCGCCGACTGTGACGTTCTCGTCGTTCCGTAGGCGCGGCTGCGAGCACTTGCAACCACGCGCCGTCGCATTGCATGGCGGATGCGCACGTTTGGCGAGTATCTGCAAGTTGGCAACGCCTGGGTCGGAGACGCAAAGGCATTTTGGCTTGAAGATCGCTACGGCCAAGCAGCTCATGGCGCCGGGTCGCGCCGCTCCAACGATGGCCGCTGACCGGCCCATTGCCGGCGAACAGCGACCTTTACCGGCTTTGCGCATAGCAATCGCTGGCGGCCCCGTGTGATAGCAATGTGATACGGGCAAGCCCTTACGCAATGCCCGTCTTTCTCTTCCGAGCCTCCTCGCGTCGCAGCTCTTGAGGCTTCACGACCAGGGCGGAATGTCTCGGTAAAATCCTTGGACGAAATCGTTCTGGATTTTTCCAGACCGTTCTGGAATCCGCGCAACGGTACGCAAACCTGTTCGGCAAGCTGCGCATCGTCCGCATTGCCGCGGGCATCATTCTTCGCGAAAGCGGCATTCAGGCCGGACGTGCTTCGCATGTGGCAGGACGCTTTTGCGAGGAAACCAAAGCGGCAACGGTGGCGCATGACCAGGAGAATGTAACGATGGCCGAGTATCGGTCTGCAACCGAAGGTGTGGCCCAATTGCGCGGCCATCTGGTAATTGTCGGTTTCGGCTCGGTCGGCCAAGGCGCTCTGCCGCTGATCCTGCGTCACATCGTGCTCGATCCGAATCGCATAACGATCATTGTCGCTGACGAGCAGGGTCGGGAATGGGCACAGCGCTGCGGCGTTGCGGACTTTCGCGTGCAGTCCCTGGCTCCGCACAATTTCCGTGAGCTTCTCACGCCCTTGCTCGGCGACAGCTCGTTCTTGCTTAATCTGTCGGTCGACGTTTCATCGGTTGCGCTGATCGAGCTTTGTCACGAGCTCGGCGCTCGCTACCTCGATTCGTGCATCGAGCCGTGGGCGGGCGGCTACACCGATGTCCGGCTGACGGCGGCCGAGCGGTCCAATTACCGCCTACGCGAACAGGCGTTGGCGATCAATCGCCGTTCCTGGCGCCAGCGGCCAACCGCGCTGGTCACGCACGGCGTCAATCCGGGACTGATATCCCACTTTACCAAGCATGCACTGCTCGACATGGCGCGCGACCTCGGTCGTGCGGTGAAGAGGCCGAAAACCCGCGCGGACTGGGCGCGCCTGGCGATGGAACTCGAGGTCAGGGCAATCCATATTGCCGAGCGCGATTCGCAGGTCAGCGGCCAGCCCAAGCGGCACGATGAATTCGTGAATACGTGGTCGGTCGAGGCCTTCGTCAGCGAAGGGAGCCAGCCCGCGGAGTTAGGCTGGGGTACGCACGAAAGATCCCTTCCCTTGCGTGGCAGAACACATGCGACCGGCGGTCGCGCGGCGATCTACCTTGACCAGCCCGGGGTCTCGGTCTGGGTCAGGAGTTGGACGCCGCTCGAAGGCCCCTTTCACGGGCTGCTGATCACGCACGCTGAATCGATCTCGATCGCCGAATACCTGGCAGTGTTCCAAGGCGATACAGCGATCTACCGGCCGACAGTCCACTATGCTTACCACCCGTGCGACGATGCAATGCTGTCGGTGCATGAATTCAACGGCGGAGGTATGCACCTGCAGTCGAACCGGCGGGTACTCAAAGAGGAAATCACGCAGGGCATGGACGAGTTGGGCGTGCTGCTCTGCGGCAACCCCGCCGGCGTGTACTGGTTCGGGTCCCGGCTCACGATCGCGCAGGCTCGCGAGCTGGCGCCGTTCAATAACGCGACGACGCTGCAAACCGCGGCTGGCGTTCTTGCCGGCATGGTCTGGGTCCTCGAGCACGATGGGTGCGGAGTCGTCGAGCCCGAAGCCATGGATTTTGAACGCGCGCTCGACGTAGCTCGTCCGTACCTGGGCCAGATGATGGGTGTCTGGGGCGATTGGACGCCGCTGCAGGGACGGCAGCCCCTTTTTGCCGAACCGGCGGACCTTGACGACCCGTGGCAGTTCACGAACATCCTCGTGCGCTGATCGCGCAACTCGCACCTTGGTCCTGTCGCCCGCTGGCTAGCGGCGGGGCGGCGTCGAGCGAATCGGCGGATCGAAGGCCGGGTTATGCCGCTTTCTCGCAACCGCCGGGCAAGACCGGATGCAACGAGATCGCTATTGCCAGCTTCGGCCCGGAAGCGGCGTCGAAGACATGCGTTGACCCGGACGTCCTTTGAAATCCAAATTCCCCATCCCCGTGTGCCAAAAAGAAATGCAACGACAGTGCAATCGCTATGAGGGCAGGGGGTGCGCGAAGGCGCACGGGATACCCTTGCCTGGCACTGTACTGTGGCAGGCATTTTTCGCATTGACCATACTGTTCACCGCCGGAATCGGGCATGCGATTCCTCTCGAGGTCTACGGAAAGCTGCCGAGCATCGAGGAGGTTGCGCTTTCGCCCGACGGGTCCCGCATCGCGACCGTTCGGACCATTGAGAACAAGCGCGTCATTGCCGTGAGTTCGCTGGAGGACCGCAAGCTGCTGGGCTTGATGCAAGTCGGCGAGGAGAAGTTGCGCAGGATCGAGTGGGCCGATAACGATCACCTCATGATCCGGACATCCAAAACCACGGTCCCCTCGGGCATGGTCGGAATGGAATCCGAGTGGCAGCAACTCCTGGTGTATGACGTCATCAAGCACGATTCCCTGCTGGTTCCCGACACCACGAAAACGCGGGCGCTGCATGCCGCGCTCGATACGCCCTACAACTTCATGAATGTCGTCACTGGACCGGTGATGGTCCGGCGGGTGGATGGGCATACCGTGCTTTTCGTCCACGGCGCATATGTAGAAAGACGCGTCCTTCCCGCGCTGTTCCGGGTGGATCTGGACACCGGCGGTCAGAAGCTGATTCAAACGGGATCGGCGGCAACCGGCCAATGGCTGGTCGATTCGACCGGCCAGATCGTCGCTGAACAGGATTACGACGACGAGAGCGGGCTCTGGTCGCTGAGGACCCAGCACGACGGGAAATTGGAAATCGCCGCGACCCGCAAGGAGCCGATCGATTACCCGCGCCTGCTCGGCTTCGGCCCTAGGCCCGATACGCTGCTGCTACAGGTGATCGAGAATGGCGAAGGCGTTTGGCAAGTGTTCGATCTGAAAGAGCGGACCTTTGGCTCCCCGATGGAGGAGGCCAGGGCGCTGGGCGCTCCCATCGTGGATCCGACGACGAACCGCACGATCGGCGGCGTATATGTCGAGGATGATGCGCGCTACGTATTCTTTGATCCTGTACTGCAAAACCGATGGATGTCCATACTTCACGCCTTTGGCGACAGCCACGTCCGGTTCGTAGCGGCGTCGGAGGACTTCAAGAAAATCGTCGTGCGAGTCGACGGGCCCCAGTACGGGTACCGATACGAGCTCGTTGACCTCGACGCACACAAGGCCGATCCGGTGGGAGATATATACGAGGGGTTGACCGAGCCCCTGGAAGTGCGGCGCGTCACGTACGCCGCCGCCGACGGTCTCGAGATTCCCGCCTACCTCACCTTACCGCGAGGACGTGCTCTCGAGAAGCTGCCGCTGGTCGTCCTGCCCCATGGTGGCCCCGCGGTGCGCGACACCGCCGACTTCGACTGGTGGTCACAGGCCTTGGCGGACCAGGGCTATGCGGTGCTGCGACCCAATTACCGTGGCTCGACCATAAGTGCACGTTTTCTTGCAGCGGGATTTGGTGAGTATGGTCGAAAGATGCAGACCGATCTTTCCGATGGCGTGCGCTTTCTCGTCAAGCAGGGCGTTGTCGACCCGGCGCGTGTCTGCATTGTCGGCGCCAGCTACGGCGGATACGCAGCGCTTGCGGGGGTGACGCTGGATCCAGGAGTCTATCGATGCGCAGTTTCGGTCGCGGGCATCTCGGACCTTAGGCGAAAGCTGCAGTGGGTCAACGAAAAACACTGGGACAGCAACAATATGGAGCAGCGCTTCTGGGACAGGTTCCTCGGCGTCACCGGCCCGGACGATCCCGTGCTGGAGCAAATTTCCCCGATCAGGCACATTGATGGCGTGAAGGTGCCCGTCCTTTTGATCCACGGCCGGGACGACACGGTAGTCCCATTCGAGCAAAGTGACGATATGTATGAGGCGTTGCGGAAGGCTAAAAAGGATGTGGAGTTCGTTGAGCTGAAGAACGAGGACCATTGGTTGTCCCGCAGCGAAACCCGGCTACAGATGTTGCGAGCAACCGTCGCATTTCTGCGTGCTCACAATCCACCTGACTAGCGCGAAGGCGAAACGGGTACCGAACGACGGCAATGCGCCCGCGGCTTCGCCGATGTCGGCGACGGTAGACTTCAGCGGGACACGGGTGGGTTGATAACGAGCTCCCCGGAGTACGGCCGCAGCAGATCCATCTGCGCAGCGCAAAGCCACGCATCGAAATCAGCGTCGTCCAGAATCACCGGCATTCGATTGTGGATTGGCGCTATTGCCTCATTTGGGGTGCAAGTGATGATCGTGTAGGTCTCGACGGTCTCGTCGCCATGTCCCCAGCGCTCCCACAGACCGGCGAGCGCGAACAAATCCTGGGAAGCTGGCGTAATTCGATGTTTGATCCGGTGGTCCTTGGGTCCGGACCATTCGTAAAACGCATTCATCGGCACTAGGCAGCGGCGGGACTTGACGGCGGACCGATACGACGGTGCCGTCGCAACGGTTTCGCAGCGGGCGTTGAAGCATTTGACGCCGAATTTCAGATCGGGCGCCCAGTGTGGAACGAGTCCCCAGCGCGCCAGCGAGCATTCCCGTCGAGCCTCGCGATCCAAGCGCACGATCGGCTCGATGTTTGTCGGGCGCACGTCAGGGCTTAGTTTGAACTCCGGCATGCTTGGCACGCGGAACTTCGCTCTGATCGCCGCCGGGTTCTCGGACAGATCGTAACGGCCGCACATGACGGATATTGTGTGCTTTCGGCGACCGGTCGGCAACCGTCCGGGGCGCGAGCCAGGCCGTTGCCACGGCAGCCAGCCGGTGGCGTTGCGCGGACGGGAACCAAGTCGGATGACAATTGACGATGCGCCATCTTGCCGCCCGATCGCGTTTCCCACAATTCTATGGTCGATGCAAATAATCGCCCACAACCGGTTGCTGCCCTCAGCGGTTTGCGGCAGGCTAGATGCTTGTGATTTGCATGAACGGGGGGTGGTATGTCGAACAGCTTTGGCGTCGCTTGCGTATCGGCCAGGTTTCTTGCGCTCGCACTCGCGTTGCTAGCCTGCGCACAAGCGGCGCCGGTCGCCGAAAGCGCCGCCGTGTTCGATACCGGCAATAGCCTGTATGAATACTTGACGGCCAACAATGCAACTGCGCGCGCCCATGCGGCCGGATATATTGCCGGGATCGCGGACGTCGGCAGCATGGGCAAGGTTTTTGGGTGGAGTTTTTGTCTACCTCGGCGAACAACCAAGGATCAGATAACCGACGTCGTAAAGCAATGGTTGGATCAACACCCGGAAAAACGACACGTCGGCGCGGTAGGCTTGGTCTCGGAGGCACTAGCAGGCGCGTTCCCTTGCCGATGACCCGGCTGCGCAGGGACCCGCACGCAATGGCTTTGCGCGTACCAAGCCAACGACGCCGGCTCGGTAGGCGGAAGACCCCTTCGACTCGACGCAGCTTGTCTGCGCCAGCGGCCCCGGGTACGCTCGCTGACTTGTATGCTTGCTCCGCCCCGCGTGCCTGTCACGGCACCTATTGATTGACATCGGCGAGAAGGAATCTGCAAATGGGAACGACAGTCACATTCAAGCGCCCTGATGGGAAAACGGTGCAGGGCTATTTGGCCGAGCCGGAACACGCCGCCGGTGCGCCGGCGATCGTTGTCATCCAGGAGTGGTGGGGGATTAACCCCCAAATCCGCGGCGTCGCCGAACGTCTGGCGAGCGCAGGTTATATCGCTCTCGTTCCTGACCTGTACCGCGGCAAGTCGACGGTCGAGGCCGAGGAAGCACAACACCTGATGACGGGCTTGAACTTCGCTGATGCGGCCTCGCAAGATGTCCGAGGCGCTGTGCAGTTCCTAAAGACCCGCAGCGGCAAGGTCGGCGTAACCGGCTTTTGCATGGGCGGCGCGTTGACGCTGCTGACCTTGTGCATGGCTCCCGAGATCGACGCTGCCGTGGTTTGGTACGGCTGCCCGCCGCTCGAATACATCGACGCGACCAAGATCAAGGCGCCGCTGCAGGCGCATTGGGCCACGCAGGACGAGTTCTTCCCGATCGCTAGCATCGATCCGTTGCAAGACAAGCTGCGAGAGGCCGGCGTGAACTTTGACTTTCACCGCTACCTCGCACGCCATGCGTTTGCCAACGAGACGGCCGTCGGGCCGGGCCGCATCCCCGCCACCCAGTACGACCCCGTCTGGTCGCAGCAGGCGTGGGACCGGACCTTCCGCTTCTTCGGCCGTTGGCTGAACTGACGCGGGCGCGTTGATCCGCTTTCGCCTGCCGCGAAAAGGAAGGAGATTGGCTGTGCGAACGACCCGCAATTTTTGTGCAGTCGCTGTTGCAATGTGGCTATCTGGCTGCGCGAGCCATGCGCCGTCGACGGAGACATATATTGAGCAAGGTCAGGCCAAGCTCATGCCGGAAACCGTAGTCGTCGGATCGGGGACTCCCAGCGTGATTACCGCCTATGTATCCGTTGCGGGCGAGCGCAAGGGTATTGCGGTCCTCGCTGCTGAGTGCAATGACGGTGTCGGAAGCATCAAATTGACGGACGAGCCTGGCGATCTCGGGTTTCGAGAGGTATCCGTTTTTGCTCGTGGCGACAGACCAGCCGACCAGCTATTTACAACGCTGTGCGAAATTCGGCACCAAAAAATGCTCGAGAAGCCGCACGGCTCGCCATAATCGTCTTCCCTCTGCGCGCCTTGCGCGCCCAACAGCGTGGCGTCCGCCAAATAACCGCCACGCAATGTCCCGAATTCGAGAACTTGTGCCCCACCCCCGGACGACGGGGAACTCATGGCTTGAAACGTGGATGACTTGTGCCTTCGTCGCCCAATCCCCAATGCTGTCTTGCCGTTCGAATGCAGGTTCTCCGCCGATGTGGCGGCGGTACCTGCGACAGAAGATGCCGTTGAAGCGACACGGCTGCCAGTCCTCGGCCATCGGGACCCGATCAGCGTTCCTTCGATCTGTCCTATAGGCACATGCGGCACGTGACAATCGACGCTCGCCCTCCATCCAGCAGTGGCAAGTCGGCACCGCCGCGCTTGCTCATGCTCGCACTGCTATTGGTGGCGATCCTTGGCCCACTGCGGAGCACGTTTGGGCGCACGTTGCGCTCGGCGTTTCCGCCGCCGGCGTACGAGCAGGCCACCTGAAGCGGCCGCTTGAGAATTGGCGCCGCGATCTGGTCGCTAACTACCTGATTTATCTGGTGGCGGATCAGGGACTCGAACCCCGGACACAAGGATTATGATTCCTCTGCTCTAACCAGCTGAGCTAATCCGCCGAGGGTGCGCAGTATACGCGAGGCGATGCCAAAAGGATGCCCGGCGCGCGCTGCTACCGGAAGAAAGACCCGGTGCCGCTTTTGCCGCTGCGATGGCGCCAAGTCGCCAGGTGACTGGAAATGCGCCAAGGAACCGAGCCAAGGGGTGCCGCCGGATTTGCTCCCGCGGCACCCCTTGGATTTGCACTGCTAAGAAGGACCTCGGCTCAGTGCGCGACGGCCATCTCGGCGCCTAGGCCGGTCTCCGAGCGAATTTCCTGTGCTTCGAAAGCCTCGCGCTCGTTCTGCCCACTGGCGCTTCTGTCGGTGACAGATACCACGTAGGACACGATCAGCACGGCCGGAAGAACGAAAAAGGTCGGGAAGTCGTAGGGGAAGATCGCCGGTCCCATGCCCATGACCTTGGTCCACACGGTTGGCCCGATGATCAGCAAGCCGATCGAGCCGAAGATTCCGACATACCCGCCGACCACCGCGCCCCGGGTCGTCAATCCGCGCCAGAAGACGGACAGGACGAGAATCGGGAAGTTGGCGCACGCGGCGATCGAAAACGTCAGCGCGACGATGTAAGCGACGTTTTGCTTCTCAAAGGCGATTCCTAGCAAGATGGCAATGATTCCGAGCGCGACGACGCACAGCTTGGAAACCCTTACCTCCTCGGCCTCCGTGGACTTGCCCTTCTTGATGACGCTCGCGTAGATGTCATGCGACAGCGCCGAGGCGCCGGCCAGCGTCAGGCCGGAGACCACTGCCAGGATCGTGGCGAAGGCCACTGCAGCAATGAAGCCAAGGAAGAAGTCACCGCCGAGGGCATGCGATAGGTAGACCGCGGGCATGCTGCCTCCACCCTTGAGCGCCAGTACGCTCTTGGACAGGTCGGCAACGTACTCGGGGTTGTTGGCCACCAACACGATCGCCCCAAAGCCGATGATGAAGGTCAGGATGTAGAAGTAGCCGATGAAGCAGGTGCCGTACAGCACCGACTTGCGCGCGGCCTTGGCGTCTGTCACTGTGAAAAAGCGCATCAGGATGTGGGGCAGCCCCGCCGTGCCGAACATAAGCGTCAAGCCCAGGGAAATCGACTCGATCGGATTGGCCTTGGCTCCAATCGGCACCACTGATTGCATGATCTGCAGGTGTTTGGGGTGATCGGCGACGGCATCGGCGAACAGCTTCTCGAAACTGAACCCTTCGTGCACCATGACCCCGATCGCCATCAAGGTGGCGCCTCCCAGCAGCAATCCGGCCTTGATGATCTGCACCCACGTGGTCGCCTTCATGCCGCCAAAGGTGACGTAGATGATGATCAGCGCACCGACGATGACGATCGAGATCTGGTACGAGATCTGCGGCACCAGCGTATGCAGCAATTGACCTGCCCCGACCGCTTGTCCGATGAGGTACCAGATCACGACAATGAGCGAGCCGATGGCCGCCATGGTCCGGACCGGGCCTTGCTGAAGCCGGAACGAGGCGACGTCGGCGTAGGTGAACTTGCCCAGGTTGCGCAGGCGCTCGGCGATCAGGAAAAGGATGATCGGCCAGCCCACCAGCCAGCCGACCGAGTAGATGAGGCCATAAAAGCCGTTCATGTACACCAGCGCAGCAATCCCGAGGAAGGACGCCGCCGACATGTAGTCGCCGGCGATCGCCAGCCCGTTTTGCAGTCCGGTGATACCGCGTCCGGCGGCGTAGAAATCCGTCGCGGTCTTGGTCCTCATTGCGGCCCAGTAGGTGATGCCCAGGGTGATGGCAACGAAAATAACGAACATCGCGATCGCATGCAGATTCAGGGGCGGCTCCGCCGGCGCCGGTGCCGGTGCACCCTGGGCAAGGGCCGTGCCGGCGGCCAGCAAGGCGGCCGAAGCCAGGAATGAAAATAGGGACTTGGTGGCTGTCTTCATTTGGAGGCATCCCGCATGATTTCCTCGATCATCGGATCGAAGCGGTTGTTGGCTTGTTGTACGTAGACTCCCGTCAGTACGATCGAACCCAGGATTACACCGACCCCGACGAGCATTCCCACCGGAATCACACTTGTGTCCGAAATCGGATGGGTCAGGATCTCCGGTGCGAAGGCAACCATCAGCACGAAGCCAAAGTAAAGCACCAGCACGCATGCGGTTAGCGTCCAGGCCAGCGTATCGCGCTTCTTGATCAGCTGTCGATACGCCGGGTTGTTCAGGATCCGACTCGCGGACAATTTAGCCATGGTTTCTCTCAGCTGATTGCGGTGCCTGGGATCGGCCGTCGATGCAAACCATCGGCCGATTGGGTTCCTTGAGCGCGCTCATTTCTCCTCCGTTTGTATTGGTTTTTGCGGACGAAACTCGGCCGCCGCGCCCGACCTGCAAAATCGATACGTTCCAAGCCACGCAACACAAACGCAAAACCGAGTCGGACCGAGTTTTGCGCGACCATCATCTTACAAAGACCAATCTGACGCAAATTTCTTACGCCCAACTGACGAGCGGCATCGTGCGACGCAGCATTCGACACTGAGCAAGCATCATTGAGCAAATGACGAGGCGGAGGAAAAACCCTGTTTTGCTCATGCCGTCTCCAGCGCGTTATCGACATCTGCGCGGTAGCGGTTCGAAGCACGAGCTCGACGATCATCCGGGAACCGCGGTTACCGGCGTCGCGGCAAGGTGGCAACGACGCCAAAGACGGCACGTGGGTATCGCGACCGGCGCCGGTTAGAAAGACAGATGGCCGATCAGTATTTCAGGCGCGCGTAGAACGTCTTCTGCGAGGCGGCGCGCGCCTCGCCGAGTGTGTGTATGCCCTGCGCGGCCAATAACGGGATCAGGCCGAGAAAGACTTCGGCGGTCGCGAGCGCGTCGCCCAGGGCCGTGTGCCGGCCGATGATGGTCACGCCGAGGCGGCCAGCGATCGTCTCCAGCGATTGCGAGGCCTCCGACGGGTTCACGACGGCCGCAAGCAGCAGCGTGTCAAGTACTGGCTGCCGAAATTTCACGCCCGTTTGCGCTTCCTTGAGCTGCAGAAAGCGCATGTCGAATGCGGCGTTGTGTCCGACCAGCACGGTGTCCTCGGCAAAGCGCCAGAATCGAGGCAGGATCTGGTCGATCCCAGGCTGCCCCACCAGCAGGTCGGGCGTTATGCCATGCACTTCGATCGACGCCGGTGAGATTCCGCGCTTTGGGTCGACCAGGCTTTCAAAGGTCTCGGCCTGCAGCATGCGGCCATTGACGATGCGGGTGGCACCGATCGAAATGATCTCGTCGCCGTTGGCCGGGTCCAGTCCGGTCGTCTCGGTGTCGAAGACCGTGTAGGTGAGCTCCGTCAGACGCCGCGCGTCGAAGGCGTCGGTCGCGCCCGAATGATGGAACAGGTCGAAGTCGTAGAACTCCGGGCGGTTCGGGCGCCGTGGGCGCGCACGCGCCGCCGCATGCTCCGATGCCAGCGGCAGCAGCAGTCGAAAATAATTGGTCTGCGTCGGCACATCGCGCTGGTACCAGGCTTCCCCGCCATGCCGTTCCATCACCTGGGCCAGGGACAAGGGACTGTCTTCTCCGCCCAGCGTGAAAGCGTCGTTTTGCCAGGTGAACGCGGTTTCGGAGGACATCGGCACGCCGTGCCATGCGACGTCTAGCTGGGCGTGCGCGCCGCCCGCCTGCAGGCGAAATCTCACCTCGCGAACCCCGAACTCCTCATGCAGCCGCCCGGCCAGACTCGACAAGGCCTGCACCAGCGTGAAACTGTCGACCCTGAGCCACAGATCCGGATCGATGGTTTCCAAGCGGGTCGCGAGCCCCTCGCGGCGTTCGATTCGCCGGCTCGCGAGCGAAAGCAGGTCGACGCCTCGCATTTCTGCCAGAGGCCAGCGCTCGCGCAAGCGCTCCGAGACGTCGGTACTGAGCATGTCCAGGCGTTCGGACAGGCGCACGGCCTCGACCTGAACGATCGAGGTAAAGCGCGCCCGCCGGGGAGTGTCAAGGTCGGGATTTTCGATCAGCGTTTCGACCGCGGCCCGGATGCTGGCAAGCGCGGCGCGCGTTCCTTCCACGAGATCCTGAAACAGTGCGACGCTGCGGGCGTCGATTTCGACTTCTTCGGTAACATCGGTCAGCAGCAATACGAAACCGGTCATTGTGCGTACCGCCGGCTCCTCGCCGGTACCCGGTGGCGTCGGGTGCGAAGCACCGCCGAATACCGGCGCCACCCGCACGCGCAGCCGGCGGCCATCGGCGGTTGCCGTGACGAAATGCACACTTTCGCGCTCGCCACGAGCGCCCTGCCCTTCGATCGCCTCCACCGCGTGCAAAATCAGGCTGCGGTCGATTACGCCGAAAACGGAACGACCCAGTCCCAGCGCTTGCATGGCGTCGGGCTGGCTGCTTGGTGCCAGCAGGGCGCTCACTGCCGCGTTGTACAGCAGGATCCGGCCGTCACGGTTGCACACCAGCACGCTTTGGTCGAGCTCGGAGATGAGCGCAGCGAAGCGATTCTTTTCTTCCTCGACGCCGGCTTTGGCCTGCGCGACGGACGTTTCGACATCGACCAGAAGCCGCTCGCGCTGCTCGGCCAGCTCGTTGACTGCCTCGGCGATCGCGCAAAGGTCCGAATTGCCCTGCTGCATGAGGCGATGCGCCGGATTGCTGCGAGCGACCAGCTGGACGGACTCGGCAATCCGCAGCGCCGGCTGGCGAGTGGCCTCCGCCAGGCGGTACTGGTACACGCCGAGTAGCGCCAGTGCCGATACGGTGAGCAGTCCAATCATTGCAATGCGCGGGCCGGTGAGCACCGCGGCCAGCGCAGCACGTTCGGGCGCCTCCAGATCACTCCAGACGATTGCGGCCACCGCCAGGACGGCCACCAATGCGAGCAGCGGCAACCTCAGTACAGCGAACAGGCGGTTCGAGCTCGGACTCATTGGCCCATCATTGGCCCAGGAGAGCGCGCACCTTGGAGACGAGCTCGCGCGTGGAAAACGGCTTGGTGATGTAGCCGTCGGCGCCGAGTTCGCGCCCCTTGGCGACTTCGACGTCGCGCCCTTTCGCCGAAAGGATCAGCACGCGCACGTGGCACAGCTTCGGATCGCTTTTCAGGCGCTGGCACACCTCGTAGCCGTTCAGGACCGGCATCATCACATCCAGCAGGATGAGGTCAGGTCGAAAGCTTTCTGCCAAGTCGATAGCCTCCTGGCCATCGCGTGCGACCCGCACCTCCATGCCCGCCTGCTCCATCAGGAATTCGAGCGAGGTCACGATATTTGGTTCGTCATCGGCGATCAGGACCCGCTTGGCCATCAGTGTGCTCCTGTCGATCCCATCTGTGCGATCGGCAACGTGAATGAGAAGCTTGCGCCGCGTCCTGGTTCGCTTTCGACCCATAGGTCACCGCCGAACTGACGCACGATGAGCCGGGAGATCGGCAGGCCCAGTCCAAATCCGCGGGGCTGATCGGCCGCTTGGCTCCCGGCCTGTCGGAATTTCTCGAAAATGGTGGCCTGCTGCTCCGGCGCAATGCCGACTCCGTTGTCCCGGACCTGCACACGCACCGTACCACGGTCCGTGACAAGCAACTCCAGATGCACAAGGCCCGTACCCGGTGCGCAAAATTTTACCGCGTTGGTGAGCAGATTCAGCAGAACCTGGGTCAGGCGGTCGCGATCGGCCAGGACCGTCGGCACCTGCGACGGCAGCGCCATCTGCAAGCGTACGGCGCGACTGCGGAACAGGCCTTGCGTGGCTGCCGCTGCCTGCCGGACGACTTCGCCCGGATCCAGCGGTTCCGCGGTCCATTCGGCGCGACCGGACTCCAGCCGCGCCAGGTCCAGGATCTGATCGATCAGTCGCGTCAGGCGCTCGGTCTCGCGCAGGATGATGTCGACGAACTCAGCTCGCTTGGCCGCCGGTGTTTGCGGATTGTCGTGCAGTATCTCCGCGAAGGCGCGGATCGCGGTCAGCGGTGTGCGCAGTTCGTGGCTGACCGTCGAGACAAAGTCGTCCTTCATCCGGTCCAGGTCTTGCAAGCGTTCGTTGGCCTGGCGCAGCTCGGCGGTCGCGTGCTCGAGTTCGCGGCGCTTGGCCTCCAGCTCACGCGAGTACGCAATTACCTGGGAGGTCTCGTCCAGGATGCTCATGACTTCGTCGAATCCGAATCCCTCTTCCTTGATTGCGGACGACACGGCCGCCCGCGCAGAGGCCGATCCAATCGCGCCGGCCAACTGGGTCTCGACGAACTGCAGCAAGTTCGCATCAGTGCGAAGCTGCATGGGGTCCAGATCGCGGGCCCGCGCGTAGTCGGTAAATGCGCTGGTTGCTCGGTCGGCGCCAAGAAAGCGTGCCAGGAGGCCGCGCAGTTGCCCCGCGGGTACGTCGCCAGCGACGCTGCGGGCCCAGGCCGGCTCGTGCCGGAACACGTCGACAAATCGCTGCGCCTGCACGCGCTCCTCGGGGCCGGGCCGGGAAAACAGCGATATCGACACCAGCGCGCCGCAGTTGGCCAACATGCTCCAGATCATCGTGTGAGTGATCTGGTCCAGACCGGTCAATCCGAACATCGCCTGTGGCCGCAACAGCGCCAAGCCCCACGGTCCATGCTCGACGTACACCTGCGGCAACCAGCCCGAGCGGGCAAAGGAAGGCAACAGCAGGGTATAGGCCCACACAACAAATCCCGCCAGCAGACCGGCCATGGCCCCGGAGCGTGTGGCCTGCTTCCAGTACAGGCCTCCGAGCATCGCCGGCGCAAATTGCGCCACCGCGGCAAACGAGATCAGTCCGATCGACACCAGCGCGTAGGCTTCGCCGGCAAAGCGAAAGTAGGCATAGCCGAGCAGCACGATCGCCACGATCGAGCCGCGCCGGATCGGCAACAGCAGGCGCGACAGGTCGCTTCCGGCGCCGAACCGCACCCGGCGGGCTCGCAACAGCAGTGGCATGACGACGTCGTTGCACACCATTGTCGACAGCGCAACCGTCTCGACGATGACCATCCCGGTGGCCGCGGACAGGCCACCCAGAAAGACCAACAACGCCAATAACGGCTGTCGCTGCGAGATCGGCAGGGCGAGCACGAAGTTGTCGGCATCGACGGATCCGTCCGCAAATTGCAGTAGTCCGCCCAGCGCGATCGGCAAAACAAACAGGTTGATCGCCAGCATGTAGGCCGGAAACAGCCAGCTCGCCTTGCTGATGTGCGACTCATCGACGTTTTCCACCACCGCGATTTGAAACTGGCGCGGCAGGCAAAGGATCGCGAATCCAGACAGCACCAACAGCCAGAACCAGCTCGCATAGCTGCCGGCGGGGCCGTCGAAGGGCGCGAGCAGCGATGCCAGTTTCGGATTGGCGGCGGCCCGGCCAAACAGGTCGGAAAAACCATCGAACAACCCGAAACTTACAAAGGCGCCGATGGCCAGGAAGGCCGCAAGCTTCACCAGCGATTCGAACGCAATGGCCGCCACCATGCCTTCGTGCCGCTCGGAAGCATCCAGGTGGCG
>Ga0181532_10002772_pt1 | contig 16226 bp, 12 predicted proteins | sample PEATcosm2014_Bin_33_FD_119768 | JGI IMG/M metagenome (GOLD analysis project Ga0181532, IMG submission 119768) | Peatland microbial communities from MTU Mesocosm Facility, Houghton, MI, USA - PEATcosm2014_Bin11_30_metaG | ecosystem: Environmental > Terrestrial > Soil > Wetlands > Peat | place...
AGCCTGCATGGATCCGGCTCCGGGACGGCCAGCATTGCCCAGCTTGCCCCCGAGATGCGACTCGACGATGCCGCCGATGCCGCTCGCGTGCGCTCGCGCGGCAAACTCGGGGTCCGTCACGATCGCGACCACGGCCCCCCGGGCTCCATGCCGGATCAGATCGATCACCGGCGACATCATGTCGCTGGTGCCGCCCGCGCCGGAATTATCTTGCGTATCGGCCAGGATGACGGGACGGTCGCTGCGATTGGCGCGCGCCCGGGCGATGGCCGCGTCGGGCTCCAGCACCGTACCCTGATAGCGAGCTTCGGCGGCGACGAGCTCTCGATACAGCTCCTCGACGATATGCTCGGCTCGATCGGCGCTGTGCGCATAGGCGAGGATGCTTGGCCCAGCGTCCGGCACGTCGCTGGGGGGAAATCCCAGAGCGATGTCGCTTGTCAGGCTGGTATTGGAGAGATCGAGAAGTGTGCCGAACAGCCGGCGATTGGGCTCGAATTCAGTGGCGCCCATATGCAGCGGCACCAGGTACTCGCCCTGTCGGTACGCCTTGAACGAGCGCGCGCCCTGCGCGAGCTTGAGCAGCACCTCGGCGGCGCGCGCGCCGGTTTCCGCCATGTCGATGTGCGGGTAGGTGCGGTAGACGGTCAGCGCGTCGGCCGCTCGCACCATGCGTGCGGAGATGTTGGCGTGGAAATCGAGGCTGGCGACCAGCGGAATTCGCGGGCCGATGAGTGCGCGCACGCGTTCGAGCAGTTCTCCCTCCGCGTCGTCGAAGCGCCGGGTCACCATCGCGCCGTGCAGATCGAGATAGACCCCATCGAGAGGTCCGGAGCCGCTGATCGCGCCGCACAGGCGCTCTGCGATGCGCTCGAACGCATCGTCGCGCACATATCCGGCAGGCTCCGCCGAGGTCCACAGCGTGGGCACCAGCTCCACCGCGCGCTTTGCCGTCTGAATGAAGCCCTCGATGGGCATATTGATGCCCGCGACGGCCTCGATGATCGCCGGGCCCTCGGCGAGCGCCGGCCAGCCATCCGCCATCTCGAAGGCGCGGTAATCCGTGTCGAACGGAGCGAAGGTATTGGTTTCGTGTTGCCAGCCGCCGATCGCGATGCGTTTCATGGTCCTGTATCTCCCGCGCGATGGCAGCGCACTTCGCGTCCATCGGCCAATGTGCGCATGGCCTGCGCCGCGCCGCAGCCCTCGTTCGCGCGTGCGCAGCGTGAACGGAAAAAGCAGCCCGTCGGCAGGCGCAGGTTGCTGCGCGGTTCGCCCAACGGCGGCTCCGCCCCCATTAACGGCTGATGCAGCCGCGGAACTGCGCCGATTAGCTGGCGGGTGTAGGGATGACGCGGGTGCTCCAGGATCAGCGCCGCAGGTCCGATTTCGACGATTTGCCCCAGGTACATCACGGTCACGCGGTCGGCGATATGGCGCACCACCGCTACGTTGTGCGAAATGAACAGGTACGTGAGCCGCAAGCGGCGCTGCAGCTCCATCAGCAGATTCAGTATCTGTGCTTGGATCGACACGTCGAGAGCGGAAGTCGGTTCGTCCAGCACCAGCAGCTCCGGTTCCAGGGCGAGCGCGCGCGCAATGGCGAGCCGTTGCCTCTGGCCACCGGAGAACTCGTGCGGATAGCGCTCGATCAGCTCCTCACGAATGCCGACAAGCTCGGCCAACTCGACGGCACGGCGCCGCAGCTTCGAGGGCGCCAGGCGACGGGCGACCTGCAGTGGCTCGGCAATGATGCGCCACGCCGGCATGCGCGGATCGAGCGATGCCTGGGGATCCTGAAACACCATTTGCAGCCGTTGACGCGCGCGGCGCAGGCGCTCGGCGGTCAGGCCGCCGAGATCCATGCCATCGAATCGCACCTCTCCCTCGCTCGGCTTCAGCAGGGCCATCACCAGCTGCGCGAGCGTGCTCTTGCCGCAACCGGACTCGCCGACGACGGCCAGTGTCTCGCCGCGCCGGATGTCCAAATCGATGCCGTTCAGCGCGTGCACGGTCATCGCCGGCCGGCCGCGCCAATTCTTTCCGACGGGGAATCGCACGGTCACACCCTGCATGTGCACCAGGTGGCGCGCAGACGGATGCGCATCCGACTCAGCGACAGCGGGTGCCGTACCGGCGGGCGCCGACGCCGAGCCGGGGCTCACCGCCTCGCATGGGTCCTCCTCCGCGATTTCTCCCGCCAACCAGCAGGCGGCGCGGTGCTCAGGCAATTCATACCGGGCGATGAAGGGCGGCGGTTCGGCACAGCGTTGCTCGCTCATCTCGCAGCGGGAGCAAAACCGGCACCCGGTCGGCGGGCGCAGCAGACTCGGTACGGTCCCCGAAATCGAGCGCAGCGGTGCTCCGGGAACTCCCGATTCAGGCAGCGATCGCAGCAGCGCTCGGGTATACGGGTGCCGCGAATGGTGCAGCACGTCGCGCGTCGCACCGTATTCGACGATTTGCCCGGCGTACATGACGTAAATTCGGCTGCACAGCTGCGAAACGACCGCAAGATCGTGCGTGATGAACAGCACCGCCGTGCCGCGCGCCGCGGCGCGCTCGCGCAGCAGCGCGAGCACCTGGGCCTGCACCGTGACGTCGAGCGCGGTGGTCGGTTCATCGGCGATCAGCAGTTGAGGATTGCAGGCGAATGCCATGGCGAGCAGCACGCGCTGACGCATGCCGCCGCTCAACTCGAATGGATAACTGCGCACCACTCGCTTAGGATCGGCGACCTGCATTTCCGACAGCAGCCGCAAGGCGCGATCGGCCGCGCCGGCAGGATCCATGGTTTCGTGGCGCCGCAGTACCTGGGTGATCTGCTTGCCGATGCGGATCGTCGGATTGAGCGCCGACATCGGCTCTTGAAACACCATCGATACGAGCTTGCCGCGAATGTCCGCGATGGATCGAGACGACTCGGCGAGCATGTTGCGCCCAAGGAGGATGATTGAGCCGCCGGTCACCTTGCATAGCTTCGGAGGAAGCAAACGAATCGCGGCCATCGCTGCGACCGACTTGCCGCTGCCGGATTCGCCGACCAGGGCGACGATCTCACCCGGAGCGACGGCGACGGAGACGCCGCTGAGCGCCTGAACCGCGCCTCGGTACGTCGGAAACTCCAAACTGAAGTCCTGGATCGCGAGAACCGGTTCCGCCGACATACGCTTCCTCTATCGCCCCCGTAATCGTGGATCGAGAATTTCGCGCAGTCCATCGCCCAACAAATTGTAGCCCACCGCCGTCACCAGTATCGCCAGCCCGGGGAAGGTCGGATACCACCATTGATCGAGAAAAAATGCGCGGCCATTGGCCACCATCGCGCCCCATTCGGCGGTCGGCTGCTGCGCACCCAGGCCGATGAAGCTCAAGGCCGAGACGGTGAGAATGGCGAGGCCGATATCGAGAGTCGACTGCACCACGATCGGCGCCAGGCTGTTGGGCAGGATGTGCCGCCGGACGATGTGCCAGGTGGAACTGCCGAAGCTCACCGCCGCACGCACGTACGCGCGGTCGCGCAGAGTGAGCGCCTGGCCTCGCGCCAGACGCACGTAGAACGGGGTGCGCACGATCGCGATAGGGATGATGGCGTTGATCAGGCTCGGACCGAGCGCCGCGGCCAGCGTCATGGCCAGAATGAACGACGGGAAGGCGAGCAGGATGTCCATGGTGCGCATGATCGCGGTGTCGACCCAGCCTGCCGAGAGGCCGGAGAACGCCCCGATCAGCGTTCCGATGCTCATCGAGATCGCGACCGTGGCGATTCCGGCAACTACCGAGGCGCGCGATCCCCAGATGACCCGCGAGAGCAGATCGCGGCCGACCTCGTCGGTGCCGAACCAGTGATGCAAGCTCGGCGGTGCAAGCCGGACCGCGAGACTGAGCCGGTTCGGATCGTACGGCGACAGCAGCGGCGCGAAAATCATCACCAGGAGCACCGCGATCACGATGCCCAGACCGACCACGGTGAGGGGGCTTCGGGAGAGCCGATACCAGGTATGGCGCCAATCGGTCATGCTCAGCCGATCTCGCGTATCTGCGGGTCGAGCAGCATGTAGGTGAGGTCGACCGCGAGGTTGATCAGCACGTAAGCCAGCGAGGCGATCACGGCGAAACCCATGATCGATGGAAAATCCAGGAAGCTGATCGACTGAATGACGTAATTGCCCATGCCGGGCCACGCAAAAATGGTCTCGGTCAGAACCGCGCCGTAGAGAAGATCGCCGAACGTGAGCCCCAGCATGGTGACCGAAGGGATCAGCGCATTGCGCAGAGCATGGCCGAAGATGATCCTCGATGAGGACAAGCCGCTGGCCCGCGCCGTTCGGATATAGTCCTCCTGCAGCACTTCGATCATCGCGGAGCGGATCTGCCGCATGATGATGCCGAGGATCACGAACCCGAGCGTGAAGCCGGGCAGCGCCAGATGCACCAGGGCGCTCCTCAGCGTCTGCCATTGACCCGCGAGCAGTGCATCAACCGTGAACATCCCGGTCACCGCTGGCGGCGCGGCCATCCCCTCATCGAGGCGGCCGGTGCCAGGCAAGATACCGAGCCAGTTGTAGAAGAAGTCGAGCAGGAGCAGCGCCAGCCAGAAGGCCGGCATGGATATCCCGATCACCGATACGGCGCGCGCCGCCTGGTCGACCCAGGTGTCCTTGAAGACGGCCGACAGCACGCCGAGCGGCACGCCCGCCGCAACGGCGAACAGCAGCGCGGCCAGCGACAATTCGATGGTCGCCGGAAAGAAGCGCCGGATATCTTCGCTCACCGGGCGTTCGGTTCGGATCGATACGCCCAGATCGCCGTGCACCAGCTTGTCCAGATAGACGGCGAACTGCACCGGCAGCGGCCGATCCAGCCCGAGCACGTGCCGCATGTGCTGCACGGTCTCGCGGCTCGCGTGCTCACCGGCCATGAGCCGGGCGGGGTCCCCGGGGATCAGCCGAGAGACGATGAAGGTGACGACGATGACGCCGAAGACCACCACAATTGCGAGCAGCAGCCGCCGGCGGACGATGTGCAACAGCGACATGGCGTTCAGCCCGAACGCCGTGTCAGGGTGCGGGAATTGCCCGCCGCGGCCGCGCTCAGGGCGTCTTCCACATGTCCTCGAAGTTGAATACCTGAAGCATCAGCGGATTGTAGATGTAGCCGTGTACGTTCGAGCGCATGGCCACCTCGTAATTTTTCTGGGAGAGCAGGATGTAGGGAGCGGCTTCCACCGCAATGCTCTGCGCCTTGCGGTAAAGCGCGGTGCGCTCTGCGACGTCGGATAGGGCGATCGCACGCCTGATGAGCTCGTCGACCTCGGCATCTTTGTAGAATGCACGGTTCCCCGCAAGGCCGAACAGCTTCGAGTCGACCCAGTAATTCAAGTACTGCGACGGATCGGCGAAGTCCGGCGTGTAGTTGCCGATGGCGATGTCGAAGTCCCCGCGATCGACCATGTCGCGCATCGTGGAGTAGGCGTATTCCTTCAAATCAAGCTCGACGCCGATGTCGGCGAAATTCTGCTGCAGCACCAGACCGACGGTTTCCCAGGTCGGATCTGCCTTCGCGTACAGGTAGCCGAGCTTGAGGGGCAGAACTCCGGTCTGCTTGAGCAGTGCTCGTGCCTTTTGCGGGTCGTAGTGGAACTGCTTGACCGCCGAGTCGTGTCCCCAGAACCCGTCGGGTATGAAGCCGCGCATCTGCCTGCCCTTGCCGAGCAGCACGCCGTCGATGATTCCCCGGTAGTCGACCGCATAGGATAGCGCCTGGCGCACCAGCACGTTATCGAGCGGCGGCCGCTGAGTGTTGAAAAAAAGATAGTCCTGGCGAAAGCAAGGCTCATCCACCACCACGATGCCTGGCTTCTTGCGCAGCACGTCGACTTGGTCGGGGGAGACCTCTTCGATCAGATCCAAATCGCCCTTTTCCAATTCCAGGCGGCGCACCGAGGCTTCTTTGATGATCTTGATGACCACTCGCCGGATGCGCGGCGGGGGTCCTTTGAAATACGGGTTGGGCTCGAGCACGATCTGCTGGCCCCTTTCCACACTCGCGACCTGGTAGGGTCCGCTGCCCATGCTGTGCGTGGACAGGTAGCCCTGTGCGAAGTCCTTGTCCACCGCATGCGCCATCACGGCCGGATCGACGACATCGCCGGCGCAGGAGGCCAGGGAGGGCAGGAAAGGCGCGAAGGGATAGGCAAGATGGAAGCGGACCGTGCGCGCGTCACGAACTTCCGTGGAGGCGATGGCGGGGTAGTCCTCGTTCGGGCCTTTGGCGATTTCCAACAGCCGGTCGAAGCTGAACTTGACCGCCGCCGAATCCACCGCCCGGCCGTCGCTGAAACGGTGTCCCTCGGCGAGAGTGAAATCCCACGTCTTGCCGTCTTTGTCGACAGCCCACGATTGTGCAAGTCCGGGAACCACATCCGCGGTGGCATGGCCGTTGACGATGGCGAACTTGACCAGGGTTTCATAGGTCTCGCAGGTCACGGTGATGCTGTTGTTGGACTGGGCGACATGCGGATCCAGGGTGTCCGGATCGGTGGGCTTGCCGATCATCAGCGTGCCCAAGTCCGCGGCGGCGGCCGGCGAACTTGCCACGGCGCCGATCAGTATCGAAGCCGCGATCTTCCTCAGCACAGCGACGCGGGGGGTTTCGAGAAGAACCCGCCGGCCGGGCCGGCGGGTCGAGTGCGTCTCATGACGCTCGCTCCGCCGGCCTAAAATTGCGTCTTGACATCGATGCCGATGGTGCGCGGTTGCGTGATCTGCCAGCGCGGTCTTCCCGGAAGTTCGCTGATCTCGGACTGCTCATCGCCGAGGTTTCCCCGAACGTCGAACACGTTCTTCACGAACACAGAGGCTTCCACGGATTCGTGCTTGCCGCCCACGAAGAGGTTCACCAGCGAGTACGACCCGCGCTCGCGCTGCGCGACCATGGGATTGGCGACGCTCACGGGGTTGTTGTCGCTGGTGCTCGAGCCGGTGAAGCTGTATTGAGCACGCACGAATCCCCTGCCGAAGGACATCGGCTGCGAATAATCCGTCAACAGCGAGCCGGTCCATCTCGGCACCCCGTTGAGCGGGGACCCTACGGGCAGCGGGGAACCCGGTGGCGCGCTGGTGAGCGAGGCGTCCTCGTAGCCCAATCCGAGATTCATATAAAAATTCGTGAACGGCGTTCCGTCGATCTCGAGCTCGCTGCCCTTGCTCACCGCCGAACCGATGTTCTCGGTCACGTGAAACGAGCATCCGAGCAGGATCGACTGCTGAATGTTGCTCCAGTCGATGTAGTAAACGGCCAAACGGGTATTGATGCGGTTGTCCACCCAGGCGTTCTTGCTGCCGATTTCATAGCTCCACAGCGAGTCGCTCGTGTACGGCGTTTCTGTATTCGCGTAGGGAGGGCCGCAAAACGACGGCAGCACGGCATTGGCTCCGCCCAGGCGATAACCCTTGGCCGCATTGGCGTAGATCATGTTCGAGTCGTCGAATTTGTATTTGGCGGTGAATCGTGGCGTGGTCGCATTTTCGGAGCTGCTCGCCGGGCTGTACGACGAGCAGCCGGTGCCCTCGCAGCCGAGGCCGCCGTTGATCCAGCCGGTGGCGATGTAGATATTGCTGTATTCCAGATGCGACTGGCGCACGCCCGCCGACACCTCGATGGCGTGCGTGACATTGTAAGTGAGGCTCGCGAATCCCGCCGACTCCTCATTCATACGCGGAATGTTCTCGGTGTAGGCCGGATCGCCGAAGCCGTCGTACGGCAGCACCTCTTGGGAAATGATCGATTGCCGCGTCTTGTTGTAGTACGCGCCCGCAATCAGCTGCACCGGCCCGGGGAACGTCGATTCGAAGCGCAGCTCATCGGTGAATTGATTGGTCTTGACCCAGTTCGGCGACGGCGAGGCACAGTAAACGCCGGCGACGCACGTCGGCACCGGCGGACCGCCGTATCCGCCGATCGAGATCAGCTCGCTGCCGTCCTCCGTATCCCTGGCATAGCGATAAAAGTAGGTGGCGGACTCGATGAAGCTGCCGAACGGGGCGGCGTACTTGGCCGTCAAATTGCCGAATGTCCAGATGTCCGTATCGCTCTCGCGAATGTCCAGGGGCCGCACCTGGGTCAAGTTCTGGGTGTAATAGTCGGCGAGCGGGAAGCCGTTGTTGCTCTGATCCTGATGCATGATCATCGGCGTGATGCTGAGGGCGTCGAGGCCCGCCGGACGATAGGTGAGCGAGATGGTCTCACCCGCCTCGACGTCGTTGCCGAGGTGCGTCACGGACTGCCTCGGCTGGCTCGCCGGTACCGTCAGCGTGGGCCACGGGCCGCCGGTGTAGCTCGGGGGTGCCGCGTACGTGGGGAGGCCGTATTGGCCGGTGAAGACACCGGGCGAGTAGGTGCTGTAGCCGCTCAACAACAGCGCCATCTGATTGTCGACCAGCGGCAGATTGTAGCTCGCGGAGACCAGATACCCGAGGCCGCCGGCGTGAATGTCGTACAGCTGCGTATCCGAAGATCCGAACGCCTTGGTGAGGTCGGGCTGATTGGTGATTAGCCGGACGGTTCCGCCCATGGCGGAAGACCCGAACAGGGTGCCCTGCGGGCCGCGCAGCACCTCGATGCGCGCCATATCGATCGCCCGCGGATCGATCGAGATCGGCAAGGGTGTATCGTTGATGTAGTAGCTGGTGGTATTGAAACCGGCGACGCCACGAATGGTGATTTCACGGCCTTGCGTGATGCCGAAGGTGTTGCCGGTTCCGAAGGACAGATTCGGCACCATGTGCGCATAGTCGTCGAATTGCGTGGCGTCGAACTTTACCAGCGTATCGCCCGTGATGGCCGTGACGCTCAAGGGAACGGTTTGAATGTTCTCGGCGCGTCGTTCCGCAGTCACGACGATGGGCTCGAGCCCGATATCCTCGGCGGTAGAACCGGTGGTTGCCGCCGCCGCCGGGCGAATCCAGAGCGGCGCGCAGGCGAAGGCGAGAGCGGTCGCAATCCGGGCCGCCCAGTTGGCAGTATTTTTCATTCCCTTCTCCCTTATGACCTATGCTGGCCGTCGACCAAGTATTGTCATAATTTGGACATTTGATCAAATTGTTGATGTTAGATCTAGCGACTTGGGGATAAGATGCCGCCGTTTGATAGAGTAGCGTCGATACTCATCCATTCGAGGTAGCTCTTGGAGCAGGCGGAGCGGGATCTGAACATGTCTTTGGCGGGCGGTGTGGCCAAGAAGGGCCATCCGGGGTCGGACGGACAGACCGACAATGCGCGCGCCTACGCAGCGCTCAAGCAAGCGGTGCTGGCGGGCGCATTCAAGCCCGGCGACGTGTTGACGCTGCGCGCTCTTGCCCAGCGTCTCGCGGTCGGCGACACCCCGATTCGAGAGGCGGTCAAGCGACTCATCTCCGAAGGCGCCTTTGAAGGCCTGCCCAACCGTTCCGCGCGCGTGCCGCTGCTCGACCGGCGCGAGATTCAGCAGATCCTCGACCTGCGCATCAATCTGGAGAGCAACGCGGCGGCGCTGGCGGCGCAGAACATCACGCTGCACCAGATCGAGCAGCTGCGCGCATTTCACCAAGCCATGGGGACGGCGGTCGCCGCCGACGACAGTCAAGCGTACGGTGAGCTCAACATGGCGTTCCATTTCGAGATTTACCGCATCGCCGACAACAAGACCCTCGCCCAGCTGATCGAGGCGCTGTGGCTGCGCATGGCGCCGTTCGTCTCGCGAACGCGCTCGCTGATCACGGGCGACGCGCAGCAGACCTGGCGCGTGACCTGCGGCCAGCATGAAGCGCTCCTGGCCGCGCTGCAGACGCGCGATGCCGAGGCCGCCCGCTTGGCCATGCGCGAAGACCTATCCGTGCTGTCGAAGATCGACGGCTATTGGGAAGGGATCGACGCATGAAGCGGGCCGACAAGGTGATCATCACCTGCGCCATTACCGGCGGCATACACACACCCTCCATGTCGCCGTATCTGCCGATCACCCCGGAGCAGATTGCCGCTCACTCGGTGGCTGCTGCGCAGGCGGGGGCGGCCGTCATCCATTTGCATGCGCGCGATCCGGAGACGGGCAGGCCCGACCAGACGCCGGAGCGGTTTCTCGAGTTCCTGCCGCACATCAAGCGGCAAACGGACGCCATTCTGAACATCACCACCGGCGGCGGCTTAGGGATGACGCTCGATCAGCGCCTGGCGCCCGCGCTCAAGGTCGCGCCGGAAATCGCCTCCATGAACATGGGATCCTTCAATTTCAACATCTCGGCCGCCGCGGAGAAGCGCACGGACTGGCGCTACAGCTGGGAGAAGCCGTACCTGGAGGCGTCCAGGGACCTCATCCTTTCGAACACGTTCACGCAGATCGAGCGCGGCATGCGTGAGCTCGGCGCCTTGGGCACGCGCTTCGAGTTCGAATGCTACGACGTGGGGCATCTGTACAACCTGGCGCACTTCGCCGATCGCGGTCTGGTGAAGCCGCCGTTCTTCGTTCAGTGCATCTTCGGCATCATGGGCGGCATCGGTGCGGATCACGAGAATCTGCTGCACATGCGCGCCATCTCCGACCGTTTGTTCGGCAACGACTACTACCTGTCGGTGCTTGCCGCCGGCCGGCATCAGCTGCCCTTCGTGACTTTGAGCGCCATCTTGGGCGGCAACGTGCGCGTCGGACTGGAGGACAGTCTCTATGCCGGCAAGGGCAAGCTCGCGGTCTCCAATGCGGAGCAGGTGGCGAAGATCCGCCGCATCCTCGAGGAGCTCAGCCTGGAAATTGCGACGCCGGCCGAAGCGCGCGCGATGCTCGGCACCAAGGGCGGCGACAACGTCAAATTCTAGCCCGCGGTGCGCGCACCTAGCTCAATGAGCTGATCAGCTCTGCGACGCTCGTCAGCGCCGCCGACAGGCCCGCGATCGCGAAGGCAACGGCCGCGTCATCGTGAGCGGTCGACACCGCGATAATTCCACCCGGGCCGATGAGCACGCCCTCGTTGGCGCAGGCGAGATGAAACAACGAAGCCAGCCCCAGTGCCGAGGGATCGTCCTCGTGGCGCTTGGGGTCGGCGGCGAACGCGATGCCGGCCACCGAGCCCAATCCGGTGAGGATGATCTCGAGGCCCAATTCCTGCGCACGCGTTGCGATTGTGCTGCGGATGTCGAGGATGGCCGTGTCCATCGATGCGATGCGCTCTGCGGATAGATCGCGCAGCGTCACCAGGCCGGCCGCACAGCCGACGGGATTGCCGTTGAACGATCCGCCGTGAAACACCGAGCGCGGGCGGGTGGGATCGAATATCTGCATGATTCCGCGAGAGCCGCCGAAGGCCCCGAGAGCCGTTCCGCCGCCGAGGAATTTCCCGAGCACCACGAGGTCGGGCTGCAGCGCGAATTTTTCCGCGGACCCGCCCACGGCCAGGCGCAGCATCAAGCAGTCATCCAGGATGCACAACGCGCCGTAGCGGCGCGCCAGCGCCTGCAATTGGTTCAGAAACCCGGGCGTCGGCGGCACCACGCGGCCCGTGACCAACACCGGTTCGATGATGATCGCCGCGACCTGACTGCCGTACTGCGCCATGACGCGCTCGCAAGCGCCGAGATTGTTGAACGGCGCAACCAGTGCGCGACCTTGCAAATCGCCTTGGCCATACAGTCCGGCTTCCAGGTCAGGATAGCTGCCGTGGTACGCGCCCACCGACTTGAGGATGTAGGGTCTGCCGGTCACGTGCCGGGCGGCCTTGACCGCCATCATTCCGGCTTCGGACCCGGAATTGGTGAAGCGCAACTGCTCGAGCGCCGGGATCCTCCCCTGCAGCAGCTCCGCAAAGGCAATCTGATCCATCGATGCGCCGGACCAAGCGGTGCCCCTTTGCATGGCGGTTTGGATCGCATCACGCGCCGGCGCATAATTGTTGCCGTGGATCAAGCTCAGCCCGTTGCAAAACAAATCGACGTAGCGCCGCCGATCCACGTCCCACAGCCATGGTCCGTCGCCGTGCTCGATGACCACGGGATACGGCGGGTGAAAGCTCGTGGTGCGTGTGTTGCCGCCCGGCATGGCGCCGGCAGCCCGGGTCATGAGTGCAGCGGAGGAGGGTGTCTCGCGCCGATAGCGCTCCTCGATGAGGCTGCGCGAGGCCATGCCGCGAATCCTTTCGCCCGCCGTGAGGATGGGTTGCTTCAAGTCGATCCTATGCGGCAACGACCGCAACCGCGTCCACCTCGAGCTTGGCTCCGAGCAGCAAATCCGACACGCCGACGCTGGCGCTGGCGGGCCAATCCGTGCCGAATACCTCCGAGCGCACCTTGGCATAGACCGGATAGTCGGCGAGATCTTTCACGTAGGCGGTGATGCGTACGACGTCCTTAAACGTCGCCCCAGCGCGCTCCAGGGCGAATTGGATGTTGGCGAAACACTGGCGCGCCTCCGCCTCAAATCCGCCTTTCACGATGCTTCCCGTGGCATCTCTTCCCACCTCTCCGGAAATAAAGATGAGGGATTTGGGCCCCAGGGGCACGACCACTGCGGCGCTGAATCCTCGGTCGCGTTCGTTGTGGATGCGCTTAAGGGGTGTATCCGCGTTCATGATGCTTGAGTCTCCATGTGGACCCGGGTCTTATATCAATTATTTTCCAGTCGATCAATGAGTCAGAATATGATCATAATAATGATATTTGATCAAATATGCTCGACTCCTCGGCCGCGCTTCGGTCCGATTCTGTGTCTATTGATGCCCTGCAGCGCTGGGTAGGCCGTACACAGCCGGCGGATGACGTGGCTGCGCCCGGCCCGCTGGCGCGGCTCGCGGCTCTGCTTGATCACGAGACGCCGCCGTGGACGCCCGGGCGGCTGCCGCCGCTTGCGCATTGGCTTTATTTCCTTCCGCGGGAACGCCAATCCGACCTCGAGCCCGACGGCCATGCGAAGCGTGGGGAGTTTCTGCCTCCGGTGCCGCTGCCGCGGCGCATGTGGGGCGGCAGCCGCGTGCGCTTTGTCACGCCCGTTCCCGTCGGCGCCGAGATGCGGCGCCGCTCCACCGTAGCGGCGATCGCCGCCAAGCACGGGCGCAGCGGGCCGATGGTGCTGGTCACGGTCGAACACTCCATCACCGTCGGCGAGGCGCTCGCCATCACCGAGGAGCAGGACATCGTGTTTCTATCCGCCGGGCCTCTGGGCGCCGCCGTTGACGGCTCGCCCTGCCGGCGGATGGCGCGCCCGTCGGACGCGACGCGCTCGCACACGGTGGATCCCGTCGGGCTGTTTCGCTTCTCGGCGCTCACCTTCAATGCGCACCGGATCCATTACGATCGCGACTACGCGCGCCAGACGGAAGGCTACGCGGGACTGGTGGTGCACGGCCCGCTGATCGCAACGCTGCTGATGGATCACTTCCTGCGCCGTCGGCGCGACGCCGCGGTGAGCAGTTTTAGCTTTCGCGCAGAGCGGCCGCTGTTCGATTCGGCGCCGTTCGATCTGTGTCTCGCCGAGAATGATTCCGGCGCGCAACTGTGGGCCGCCGATGCTACGGGCGCCATCGCGATGTCGGCGAGGGTCGAGTGCCGCTAGAACTCGATGACGCCTCGCGCATTCCGGCCGGATTGTAGGTCGGCGAACGCCTGCGGCGCCTCATCGATCGTGTAGCGGCGCGTGATCAACTCGTCGAGCTTGAGCCGGCCGGCCATGTACAGCGCCAGCATGCGCGGGAAGTCCACGCGCGGCACACAAGAGCCGAAATAGCTGCCGGTGAGCGTCTTCTCCTCGAACGGCAGGCTCATGGTGCGCACCGGGGTCGTGTCGCTCGGCTTGGCCACGCCGACCACGACAGCGATGCCGCCGCGGCCGATGGTGCGAAAGCTGAGCGCGGCGAGGTCGCCGCTGCCCACGCACTCGAAGGCATAGTCCGGCCCGCCGCCGGTGAGTCTCTTGAGCTGCTTGACCGGATCTTCCCCTGGTTTGGCGAGCAGAGTGTCGGTGGCGCCGAACAGCTTGGCCATTTCGAGCTTCGACTCCAGGGTATCGACGGCCACGATGCGTCCCGCCCCCGCGATCCTCGCACCCTGCACGACGTTGAGCCCGATGCCGCCGCACCCAAATACGACGACGCTCGAACCGGGTACGACGCGCGCCGTGTTGAAAACGGCGCCGACTCCCGTGGTGACGGCACAGCCCACCAGCGCCGCGCGGTCGAGCGGGACGGTGCGATCGATCTTGACGACGTTTTCGACCGACAGCGTTGCGTACTCGGCCATCACGCCGCAGCCGGAGAAGATATTGAGCGCGCGGCCCTCGGCGTCGCGCGTGCGCAGCGTGCCGTCGGGCAGCGTGGTGAGCGCCTTGCCCTGATCCAGACACAGTACGGGCCGCCCCATGGCGCAGAAACGGCATCTGCCGCACATGTAGATGAAAGATGAGACGACGTGATCCCCGGGGAGCAGCTCACCGACGCCTTCGCCCACCTCGACCACTTCGCCGGCGGCCTCGTGACCAAGGATCAGCGGCAGCTGCATTGAAATCGTGCCGTTGGTCGCCGACAAATCCGAGTGGCACACGCCGCAGGCAGCGAGTTTGACCATCACTTCGCCGCGGTTCGGCGGCTCGACGGTGATGCGTTCGACGAGCACCGGCTCGTTGAGCCTGCGGCAGATCACGGCCCGGGCGGATTGTGACATCTAATGAATCTCCTCAGCGGCCGTGGAATTCAGGTGCGCGCTTCTCGGCGAAAGCGGTCGCGCCCTCCAGCGCGTCGTCCGTCTTCATGATCTCGACGAAGCGGTCGCGCTCGTTGCACAGGCCGCCGGCGAGCCCGAGCGTCAGCCCTTCGAGAATCGCACGCCGTGCGGCCATGACTGCGAGCGGGCCGCGGCTTGCAATCGCCGCGGCGAGCCGCATGGCGCCGTCGAGCAGCTCATCTGTCGGCAGTACCCGATTGACCAGGCCGATGCGCAGCGCCGTCTGCGCCTCGATCGGCTCGCCCGTGAGTATCATCTCCATCGCCCAGCCGAGAGGCACCGCGCGTGGCAGCCGCTGTGTGCCCCCGGCGCCGGGAATGAGAGCCCATTTCGTTTCCGCGAGCCCGAAGGTGGCGTGCGGCGCGCACAGGCGGATGTCGCAGGCCAGCGCGAGCTCCATGCCGCCGGCGAGCGCATGGCCGTTGACCGCCGCGATCATGGGTTTGCCGAAATGCGGCTCGAGCGTGATTCCGCCCATGCTCCACGGGGTGCGCGAGCCTGCGCGCACGGCGCGATGGTGCGATGGAATCAGCTCCTTGAGGTCGGCTCCAGCGCAAAAAGCGCGTGCGCCGGCGCCGGTCAACACACCGGCGCGGATGCGCGCATCGCCGTTCAAGCGCCGCCACGCGTCCTCGAGAGCCGAATTGTGGGCGCTATCGATGGCGTTCATCGCCTCGGGCCGGTTGATGGTGATCCGCGCGACGTCACCGTCGGTGTCGTAATCGATGGACATGGCTCAGTTCTCCCGCTCAATAGGAGCGCGGCAGGCCGAGCACATGCTCGGCGATATACGAGAAAATCATATTGGTCGAAATAGGCGCGACTTGATAGAGGCGCGTTTCGCGAAACTTGCGCTGGATGTCGTACTCATCTGCAAATCCATACCCACCGTGCGTCTGCAGGCACACGTTCGCCGCCTCCCAGGAAGCCTTGGCCGCGAGATACTTCGCCATATTCGCCTGCGCCCCGCAGGGCTTTCCGGCATCGAAGAGTTCGCAGGCTTTGAAGCGCATCAAGCTCGCCGCCTCGACCTCGATGAAAGCCTCGGCGATGGGAAACTGTACGCCCTGGTTGCGGCCGATGGGCCGGTCGAAGACGACGCGCTCGTTGGCGTAGGCGCTCGCGCGCTCGATGAACCAGTAGCCGTCGCCGATGCACTCCGCGGCAATCAGCGCGCGTTCGGCATTCAGGCCGTCGAGAATGTAGCGAAATCCCTGGCCCTCCATGCCGATCAAATTCGCGGCCGGGATGTGCAGATCGTCGAAAAACACCTCATTGGTCTCATGATTGACCATGTTCGGGATCGAGCGCAGCGTCATGCCCTTGCCGATGGACTCGCGCAAATCGACGATGAACACCGACATGCCGTCCGCCTTGGCGCTCACTTCGGCGATCGGGGTAGTGCGCGCCAGCAGCAACAGCAGGTCCGAATGCCGGACCCTCGAGATCCACACCTTTTGGCCATTGACGATGTACTGATCGCCCTTGCG
>Ga0181532_10002773_pt1 | contig 16225 bp, 12 predicted proteins | sample PEATcosm2014_Bin_33_FD_119768 | JGI IMG/M metagenome (GOLD analysis project Ga0181532, IMG submission 119768) | Peatland microbial communities from MTU Mesocosm Facility, Houghton, MI, USA - PEATcosm2014_Bin11_30_metaG | ecosystem: Environmental > Terrestrial > Soil > Wetlands > Peat | place...
CGGCACCAGCCGCCGCCCAGTCAAAGTCTGGGTTGCAATAGTTCCCAGAAAGTGGGATAAACAGAATCGTATTGCTTGGAGGCTCTCTCGCTGAGCGAACCCCTGCAAGGATATCCGCCCAGAGAGCTTTCCTTACTCCTTCCTGCAAAAATCTCAACTAAAACGGATATTAAGGATAACCCACCTTTTTGCGTCTCTGCTGTAGGGATTGGCCGGTTAAGTTGTTGTAATATCGCAGCCCTCGACTCTTTCGCGGCCAAGAGCCGATTATACGGAGGGCAGCAAGATGCTCAGCTACTCGCGCGGCCCGAATGAACCGCTCTGGGAGAAGACGATTGGGCAGGTGCTTGATCGGACGGCAGAACACTCGGGTGACTGTTTGGCCTTGGTGTCTCGTCATCAATCGAAGCGGTACAGCTGGCGCGAATTGCGCGAACTGGTGGATTGCGTTGCGCGCGGCTTGTGGTCGCTCGGGATCAAGGGCGGCGATCGCGTTGGCGTGTGGTCCACAAACTGCGTGGAATGGGTGATGGTCCATCTGGGTTGCGCCCGGGCGGGAGCGGTCCTGGTGAACGTGAATCCGGCTTATCGCGCACATGAGCTTGCGTTCACTCTTCGCAAGTCGCGAATGAAGGCGCTATTTCTGTGGGAGCGCGATGGCCGTGCGGAGTATGCGCAGATCCTCGAAGAGGCGGGGTACGGTCAGGCACTGCCCCTCGAACACGCGGTTCTATTCGGGACGGCGGCATGGGACGAGTTTCTACGATCGAAGCTCGAAGTGTCGGTCTCGATCCAGCCCGAAGACGTCGCCAATATCCAGTACACCTCGGGGACCACCGGCATGCCCAAGGGAGTGATGCTGACGCATCGCAATCAGATCAACAATGGCAAGTTGCTAGCGCAAGGTATGCGTTACACGAACCGCGATCGCATCTGCGTTCCCGTTCCCATGTACCACTGCTTCGGGTGCGTAATCGGGACGATGTCGGCACTAGCGAGCGGGGCGGCGATTATCCTCCCCAATTGGACCTTTGATGCGCGGGCCACTCTCGAGGCAGTTCAGGTGGAGAGTGCCACCTCGCTTTATGGCGTGCCCGCCATGTTCATCGCAGAATTGGGCCTCCCCGAATTTAAGAACTTCGATCTGGCGAGTCTGCGCACAGGGATGATGGCAGGTGCACCGTGTCCAGTCGAGGTCATGAAGCAGGTCATGACCGAAATGCACTGCCCGGAGTTGACAATCGGTTACGGCCAGACGGAGAGCACGCCTGTAGTAACGATGTCGGCAGGGGATGATCCAGTGGAGATCCGAGTGTCGACGATTGGCAAAGCACTGCCATGCACGGAACTGAAGATCGTCTCGCCCCTTGGGGACCATACGGTGTCAATCGGCGAGCAAGGCGAAGTCTGCGCGCGTGGATATATGGTCATGAAGGGTTATGACGACGAACCGGAGGCTACGGCAATAGCGGTTGACCGAGAAGGGTGGTTGCACACGGGGGACCTCGGCAGGATGCGTGAGGACGGATACATCCACCTCACTGGCCGAGCGAAGGATCTGATCATCCGCGGCGGAGAGAATGTTTATCCGCGGGAAGTGGAAGAATTCTTGTATACGCATCCAAAAGTCGCCGAAGTGCAGGTCGTCGGGATCCCCCACGAGCGCCTGGGCGAGGTCGTGCTCGCGTGGATACGGTTGAAAACAGGTGAGAGTGCTACGGAGGACGAAGTCCGCAAGTTTTGTGAAGGCCAGATTGCGTACTTCAAGATTCCTCAGCATATCCGTTTTGTAGATGCATTCCCGATGACGGTGACCGGAAAAATCCAGAAGTTCAAGATCCGGGAACTTGAGACCAAAGAGCGCGGACTTGAACGCTTAGCGAAGCGGGAGACGGCGTAAGAGCAGGGCGGGACATCAGGGGAATCCAGGAGTAGTGGCGTGATCAGGACCCTCTGAAATTCTGGACCTGTCATTGGGCCCAAATGGTCCAGATTGAATCTCGGAGAGTCTCCGAGAGATTGAAACATGCGGTACATCCAGGGACGCGAACCCGAGACGCGTACCTGGAAGGCGGTAGCACTCTTGGATTTGCTCGCCCCGAGATCTAGCCTCGCGACTCTTCAGGTGCGCTGCCCGACTGGCGCGGACGCTGCCCGTACAACCGGGATGCCGACTTCCTTTTCGGCAGCCCGGATATGGATGGACAGCAACCGTATTGGCCGGACAGCCTCTTGCGGAGGGTCATCCGTCCGGCTGCGGTGCGAGCCGAAATCACCAAGCACATCGGCTGGCATTCTTTCAGGAGAACGCTGGCGACCTTGCTGCAAGCGAACGGGGCATCTGTGGAGCGGTGCTTGCAGCTTTCGTTCCCAAACGTTCCCTGATAAACTCCTAAGCTGTTGTAGGCGCGTAGCTCAGTTGGTTAGAGCGCTACCTTGACACGGTCGCCATCCACCACCGGCTGTTGACTCTAAAGAGGTTAGATATGGTTAGGAACGGTAGATACCGGTATATTTGCCGGTATTTGGTACGCTTTTGGTACGCTCGGTCGGTGGGCCGCGGGCAAGACAATGGCGGGGTGCGGCCCTCGGCCATGGCCATCCTGTACTCGCATTTTTGACCTCTTGTAACGCAAGCTGCGGTCTCAACCAATGTGGCCTGGGCCTGCATCAGTCGGTTCGGTAGTTCCCGGCCGGCGAACGGACAGTGGTATCCAGTAGAAACCGCTAGATCTGCGCCAAGGAGTGGGCTGATTGAGCCCGTTCTTTCAAGTTGGCAGATTCAGGCGGACAGCGACAATTCCATTTGCTGCGGCGGTAGGCGTTGGGGTGCATATTTCTGGAGGAAGGAGCGGGCGAACTCGTTTGCCAATCCCCGAATCGCCGATTCCCCCGTCAATCGCATCGCTGAGTTGCGCCTGGAACCTTGGAATCGATTCGGAACCACGAACCGCGTGGGGATGTCAGCTGAAACATCAAAGCGGTTCCCTAGCCTCGGTTCTGGGCGTAAAACGCGACTACACTCAAGACCCCGGCGGTACAGTTACGGGCCAGACGCACAAGGGAAACCTCAGACTGCCTCTTGCAAACATTGACCAATGTGAACAAACCCCGTCGCAGGTAGGCTGCCGGATCACAGTCGGTCGGTTTTCCTGCTCCTATCAAGTGCGCCTAGGCGGCATCGTGCTTACGGATGCACTTTTTGTGCGCCGTCGTCTTCTGCCGCAAGGCGCTGTTTGAGCGGCGCGACCAGCGAGTGCTGAAACCCTGGCTGCTTGGTAAGAGCCAGTTGCAGCGCGGTTGCGTAGTAAGGGCGAGCCTCTTCTCGTCTGCCAAGCGCATCCAGCACGTTGCCCATCTGTGCATTCACTCCAGCCGAGTCGGGCGCGAGAGCCACAGCTTGTTGTGCTTCCTGTAGTGCCTCCGGCAATCGCTTGCCGGCGAGAAACACACCTGCCTTCTGTGCGTGCGCCAACGCCGCCGCAAGTGGAATCTCGAAGCGTCCTTCGTACACAAAGACACTTAAGTCGATTGCATCGGCAGCCTTCAAGGTCTTGAACTGCTCATAAGGATTAAGTGGAGGCGGGCCGAATTCGAATCCCGTGAGATTGACTGCGCTGATGAACACGGGACCATCGATCGCAGGAGTAGCGTCGGAGAGCGTGCCCAGCCAGATTGATTCTATGGTCGGAAGCAGCTTGCATGGGATCTTGTAGTAGTCATAGTCAATCACACCGGTTCCGAAGTAAACGAACCAGCAGTTTTGTATGTGGCGCTCGTCGGTGTATTGCTTCACGGCATGCAATTGCTGCGCCCAGTCCGCACTCGAATCGCTCACATACTTCCAAACGTTCTTTGGGCCACCGAAGGCTTCGTTCGCATAGCCAATGCAGTTGGGGAATGCGCGCGTCACCGAGATTGCCTGGAAGACCAGCAGAAGTACGACCGCATACCTCCAGCGGCGGCTGTTCCTAATCAGCACGGAGACCGCGCCCGCGATCAGGATCGCAAGAAAGATGTAGACGGGCAGAATGTGGCGAATGCCGATGTTCATTCCGCCCTTCATCGACGCAGCCAAATAAATAAGCGGCGGGATCAGCAGAAACAGGACTTCGCGCCTCTTTTGCAGCCGCCCGCTCGCGATCACCCAAACGCTAATCGCCAGCAGGATCAGGAATGTGAGGCTCGATTTCACCAGCATGGCCACTGGAAAGTAAAACCAGACGGCATGCGGATAGGATTTGCCGAAGAGGTAGCTGTTGAAGTCGTCGGCGCTGAATAATACGTGCGCAAAGCCGTAGATGTAAGACTCGGGGAGCAAGTGGAAACGGGCGAATTCGTGAAGTACTTTGGCTTGCGTAGGACTCGGAACTTTGGCAAGTTGCGCCTCCATCGGCGGATTCAACTGCAGCCCGTTCCCGCGCGCCGCATAGCGAAAGCCATAGGCCGCCCACAGAATTGCGACTGACATGAGGCCGATGATCACTAGGGCCGTAGCATAGCGAGCGGTGCGTTTACCGACAGAAAGTTGCGATCCGCTGTCCGCTGGTTCTCGCCGGAATATCTCGATTCCCGCGAGAATCAAGAGCATGGGGAAGACAAGGATCGCGCTGTGTTTGGACGCCAACGCCAGTCCGACGGCAATCGCAGTAATCATCAGCCGGCCCGCGGATGGCAATTGCACATAGCGGTAGAACGCATAGATCGATGCCAATAAAAAGCAGGCTTGCGCCGCGTCAGTGGTTACCAGCGCTCCGTGAGCGAGCAGGGTCGGATCGAACAGCAGAAGCCCGAGCACAAGGAAGCCCGTGGTGATGTTGAACATCTCTCGCGTCGCGAGAAACGCGATCACCAGCAACAGCAGCGTGAAGATTGAGGCCGCCATCTGCGCGCGAAACACGATCTTGTCGGCGTCGTTGTGAAAGATGAAATCTCTTCCACCGAGAACCGCCTGTAATCGGTAAGGGCGATCTTGCATCTCTGGAACGTTCAGCTGCATGGGAAGCAAGGGCACAGTGGCAACGAACTTGACCAGCGGCGGATGCTCGGGATTCAAGCCAAAGTCGCCGCGCCACGACATGTATCCGGAATAGATATGGTCGGGCTCATCCCAGGTAATGGTGTTCGCGCGCGAGATCAGTGCCAGGTGAATGGCGAAGAGCAGAATAAACCCGGCCACGCCCGCCACCACCCACAACCGGCGAGAGTCCCCTTGTAGTGAAATCAATGCTCATACCTCACGAAGAGAATTCATAAAACCAACCTTCAACGAGAACTGAGTCTGTCGACACGAGCCCGCGCGGTCGTGTTTATGTAACCGAATCCGTTGCTGCGCACGGCATTTGACGGCAAGCCGAAGTTTCACGAAGTTGAAGACATAAAAAACTCGGCGCGGAACGCCAGTGTACCAAGGTCCCGACCGCCGCGTGTGCAATCGTGCCTACGCCGTTAAACCGAGGTACGGTAGTTGGCGAAAAATCTTAGTGCCCTATCGACAAGTGCGCCGGCGCGGAGCATCGGCGGCTTGCGAACTCAAGTTGGGAATGATAAAGGACGCTGTCATTTCCTAATCGCCCCGCCTTGCCACAGAGCGCAAGCATGTTCGACACTTCCCCGAAGCGGACTTCTGGCCCGTCTGTCTCTCCGTGGTTCAACTTCCGTATTACCCGTGACTCGGAAGAAATCAACATGGTAGAAGGCTGGGCACGTTGGATAGCAGAACGATGGCGAGATCTGGATGCCGCTCGTCACTGCATCTTACGAGCCTTCGCTGTTCTGTTGGGTGCCTTCGCCTGCTTCGATGATTTCGTTACCTTCTTGGGCGCCGATCTTGATGCCCGCCGTTTTCTTGGTACTTTCCCGATTCTAGGATCCCCTGCCAGGATGAGATCGCAGGCGTGCAGCGCTGCTTCCTCGAAATCCTGCGCATCGGCCCCCAACACTTGGATGGATCGCATGTTGGGAAACTCCCGCTGCAGACTCCGGTGCTGGTCTTCGGTGGTAGCGAGCCACACCCCGTTGTCCGCCGCCTGATCGCGTTTATCGCGGAGGATGAGGACAATCTTGGGTTTTGCTATAGCGATTTGGCGGGGGCGCAGGCGAAGCAAAGTAGGTCGCATGACACTCCAGGCAGCGCGGAATAGTCGGTCGATCGAAATTCGCAACACCATCGCGGTATCCGGGACTGTTCACCCAGCCAAGTTGCGTCCAGTACGAGACGGGGAGCTGAAACAGTTCATCTCCCTTCCAGTACAAATATGTTTGGCCCTTGCCGCCGGAACCAACCACGATCCCAAAGCGCTCGCTGCGTTTCGTCGTATAAGGCTCTTGCCCCTGCACGGCAGTCTGAAAGAATGCGTCCGCACCCTTGTCGTCTCTCCTTTTGTCCATCCGAAAAAACAAATCGGGAGCCGCTGTCTTGAGCGTGTTTACCTCAGGGTCGAAGTTTCCAAAGATCGAATTCGCATCAGGCAACCTTGACGTGAGGTAGTGAGCGGTTTGATGAAACGTGGCAACGATTTGCCGATGACAAGGTGTATCGGGAAGATGTTCTGGCATTCGCGTTGGAATGCTGCCAAGGCAACGGCGAGTGCAGTCTTAACAAAATTCTTTGATTTGTGAGGCTTTGTGAGGCTGGAGAGATTGCGTGGCGGGCCAAAGGCAAGTAGAATGCGGCGGGGTTCGCACAGTTGAAGTCGATCGAGAATTTTGTTGATGGGAAATTTGTGGGAGGCACCCGCACGTTTGCCGACGTGAACCCGGCGGATGGAACCCTAATTGCCCAGGTAGCGGAAGCAGACCAAAGCCTGGTTGACGCCGCAGTGCAGGCCTCCCGCAAGGCATTGCGCGGGGAGTGGGGATGGCTTACGGTCCGGGAGCGTGCGGCGCGATTGCGCAAAGTGGCGGATGGAATCGATGGGTGGTTTGATGGTTTCGTCGCAGCCGAAGTGGCTGATACCGGGAAGCCGATTGCGTTGGCCTCACGGTTGGACGTACCGCGGGCGGCGGCGAATTTTCGCGCGTTCTCCGATCTGATTTCGACCACCGGGCTGGAAGCATTTCAGACGGAAACGCCGGACGGAAAAAGCGCTCTGAATTATGCGGTGCCCAAGCCTCTGGGCGTGGTGGGAATCATCACTCCCTGGAATCTTCCTCTTCTTTTACTGACGTGGAAAGTCGCGCCCGCGCTGGCTTGCGGCAACACGGTGGTAGTGAAGCCATCGGAGGAGACTCCGGCAACCGCGACGCTTCTGGCGGAAGTCATGCAGCAAGCCGGGATTCCCGATGGAGTCTACAACGTCGTCCACGGCTTTGGCCCGAACTCCGCTGGCGAATTTCTGACACAGCATGCCGATGTAAATGCGGTGACCTTCACCGGCGAGTCGCAGACAGGAAGCGCGATCATGAAGACGGTTGCGGCTTCCTTGAAGCCAGTGTCGTTTGAACTGGGTGGCAAGAACGCGGCGATTGTTTTTGCCGACGCCGACTTTGACGACGCGGTAGCGGGAATCAGCGAAGCGGCGTTTCTCAACACCGGGCAGGTTTGCCTTTGCACGGAGCGCGTGTATGTGGAACGCCCAATTTTCGATCGCTTCGTCGACGCTCTGGCGCGCAAGTCTGGAGGGTTGCGGGTTGGATCGCCGATGGAGAAGACGACAGAGCTGGGTCCCCTGATTTCGTCCCAGCATCGGGAAAAAGTTCTCTCGTATAACCGGCTGGCTCGTGAGGAAGGTGCAACGGTTGTGACCGGAGGAGGCGTGCCGGAGTTCGGCAACTCGCTTGACCAGGGCTTCTACGTGCAACCGACCATCTATACTGGATTGCCGGAATCGGCCCGCTCGGTGAAGGAAGAGATTTTCGGGCCGGTGTGCCATGTCGCTCCGTTCGACACGGAAGAAGAAGCGATCGACAAGGCGAACGATACGAAGTATGGCTTGGCGGCGTCGATCTGGACGACGAATTTGAAGCGCGGACACCGCGTTGCGCAGCAGATGAATGTGGGCATCACGTGGGTGAATTGCTGGTTCTTGCGCGACCTGCGAACGCCGTTTGGCGGGGTGGGGCGGTCCGGGATTGGACGCGAGGGCGGCGTGCACTCGCTGAACTTCTATTCCGAACTGAACAACATCTGTATTCGCCTGTGACGGCGCCTCCTAGGCGAGTGGGGAAACGAGCGATGGAGAAAATCGAGAGCAAGGTCATTGAGGGCAAAGCGCGCCCGCGCGGAAAGTATCCACATGTGAAGCGGGCGGGTGATTTTCTCATTGTTTCGGGAACCAGTTCGCGCCGCGCGGACAATACCATCGCGGGGGCGGAGGTCGACGAATTCGGAACCACCCATCTCGACATCCGAGCGCAAACGCGGGCAGTGATTGAAAACGTCCGCGACATTCTGCGAACCGTGGGGGCAGAGCTTGGAGACATCGTTGAAGTTACGTCGTACCTCGTGAACATGAACGATTTTGCGGGATACAACGAGGTTTACGGCGAATTCTTTAACTATGATGGACCCGCGCGAACTACGGTTGCCGTGCACCAGCTACCACACCCGCATTTGCTTGTCGAAATCCGGGCAGTGGCGTACAAGCCAGAGAAATAGGAGGTGCCATGCCGTCGATCAAGGAATTGAAGGCATTTAACTTTCAGCGTTGGATAGAAGAAAACAAGGAAAAGCTCAAGCCTCCTGTGGGCAACGCGCAGGTGTGGGAAGACGGCGAGATGATGGTGACGGTGGTCGGAGGCCCCAACCAGCGCCGCGATTATCACGACGATCCAACCGAGGAGTTCTTTTACCAGGTGAAAGGCGACATCTTTCTTCGTCTGATGGAGACGGCGGGCAAGCCGCCCATTGAACTTCCAATCAAGGAAGGTGAAATTTTTCTGCTGCCAAAACACGTGCGGCATTCCCCGCAGCGTGGAGAAGGAACTATTGGCGTGGTGATTGAGATGCCGCGCCCAGGGGGTGCTTTGGATGGGTTCGAGTGGTATTGCCAGAACTGTCACCAACTCGTGCATCGCGCGGAGGTGAAATTGAAAAGCATCGTACGCGACTTGCCGCCTTTGTTTGAGCAGTTTTACGCCAACGAAAACCTGCGCAAGTGCAAACACTGCGGCGCGATTCATCCCGGCAAAAGTTGACTTTGCAAAAAACAAAATGCCAGTCATCGACATTCACAATCATTTCTTCCCGCGAACGTGGCCCGATCTCGCCGCGCGCTACGGGACTCCCAACTGGCCGTGGATCAAACATACCGAGCCCGGGAAAGCGGAGATCATGGTGGGCGATCGTTTCTTTCGCCACATTTATTCCGCTTGCTGGGACCCCGAAGTGCGCCTGCAGGAAATGGATCGGGACGGCGTCGAAATGCAGGTTATCTCGGCGACCCCGGTTTTGTTTGCCTATGATCGCCCGGTTGAGCACGCGCTCGATTGCGCGCAATTGTTCAATGACGCGGCGCTCGAGTTGTGCTCGCGGGGAAAGGGCCGCCTGAAGTCGCTCTGCCAGGTTCCTTTGCAGGATACGGTCGCCGCGTGCAAAGAACTCACTCGATGCATGCGCGCGGGCCATCTCGGCGTGCAGATCGGCAACCACGTGGACGAGAAGAATCTCGACGATCCCGGCATCGTGACGTTTCTGCATCATTGTGCCGATGAGCGGGCGGCTGTGCTCGTGCATCCGTGGGACATGCTGGCGCCGCAACGCATGCCCAACTACATGATGCCCTGGACGGTCGGCATGCCCGCCGAGACGCAACTCGGCATCGTCGCAATGATCATGGGCGGAGCCTTCGATAAGCTCCCCGCAAATCTGCACATCTGCTTCGCCCACGGCGGAGGGAGTTTCGCATTCTTGCTGGGGCGGCTGGAGAACGCGTGGCAGCATCATCGTGTGGCGCACGGTGTTTGTGAGTTGCCGCCAAGGGAGTATGTGAAGCGTTTCTATGTGGATTCGGCGGTGTTCGATGAACGCGCGCTACAGTTTCTCGTCGGCACGATGGGCGCGGAGCGCGTGATGCTGGGTTCGGATTATCCGTTCCCGCTCGGCGAACACGGCGTCGGACGGCTAATCCGATCAAGCCCTTTGACCACAAAAGTGAAGGAACTCTTGCTGGGCGGGAATGCCGCAGAGTTCCTTGGTCTGCCCAAAGCAGCTGCGCCAACAAGCACCGAAAAGCCGGCATCGGAGGCGACAGCGCCGATTGTGCCGCAAGCAGAACAGTTGACTTACAGTTCCTACCTCAAAGTCCCGGAACTTCTCGAACTGCAAAATCCGCAGTCTTCTCCAACCCATCATGACGAAATGATGTTCATCATCGTTCATCAGACCTACGAATTGTGGTTCAAGGAACTGCTGCACGACTTGGATGCGGTTGTCGCAAATTTGCGCGGAGCGGGAGCGAATCCCAACGCGCACGATGAAGTGTATGAGGCGGCGCGCTTGCTGCGACGCTGCACGGAAATCACGCGGGTGCTGGTGGAGCAGTTCACAATCCTCGAAACGATGCTGCCTACTCACTTTCTCGCGTTTCGCGGGAAGCTCGAGCCCGCTAGCGGGTTTCAATCGGAGCAGTTTCGCGAACTGGAGTTCTTGTGTGGCTTGAAAGACGAGAAGATGCTCCGGTACCACCGGCCCACACCAGAGGCGCACGCGGCACTGGCACGGCGTTTGCGGGAGCCTTCGCTGCACGATGTTTTCTTTGAAGCATTGCAAGCGATGGGCAAACTCCAATTGAACAATACCGCGCCGGAGCGCGAGCGATTCCAGGCGCGGGCGCGAGCCGTGTTGTCGCTATACAAGGATGAACGAAGAAATCGTGATTGGATCGACGTCTGTGAGCGGCTCACTGAATTCGATGAACTCGTGGTGAGCTGGCGGTTGCGCCACATTCAACTGGTGGAACGAGTCATTGGCGTGCGCATGGGAACTGGCGGAAGCGCAGGCTCGTCGTATCTGAAACTTACTTTGGACAAAAAGTTTTTTCCGGAACTGTGGGAGGCGCGGACGCTGTTGGCGGAATAACGTATGTTCTCTTCGTTCACGATTTCACCCCACTCCTCATGACTCAGAAATCTGAAACCATCACGCTCATTGGCGCCGGGCTGAACGGGCCGCTGCTGGCCATTGGGCTGGTGAAGCGCGGTTTCAAGGTCGAGATCTGCGAGCGCCGGCCGGATATGCGGCGCGTCCGGATGAGCGCGGGCCGGTCGATCAACCTCGCTATATCGACCCGCGGAATCCACGCTCTCAAAGAAGTCGGCCTGTGGAGCGAAATGCAGAAGATCATCATCCCGATGAAAGGCCGGATGATGCATTCGTTGAATTCGGAGCTGACGTTTCAACCGTACGGACAAAATGAAACAGAGGTGATCAATTCAATCTCGCGCGCTGAATTGAACATCGCACTCATGAGTGCCGCCGAGGCGCAAGGTGTGAAAATCCAATTTCAGCAACGGTGCACTGGCATGAGTTTCAAGGCCGGCACTCTGCACCTGCGCGACGAAAGTGCCGGCGAAGAGCGGACAGTCGAGTGTGGTGTTGTGATCGGATGCGATGGGTCGGCGTCGGCAATTCGTGGCGAAATGCTCAAGCTGAATCGCTTTAACTTTTCGCAGCAATATCTCGACTACGGCTACAAAGAACTCACGATCCCCTCCGCTCCTGGAGGCAAACATGCTCTGGAGATGAACGCGCTGCATATCTGGCCGCGGGGAAACTATATGCTGATCGCGCTGCCCAATGTGGACGGGACGTTCGCGTGCATTCTGTTTCTTCCCTTCGAGGGGCCGGACAGCTTCGAGCACCTAAACACACACTCGGACGTAAGACAATTTTTCCAGTCGCGCTTCCCGGATGCAGTTCCCTTGATGCCAGACTTGACGGATAACTTTTTTGCCAATCCAACCGGTGCGATGGTAACGGTCAAATGCTCGCCGTGGCATGTGGAGGGGCAAGTCCTTCTGCTGGGCGACGCGGCGCATGCGATTGTTCCTTTCTTCGGGCAGGGAATCAACTGCGGGTTCGAAGACTGCACGACTTTGCTCGAGTTGCTGGACCGGCATGGAGCCGATTGGAAAACGGTTTTCCGAAAATGCGAAGAAGCACGCAAGGTGAATGCCGATGCGATCGCCGATCTGGCCGTCGAAAATTTCGTCGAGATGCGGGATCGGGTGGCCGATCCACGGTTTCTGTTCCGCAAGAAAGTTGAGCTGGCACTGGAGGCGAAGTATCCGGGCGTTTTCGTGCCGAAATACGCGATGGTCACGTTTCATCGCATTCCATATTCGACGGCTTTGAAGAGAGGGCAGTTGCAAGACGGAATGTTGACTGAGCTTTGTAATTGCGTCGAGCGCATCGAGGATTTGGACTGGGACGAAGCTGACCAGTTGATCCGACGTGAACTTACCCCGCTGGAGATGACTTGAGCTCGCGCCGCTTTGAACTCGGGAAAGACTTCGCGGCCGAGATGGACGCCCGCGATCCGTTGGCCCATTTTCGCGCGCGCTTCCATATTCCCAGGACTGCGAACGGCGAAGAATGCGTCTATCTGTGCGGGCATTCACTCGGGCTGCAGCCGAAGACGGCGCGGTCGTATCTCGATCAGGAACTGGAAGACTGGGCGCGACTGGGGATGGAAGGCCACTTCCATGCGAGGAATCCCTGGATGCCGTATCACCGGCTTCTCACACAGCAGACAGCCGAGTTGGTCGACGCTAAACCGGGGGAAGTTGTGGTGATGAATTCACTCACGGTAAATCTGCACCTGATGATGGTGTCGTTCTACCGCCCCACAATGCAGAGGCACAACATTCTGATCGAGCGTGGAGCGTTTCCGTCGGACCAATATGCGGCCAAATCGCAGATTCGCTTCCATGGATTCGATCCGGCCTCGTCGCTCATCGAACTCACGCCTCGTGCGGATGAAACCTGCATACGCGAGGAAGATATTGAAGAGTTGATCGAGCGCGAAGGCAGCTCCATCGCCCTCATCCTTCTCGGAGGCGTGAACTACGCGACCGGCCAGGCTTTTGACATGGAGAGAATCACCAAGGCAGGGCAGCGCAAGGGATGCATGGTTGCATTCGACCTCGCCCATGCGGCGGGGAATCTGCCCTTGCACCTTCATGACTGGGGGCCCGACTTTGCCGTGTGGTGCAGCTATAAATATTTAAACGGTGGGCCCGGCTGTGTCGCGGGATGTTTTGTGCACGAGCGGCACGCGAGGGCCCGGGACGAGCCTCGATTCGCGGGATGGTGGGGTCATGACGAAAAAACACGATTTGAAATGGGACCCCAGTTCCGTCCGATGGCTGGGGCGGAAGGCTGGCAATTGAGTAATCCTCCAATTCTGGCGCTGGCCGCGTTGCGCGCATCAATGGAGATCTTTTCTGAGGCCGGGATGGAACGTTTGCGAGCCAAGAGCGTAGCGCTCACCGCCTATATGGAATTTCTTCTTCGACAAAGTGCTTCGCCCAATTTTTCCATCGGCACACCATCGAATGAAGAGTGCAGAGGCGCTCAACTTTCGATTCGATTGGCGAAGCACGGGCGCGGTCTGTGCGACAGACTGGCTGCAGACGGAGTCATCGGGGATTGGCGGGAACCGGACACATTTCGGGTAGCTGCCGTTCCGCTCTACAATTCCTATCAGGACGTGTATCACTTTGCGCAACGGTTCGCAGCGGCCTTTGCGTAGCAAGTGCTCACGCGAGAAGTTGCACAACGGCTTGTTCGATGGTTTGCCACGCCAGCGAGCGAGGATCGATCAGGTCGAAATGCCCCGCCCCTGAAATCTCGCGCAGTTGTACATCCTCCTTTTGTTTGCCCGTTCGATTCTGCTTGGCCGTGACGTAGTCGCGGCTGAAATCCGGAGGAACCACGTCATCCGCCGAACCGTGAATCAACACCTGCCGGGCGTTTGGAATCGAAAGCTGCATGGGGTCGGCCTCGTGGTAGTGATCGGCTACGTCGCGGGGCGCGCCGCGAAGAAACTCAACGACCGCGTCATTGCTAAGGTGGAGCCGGAAAGCGCGCTCGAGGTCGACAACCCCGGCGAGCGAGACGACGCGCTGCACTCCGCTTTCGTGAGCTGCAAGGCACAGAGCAAGCTGGCCGCCGGCAGAGTGACCCATGACCAGACATTTCTCGGGGTCGAAATTGTGCTGCTGCTCGTTTTGAACGAGGACGTTGTATGCCATACGAACGTCGGCGAAGGTGGCAGGCCATCCCCCTCCTTCGTTACCCACGCGCCGGTACTCTACGTTGGCGGTCACGATCTGTTTGGCGGTCAGGGCCGCGCACAAGTGGCCTGCATGATCCAGACTGTATCGGGAACGCCAGAAGCCACCATGAACGTTGATGACCAACGGATGCGGTTTCTCATGTTTGTCGTTCGATGAAGGGTTCTGTGGAAATCGGAGATCGACAAACTGGTTGGGATCAGGGCCGTAGCGGATGCGAGCATCAGCAGGCGGCGGTGTCAGGGTGAGAAGGTCGTCGGACATGGTTTTTTACCCATTCTACGGAAGCGGCGGCTCACTGTCGGTAGCGAAAATGTTGTACGCGCATACTCGGGGCCTCCTGCAAGAGGAATGGGAACTGGCATGCAGAGAGTTCGGAAATCTGTTGCCTACACTCGTCGGTTGATCAGTTGATCACAAGCCGAACCTTTAATCATCTCCTCACCGTGATTTGCTTCAGTACACCCCTGCTGCGTCTCGGAGTTTTGCTGTTGATCTCAAGGTTAGCCACCCCACGCACCGAGGTAGGGATCCGTTTCGTCGCTATTCCATGCAGCAAGAGCTTCTAGTGATTCGAAGATTAACAAGGCGAATTGCATCACCCGTCGTTCTCGAGGAAGACTGACACTGGACGTAATACTCGGCCGACATACCAATTGATATCAACACGCCGACAGTATGGCCATTAACTCCCCAATTGTCAGCTACACGCAAGTTAGCTATAAACAGGCTTCGAGGAAGTTGGCCGGATTAGTAACGGAAATCGGCTTTTCGGCGTTGATCGCGATTGCTCCGTCGTTTTCCTAGTCTTTCTTTTTGCGTTGGGCCCTCCACTTCGCCCATCGTGGCTTCTGGGCCGCCACGATCCCCTTTGCTGCCGCAGTAGACGTTGTGCGTGCCGGTGAGAGGGTCGGCTATGCATTTTGCCAGAAGATGCCGCAGTTCTCTCGAACGGCATAAAACGTTGGCCGAATCGCAGACGTCAAAAAAATGACAATGTTTTTACCAGGTGATGACAAATCAAGACGAAAGCGCCTTCATGGTTGTGCCGGGCAGACGTTCTCCCCAGAAGCAATTCCGCTTGGCTCGAAAAGACCGGCGGACTGGGTGATTTCAAAGGAGGGGATATGGCAGTCAGTTCCGCAACCTCCACCTTCTCGGTTTTCAGATTCCAACCACGCGCGGTTTCACACCGGTCAGCACTCGGAGCCAGCCCCGGCCTCGGACAATTTGTTTCGGGCTGCCGCAAAGAATCCCGGGCATTTTCGCGTGCGACAACAACCGTCACTTAGCGGAGATTCTGGTCACCGTGTTGCTGACCAAATTGGTCACCCAGACATTGGCTCCATCGGAGGCTATTGACTGTGGATAGCTCCCAACGGGGTACGTAGCCAAAACCGCGCCGCTGCTAGCCAACAGTTTGGTCACCGTGTTGCCGTTATCGTTTGCCACCCAAATGTTGGTTCCGTCGAAGGCCACTCCGTACGGAGCGCTCCCAACGGGGTACGTGCCCACAACCGTACCGCTACTCGCCAAGAGCTTGGTCACGGTGTTGCTCCCCGAGTTCGTCACCCAAATATTAACTCCATCGAAAGCCACACCGTAGGGAAAGCTCCCAACGGAATACATACCCACAACCGCGCCACTGCTAGCCAGGATTTTGGTCACAGTGCCGTTGCTGCTATTCGTCACCCAAATATTTGCCCCATCAAAGGCCACACCGTACGCAGTGCCCGCAACCGAGTACGTGCCCACAACCGCGCCAGTGCTGGCCAACAGTTTGGTTACTGAGCTATTGGAACTATTTGCGCTCGTTACCCAAATGTTGGTCCCATCGAAGGCCACCGCGTAGGGACTGCTGTAACTCCCAAGCGTGGAGGTACCCACAATCGCGCCGCTGCTCGCCGACAGCACGGTCACCGTGTTGCCAATATTGTTCGCCACCCAAAGGTTGGTTCCGTCGAAGGCAATTCCTATCGGATTACTC
>Ga0181532_10002774_pt1 | contig 16222 bp, 13 predicted proteins | sample PEATcosm2014_Bin_33_FD_119768 | JGI IMG/M metagenome (GOLD analysis project Ga0181532, IMG submission 119768) | Peatland microbial communities from MTU Mesocosm Facility, Houghton, MI, USA - PEATcosm2014_Bin11_30_metaG | ecosystem: Environmental > Terrestrial > Soil > Wetlands > Peat | place...
CACAAAAAAACGAAAACAGACTAACTCAGCGAAGCATCAAGACCCGAACCAGCAGGACCGATGAGCGCCGGAGATCAATCGGAAGCCCCGGGAAAGGCCGAAGTGTGCGCATAATCTGGGTTAGACCAAGCGGGAAATCTCTACGGCACTACGACCTTGGGAGGCGGTCATGGCGGTGCGGGAGCGGTTTATGAACTGTCGCCCTCCGGCCTGGGCTGGACGGAGACCGTTCTTCACGGCTTTGGCTTACCAGACGGCATAACTCCCTATGCCGGTTTGATCTTCGACAATGCCGGCAACCTCTACGGAACGACGCAGCGAGGCGGCGACTACGGCATGGGCACCGTTTATGAATTGACGCGCCCGGGAGCGGGGTGGATCGAGACCATATTGCACAGCTTCACCGGCTCGGACGGAGACGGTGTTTATGCCGGTCTGATTTTTGACCCGTCGGGAAATCTCTATGGTGCTGCCAGTACGGGTGGGGCAGATGGTGGTGGCACGGTGTTTGAACTGACGCCGTTAAACGGCAGCTGGAGTATTAGCCGACTCTACGCATTTTCAACCGGCCAGGCGAACTCGCCTGCTGGCAGCCTGGTCCTGGACGCTACTGGTAACCTGTACGGTACGGGGAGCATGGGCGGGGCTTACGGATACGGTGCAGTATTCAAGCTGACACCCTCGAACGGCAGCTGGACGTACACTAGCCTTCACGACTTTACCGGCGGTGGCGACGGCGCATATCCATATAGCAGCCTATTGCTCGATGCGAAAGGTAATCTCTACGGCACGACTACTTATGGCGGTTTGGCACAGGGCTTTGCCGGCTACGGTGTCGTGTTTGAGATCGCGCAGTAAACGCGGAATCCTTTGAGGTTGCTCGTCTCATTACCCCGCCCCCGAGGCTGGATTACTTAACGCGTCAACCCTGAAACCCCACTAATTGCGCCAGCGCCTGCCAGTGCCGGGGATGCGGAACACGGCGGCCCGCCCGGATCGCCGATGCGTAAGGGATTGAGCTGCCGAGCGCTGAGGCTACCGTCTTGTTCGTGAGCCTGGCGAGCAGCGGCTGGACCTTCCCGAGATAGGTCTCCGCATTGAGCCACGCGGGAAGGCTGGACGGCTGCCAGGCAGCTCTGGAGAGGTCATGGCGACGCTTTGTCTCTGCCCGGCGTGCCTGAGCATCGACACTCTGCGCAGCAATTTGTCCTGCCGCACGTCCACTCTCTGCAACCTCCGTCAAGTGTTCTGTGGCGACGGGGACGGCACAGACCCTGCAATAACTCCGTCCGGGCGAAATGGTTTCTCCGCAAACGAGACAGATGCCCTCAGGGTGTGGCGCGGGTTGGCTCGATGTGCCGGATAAGCTGCCCTTCGCTTCGCGCCTGCGACGCTGAGTCAAGCGATCGGAGACGGGCTTCTCTGCGCAAGGAAATGCGGTCCTGGGGCCGATGTGTAAATCGCGATCCGAGTTACGATCGCGAACGGAACTTTGTTTGCAAGAAAGTCCGGCGCAAGTTTACCTACAGCTTAATCCGGTCACGATTCTAGTTACCAGGTAACAGGGGGAACAGAATGCAGGTTGGTGAGATTTACAATAAGCTAAATGGAATTTGTCGCGATGTGTTTGGAGATGACAGTTTAGTAGTGACGCCTCAAACGACTGCTCGCGATATCAATGGTTGGGACAGCCTATATAATGTTCGTCTCCTGCTCACGGTCGAGCGTGTTGTTGGCGTAAAGTTCTCTGCATACGAAGTTAACCAGTTGCTCAACGTCGGGCATCTGGTCGATCTCCTTCAGACCAAGTTAGCAGTACGGTCAGGGAAGGAACCCTTAGTTGTGATCGGGTTTTCCAATAGATCGCCTAAGCAAGCCCGATTTGGAGTTCCCAGGCTGAGGCGAACTTTGCCGACGTCTAGGGGAAGCTGCTGCCCGTCAGCCGTACCAGCCGACATCAACTAAGAGCACTGGCCTTCACCATGGACGGGCGGGAATATTTGGCGATTGAGCAGAACGCCCGGGAAGCCGAGCCGCCGGGGACAACTGGCACGAGAGGGGCATCAGGTCGTCCAGTTCAAGGAGGTGGAGACCAACAGATTCGTGGCAGTGGCAGTCGATGGGGAGGTGACGATTTATGATGGCGGGGAACGGGGGACAACTGCGAGACTGAGCAGAGGAGCGTTGGGACGACTAATACAAAAGAGCGCCAGCCAAAGCGACTGTTCGTCGGACGGCCGGCGACAAAAACAGCGGGCCCAGTAATCGACGGAATCGTTTTCATGGACATTCTAAGAGAGCTTTTTGAGCGACATTTCCACTCGCCGGTCGAGCGAATGCAGCCGGTACGAGGCGAGCTCGGCGGTTCGGGGCGCAATATCATCCGGCTTACCGGCGGCGAGTTTACTGCGATTGGCATTCTGTATGGTGTACGCGAAGAGAATGTCGCTTTCCTTGAATTTTCCAGGCATTTCCGTCGGCGCGGTCTGCCCGTGCCGGAGATCTTTGCTGAAGATTTGTCCCACGGCGCTTATCTCGAGGAAGATTTGGGAAACACTACGCTCTTTGAGTTTCTCTCGAAACATCGTGCTGGCGAAATCGCTGCTCCGCCAGCAGTTGAAGCCTATCGCAAAGTTGTGAATCTGTTACCGCGATTTCAGGTCGAAGCCGGTCGCGACTTGAATTACAAACTATGTTATCCGCGCGCAAGCTTCGATCGCCAGTCCATCGCATGGGACTTGAACTACTTCAAGTACTACTTTCTTAAGCTGGCCGACATCCCATTCAACGAACAGGCACTGGAAATCGATTTCGGCCGGTTGACGCAGTTCCTGTTGAGCGCTGACCGCGATTACTTTCTTTATCGAGACTTCCAATCGCGCAACGTAATGTTGTGTGACGGCACGCCATTTTTTCTGGATTACCAAGGCGGCCGTAGAGGCGCGCTGCAATATGACATCGCGTCTCTTTTGTACGATGCCAAAGCCGATCTGTCGCCGGGGTTGCGCCAGCAATTACTCGATCACTATCTCGATGGGCTTGCCGGTTTCATCGACCTTGATCGGAAAGTTTTCATGCATCATTTCTATGGCTACGTTTACATCCGCATTATGCAGGCCCTGGGCGCTTATGGTTTTCGCGGCTTCTACGAACGCAAAGCCCATTTTCTGCAAAGCGTGCCCTACGCACTGAAGAACCTGCGCTGGCTTCTTCATAACGTCGAGTTACCCATCACGCTGCCGACGCTGACGGAGACATTCAAGAGAGCCCTGGGCTCGCACAAATTGCAGAGCCTGACTTCCGCAGCAGAAAATCCCATCACTGTGCGGATTGTTAGTTTTTCATTTCACCGGGGCGCGCTGGAAGACGAGACCGGGAATGGCGGCGGGTTCGTTTTTGACGCCCGCAATCTTCCGAATCCCGGACGCGAGGAATGCTTCAAGATTCTTACGGGCAAGGACGCGCCAGTGGCCGACTATCTCAGTCAGCAAGAGAGCGTGCTTCAGTTTCTCATCAGCGTAACGTCGCTGGTAGATGCCACCATAAGCAATTATCAGAGTCGCGGATTCAAGAACTTAATGGTATCGTTTGGCTGCACAGGCGGCCAGCATCGCTCGGTATATCTGGCGGAGGAATTGGCAAAACGTTTGCGCGTCAGGAGCGGGGTAGAGGTAGTCGTGCGGCATCGTGAGTTGGAGACTTTGGGCAAATGAAGGCAATGATTTTGGCCGCCGGCCTCGGTACGCGGTTGCGGCCATTCACCGAAAATCGCCCCAAGGCGCTGGTGGAAATCGCCGGCCGCACGATGTTGGAGATCACGCTCACTCGCTTGCGCACCTTTGGGATTCGGGAAGTGATTGTCAATGTCCATCACTTTGCTGACATGATCATCGAGTATCTGAAAACGAACGGTAACTTCGGCATGCATATTGAAGTTTCCCGCGAGGAAGTCTTGCTCGACACCGGCGGCGGACTCAAGAAGGCCGCTTGGTTTTTTCTCGAGGATTCCAGCTCGCTTGAACAGCCTTTTATTCTGCACAATGTGGATGTCCTCAGTACGATTGACCTCCGTCGCATGGCGCAATTTCATATTGAACATCAAGCCCTCGCCACGCTGGCAGTGCAATCCCGAGAAGCTTCCCGATACCTCCTATTCGACGAGCAGTTCCGGCTTTGCGGCCGTCGCGCCGGGCGCGATCACAAAGCGGAAATTGTGCGGCCTTCACAGCAGGTGCAGGCACTGGCTTTTTCTGGCATCCACGTTATTTCTCCTCGTCTGTTTGCGATGATGACGGGAGAAGACGTTTTTTCCATTATCACCTGCTATTTGCAGGTTGCTGCTTACGAACAAAAGATCATCGCCTTTCGGGCCGATGAATGTTATTGGCGTGATTTGGGCAGGCCGGACAACCTGATGCAAGCCGCTCACGACTGTACAGCGACTTGAAGGAAGCCGCCCTCAGAGCGCACGCCAGCGCCGCAACGCTGCTCGACGTTGCTCCAAAGAGCAGGCTATAGATCAGCTGTGTGTTCTGCAGAGCTAGGGGAGCGAGTTCACGCGGCAGGGTGAAGACGATGTGCACGTAGCCGCAGAACAGTACGAACTGCCGCGAGGTCGCCCGGTGCTCGAGGTCTCCTTTCGCGTCCTAGACTTTGATGTAGACGCCGAAGTCGGGCACGTAGGAGCCGTATTGGGGAAGCAGGTAGCGACGATACACTACCTGCTGGGTAATGCGTACGAGCATGTTTTCGAGAGGGATTAGCTTGTCCGCCTGATTCTCCTTGATCTTCTTGAGGTGATTGCGGAATCTGGCCTCAGTAAGCCACCAGTGGGCGACGGTATAGCGTGACCCCTGATCCGTGCCTTTCGCCTTCGACTCGTACTAATCCTTATTGAGCGTGGGATTCGGAAAATCCGTGCTCATCCGCGAAATTCGCGGTTGGGTCGTTACTTTGGATTCTCGGAAACGCAGGTCCCTAGCTCGGACTGAAGGCGTCGGTCGGGATGACAGCGCTTCTGGCATTAGCTGTTGGCAAGAACGTGAAAGGCGTCTAGACGGCCGGGAAGCTACCGCCTCAAGCAGAGTGAATACCAAACGCAGTTACGTAGATTACATGCTCGTGTGATGTGCTAGAATCGGCGCATTCATGCGGCGGTGTCTGTCCAGTTTGCTGCTGGTGCTTATCTGTGCGGCGGTGTTGCTGCCGTTACTCCAGGCGTCCCCCGCAGATGTTCCCCCATGTTGCAGGCGTGACGGCAAGCATCATTGCATGCGCTCCATGCGTGCCGATGGGTTCAAGTCGGCCGCGGTGGCTTGCCCGTACCGTTGCCTTCGTGTTCTAACAACCAGCGCAACGGCACTCGTAGCCGCTCGCAAGGCTGTAACTCGATCAGAGCCGAACGGCAAAATACAAACACTCGAGCTTTCTCAACTAGCGTTTCGCGTTTCGGAAGTTTATCGAGGACGCGGGCCGCCTTCTTCCTAGACTCAGCTCCAGAACGCAGACTTGTTGATTAGCGAGCTCCAGGGATTCGTGCGCAACGGTGCGAAGACTGAGCATATAGCTCCCGTGTATCTGCGTTCTTGATATCCTCCTCAACTATTGAATTCCATCTGCGGAAGAGGAAGCGCAGCGGGCGCTTCTGCTATGCCTTCACTTTTCTTGGGGAGGCAACCCTGTGTCGGGATGGACTGGTTGAGATCCTGTAAAGCAGGGAAATTAAAGGGAGAATTGTTGTGACATGCTTCCGAATGCAGATGAAGTTAGGTGCGATTTCTGTGCTTTTGGCGAGTGCGCTGCTGTTCTCCGGTGCGTACCTGTCGGCAACTATCTTCGGCAGCGTTCGGGGAGTGGTCCACGACCCACAACATCGTCCTATTCCAGGTGTACAGGTTACGCTGAAGGCTCAGACCTCGGACTGGACGCAGTCCCAAGACTCTACCGATAGCGGAGAATTTGAATTCCGTTCGGTCCCCATCGGGACATACACGGTCACAGTCTCGTCGCAGGGTTTCTTGCAAATGCAACAAGACGTCATTGTTCAGTCCGACACGAGTCCGGTGCTGCATTTCAAATTGGCAGTCGCAGGCGCGAACGAAACCATGGTTGTCTCGGGAACTCCAGTGGCGGCGACTATGGACAGTGTCACACCGACGACGATGCTTAACCGTCAAGACATCCAGCAAACTCCCGGCGCAGACCGCACCAACGGTTTAGAGATGATCACCGATTACGTGCCGGCTACCTATGTTACGCACGACATGCTGCACATGAATGGAGGTCATCAGGTCCAGTGGTTGATTGACGGCGTCTCCATCCCCAATACCAACATCGCCAGCAACTTGGGGCCGCAGATTGACCCCAAGGACATCGATTATCTGGAGGTCCTGCAAGGCAGCTACGACGCCACCTATGGCGACCGCACGTATGGAATGTTCAACATTGCGCCGCGAACCGGTTTTGAACGCGACCGGCAATGCGATCTCGTCATTACCGCGGGAAATTTCTATCAAACGGACGACCAAATCAGTTGCGGAGGACACACGCAGCGATTTGCTTACTATGTCAGCTTGAATGGAAATCGAAGCAATTACGGACTTCAGACCCCGATCCCGCAAGTTGTTCACGACGCGGAGAACGGCTACGGTGGATTCGGCTCGCTCATCTTCAATCACGATTCCAAGAACCAATTTCGACTGGTCACTTCCTTGCGGCAGGATTATTACCAGATCCCCATCGACCCTGATCCCAACTCAACGGGAAATCAGATACTGGAATCGTCGGGAGAGGTCCCCAGTTACGGCCTGCATGATGCCGAGCGAGAACCTGATGGCTATGTCATCTTCTCCTGGGTTCACACCTTCAATTCCACTACGCTGCTTACACTTTCTCCCTTCTATCACTACAACGCCGCTGACTACCAAGGGGGCGCGAATGACTATCCTGTCATCTCGACCGTAAATCAGGCTGCCAATTACGTCGGTCTGCAAGGGGTCATCAACAAAAGCTTCTGGAGAAACGACCTGCAAGCCGGAGTGTACGGATTTTTTCAGCACCAACATAACTACTTCGACAACCAATACACAGATGGAACCCCGAACTTTTCTGCTTCCTCCATCAGCGTAAACGGAGGGGTTATCGAGGAATTCATCAGCGACCGGTTCAATGCGACTCGGTGGTTGACCATAATCGCTGGACTTCGCCAAACGGAATTCAGATCGTCCATCTCGGAGAACGCGACCGATCCGCGCATTGGCATCGCAGTGCGGATTCCGCGCCTGAATTGGGTCTTGCGCGGCTTCTATGGTTACTACTATCAACCTCCGCCACTGGTCACAGCCACCGGCGCGCTTTTTGGTTTGGCCAACAGCCAGAATTTTACTTTCTCTCCTCTGCAAGGCGAGCGGGACAAACAATGGGAGACCAGTCTCATCATTCCCTATCGCGGCTGGAATCTTGAGGTCGATAATTATCAAACGAACGCCAAGAATTGGCTGGATCATAACAACATCGGAGAATCGAATCTCTTCTGGCCGATTACGTGGTACGCGGCCTTGATTCAGGGTTGGGACCTCACATTACGTTCTCCGATGCTCTGGCACCGCGCCCAATTCCACCTCGTCTACGCCAATCAAATTGCACAGGCAACATCGCCGATTACTGGAGGCTTGATCTGCCCCACACCCGTCACGTCGGATTGCCCGCTCGACATACCACCGGGATACGCGCCAGTTGATCATGATCAGAGAAACACATTGAACTGGGGCATCAATACAGGTCTTCCCTGGCACAGTTACGCCTCGGGGAACGTTTACTACGGCTCGGGGTTCACGAACGGGTTGTACGGGACGCCGTACGCGCAATATCCCGGGCCCTATCTGCCTAGCCACACCACGGTTGATCTTGCTCTCGGCAAAAGCTTCTCAGAGGGAAAGTACGCCGTTTCCGTGACTTCGCTGAACGTGGCAAACCTCCGCGTGCTGCTGGATAACAGTTTGACGTTTGGCGGATTTCACTGGAACGCTCCGAGGCAAATCTACGGCGAATTTCGTTGGCGGTTCCACTACTGATTCATCGCCGCCGCACCGTACAATCGGAGTATCCCCACCGCAGCTCGCACAAGGTCGGCGCGGATCGGGGGTCTAGGTCGGAGAAAACGCGTGCGCTACCTGATCGTTCTGCTCGCCATTGCCGGAATTGTGGTTTCGTCGTTGGCGCTGAAAGTTCACTACGACACCGGTTCCGAGCCGTGTCGCATCAATGACAAGTGGGACTGCGGTGTTGTGAACCACAGTCCATACGCTGTAATCCATGGCGTGCCGGTTGCAGCGATAGGTATCGCCGGATATCTGCTCATCGCCGTGCTGGGATTTTTGCGGCGCCGAGGCTGGCTTTTGCTGACCGTCCTCGTGGGACTCGCTTGCGCGCTGTATCTCACCAATATCGAAGCCCACGTCCTGGAAGTGTGGTGTTTGTACTGCGTGATCTCGCAGGCGATCATCGCGGTGCTGACTTTGCTGGCGCTGATTTGGCTGGGATGGGCGAGATTTCGCGGCGCAACTGAATAGGACGCCCGAGTACGGCTAAACTATTTGAGTACGGTTTCGTTGCACTTGGGCTTAGGAGGCAAGTTGGAATGGCAATCAGCAGAACCAAGAAAGGTGTCATTGGAATCCTGACTGGCGGCGGCGATGTGCCCGGGCTGAATCCCGCAATCCGTGCGGTGACGATCAGGGCCCTGGGAGAAGGCTACGAGGTCATCGGTCTTCGCCGAGGATGGGCCAGCCTGGTGGATATGGTGCGCGACAAGGATTATGACAATAGCGACAACTTCCAGAGTCTTTCCGAGGAGTTGGTAAACCGCGCCGGGCGCAGCGGTGGGACGTTTCTGCACACTTCGCGCACCAATCCTTCACGAATAAGGAGGCCCAACGTTCCGCTTCACCTGCAGGACACCTACAACTCGGAGAAAAACGACCTCACCCCGGAAGTGCTGAAGAACCTCGAGTGGCTCGGGATCAAATATCTCATTCCAATAGGCGGTGATGACACCCTGAGCTATGCGGTGCGGATGTCGCAGGAAGGTGTGAAAGTGATTGCCATTCCCAAGACCATGGATAACGATGTCCCAGGTACCGACTACTGCATCGGTTTTAGCACATGTGTCACGCGCATCATTGAGATGACGAACCGTCTGCGGACGTCTGCGGGTTCCCACGAGCGTCTGCTAGTGCTGGAAGTTTTCGGCCGTTATGCCGGATTCACCGCCATCCTGCCCACTATGGCCGGAGCAGCGCATCGCTGCGTAATTCCGGAATACAAGTTCAGTATTGATCTGCTGGCCGAGTTGCTTATGCTCGATCGCCGCCGCAATCCAAGCAAATATTCGGTGGTGCTGATTTCGGAAGGTGCGATGTTCAAAGGCGGAGAGATGGTCTTCGAAGACGCTGCTGCAGATGCCTTCGGGCACAGGAAACTCGGTGGGATCGGCGACCTCGTGTCCCACAAACTGAAGGAGCTTTCGGCGAAGTACAACAATGGCAAGACTGTGGACGTCATGAACCAGAAGCTGGGCTATCTGGTGCGATGCGGCGATCCAGATGCCATCGACTCGATTGTGCCCATGGCGTTCGGTAATCTCGCCCTCGACCTTCTGCTTAACGGGATGCATGGAAGACTGGTGGTGCTTAAAGATGGCCGTTATGACAACGTTCCTATTGAAGCTGTGGTTGCTTCGAAAAAAGTGGTGAATGTGAAGGAGCATTACAACACCGAACGGCTGCGGCCACTCTACAAGAGCTTTCAGATGAAGCCTCTGTTCATCATGGCGAGTATGGGATGACGGCTTTACGAGGCCGTGCTGATGCCGAAGAATTACGCCCGTGCGGTCTTGGCTGCTGGGCTTCTTGAACCCAATCTCAGAAGGGCTTCTTTTAAAGCATGATGCTGCTGCAACAGCCGCAGGTAGTCTGATTCATCGTGGGAAACTTTGGCGCGAATGATCTCGATCAGCGCCTGCTTCTGAAGACCGGTCCAGCGCCTCAGTTCGGGCACGAGCAGGAGCACAACAGCGAAGTTCTTGAACGCCGACCGCTCGACTGGGCTCCATGATCTTGTGTCAACTTTCAGGTCCTTCGAAAGTGCTTCACTAGCGGCCCGTCGCATCCGTTCGGGATCGCCGTTGAATTTCTCGGCCATCCGTTGCTGAACGGCCAAGCCGATATTTCGCACGGAAAATGTGTCCCACAGCCCACAAGGCTTGTCGCCAAACTCGTAGAACACATGACCGGCAGCTAGTTTGCGCAGCGTACGAGCCGATGTCCGGTGTGCCGGCTCGCTGGCCATCCTAGCTTCCTCTCTCTGCGTCATCGTCAGCGATTCAGGACGACCCGGCCGAAAACCGAGCTTGCGGTAAAACCAGAAAGCGCCCGATTTGATGGCTTCCTCGTTCTGGTCGCCAAGCTGGTACGGGTAAACCGAGAAGCAAGTCACATCAGTAAGTTGGTGTAAGAGGTGCAACACATTGGAATAGATCCAGGCGGTCTCGCCGTCGCGGAAAGCGTAAAAGGTGTTGAATCCAACTTCCATCCACTCGAACAGCGAGATGCCCTCGATGTAGTTAATGGGCACGCCATTCTTGAGGGTAATTCCGGCGTGATAGGCGCGAAGCGGCAAACGCCGATCCGGCGGCAGCCCCCAAAGAAAGATGCGCACGCCTCTGCCGACATCGGCTTCCATCACGCTCTCGGGATCACCACGGGTTGTGCCATAAAGCTCGCGGTAACGAACAGTGAGCGCATCGCGTACCATGTCCAGAACTTCTGCGCCTTCGCGCCGCGGCAGCTTACGCATTGGCAGAGGCGGCGAGCTAATCTCTGCTTTCAGCGATACCTGGTTGCGACGGATGAGCGGTTCTTGATGGAAATACATTTCAGGCGGGTTTCGACGCGCGCGTGTCCTGCTCGCGGGAGAATCGCCCAGACTCCACGACGCGTTGATCTTTAGCGCGTCGTACCAAGCGGTCTTCTGCAACATATTGATCGGTGCATCATCGAGACGCCGCAAGAGCCAAGGCAGGATTCGGTCTGCGCTGCCGGCGGCGCTGCTCATCCAATCCAAGTAGGGCGTGTCAGCTTCGACCAGCGAGTCGTCTGCGAGCAGCGGAAGAAAGGGAGGCAGGCTCACCGCCATCTGACGCCCCTGCTCATCGAAGTCCCACTCGACGCTCAACTGCTCCGGATATCGCTCCGCGAGCCACCGCGCGACTTCATACGTGAAGGTGTCGTTGATGACTGTGCCTGCGATACCGGAGAACTGTTCCGAATCGAACAGGCCCATGTCGGCACCGGAATCGCGGAGTCTTGCCACCTGCTTGGCGATACCGGCCAGCAAGTTCTCCGTCAACTGCATGACTTTGCGGCTCTGCGGAAAGGCGCGCAGGAAGAGCAAGGCATCGTGGAAGCGAACGAGCGAGTCGGCATCGCCAAACTCGGCGCTCCTCATCGAAGCTAACAGCTTCTCAACCGGCGGAGCACATCCGCGCCCATGACGAAGCTTGCACGATTCCAGTTCCGTCAATCGAGACGCTGAGTTTTTCTTCATTTATTGGCTCGCCGACTCCACCTCGCGCAACACGAGTTGTACAACCTCGGGCATACGCGCCTCGATCTCCGGCGACAATTCCATGCCGATTTCCTGGAGGGAAGCGATGGAGATTGCGAACAGTACCACATCCATCGGATGGTCGAGAAGATAAAACGTGTCGAGAAGGTCTTTAAGCCCAATGTCGTGGGCGGTTAGCGTGCGTGGATACTCGGTCGAAAAGCGCGGGACAAGACGGCGTATGGTGCCGGGCGGATTGTTGTCCAGTGTGGCATCAATAAGAATGATCTTGCGGGCGCGCTGCATAGGATCCAGCAGCAGGAAGCTGCCTGTGCCGCCGTCGAGGAGCTCGACTCCCTCCGGAACTCCCAACTTTTCCAGGCTGCGAATGACGTGAACGCCCACGCCCTCATCGCCCATCAGCACGTTGCCTATGCCCAGCACAAGCAGGTCGCCGGCGCTTTCACTCATTGCTGCTGCGCCGCAGGAACTTCCAGCCACCCACCATCGAAGAGGTCGTACCGCGACCCTCGATGTAGTCGTGGTAGAAGACCAGGTAAACGTGCACGATGGCGAACAGAATGAAGAACCACATCATGGCGTGGTGCCATTGCCGGACACGGAACTCGCCTCCCATCAACGGCACAATCCAGCGGAACATTTGCGGCAGCAGAGCCTTGCTCATGCTGGAGTAAAGCGCAAATCCCGTCGCCGACTGAAACAGAAACGCCAGAAATGACAAAAAGTAAATAAACCCCGCCAGTGAGTTATGCCCCAGCGAAATGTCCCCGCGAAGCTTCGTCTGCAATATATCGACCTTCAACACCTCTCCGATTTCCTCAACCTGCACCCGCTTATAGGGGATGAAATTCGTCCAGCGCGCAAAAGCGTTGCCCGCGAACCCCCAGTAGATGCGAAACAGAAACGTGAAGAAAAAGACGAAGGCAGTCACGAAATGAATAAATCGGACCGTGCCGAACCAGTACTGCTGATAGGCCTCTGACGCGTAGAAGATCGACTGCGGATTGCCAATCAGATATCCGGTGGCGATCAACACCACCACGCAGAGGGCATTGACCCAGTGATAGAACCTGACCGGCAGCTCCCATACATACACTCTCTGATAAGTAGCAACGGATGCGTTGGACATATCTCCGTCCTCAATAAAACTTAATCTGGTGAACGTGTTTGCCTTCGGGATCGTACAGGTGCACAGCGCAGGCGATGCACGGATCGAAGGAGTGGATCGTCCGCAGGATTTCCAGCGGCTGCTCCGGATTGGCCAGTCGCGTGCCAACCAGGGACTCTTCGTAAGCGGAACGCTGGCCTTTTGGATCACGAGGCGATGCATTCCAGGTGCTGGGCACAACGAGCTGGTAATTATCGATCTTCCCATCCTTGATTTTGATCCAGTGTGCCAGCGCGCCACGCGGCGCCTCACTCAGTCCAACCCCTTGTGCGGTTGCGGGCCAGGTGGAAGGCTCCCAACGATCGCGGGTGAAGGTCGAGAGCTCGCCGGTCTTTATTTGCGCGAGCAGATCATCGTAGAAGCCCTTCATCCAATGCACGACCAGCCGTGTTTCCAGGCCGCGCGCGGCGGTCCGGCCCAAGGTTGAGAACAGGGCAGTGACTGGCACGCCAAGCTGACCGAGAGCTTCGTTCACCACGTCCTTCACTTCCGTGCTGCCCTTGGCATAGGAAACCAGCAGACGAGCCAGCGGCCCGACCTCCATCGCGTGGTCTTTCCAGCGCGGCGTCTTCAGCCACGAGTACTTGGCTTCGACGTTGAGCTGCTCATAGGGAGGCTTGGGCCCGGTGTAGTTGAATTCTGTTTCGCCGTCGAAGGGGTGGAGTCCGCTCGCCTCGCCGCTCGAGTACGAGTACCAGGAATGCTCGATGTACTCCTTGATTTCCCCGGAGTTGCGGCCATCCACGGGATACACCTCGCTCAGGTTGCGATCAAGAATCGCTCCGCGCGCAAACTTGAAGTATTCCGGCTGGTTGTAGCCCCGCGTGGGCAGATCACCGTACGCCAGATAGTTTTTCAGGCCGCCGCCAATCGCGGCCCAATCCTTGTAGAAGCCGGCGATTGCCATCAGGTCGGGCAAATACACCTGTTCCACGAACGCAATTGCGCCGTTGATCAAGCTTCCGACGTAGTTCAGGCGGTCCATGTTGATGGCATTCACTTCATCGGGGTTGATCGAGCAGGGCACTCCTCCGACCAGGTAATTCGGATGCGGGTTCTTGCCGCCGAAAATGGTATGAATCTTGACGATTTCCTTCTGCCACTCCAGTGCTTCCAGATAATGCGTCACGGCCAGCAGGTTCACTTCAGGCGGCAGCTTGTAGGATGGATTTCCCCAATAGCCGTTGGCGAAGATACCCAGTTGCCCGGTCTCGACGAAGGCTTTCAGCTTCTGTTGCACCGCCGCGAAGTACTTGGGCGAACTCTTCGGCCAGCTTGAGATGGAGGTGGCGATCTGCGAGGTTTTCTGCGGATCAGCCGAGAGCGAGCTCACGACATCCACCCAGTCCAGAGCGTGCAGGTGATAGAAGTGGACGACGTGGTCCTGCACGTATTGCGTGCAGAACATCAGATTGCGGATCAACTCCGCATTCTTCGGGACAGAAATCCCCAGTGCGTCTTCCACCGTGCGGACGCTCGCCAGGGCGTGCACCGTAGTACATACGCCGCAGGCGCGCTCGGTAAAGGCCCAGGCGTCGCGCGGATCGCGCCCCTTCAGGATCTTTTCGAAGCCGCGCACCATGGTGCCGGAACTGTACGCATCGGTGATGGTGCCGTTTTCGACGACGGCCTCAATCCGAAGGTGCCCTTCAATGCGGGTAATAGGATCAACCACCATCCTTGCCATGCGATCACCTCACTGTCGTTCGTGCTGCTTAGTCTTGCCCTGGGGATGCTTCTTTGGTCTTGCTATCGTCCGTGGTGCCAAGACGCTCTTCCTCAATCAGTTTGTGTTTACGGATGTTGGTGGTGACAGCGTGCGCGCCCACGCCAATCAGCGCGCCAATGCCCAAAGTCGTGCCGATGGTGTCCGCCGTGCTCTCAATCCCGAATCCGGGGAAGGAGGCAAGGTGCTGGTAGAAGGGTTCGTTGTCCCAGAAACCGGCTTCACTGCAGCCGATGCATCCGTGTCCCGACTGGATCGGGTAACTGACGCCACCGTTCCACTTGGTCACGGAGCATGCGTTATAGGTCACGGGCCCACGGCAGCCCATCTTGTACAGGCAATAACCCTTACGCGCCTTTTCGTCATCCCACATCTCGACGAACAGTCCAGCATCGTAGTAGGCGCGACGGTAACAAGTGTCATGCACGCGCCGCGAATAGAACTCCTTCGGCCGGCCCAAGTTATCCAGCTCAGGTCCGCGGCCGAGCACAAGAATGTGGGTGACGACGCCGGTCATCACGTCGGCAATCGGCGGACAGCCGGGAACGTTGATGACAGGCTTGTTGATCAGCTTGTGGATCGGGGTTGCGCCAGTGGGATTTGGGCTCGCCGACTGAATGCAACCGTTCGACGCGCAACTGCCCCAAGCGATCACCGCCGCCGCATCCTTTGCGCTCTCCTGCAGGATGTCTTCCGCGCTTTTCCCGGCAATGCAGCAGTAAACGCCGTCGTTCTTGACCGGGACCGAGCCTTCCACCAACAGTATGTATTTGCCGGGATAATTCTTCGCCGTGTCGTGCAGACACTTCTCAGCCTGGAAGCCCGCTGCGGCCTGTAGCGTCTCGGTGTAGTCGAGCGAGATCAGGTCGAGCAGCACATCCGCAACGATGGGGTGCGAAGAGCGGATGAACGACTCGCTGCAGCAAGTGCACTCCTGGAAATGCAGCCACACAACTGGCGGACGCGGCTTCTTCTCGAATGCTTGTGCGACCGCGTCGAGGTGCGAGCCCGCAAGTCCGGCGACCATCGCCGCATAGCTGCAGAACTGGAGGAATTCACGCCGCGAGTACCCTTTCGACTCCATGATCTGCCAAATGGAAGGAGAAGAAGGATTCATAAGGCCTCTTTTCTTGGAGCAATGTGTTACGGGTCCCGAATTCTACGAAAGGCGGTTTGGGTTAATCGGATTTCCTGGGCTGCACGCACCTTCAACGCCACATCTTGATTCTGGCCTCGTATCCGAGTTGAGCGTCCGATGAGGGCGCGTGAGAACTGCCGGACACCGCTCAATATCGAGGATGTTGTCCTTGTTATCAGAGGCTGCTCACGCAAGTCTGTGACGGCGATCATAGGGCGATGTGACTTGAACGGATGCACGGTGAATTTCCAGTTCTTGGCGGTTCGCTCTTTCTTTCCTTGTGCTGTCATCCCGAGCGGAGCGCCGCGGAGTTGAGGGCTCTGCGGTTGGGAACCAGCAGTTAGCAGTTAGCCACTTAGCCAAAGCAAGCAGCTCAAATCGCTGACAACGGACAACAGGCAACTGACTACTGACAACTGTTTCACCCTCCCCTCCGAGGTTTTACCTAGTGTCCTGTCCTAAATAATTATTGACAATTAGATATGGTTGTGCTCTACTGCCGGCATGTTCACACCCGCTGCCGCATTAGCCGTTGATCCAAGTCAGATAGAGCGGTTAGAGTCTC
>Ga0181532_10002775_pt1 | contig 16219 bp, 11 predicted proteins | sample PEATcosm2014_Bin_33_FD_119768 | JGI IMG/M metagenome (GOLD analysis project Ga0181532, IMG submission 119768) | Peatland microbial communities from MTU Mesocosm Facility, Houghton, MI, USA - PEATcosm2014_Bin11_30_metaG | ecosystem: Environmental > Terrestrial > Soil > Wetlands > Peat | place...
CGAGGCCCAACTCGAGCACAAACTCGAACGCATGCTGAGGCAGCTTTTCGCTCAAGGCATTGATCCCCGCCAGGCTCAGATAGACTGGCACAAGCTGCGCGAGGAGTCCCGGCCGGACGCCGAGAAGGAGGTCCGGGCTTCCCTGCTGCTGAGCAAGATTGCCGAGGCGGAAGGGTTGGAGGTTTCTGAGGAAGAAGTCGATGAAACGATCCGGGGGATGGCTCAAGAGGCGCACGAACCACCGGCCACCCTCAAGACCCGCTTGACACGCGAAGGCGAGTTGGATACTCTGAAATCTACTCGCCGCAACCAGAAGGCTATTGATTTCATCTACAGCAACGCCAAAATCACTCGCAAAAGTGACTAGGTTTCGGAAACAGTGGGGAGTTTTCCCAACGAAAAAGGCGATGACCAGCCAGCCAAATATGACTCTGATTCCAATGGTTGTCGAGCAGACTAACCGCGGGGAGCGCGCTTACGATATTTATTCCCGCCTGCTCAAGGACAATATTATTTTTATCGGGACGGCAATCGATGACAACGTGGCGAATCTGGTGACCGCCCAACTGCTCTTCCTGGAAGCCGAGGACCCGGAAAGAGACGTCTCCCTGTATATCAACTCGCCAGGGGGTGTGGTGACCGCCGGGATGGCGATCTATGACACGATCCAATTCATCCGTCCCGACGTGGCTACCATTTGTATTGGCCAGGCGGCCAGCGTAGCGGCTCTGCTGTTGGCCTCGGGGACTCCCGGGAAACGCTTTGCCCTCCCCAATTCCCGCCTGCTCATTCACCAACCCACCATGGGCGGTCTCTCGGGACAAGCCACAGACATCGATATCCACGCTCGCGAAATCCTGCGCATTCGCGCCAGCCTCAATGAAATTATGGCAAAGCACACAGGACAGCCGATCGAGAAGATCGAGCGCGACGTGGAGCGCGATTTTTGGATGAGCGCCCAGCAAGCTCGCGAGTACGGCATCATCGATGAAATCATCTATAAGCACAAGTAGCCTGCGGCCATGACCACGAAACGCCCAAATTCCGAGGAAACGCTCCATTGTTCCTTCTGCCGGAAGAACCAGGACGCGGTGGGGAAACTGATTTCTTCGCCGGGTGATTTTCCACGCGCCTACATCTGCGACGAGTGCGTGGCCGTGTGCAACTCGATTCTGGAAGAGAAGCGAAGCGAGGAGCTTCCCACCACTCAGGCCAAGCCTCCCAAGCCGCCGGATATCAAAGCATTTCTCGACCAGTACGTGGTGGGGCAGGACCAAGCCAAGAAAAAACTCGCCGTGGCCGTTTACAACCACTACAAGCGCAATATCCTGACTCGTGTACGCAGCGAGGTGGAGCTCACCAAGTCCAATATATTGTTGATCGGCCCTACGGGGACCGGCAAGACCCTTCTAGCCCAGACCCTGGCCCGCGTCTTGGATGTCCCCTTCGCCATCGCGGATGCGACGACCTTGACGGAGGCCGGCTATGTGGGCGAAGACGTGGAGAACGTGATTCTGAAGCTCCTCCAGAGTGCCGGAGGCGACGTTCAGCGGGCCCAGCAGGGCATCGTTTACATCGACGAAATCGACAAAATCTCGAAGAAGGACGAGAACCTCTCCATTACGCGGGACGTTTCCGGCGAGGGCGTGCAGCAGGCCTTATTGAAGATTCTGGAAGGGACGATCGCCAACGTGCCGCCTCAGGGGGGGCGCAAACATCCCCACCAGGAATGCACGCCGGTTGATACCACCAACATCCTATTTATTTGCGGAGGTGCTTTCGTAGGGCTGGAAAAGATCATCGAACATCGCATGGGAAAGAAAACGGTGGGCTTTCGTGGGGAGAATACGGAAGAATTCCCACCGCAGGAGCGGCGAAACGTTGAGATCCTCGAACAAATGCAGCCTTCCGACTTGATCCGCTACGGCTTAATTCCTGAATTTGTGGGACGCCTGGCGGTGGTCAGCGTGCTGAACGATCTGGACGTCCCGGCCCTGATCGAGATACTAGTACGGCCTAAGAACGCCCTAGTCCGTCAGTACCAGAGACTGTTTGAATTCGAGAATGTTAAGCTGCGATTTACGGACGGCTCGTTGAAAGCGATCGCGACCCAGGCTATCGAAAGGAAGGTGGGCGCTCGCGGACTGCGAATGATCCTCGAGGATTTGATGTTAGACCTGATGTACCACCTGCCGAGCCAACGGAAGTTGCGTGAGTTTGTGGTGACCGAGGAGATGGTCCAAAACCACGAAATAAGCTTTGCTTCGACGTTCCTTGAGAAGGCAGGTTAATGGAAAATCCTATGTTTTCAGGCCGCGAAAAAACAGAGACTCGTTCATTGCCGATGATGCCCATCCGGGATGTCGTCATCTTTCCTCACATGATGACCCCGTTCGTAGTGGGGAGGGAAGCTTCAATCCGCGCTCTGGAAGAAGCGCTGGCGGGCGACAAGAGGATTTTTCTGTCCACTCAGCACGATCCCTCGGTTGACGATCCCAAACCCAACGAGATTTACCAGGTTGGGACTGTGGCCAACATCGTGCAGAGCCTGAAACTGCCGGACGGCAATATCAAAGTGCTGGTGGAAGGTATTGACCGGGGTAGAATCCTGAAGATCTCGAACGAAGACGGTTACTTCCGAGTCAGCATCCAAACGAAGGCCTTCCGCACGGTAACGACGCCCAGCCTCGAGCAACTCGTCCAGAGGGTCACGTCGCTCTTCGAGCAGTACGTCAAGCTTTCCCAGAGCCTCAACTACGACACCATGATTGCCGCGATCAAGGTGGACGAGATCGGCAAGTTTACCGACACCATCGCTGCCAATCTGAACGTTAGCGTCGAGGAAAAGCAGGAACTTCTGGAAATCTTCGATCCCGTCGACCGTCTCACTCGCCTGGCGGATATCCTGGATGTGGAGATCGAGAAGCTCAACGTTGACCGCACCATTCAAGGGCGGGTCAAACGCCAGATGGAGCGGGCCCAGCGCGAGTATTACCTCAACGAAAAAATCAAGGCCATCCAAAAAGAGTTGGGGCGCAACGAAAAGAGCGAACTCGACGAGCTTAAGAAGAAAATCGAAACCGCCGGCATGACCAAGGATGCCCTCGAGCACGCCATGGCCGAACTCAAGCGCCTGGAAATGATGCCTCCCATGTCGGCGGAGTCAACCGTCTCGCGGAATTACCTCGACTGGCTGCTGGCTGTTCCCTGGAAGAAAAAATCCAAAGAAATCCGCGATATCAGCCGCGCGCAGAAAGTCCTCGAAGAAGATCACTACGGGCTCGAGAAGATCAAGGAGCGCATCCTGGAGTTCCTGGCAGTGCGGCAGCTTGTGAAGAACCCGCGCGGCTCCATCCTGTGCTTTGTAGGACCTCCGGGAGTGGGCAAGACTTCCTTGGGGCGGTCCATCGCCCGCGCCACGGGACGAAAATTCGTTCGCTTGTCTCTGGGCGGAGTTCGTGACGAAGCGGAAATCCGCGGCCACCGCCGGACATATATCGGCGCCCTCCCCGGCCAGATCATCCAGATGATGAAGAAGTCCGCCACGGTCAATCCGGTTTTCCTTCTCGACGAAGTTGATAAGATGAGCATGGATTTCCGCGGCGATCCTTCCGCAGCCCTGCTCGAGGTGCTCGACCCGGAACAGAACAACACGTTCATGGACCATTACCTGGACGTGGAATATGACCTCTCGAAGGTCTTCTTTATTACCACGGCCAACGTTGTTCACACTATTCCCCAGCCCCTACAGGACCGCATGGAAATCCTGCGCCTGGAGGGATATACTGAGCCCGAGAAGCTGGAGATTGCCAAGCGCTTTCTGGTTCGGAAGCAACGCGAGGCAACGGGCCTGAGCGCCGGGAATATGACCCTTCCCGACGAAACTATTGTGCAGATCATACGGCACTATACGCGTGAGGCGGGGGTCCGGAACCTGGAGCGCGAAATTGCCAACGTCTGCCGCAAAGTGGCCCGTAAGGTCGTGAAAGAAGGCAAGCAACTCCAGATCACTGTGCGGCCGGAAGATCTGGCGGAGTATCTGGGAGTCATCAAGTTCCGCGACACGAAAGCCGAGGAGAAGAACGAGATCGGATTGGCTACAGGACTAGCCTGGACGGAAGTGGGCGGCCAGATCCTCTACATCGAGGTTGCACTGATGCCGGGGCGGGGGAAACCGCTCTTGACAGGAAAGCTGGGCGACGTGATGCAGGAATCCGCCCAAGCCGCCATGAGCTACGTGCGCTCCCGCGCTAGCCAACTGGGCCTCCATCCCGATTTCTATCGCCACCTGGATATCCACGTTCACATCCCGGAGGGGGCTATTCCCAAAGACGGCCCCTCTGCGGGGATCACCCTCGCCACGGCGCTGGTCAGCGCCCTGACCAAGATTCCCGTGCGGCGAGACGTTGCCATGACGGGAGAAATCACCTTACGCGGGAAAGTACTGCCGATCGGCGGCGTCAAAGAAAAGCTCCTCGCCGCCCACCGCGCCGGCAGCCGCACGGTGATCCTGCCCCGTGACAACGAAAAGGATCTGGCCGATATTCCCGCGGCGATCCAGCAGGAATTGACCCTGCGGTTCGTGGATAGCGTGGATCAAGTCTTGGACCTGGCGCTGGAACGTAAGATCGAGGTCCCGCCGGTGCTGGTTCCTGAGACCGAGACTCCGGTTGTCTTGGAGCCGCCGGACCTTGACTCGGATCGCGGGTCTCTGACCAATTAGCGCCTCGGCGCGGGTTCCATGGCGGTAACTTCGCTTTGCCGCCCCCTGATGGGTAGCCGTGATGTATCGTCGCCGCGACAGCGCGGCAACTCGAATAGTGAAAACTGAGAAACCTGTAGGAGGGAATGCGCATCTAAGGCTCTGGTGTAAGTGCTCATTACAGCGAGCACAAACCAGGATGGGTTGCCCCTTACAGATCTAGCTTGCAAGACTACGGCTCCACGTGAGTAGTTCTTCACCTCATCTCGTGCCGCTCCCGTATTACCGCCAATGACTACTCGTTCTCTTGGAACGGACTGGAAACTCAAAGAGCGGTCGAGCTCGAAATCAATGGCGTACAGATCCCAGGTCTAGAAATGATGTCCAATTCTGAGCGTAGCCGAGACCTCTGGGTCGGCAAGTGCCTCGACGGATCGGGGCGCTACAACTCAAAACGGGACAGTACCGATTTAGAAATCCACTTAAAATAGAGAGAAAAGTCATGCCTGCAAAGAAACAAGAAGCAAAACCACCGGAAGAAACCCAGGAAGAAAAGATCACAGAACTGCAAGAAGGCGAAGTCCTCGATATCGCCAAGCTGAAGGAAATGAACATCAGCACCTTAACTCAGGTGGCAAAGGACCTGAACGTGGTGGGGGCCACCGGGATGCGCAAGCAGGAGTTGATCTTCAAGATCCTGCAAGCGCAGACCGAAAAGAGCGGCCTCATCTTCTCCGAGGGCGTGCTCGAATGCCTCCCGGACGGATTCGGGTTCCTGCGCGCGCCGGATTACAACTACCTGCCCGGCCCGGACGATATCTATGTATCGCCGTCCCAAATCCGCAAATTCGATTTGCGCACGGGCGATACGATCTCCGGCCAGATCCGGCCACCCAAAGAGGGGGAGCGGTACTTCGCGCTCATCAAAGTCGAGGCGATCAATTTTGAGCCGCCCGACGAGGCGCGCAACAAGCTCTTCTTCGACAACCTCACGCCCCTCTATCCCCAGGAGCGCATCCACCTCGAGACGGTTAAGGACAACATCTCGGCGCGGGTGCTCGATCTGTTAACGCCGATCGGCAAAGGGCAGCGCGGTTTGATCGTTTCCCCGCCCCGCACTGGCAAGACCATGCTCTTGCAGGCCGTCGCCAATTCCATCACCACCAACCACCCGGAAATCACCCTGATCGTGCTGCTGATTGACGAGCGCCCCGAGGAAGTGACGGACATGCAACGGACCGTCAAGGGCGAAGTGATCAGCTCCACTTTCGATGAGCCGGCGGCGCGGCACGTGCAAGTGGCCGAAATGGTGCTCGAGAAAGCCAAGCGGCTCGTTGAGCACCGCCGCGACGTCGTCATCCTCCTCGACTCCATCACCCGGCTGGCGCGCGCTTACAATACCGTGGTCCCGCCCTCGGGGAAGGTGCTCTCCGGCGGCGTGGATTCCAACGCTCTCCAGCGGCCCAAGCGTTTCTTCGGTGCGGCACGCAACATCGAAGAGGGCGGCAGCCTCACCATCATCGCGACCTCGCTCATCGACACCGGCAGCCGCATGGACGACGTGATCTTTGAGGAGTTCAAGGGCACCGGCAACATGGAAATCAACCTCGACCGCAAACTCGTCGACCGGCGCGTCTTCCCTGCCATCGATATCAACAAGTCCGGCACCCGTAAGGAAGAACTGCTGGTTCCCCGGGATGAGCTCAACCGCATCTGGGTACTGCGCAAAGTGCTGAACCCGCTCTCACCGGTGGAGAGTATGGAGCTGATTATCGACAAGCTCTCGAAGACGAAGAACAATGCCGAATTCCTCTCCTCCATGAGCAACGGAGGAAGGTAACTCAGGAGGTGCATTAGGCTTTTCCCGCCTGACCTGCCCTCCCCCGGTCCCAGCTTCCTAGTCTTCGATTCGCGACGAATTTGTTGGTTGAAGCGCTCGTACGAACACTATCGCTTGAAGTGTGCCTGGCGAGGATTCTCCGCTGAACGCGGATGACATCGCGAAGATGTGTTCCATCTGGGGAGCGGGAGACCCGCCGCTTTTAAAACGTGTAGGGGTGGGGCTTGCCCTACCCTCGTCGGGGTCAGCACAGATGCGGGGACGGCAAGCCGTCCCCCTACAAACGGGTGAAGGGGGGAATCGTTTTCATGGTACCCGAGTGCCCGTCAGCCGACGGGGTGGGCTAGTTCCTTTTGCCGGACCATTTCCACAATCTGCTCAACCACTTGATCGGCGACGAGGCCGGTGGAGTCAATCTTCACCGCGTCCGCCGCCGCCACGAGCGGAGAAATCTTCCTCTCCGCGTCAAGCCGGTCGCGCAGGGCGATTTCGCCGGCGGTTTGTTCAAGGGTGGCTGAACGGCCTGTCTTGCCGTCTTGTTTAAGCCTCCGCCGCGCCCGCTCGACTGGATCAGCCTGGAGAAAAACCTTCAGGGAGGCGCTGGGGAAAACCACAGTACCGATGTCGCGCCCTTCCATAACTACGCCGCGTCCCACAGCGCAACCCCTCTGCACCGCCAACAGCTTGGCGCGCACCTCCGGTAAGCGCGAAACTTGAGCGGACGCTAACGTCACCTCCGGGGTGCGAATCTTGTCCGTCACGTCCTGACCGTCAACGAAAACGCGGAAACGCAGTCCATCCATGGCGATCTTGATATCCGTCTGCGCAACCAGCTTAGCTACAGACGGAGCGTCGTCCGGCGCGATTCCCGATTGAAGGACCTTCAAAGCCATGGCGCGGTAGGTGGCCCCGCTATCCACATAGGTCAATCCCAGGCGCGCCGCCACTTTCTGGGCGACGGTGCTCTTGCCCGCGCCGGCGGGGCCGTCGATGGCGATGACTAGGGGAGTAGACATGGTTGAGTTGTCAGTCATCAGTTCTCAGTCATCAGTTGTCAGTTCTCACTATCCAAAACTGACTTACCTTCCGTCTTGACCAGCCCCTTCGCAGTCGTCTCAGCGCTGCCATCCTGAGCGCAGCGAAGGATCTCGGTAGTTAGTAACGCCAGGAGCCCGGCAAGCAACTGCCGACATCCTTCGCTGTGCTCAGGATGACAGCGTCTCGACCGGATTTGTACTGAAAACTGCCAACTGCCGACTGATGACTATATTCTCTTAAACGCCTTTTGCAAATCCTTCATCCCATAGCGCAGGACCGTGGGGCGCCCGTGCGGGCAAGTCATGGGGCACTCCGTCTTGGCGAGGGCTTGGAGCAGCCAATCCATTTTGCTCTTGTCGAGGGGCATGTTCACTTTGATCGCCGCGTGGCAAGAGACCGAGGCGGCGATTTTGTTTCGCAGGATGTCCAAAGACACCGTCCGCCCCTCTTGCCGCGAGTTGTCCAGGATTTCGCGCATCAGGTCGCCTACATCGTCGGCACGCGTTTCCACGGGCGCAGCCTTGACGGCCAAGGTCCGCTGGCCAAAGGGCTCGACCTCGAAACCGTTGGCCGCCAGTTCTTCCGCAATCTCCTGGTAAGTAACCTGCTGCTCGGCCCTCAATTCCAGAATGATGGGCACGAGCAGCCGTTGCATCGAAACCTTCTTCTCCTGCCTCATACGGACGTGACGGTCAAACAATACCCGCTCGTGCGCGGCGTGCTGATCGACGATCCAGAGCCCGGTGGGGTTAGTCGCCACAATAAAACTTTCCTGGACCTGGCCGAGCGGCTGAAGATCCGCCGGCAATTCGCCCGGCGGCGCGATGTCGGATGGGGCGGCTTGGGGCACACGCAAATCAGCTTCGAGTCGGGATATTGGCGGAGCGTACGGAGACAACGCGGCTTCCAAGGGGAGCCGGGCCGTCCGTGCCACTAGCTCGGGGGATGACAACTTGAACGGTGGCGTAGGGGCACGCCATGGCGTGCCCGTACGGGTCTGCAATGGCGTGCCCCTGCTTTCCTGCCAAGGCCTGCTTGTGCGTCCCTGCGATGGCGTGGTCTCGACAAGTGAATTCTGTACAGCCTGGTCCAACTGCGATTCTTCCTCGAGTTTCTCGGCCACTTCCGCCGAGTCAGTCTCCACGGGCAGTTTTTGCGACGACCGGCTCATCGGAAACGAAGCGACGGGCCGCGTTGCCAGCAGAGCCTGGCGAAGCGAGTCCCGCACCAAGTCGTGGATAAACCCCGAATGCCGAAACCGCACCTCGATCTTGGAGGGATGAACGTTCACATCCACTTCGGCCGCCGGCAACTCGAGAAAAATCAGGGCCACTGGAAACACCGAGGCAGGAAGAATGTTGCGGTAGGCTTCCGTTATGGCGTGCAGGATCAGGCGGTCGCGAACCAGCCGGCGATTCACAAAGAAGTAAATGTTGTTGCGGTTGAGTTTGTGTACCTCGGGCCGGGAGGTGAACCCAAATACACGGACGAGGGGCGCTTCAGCAGGACTTTCGCCTTCCTCTGCCATGCCCGGTGGAGCAGGAACTGTCATGCGCCGCTCCACGGGAACCATCTCGATCAGTTGCTCGAGGGTTTGAGCGCCCATCACCTGGTAAACTCGTTCGCGCAGGCTCGAAACCGGCGACACCTGAAGAATCTCATTGTTTAGGGATGCGAGGCGAAAACCCTTGTCCGGGTGGGCAAGCGCATAATGCGTCACCAGACTCGCAATATGACCGAGTTCGGTGGATTCAGACTTCAGAAACTTGCGCCGCGCAGGGGTATTATAAAAGAGGTCGCGCACCTCCACTCGCGTGCCCGCCTCCCACGCCACTTCCTTGACATCGCGCAGCTTTCCTCCCGCGATCTCCAGGCGTGTGCCTGAGCTCTCCGAAGCGTGCCGGGTCTCGACCACCAGGCGCGAAACGGCCGCCATCGAGGGCAGCGCTTCACCCCGAAAACCCAGCGTCGCAATTTCAAATATGTCCTCGGCAGAGTGAATTTTGCTGGTGGCGTGCCGCTCGAAAGCCAGCAAGGCATCGTCGTGGCTCATGCCGCACCCGTCATCTACGACGCGGATTAGGCGCTTCCCCCCCGATTCCACCGACACCTGGATGTGGCCCGCCCCGGCGTCCACTGAGTTTTCCACTAATTCCTTCACCACGGAAGCAGGGCGCTCCACCACCTCGCCGGCGGCGATTTTGTTGACGACGATTTCGGGCAGAATCCGGATGACGGACATAGCAGAATTGAGTCATTGAGCCATTGAGTCATTGAACCATTGGTTTATTGAATGGCATTGCGCGTGGGTTCATACCTCCATGCAAGTTCAACAGATTCAACGATTCAATGGCTGAATGGCCCGATGACTCAATGGCTCAATCTTTCTTGATTTCCAGCCCCAGTTCCTCAAGCTGCTCCGGCTCGACCCCGGCGGGAGCTTCGCTCATCAGATCAACGGCGCTAGCGGTCTTCGGGAAGGCGATAACCTCACGGATATTCGACTCGCCGGCCATAAAGGCATTAATGCGGTCGTAACCGAGCGCAATTCCGCCATGCGGCGGCGTTCCGTATTCGAGGGCCTCGAGAAAGAAGCCGAAGCGCTCGCGGGCTTGCTCTTCCGTCAAGCCCAGGACGCTGAAGACGCGCCGCTGAATATCCTGCCGGTGGATACGGATCGAGCCACCGCCAATTTCCGATCCGTTGAGCACCAGGTCATATCCGAGCGCCTTCACCGCTCCGGGATCGGTTTCGAGCGCCTCCAGGTCCTCCTCGCGTGGCGAAGTGAAAGGATGGTGCATCGCGGCGAAGCGCTTCTCGCGCTCATCGTAATCGAACATGGGGAAGTCAATCACCCACAAAAAGCTCCAGCTCCCGGCTTTGATCAGCCCGAGTCGTTCGGCCAACTCCAGCCTGAACCAGCCCGAGGCTTCATCAAGCTGATGCACTCTGTGGCGCGAGGTCTCCTCGCAACCGAGGATCACGAGAAGATCGCCGGCCACCGCTTCCGTAACGCTTGCGAGACCGCGAAGGCATTCCTCGCCTACCGTCTTCGATAACCGCGACTGAATTTCGCCGTCCTTCAATTCCACAAGGGCGATATTCCCCGCCCCCAGCGTCTTCAGCGGAACCTGGTACTTGTCCATCTGGCTGCGCGAGATTTTGCCGGCCCCGCCCGGAATCCGCAGCGCCTTGACCGCCTTGAACCCGCGAACATTGGACAAGGGATTTCCAGTGACATCGATTCGCTTCCAAGCCAGGTCGAATCCCAGATGGGGCTTGTCGGAGCCATAGCGCTCCATGGCCAATTCATAAGTGAGGCGCTGGAACGGGCGCTTGACCTCCACCTGGACCAGCGCGAAGAGTTTCTCCATCAAGCGCTCGACGATGTCGAATAGCATGTCCCGTTGTGGAAACGCCATCTCGATATCAATTTGCGTAAACTCCGGCTGGCGATCGGCGCGCAAATCTTCGTCGCGAAAACACCTGACAATCTGAAAATAGCGGTCGAAGCCCCCGATCATGAGGATTTGCTTGAAGAGCTGTGGAGATTGCGGCAGCGCGTAGAAATGGCCGTGATGAAGGCGGCTGGGAACCAGATAGTCGCGCGCGCCCTCCGGCGTCGAGCGGGTCATGAACGGCGTTTCGATTTCATTGAATCCATGCTCGGAGAGGTGCTGGCGAACCACCTGGCTGGCGCTGTGCCGAAGCCGCAAGTTGCGCTGCATCCGCCCCCGCCTTAAGTCCAGGTAGCGATAACGAAGGCGAGTCTCCTCGCTCGTCTTCGTTTCGTCCTCGATCGGAAAGGGCGGAGTCTTGGACTCGTTGAGGACCAGAAGCCTTGCCGCTTTGACTTCCACCTTTCCCGTGGCAATCTGCGAGTTCACCGTCCCCGTGGAGCGCAGCACCACCTCGCCTTCCACGCCCACCACATACTCGGGCCGCACTTCGTCGGCGCGGTCGTGCGCTTGGCCGCTGATTTCCGGGTTGCAAACCACCTGCGTCACCCCCGTGTGGTCGCGAAGGTCGAGAAAGATGATGTTTCCCAGGTCCCGGCGGCTATCTACCCAGCCGGCCAGAAACACCGTCTGCCCCGCGTGCGATTCTCGCAGCTCCCCGCAGTAGTGCGTTCGCTGTCGATCTCCAAGAAGGTCAAGTTTCACGGTCACCGCCAAAAAGAGAGGGTAAATTATAAATAGTAAATTCTAAATTACGAAGACCGATCTCAACGTGTCCAGTCATTCTGAGCGAAGCGAAGAATCTGCAGTTCCGATCCGAGGCGAATAAATGCAGATTCTTCGCTTCGCTCAGAATGACAACTCAGTGTCAGCCCGCCAGCCATAATTTACAATTTACTATTTATAATTCACTAATTGCCGCTCACAATCTTGCCTTAAGGTACGATACGATATTCCCAGGCTCCACTTCCTGCTGCTGACCGGCGGCCATGTCTTTCACCTGGTAGCGCCCGGTGGAGATTTCGCCCTCACCGATGATAATGGCGAAGCGCGCCTGGAGCTTGCTTGCCATTCCCATCGCCTTCTTGATCTTCATCGGATCGTAGCCGATCTCGACGCTCAGACCCTGCGCGCGCATTTCGCGCGCCAGGCCCGCCGCGCCTCGAACCGCCGCGTCGCCCATCCAGACGATGTAAGCCGCCAGCGGCGTCTCGGGTTTAAGCACCGCGGCCGCCTGCACGGCCAAAATCAGGCGGTCCTGGCCGATCGAGAAGCCGATGCCTGGGGTGGGCGGGCCGCCCAGCATGTCCGACAGCCCGTCGTACCGTCCGCCGCCCAGCACGGCGTTCTGCGCGCCCAAGGCGCCGCTGGTGATCTCGAAAGTGGTCCGCGTGTAATAATCGAGGCCGCGCACCAGGCGGGGCGTAACCAGATAAGAAATCCCCCGCCCCTGAAGCTCGCTCGTGACACGCTCGAAGTGCTGCCGGCACTCGGGGTCGAGATGGTCGATGATCTTGGGCAGCTTCTCGATGATGGGCTGGTCCGCCTCCACCTTGCAGTCGAGCACCCGCAACGGATTCGTCTCCGCGCGCCTCTGGCAATCCGGACACATCGAGGCCTTCACGGCTCCCAGGGCTTGACGCAGAACCGTAAGGTACTCGGCGCGGCACTTAGGGCATCCCACCGAGTTCAGAAGAAGCTGATACTCTCGAATCCCCACGCGCTCCAGGAAAAGCACGAGCATCTCGAGAACTTCCGCATCCACCAGCGGGCTCTCGGACCCCAGCACTTCGGCGCCGATCTGATGGAACTGCCTGTAGCGCCCCTTCTGCGGGCGCTCGCGCCGAAACATGGGCCCGATGTAGTAAAGCTTGTGAACGCCGCCCTGGTTGTACAGGCTGTGCTCGATGTAGGCACGCACCACCGAGGCGGTGGCCTCCGGACGCAAAGTCAAGGATTCGTCGTCGCGATCCTGAAAGGTGTACATCTCCTTCATCACAATATCTGTATCGGCGCCCACGCTGCGCGAGAAGAGGCCCGTCTGCTCCAAAATGGGCGTGCGAATTTCGCCGTAGTGATAAGCGCCGAAGATGCTCCGCGCCTCTGCTTCCACCCGTTGCCAGAGGTTTGTGTCCGGCGGCAGCAGGTCGCGTGTTCCTTTGACGGAGCGAATGGGTTCAACTCTCATGGTTTATCGCACCAGCTCAGAAGGGTACATCATCATCCTCAACGGGGATGTTGCCCATCTCCTCGCGGTACCGCTCGGCATATTGCACGTAATGTGAGGCATGCAGGTCGATGAAATTCCGATCCGCCTCCGTGAGCTGCCGCTTCAGCCGGGCCGGCACGCCCAGGTAAAGGGTGTGGGGCGGAACTACGGTATTCTCCACCACCAGCGCGCCCGCCGCCACAATCGAGCCCTCTCCGATCCGGGCGTTGTTGAGCACGATTGCGCCGATGCCGATCAAGCAGTGATCCCCGACGGTGCAAGCATGAAGCACGGCGCGGTGCCCCACGGTGACCCAGTTGCCGATCGTCACCGGTGAATTCGGAAACCCGTGCACTATGGTTCCGTCCTGAATGTTCGAGTTGGCGCCCATGCGTATGGGAGCAACGTCGCCGCGCAGAACCACCTGAAACCAGATGCTCGAGTTTTCGCCTATTTCCACGTCCCCAATGATGTCAGCGCTACCGGCCACAAATGCCGTGGCCGCGATGCGCGGTTCGATCATTCCCAAATCTTCGATCATAGACCGCCCACTCACTCGGATCGTAATCAGGCCACAAACCTTTTGAAGTTATCACAGGCGCAAGAAACCCTGCAAGGAGTTAGGGTCGTCTGACAAGTTCAACTTCAGCGGGCGGCCAAGGATGGCCGCGCTCCCAGGAGTAATGCTGCTTTTTCACCGCGCCGAGGGGATCAATTCAAGCGCCTTGCCCTCTGCCCAGGGCTTGTAGGTCGCAGCGAAGCGTATGCGCTCCTCGGTGGACGGATGGGTATACAACCAGAAGCGGATGAAGGGACTGGGATCAGGATCTTCCAGGTCTTCCTGAGCCATGATCTGGAAGGACTGAACGTCAGCGGTGTTGGGGTCGGAGACAACGCCGTAAGCCACTTCCAGGCCGAATTGATCGGCCTGGTGTTCGAAATGACGGGAGATGCCGTTGAGGGCCGGAGAGGCTAGAAACACAACTACCGTCAGTACCATGAGGACGATCGGAAGCGCGGCGAGATCTGCAACCCCAGTCGAGAAGTCCAGAGTCGAGAGTCGAGGAGTTAAAAACTTCTCGCCACCAGACTCCTCGACTGCTCGACCTGCGTGACCGGTCCCAGAACTTTCACGCGCAACGATCCGGTTGATGACCAGGAACCCCACGTGGAACAGCACCAGAAAAATCATTTCGTCTAACGCGAATTCCTTGGGGATGTGGTGGAGCACATAGTGGCCGGCTTCGTGCCCGACCACCAGCAGCGTCTGGTCGGAGTTCAGCTTCTCGAGGGTAGTATCCCAGACCACAAGGCGTTTGCTCGAGCCCCAGCCGGAGACGTAGGCGTTCACAATCCTGGTTTTGGCGCTCGCGTCCATTTCGTAGATGCGCGAGCGGGGAATCTCGAGGCCGGCGTGCCCCAGCATTTTCTCGATGCGGTCCGTCAAAGCGGGCTGTGCTTTTTCGAGGGGCGTAAATCGGTAAAACAGCGGCTCCACAACGTAAGGCTCCACAACGATGAAAGCCAGCGTGATGGGGAGGGAGGCAAACCAGAAGTAAAGCCACCAGCGCCGCGGGCTGCGCCGCACCATCCAGTAGAAGACCCAGGCCAGTAAGATCGCCACCACCACCGTGAGGCCGAGGTCCTTCGCCCAGTCCGCCACCCAGGACCCGATGCCCTGGGTCGAGAGGCCGTAGTGGTGCTCGAGCACGAAACCCCAGTAGTAATCCAAAGGCGACTCGACTGCCCGCACCGCGGCCAGGAATATCGCGACAAACAAAGCCGCCTGCACCCAGCGGCGGGCGGAGAACCGTCTGACCCGATTCCGCAAGCCGGCCGCGAACCCGCTTCGCCAAAGGAATGCGTAGAGGACAACGGCTAGCGCGATAGCTGCGAAATACAAGATATACTCCGCGCGCGAAAAAGCGATAGCCCTGGCCCGCTTCTCTGGCGTCAGGACGTAATGAGCTTCTGCCGTCTTTGTACCCGCCCGCTGCTCAACAGCTCCGGTCTTCGATTCCGTCGCCGCCGTCGCTTGAGACGTGGCAGGAGGCGCAGGCTGTTGCGATGCGGCAAGGGATGGTGAGATTGCCAATAGATAAAGAGCGAACAGCAGCGGCGAGCAAAACCTGCGCATATTCTCCACTCTGTTAGCTTGCGCACCGCAGAGGTCAGAGCTATGTAAACCCACGGCCTCGGCTCGGCGTCTCATGACCACCGCGGTGATGATTTCGGTTGTTCCGAATCTTAACTGCCATCGCACAGAGCCGCCGCCTCGCCTCATCATAGTGCAGGAGAAAATTCTTGACAACGGCGACGCGAGAATTTACGATAAGACGTGCGTTTTCAGGAGGTTCTTTGATAAAGCTGGACATTATTAACGACGTTGTAAATCGCACCGGCATCACCAAGACCAAAGCGGAAATCGCGGTCGAGACCGTCTTCGAGTCGATGAAGAAGGCCCTCGCCGGAAGCGACCGCATTGAACTGCGTGGATTTGGTGTCTTCAACGTAAGGCCCCGCAAGACGGGAATCGGCCGCAACCCAAGGACGGGCGCTGAAGTAAGTATTCCGCCCGGAAAGGCCGTGCGCTTCAAACCCGGCAAGGAACTGCAAACGCTCCCCTAGACTATTTACAGACTTAGACGAGCAGGCGAAAATAGACTTTTCGCATCCTGTGCTATGGGTGATGAATTCTATATCCGGCCTGGTCCCGGGGGGACCCCTCTGGACCTGTTTCCGCCTCCGATTGAGACACCGCGACAGCGCTTCCGAAGGCTGCGGCAGCGCTGGCTTAACTCGCTTCCCTTTCATGCCCTGCTGTTCCTGCTGACGTGCGTGACTACCCTCATCGTAGGCACCCACGTCGCGCAGAACTACGAGCACAACTTTCCGGCCTTCGACTGGGACATTTCGCGGGCATTCTTTGCGGGCATTTTTCACAACCCCGCGACCCTGGCGCAAGGGATACC
>Ga0181532_10002781_pt1 | contig 16199 bp, 18 predicted proteins | sample PEATcosm2014_Bin_33_FD_119768 | JGI IMG/M metagenome (GOLD analysis project Ga0181532, IMG submission 119768) | Peatland microbial communities from MTU Mesocosm Facility, Houghton, MI, USA - PEATcosm2014_Bin11_30_metaG | ecosystem: Environmental > Terrestrial > Soil > Wetlands > Peat | place...
CCCCGAAGGAACCAGGTAAGGCTGTTACAGGTTGCCAGGTTTGCGCGCCGGCTACACCCACTGCAGCCACCGCGACCAAGGCGATTCCGAGCATTCGCAAAAGCTTCATGTTTCTCCTCAATAGTTGTTTCAATTTTGTCTGAAGGAAGGGTGTCGATGCAGACCGTCGGCAGTCGAGGGGAGCGCCGCAGTTATACATCTCGACTCAGCAACAGCTTCGAAAGTTACTCCGAATCGCTATAAGAAGTCAATGGCTTAGCGCAAATACTACTGGATCTAGTTTTGTCCAAATCTAAAATGCGTTTGCCGATAGAAAAAGGGCATGTCTTGTAGCGACCAGCAGATACAAGGGTTGCGTCACTCGAACGCGCACGCGGGATTTATCGCGCCCGGCTCGCCGGGACATTTCGCTGCCGGGACTGTTGACAAAACTTTTACAAATGATGGAGACGGGCGCCTCCGCAAAGCGCAAAGCGAGCGAGTGAGATCGCATTCTGAGATCGCCCTCCACAAATATAGTACCTTTGCGGTACTATCTATACTCTAACGTAAGTGGAAGCGCGCAAACCATGATCCGGCTCGCCAAACTCACCGATTACGGCCTGGTGCTGATGACCATCATCGCCAGAGATCACGCAGCCTCCGTGCATACTGCGCGCGACTTGGCGGCGCAATCGCGCCTGCCTCTGCCGACGGTAAGCAAGGTCTTGAAGCAGCTTTTGCAAAGTGAATTGCTGGTGTCGCATCGTGGCATCAAGGGCGGTTACAGCCTGGCTAAGGAGCCGGCTGAGATTTCCGTCGCGGAGATCGTCACCGCGATGGAAGGCCCCATCGCGCTGACCGAATGCAGCACGGACGTCACTGGCCTGTGCGACCTGGAGCGCTCCTGCCCCATCAAGCGCAATCAGCAAGTCATCAGCCAGGTGGTGCGCGGCGCGCTGGAGAAGGTGACGCTTTCCGATTTGATTCGACCCATGCAGTTGACCGCGATCAAAGGGGCGCATGGCAAGCTGGTAACAACGATTGGCTATTCATCCGGGAGAGTTCAATGAGTTCAAACGTCAATGCAATTCGAGATCTGGCGGAGCGTGAGTACAAGTGGGGATTTGTTACTGACATTGAAGAGGAACGCGTCCCCAAAGGGCTCAATGAGGCGACCGTCCGGCTGATCTCGGCCAAGAAGAACGAGCCTGAGTTCATGTTGCAGTGGAGGCTGAAGGCCTATCGCTATTGGGCCGCTCAGGAGCAGAAGCAGGCCGAGCCCACCTGGGCCAACATCAAGTATCCCCCGATCGACTATCAGGGCATCACCTATTATTCGGCGCCCAAGCAGAAACCAAGCTTGACCAGTCTGGATGAGCTGGATCCAGAGATCCTGCGTACCTACGAGAAGCTGGGCATTCCGCTGGCTGAGCAGAAGATGCTGGCCGGCGTCGCGGTTGACGCGGTGTTCGATAGCGTCTCCGTCGCCACGACCTTCAAGGCGAAGCTCTCTGAAGTGGGAGTCATTTTTTGTTCTTTCTCGGAAGCGGTGCAGAAGCATCCTGACCTGATCAAGCAGTATCTAGGCTCGGTGGTGCCATACACCGACAACTTCTTTGCCGCGCTGAATGCCGCGGTCTTCACCGACGGATCGTTCGTTTACGTGCCGAAGGGCGTTCGCTGCCCCATGGAACTCTCGACCTACTTCCGCATCAACGCCGCCGAAACCGGCCAGTTCGAGCGCACGCTGATCGTCGCCGATGAAGGCGCGTCTGTCAGCTATCTGGAAGGCTGCACCGCACCCATCCGCGATGAGAATCAGTTGCACGCCGCCGTGGTTGAGTTGGTCGCGCTCGACAACGCGCGGATCAAGTACTCGACGGTGCAGAACTGGTATCCCGGCGACAAGAACGGCAAGGGCGGGATCTACAACTTCGTTACTAAGCGCGGCAAGTGCCAGGGCGTGAACTCGAAGATCTCGTGGACGCAGGTGGAAACCGGCTCGGCGATCACGTGGAAGTATCCCGGCTGCATCCTGCAGGGCGACAACTCGGTGGGCGAGTTCTATTCCGTCGCGCTGACCAACAACTATCAGCAGGCCGATACTGGGACGAAGATGATCCACATCGGCAAGAACACGCGCAGCACGGTGGTGTCGAAGGGCATCTCCGCAGGACATGGCCAGAACACCTATCGCGGGCTGATCAAGATTCTGAAAGGCGCGACCGGCGCGCGTAATTACACGCAGTGCGACTCGCTGCTGATTGGCGACAAGTGCGGTGCGCACACATTTCCGTACATCGAGGTTAGGAACTCGACGGCGCAGATGGAGCACGAAGCGTCGACGTCGAAGATCGGCGAAGACCAGCTGTTTTATCTGCGGCAGCGCGGATTGAAGGCCGAGGACGCGGTCTCGATGATTGTGAACGGATTCTGCAAGCGCGTTTTCCGCGAGCTGCCGATGGAGTTCGCCGTGGAAGCGCAGAAGCTGCTGAGCGTGAGTTTGGAAGGCAGCGTCGGATAGGGTTTTGAAGGGGCGCGGCTTTAGCCGCGCCGGTGGATGTCCGTTTAATTCTTGTCATCACGAGCGGGCTTCAGTCCGCGAGGGATCTACTTTTGAGAGGACTATTGAACGAATGAGCTTACTGGAAATTAAGAACCTGCACGTTAAGGTCGACAACAACGAAATCCTGAAGGGAATCAACCTGACGGTCAACCCCGGCGAGGTGCATTCCATCATGGGCCCGAACGGTTCCGGCAAGAGCACGCTGGCCCAGGTGCTGGCCCGCCGCGAGAGCTACAACGTCACCGCCGGCTCCGTCACTTTCGACGGCAAGGACTTGCTTGAGATGAAGGTCGAAGACGCTGCCTGCGAAGGCGTCTTCATGGCCTTCCAATATCCGGTCGAGATTCCCGGCATCAGCAACGCATATTTCCTGCGCTCAGCACTGAACGCCGTCCGGAAGTATCACGGCCAGGACGAGATGGATGCCATGGACTTCCTGCCCATGTTCCGCGAAAAGCTGAAGCTGCTGGAGATGGACGAGAAGATGATGAACCGCTCGGTCAACGAAGGCTTCTCCGGCGGCGAAAAGAAGCGCAACGAGATTTTGCAGCTGGCGATTTTGGAGCCGAAGCTGGCCATCCTCGACGAAACCGACTCGGGCCTAGACATTGACGCGCTGAAGATTGTTGCCAAGGGCGTGAATTCCATGCGCAGCCCGGAGCGCTCGTTTGTTGTGGTGACGCACTACCAGCGGCTGTTGGACTACATCGTGCCGGATTTTGTGCACGTGCTGATGAACGGCCGCATCGTTCGCTCCGGTGGGAAGGAGCTGGCGCTGGAGCTGGAAGAGACGGGTTACAGCTCGATGGAAGCCGAATCCCGCGAGGCCGCGCCGGCGTAGGTGGAAGAGCTGGCCTTCAGGCCAGCGTCCAGCGAGATTTTTGAAGGGGCGCGGCTTCAGCCGTTGTTCCCGAGGTATTGAAGGGGCGCACCTTTAGAGCCTGCCCTGAGCTCGCCGAAGGGTGCGCCGTAACAGGCCTTTTAAGTTTTGCCATCACGAGGCGACTTTAGTCGCCGAGGGATCCGCTTTTCGACTCTCGGCACTTAAATCGAGGTTTGGAATAAATTGATCACCGCGATTCCACAATTAGAGACTTACCTGGAAACTTTCACCGACTTCCAGAAGACCACCCCCGGCCGCGACCTGGCGTGGCTGCGCAAACTCCGAGAAGACGCGTTCGCGCGCTTCTGCGAGGTCGGCTTTCCCACGACGCACGATGAGGACTGGCGCTTCACCAACGTATCCACCATCGCCAAGGCGCCATTCCGTCTCGCTGCAAATGCCAGCCATCTCGACAAGAAACAACTCGAGGCTTGGCTTCTCCCTGGCGCAGCCTGTCAGCTCGTCTTTGTCGACGGACACATCAGCCGCGAACTGTCCTCGCTCGGCGATCTGCCGGCCGGTGTCCGCGTCAACAGCCTCGCCGACGAAATCAACACCAATCCCGCGGCCGTCGAGCCGCACCTCGGACGTTATCTCAACACTGAGCGTGACGCCTTCGCCGCGCTCAATACGACGTTTGCCGCCGATGGCGCGTTCGTTCACATTCGCAAAGGCAAAGTGCTGGAACAGCCAATCCATCTGCTGTTCGTCTCGACTGGCGGCGTTCAGCCGCTCATGACGCATCCCCGCAATCTGATCGTCGTGGAAGAACAGAGCCAAATCGCCATTGTCGAAGATTATGTCTCTCTCGACGGCGGTGTGGCATTCTGCAACACGGCGACTGAACTGGTCGCTGCGGAGAGTGCGGTCGTCTCGCATTACATGATCGAGCGCGAAGATCGCGAGACCTTCAATGTTTCGACACTGCGCATTCAGCAGGGACGAAGCTCCAACGTCGCAACCCACTCGGTGCTGCTGGGCGGAGGGCTGGTGCGCAACAACGTCCATCCCGTCCTCGTCGGCGAAGGGGCTGAGTGCCTCATCAACGGCCTCTTCATCGGCGTCGAACGCCAGCACCTCGACAACTACATGCTGGTGGAGCACACCAGTCCGCACTGCGACAGCCGCCAGTTCTACAACGGCATCCTCGATGGCCGCTCGCACGGCGTCTTTCACGGCCGCATCATCGTGCATAAGGACGCGCAGAAGACCGACGCGAAGCAGACCAATCGCAACCTGCTGCTCTCCGACGACGCGCAGATTGACACCAAGCCGCAGCTGGAGATCTACGCCGACGACGTGAAGTGCACCCACGGCGCAACCATCGGGCAGATCGACGAAACGGCGCTGTTTTACCTACGCTCCCGCGGTATCGACGAGGTCTCGGCGCGCAAGTTGCTGCTGCTGGCCTTCGCCAACGAATGCCTCGACCGCATGAAAGAAGATGGCGTCCGGGACTATTTGCGAGAGCTGATTAATCGTCATCTATTTGGGATGGCTAACGCCGCGCCAGGTGCGACTGCTCGCGCCGAGGACAAGGGTAGGAATTGGGAGGAACTAGGATGACAGCCGCCGCGAACAGCATGCCTTGGGAGTTTCAGCATCCGATGGTTCGTGAAACAACATTTCCGGTAGGAGAAGTTCGCCTCGACTTTCCCATCCTGCACCAGCAGGTCTACGGGCACCAGTTGGTTTATTTGGACAATGCCGCGACGTCGCAGAAGCCGCGTGCGGTGATCGATGCCATCTCGCACTACTACGAGCGCGGCAACGCAAACATTCATCGCGGCGTTCATTTCCTCTCCGAGCACGCGACGGAAGAGCACGAAGCGGTGCGCCGAACGGTGCAGCGCTTCCTGAACGCGGCGGACAAACGCGAAGTCATCTTTGTGCGCAGCGCTACCGAGGGCATCAACCTGGTGGCGCAGACCTACGGACGCAAGCACGTCGGCGTCGGCGACGAAGTGCTGATCACGGCGATGGAACATCACTCCAACATCGTTCCCTGGCAGATGCTTTGCGAAGAGAAAGACGCCAAACTCCGCGTGGTTCCCATCAACGACCGCGGCGAGTTGCAGATGGAGGAGTTACCGAAGCTGCTCAGCAAGCGGACGAAACTGCTCGCAGTAACCCACGTCTCGAACGCGCTGGGCACAATTACTCCACTGCGAAAGATTATCGAAATCGCACATAGCCACGGCGTCCCGGTAGTAGTCGATGGAGCGCAAGCCGTCCCGCACCTCAAGGTCGACGTGCAGGCGCTGGATTGCGATTTCTATGTTTTCTCGGGACACAAAGTCTACGGTCCAACCGGCATCGGCGTTCTATATGGCAAGCGGACATTGCTCGAAGCGATGCCCCCATATCAGGGCGGCGGCGACATGATCCGCTCGGTCACTTTCGAGAAGACGCTGTACAACGATCTGCCGTACAAGTTCGAAGCCGGCACTCCGAACATTGCTGGTGCGATTGGATTGGGCGCGGCCATCGACTACATCAATCACTTGGGAATCGACAAAATCGCCGCTCACGAGCACGATCTGCTGACCTACGCGACGGAATCTCTTTCGGCGATACCCGATATTCGCATTATCGGCACGGCCGCTGAAAAGGCTGCGGTGATTTCCTTCATCATCGAAGGTATTCATCCTCACGACATCGGTACCATACTCGATCGTGAAGGCATTGCGATTCGCACCGGACACCATTGCGCGCAGCCGGTGATGCAGCGTTTCCGCATTCCGGCAACGGCCCGCGCTTCGTTCGCGATGTACAACACGCGTGGCGAAGTCGATGCGCTGGTCGAGGGCATCCAAAAGGTGAAGGAGGTTTTCGCCTGATGTCCGATCTGCGCGAGCTCTATCAGGACGTGATCCTGGAGCACAGCAAGGCACCTCGCAACTATCGTGAGTTGAAAACGGCGAACCACAAAGCGGAGGGCTACAATCCGCTCTGCGGCGACCACTTCACGATCTATCTCGACCTGGAAGGTGACGCGATTCGCGACGTCGCGTTTCAAGGCTCGGGTTGCGCCATCTCCAAGGCATCGGCCTCGATGATGACGCAGAGCGTCAAGGGCAAGAGCAAGGAAGAAGCGACGAAGCTGTTCGAACGTTTTCACAAGCTGGTTACCGGAGAAGCGAACGGCGATCACGGGTCGCTGGGCAAGCTGGATGTCTTTGCCGGAGTCTCGGAATTTCCCGTTCGCGTGAAGTGCGCAACGCTTGCCTGGCACACTTTGCAGGCGGCGATCGAAGGCAAGCAGGATCCCATCTCGACGGAGTAGCAGCGGCGGAACAGTTTACTGAAAGCCAGGGAAGGACTCTGGCTTCGCTCGTTAGAATGGTTTCGTTGTTGTGCTCTGCCAAAGTCAACAGTCAGTCCTCTGACAAAACATTTGGAGCAAGGAGATTGCATGGCTACAGCGCCGCAAGGTTTTTTCCGCTACGAAGTCGAGAAGTCGACGGATGAAAGCAACAATGTTGTAACCACGATCAAGTGTCACGGGAGGGTGGTTAGCGACACCGCCGGACAAGTGAAGGAAGCGATCAAGCCGCTTATTTCGCAGGGTGGCCGCATCCTGATCGACCTCACCGACGTCGAACATCTGGACAGCTCCGGCTTAGGAACGCTGGTTGGCCTGAAGGCCTCCGCGGTTAATGCCGGATACTGCACGCTGGAACTTGTCAATCTAACGCCCCGCATTGCGGAGCTGCTGCGGATTACCAAGCTGACACAATTGTTTTCGTCGTAGCGCAAACCCCGGTTCCGGCGGATTGCTGTTCGGAAATTTTCAGGGATATCAAACATGCACATGGGCGTAGCCATCAAGTTGAGCCGGGACTGCGAGGTCATCGAAATTCCCAGCGGCACGCGCAGCACGCTGCCGGAGGGATCGGTGGTCAGGATCATGCAGACTTTGGGCGGCAGCTATAGCGTGAGCGGCGGCCAGTACGGATACATGTACCGCATCGACGCGCATGACGCCGACGCGCTTGGACTGCCCGTTCCCGACGCAGCGCCGTCATCCGAGCAGCGGCCCTTCAGCGAGCAACTGGTGTGGGACGAACTGAAAACCGTCTTCGATCCGGAAATCCCGGTCAACATCGTCGATCTCGGTTTGGTCTATGGCTGCAACATCACTCCCGCCGAACAAGGCGGAAACAAGCTCGACATCAAGATGTCGATGACTGCGCCGGGTTGTGGGATGGGCAATGTCCTGAAGTCTGACGTGGAAAACAAGCTCGCGCGTTTGCCCGAGGTGAAAGAAGTCACCGTCGAAATCGTTTTCGATCCGCCGTGGAGTCCCGCCCGTATGTCGGAGGCAGCCAAACTCCAACTTGGCTTCGACCTCGACTTCGGCGAAGAGCCGTCGTCCGGGCTACCGATGATTCGGTAGCACAAATTGCGCTGGCGGTGTTCCCGTTTACGCAATGCCGACCTTTCATGCCCGATCAAAGTACATTTCGCACCGTCATCGATCTGACTCACAATCTGAACGACCGCTCGCCCAACTGGGAAGGGACAGCAGAGTCTCCGTATGAGTGGCGGGAGTTGGGTAACCTGGAGCGCGACGGTTACTACTCGCGCGTCTTCACTACTCAGGAGCACTACGGTACGCATCTGGACGCGCCGGCGCACTTTGCCGCGGGTGGTTGGACGGTGGATCAGATTCCGGCCGAACGACTGGTGCGGCCGCTTGTCGTCATCGATGTCCACGAGGAAGTACAGAGCAATCCCGATTACGAAGTGACGGTGCAGGACATTGCCACGTGGGAGGACGCGCACGGGCTAATTCCCTCGGGCGCAGTCGTGATGGCTTACACCGGCTGGGATGAGCGTTGGAATTCGCACCAGGAGTTTCGCAACCAGCAGAGCGGTGAGCTGACGCATTATCCAGGCTTCTCGCTGGAGGCCGCGAAATTCCTGGTGAAGAGCCGCGAAGTAGTGGGACTTGGCATCGACACCATGAGTGTGGACACAGGCGCAACCACAACCTATCCCGTCCACCTCTTCACTTCGAAGGAAAATGTTTATCACGTGGAAAATGTAGCCAATCTTTCGCTGGTGCCGCCGGCGGGAGCGACGGTGGTGGTGGCGCCCATCAAGCTGGAGAAGGGCTCCGGCGGGCCGGCGCGGGTGTTGGCGCTGGTGAGCTAGGGCCGCTATTCGCTCTTCGGAGTGCTTTTAGCCCTTAGCTCTTAGCTCTTAGCTTTTAGCCAAGAGAACCGATTCACAATTGCTAAGAGCAAAGGCTAAGAGCTAACAGCCTCCCGCCGAACGCGAATAGCGAATGGCGGCCCTACCGCACATGAGCCTTGTACAGCAGATAGCTAAAGCTTTCGCGCAGGGCGGCGAGATACCGTCCCACCGTAGTCTTGGGAATGGAACCGGGCCGCGGCGAGATGTACACCGTGATGCCCTGGGCCGTCATCATCTGCTTGGCGCGGAACATGTGGTAGGCATCGCTCACCAGCAGGCAGCTGCGCATGTCATTCACGTGCAGGATAACGGCCACGCGCTGGGCGGATTCGTCGGTGTCGCCACCCTGGGTTTCGGCGATAAGATTTGCGTCTGGCACGCCGCGCGATTCCAGATAGTCGCGTCCAACCTGGCCTTCGCTGAAATGAGGATCGTTGCCCGCGCCGCCGGTGGTAATGATGACCGGTGCTAGTCCTCGCTGAAACAAGCTATAGGCGTGGTCCAGACGGGCGCGGTAGACAGGCGAAGGATGGCCAACGTACTCGGCAGCACCGAAGACGACGATGGCATCGGCGGGATGCTCTTCGTCGATCCCAGCCTCGCGCATGATCTGGCGGCTGATGGAAAGCAGGAATCCCAGTGCGCCGACAGCAAGCAGCGCGACAATCCAGCGGACGGGGTGAGATTTGGATTTCCCTGCGGCCGTGGCGACCTACTCCTGCCCTAAGAGCTCGATGATCTGTTCCTCGGGAATCGCTCCCTGCCGCAGCAGGCGCCAAGTGCCTTCGGTGGTCAAATCAACGATGGTCGACGGCATCACGCCCGGGGACGGGCCGCCATCCACGATGATCGACAGACGATCGCCCAGCTGATCGCGCACCTCCATGGCCGTGGCGCATTCGACCTCGCCATGCAGGTTGGCGGAAGTGGCTGTGATGGGCAGCCCGGCAGAGCGGATGATGGCCAGCGGGACCTCGGCTGCCGGCACCCGCAACGCCACATTTCCCGTGTTCGCGGTGACCTTCAGCGGCAGCTTGGGATCGGCCTTGACGATGATGGTGAGCGGGCCTGGCCAGAAGCGGCGCGCCAGCAAGTAAAAGATTTCAGGCACGGGCCAGGCAACATCGGCGGCCTGGTCAACCGATTCAATCAGCAGCGACAGCGGCTTGTGCCGCGAGCGCGTCTTGATCTCATAAACGCGATCGACGGCGTGCAGGTTGAAGGGATCGACCGCGAGGCCATAGTAAGTGTCGGTGGGAATACCCAACACTTCACCCGCGCGTATCTTCTCCGCGGCGTAGGTGACCAGGGAGACTTCTGGCTCTTTACTGTTGATCTTTACGATTTCGGGGCGCAACCGTACCTCTTTTTCGTTCGCGAGGTGTTTGTGGAGCGAAACCTAACACATCGCTCCCTGCAACAGCAACTGAGAAGATTACCACGACGGCGACCGCGGCGCAGTGAGGCGGCCCGGCAGTGTAGGATAGACGCCGGTTGTGCCAGAGCGATGCCTAATACCGTACGGTTTGAAGATCGGGTGCGGCGCATTGACAGCAGCCAGAACGCGCGGGTGAAAGAGTTGCGGCGCGCCTTCGCCGAGGCCACGCCCAACCAACAGGGCGAAGTTGCCATCGAAGGCATGCACCTGGTGGAAGAAGCCATCCGCAGCGGACTGCGTCTGGGGACAGTCTTCTTCAGCGAGTCGGCCCGCGAGCGGGCGCACAAGCTGTTGCCGCAACTATCGGCGCATACCGAAGTTTTGCTGCTTCCTGACAACGTGTTCGCCAGCGCCGTGCCCAGCGAGACTCCGCAGGGCGTGGCGGCGCTGGTGCGAGTGAAATCCTTCACCTTGGAAAATATCCTGGCGGCGCAGCCCACGTTGCTGGTGATTACGGCTGGCTTGCAGGATCCGGGAAATCTGGGGACGATCGCGCGCTCCGGCGAGGCGTTCAGCGCGACGGGCCTGCTTCTCGGCGAGCGTACCGTGAGTCCCTGGAACTGGAAGGCGGTACGCGCTTCAGCGGGATCGCTGTTCCGCGTGCCGACGGCGAAGGTTGAACTGGCGCAAGCGCTGCCCGAGATCAAAGCGCTCGGCGTGCACGTGCTGGCGACTTCATCGCATAAGGGCACTGTAATTTCCGACGTGGACCTGCGCGGGCCGGTGGCGCTCGTCGTCGGCAGTGAAGGCGCGGGCGTCCCCAAGGATGTGCTGGCGCAGGCGGATGAGGTGGTTGTCATTCCGCAGTCGTCGAAAGTGGAGTCGCTGAATGCGGGGATCGCGGCGTCGATTGTGCTGTACGAGGCGGCGAGACAAAGAAAGCAGTGATTTCACCACGGAGATCACGGAGAGCACAGAGGATAAAGGAATAAAATCAGGATTGTTTGTCGCAGTTTTGGAGAGACGATCATGTTAGCGAGGTTGGTGATGACCGTGACGTTCGCCAAGAGTCTCGCCTCCTGCATGCTGATTTGACTGGCGAGATAATCGCGGCCGCAGTCGATGTGCACAGGGAACTGGGGCCGGGCTTGTTGGAATCGGCTTATCAGGCCTGCATGTGCCATGAACTCGCGAGACGCCATTTGGACTTCCGGAGCGAGGTCGCCCTGCCTGTCAATTACAAGGGTGTTCACCTGGACTGTGGTTACAGAATGGACCTCTTCGTGGGTGGCAAGATCGCTGTTGAGCTGAAATCGGTAGACAAAATACTGCCTATTCATCAGGCGCAGCTTCTAACCTATTTGCGTCTGAGCGGGATGCGAGTAGGACTCCTGATAAATTTCAATGTCCGGATGTTGCGACAAGGAATACTCCGAAGAGTCATCTAATTCTCCGTGCTCTCCGTGTCCTCCGTGGTGAATAATTCTTGAGCCTCTTCCAGAACAACTCGCAGTCCGACGAAGCGGTTGACAAGTCGCGGCCGCTGGCCGACCGCATGCGCCCGCGCACGCTCGACGAGTTTGTCGGCCAGGAGCACATCCTGGGGCCGGGCAAATCGCTGCGGGTGCAGATCGAGCGCGACGACACCGGCTCGCTGATCTTCTGGGGACCACCCGGCGTGGGCAAGACGACACTGGCCAAGATCATCGCGCGGATGACGCGTGCCGACTTCATCGAATTTTCGGCGGTCCTGAGCGGGATCAAGGAAATCAAGCAGGTGATGGCCGACGCCGAACGCGCCCGCCAGTACGGCACCCGCACGATCGTGTTTGTCGACGAAGTGCACCGCTTCAACAAAGCGCAGCAGGATGCGTTTCTGCCGTATGTCGAGAAGGGCAGCATCCGACTGATCGGCGCGACCACCGAGAATCCGTCCTTCGAGATCATCTCGGCGCTGCTGTCGCGCTGCCGCGTGTACGTGTTGAAGTCGCTGAGTGAAGAACAGATTCTGGAATTGCTGCAACGCGCACTGCACGATGAGGAGCGCGGCTTGGGCGAACTGCACCTCGAGGCCGAGGAAACTGCGTTGCGCAAGATCGCCGCCTATTCCAGTGGCGACGCGCGCAGCGCCTACAACGTGCTCGAAGTTGCGGCAACGCTGGCGACCGAGCAGGCGAAAGACGCCACGCCGCGCATTACTGACGCGATCGTCACCGACGCGCTGCAGAAGCGCGTACTGAAGTACGACAAGGCCGGCGAAGAGCATTACAACCTGATTTCGGCGCTGCACAAGAGCGTACGTAACAGCGACCCAGACGCCGCGCTCTACTGGCTGGTGCGGATGTTGGAGGCAGGTGAAGACCGTTTATACGTCGCACGGCGGGTGGTGCGAATGGCGGTTGAGGACATCGGGCTGGCTGATCCGAATGCGCTCGGCATCACGCTGGCGGCTCGCGATGCGTTCGACTTTCTCGGCATCCCAGAGGGCGACCTGGCACTGGCGCAGGCGGTGGTCTACCTGTGCGCCGCGCCGAAGTCGAACGCGGTTTACAACGCCTATGGCGTGGTGCTGGAAGATGTGGAGCGCACTGCTCAGGATCCCGTGCCGCTGCATCTGCGCAACGCGCCAACGGGACTGATGAAGGCTTTCGGTTATGGCGAAGGATATCAGTACGCGCACAATCTAGAGTCAAAAGTCGCGGACATGCAATGTCTGCCGGACAATCTGAAGGACCGCGTCTACTACCATCCCACCGACGAAGGAATCGAGAAGCGCATCAAGGCAAGGTTGGAAGAGATCAGGAAGAGGAAAGCGACTAGCGACTAGCCACGAGCAACTAGCTCTCCACTCTCTCGCCACGAACCTGGCGAGAAGGATGGGCCCCCCGGGTTAAGTAGTTGATATGATGACGCCGGACAGGGTAGCCACCCGTCTAGAAGGTTTTCGCGGAGGTGCAATGGAACCGCTTAGACACACTAAGACAGCGCAATTCGGCATCCTCAAAATGTATCGTGAGGATCTGGACCAGTTGGTTGCGTTCTTTCGGCACACCTGCACCCAGGTGACGATATCGGATGCTGACAATCGGTATGTGTCGCTCGATGAAATGAGGGCGACCATTGGTCCAACGGTTCGGTATCTCGACAGTCAGGGTAGAGAGCCCGCTTTACATTTTGTCCTAAACCAGGTTGAGGAAAGAAAAGGAACTCCGCCGACGCGGGTTATGTTCACCGAGCTAAGAACGGAAGAAACTTCGGATGCGGCTGACGCTTTGTTTTACAAAGTTAAGGAGTTTCTCACCGCGCATGAAAAGGCGCCTGTCCGTTGGCCATTCATTGTTCTGTCGCTCATATTCTTCGTCAGCCTCATAATACTAATAATGCGCAGCAGCGAATTTATCGGCGGCAAGGACGTTCTCCATTTGTCGCTAGGATGGATAGTAAACGCTGTTCTACTCTTTGTGTCCTTTATCCTTGCTACATTTGTGAAAACCTATGTCACCTTGTCGACAAGACTTGAATCGGCGTCGTTCTGGGCAAGGAATCGCGAGACGTTCGAGAAGCAAGTTGTCGTGTCAGTAATTAGTGGCATTGTCGGCTACCTCCTTGGTCGCTTCCTGAGATAACCCCACTTGAGGCGACTGGCCTTACTTTTCCATCGCGAAGCTATGCATCACGAACTCTTAGTCCGTTGTCTCACGGCGCCGAAGGAGGCGGATGATCGACATAGACGCGCTGTAACAAACTCTGGGGCCAGAGTGCCAGGGCCGCGCCGTTCCTGTTCGCCTCGGCCGCGACTTCGTTATAGCGCACCAGCAAGAGCCGGGGATCCAACAGACAGTCAGTGAAGACAGCCCGGCCGAAGCGCTTCTCCACCAGCGCTGCCATCTCGTAGCCCACCGTGTACCACGGTCCCTGATAGCCGAAGAAAGTGGAGGCTTTCTCCTGGATTGCGTCGCCCTTCAACTTTCCATCGAGCACGTCGTCGAAAAACTGAGTCAACGTGGCCACGTCCTGATTGAAGTGCATCATATCGCTGTCCCAGCGGGCGCGAGCCAGGGCATCATCTTCCCAATGCGGGCGCTGTTCCGTCGAGCCGGCCGCCGCCAGCACCGCCTCGCCTTCGCCGAAAGCCCCCATCAACTCGGCGGTCTGTTTCACGTTCTCGGGCAAACCGGCGAGGACCTTCTGCTGCTGCGCATCCAGGCCGAACAAACCTATATGGTGGCACTCATGCGCCACGATAGTTTCAAACTGCGCCTGCGTCTGTTTTACCAGGTAGACAAAAATCGCAGGCTCGCCATGTGCGTTACGCCATACAAAGCTGTTGTTGTGCGGCTTGATCATTGGAAACACTCGCGCGTGGATGACGGCCCCCGGTGGCAGCCAGGAAAGTACGCGTCTGCCGATGCCGGTCATGTCGGCGCGCTCCATTCCTGCCAGCGTCTGCGCCCACTCCTCAGCGCGAGCCAGCGTCTCGGGCGCTTGCAGAAACTTTCTGAAGTCTTCGTCGGTGAACGCGCGCTTTATTGCCGCCTCGCGCGCCTTCAGCCATTGATAAGGTGCCGTGGCAAACAGCTTCTGCCAGTCGGCGTCCGTCACCGCCTGGTTGGCCTGCTCCTTTTGCAGGATCAGCAGTGCCTGTTCGGCCTCGGAGGAGTCCAGCGTCAACTCCACCCGCGTGCCGACGGCCACGTTCGTTTGTGCGAAAAAATAGGTACCAGCTGCCAGCGCCAAGGCCAAAACAGAGAAGCGAACAAGGGTGTGCATCGGTTCCTCTGACAGAGATACGTTGCCGATGACGCGATTGTTCGTCGGAGTCCGGTCACAGTCGCGTCTGTTTCTCGGGCTGAGGAGAGCCTAACGTTGGTGAGTATAGTACTTAGCTCGACCCACAGCCATTTCGATGTCGGCTAGGATGTCGGCGGCGGCTTTGGCTGGATCGGCAGCTTCGAGGATCGGGCGGCCGATGACAAGGTGGGTCGCGCCGCCGGCGATGGCGTCGCGCGGGGTGACGACGCGGGCCTGATCTCCAGCGGCCGATCCGGCGGGACGGACGCCCGGGGTGACGATGGCGAAACCTTCGCCCAACTCGCGACGCAGCTCGCGGGCCTCATGCGCCGAGGCGACGAGACCTCCGCAGCCGGCCCTGCGGGCGAGCGCCCCCAGGCGCAGGACCTGAGTGAGCACGGTTCCGGGGACGCCGATTTCCTGGAGGTCGGAGTCGGAGAAGCTGGTCAGGACGGTCACTGCGAGCACCGTCGGCTTGGCGTCGGATTGAGCGGCACCTTCGACGGCGGCCTTGAGCATCTTGCTGCCACCGGAGGCATGGACCGTGAGCATGGCGACGCCCAGCTCGGCTGCCGATCGGACAGCGGCGGCGACGGTGTTGGGAATGTCGTGGAATTTGAGGTCGAGAAAAACCTTGCGGCCCGACGCGATGAGTTCGCGCACCAGTTGCGGGCCCTCGGCCGTAAAGAGCTGTTTCCCGACTTTATATGTGGTTGCGCCGTCGCCGATGGATTGGACGATCTGGCGAGCCTGGTCGGCGCTGGGAACGTCCAGCGCCACTATGAGCCGATCTTTGGACTGGGACTGTGCCAACATCGGCTCCCAGTTTACCGCACAGCCCGGTTCCCGGGTTTACCGCCTAACGCGGCCATTATTGGGGACTGAGGTTCTCCGCAATCTCGGGAGTTTGGAGAACGTCGAGGCGTACACGGTCTACGCCACTCATGGACAGCATTTTAGCTGCGCCGTAGGACAGGTCGATGATCCGGTTGGGAGCGACGGGTCCGCGATCGTTAATGCGGACGACGACCGACCGGTCGTTCTTCAGATTTGTGACCTTGACCCAGGAACCGAGTGGCAACGTACGGTGGGCAGCCGTAAACTGAAACATGTCGTAAGGTTCGCCACTGGCAGTCTTTTTGGACTGAAAGATGCGACCGTACCACGAAGCCTTCCCGAGCTGAGCTTTCCTGGGCCGGGGTGGCTTGGATTCCTGAGTCTGTCCTGGGGTCCCTTTCTTCGATTCCGGTGTGCTATTACCGGGTGCTGCGCTCAGCGCGGTGGCGAACAGCAATGTCGCCGCAACTGGGCTGAGTACTCGTAACATTAAACACCTCTCATCGTTTAAGTTGGTCCTCCTGACAGGATGTATATAAGTCTATTGACCGCCAGAAGCG
>Ga0181532_10002782_pt1 | contig 16183 bp, 16 predicted proteins | sample PEATcosm2014_Bin_33_FD_119768 | JGI IMG/M metagenome (GOLD analysis project Ga0181532, IMG submission 119768) | Peatland microbial communities from MTU Mesocosm Facility, Houghton, MI, USA - PEATcosm2014_Bin11_30_metaG | ecosystem: Environmental > Terrestrial > Soil > Wetlands > Peat | place...
AGAGATCGGCCCACAAGTGCGGCGCGTGCTGGCCGGCATCGATCCCAACCTCAGCATCATCGAGATGCATACTTTTGGGGAACAGGTGGTTCGAGTATTCAACCAGGAAAGGGTCATCGCGCGGCTGACGGAGCTGTTCAGCCTGCTGGCGCTACTGCTGGCGTCCATCGGGCTCTATGGCGTTACGGCGTACAACATCGAGCGGCGCACCAGTGAGATCGGCATTCGCATGGCGGTGGGCGCCGACCGCAAAGACATTATCGCGATGGTGCTGCGCGGCGCATTCTGGCAGGTCGGCCTCGGCCTGATCATCGGTGTCCCGTTGGCGATCATTACCGGCCGGTTGATGGCCAGCAAGCTCTACGGCGTGGGCGCATTCAATCCGGTGATTCTGGGCGGAGCGATTGCCGCCTTAGGGTTATGCGCGTTCATCGCGGGATTGGTCCCGGCACGGCGGGCGGCTTCGATTGAACCGGTAGAGGCATTACGGATCCAGTAGAGATTCCCTGTAAGTGAGTCTTGCTTCCCAACCCGCGTTGGCGATACGTCCTGCTGACCGGAAGTACACTTCCCCTCCGAGATCAGTTTGCGAGAAGGATTCTTCGACGGGAGTTTCAGGGCTGCTGGACGGAGTTTTCTGCGTCCACTGGAGCGAAGCGAGCTGGATCCCGCCATGTACCGAAATAGATTCTTAGACCGAGGGCCAGCGTCAGACATACCAGAGAGATTAACCCGAACCAAGGCGCCGCTTCTGCCCCCCGCTCATTCTGTCTGCTCCGATATAGATACGTGTCCTGGTAGCTCTCAATCGTGACTGCTTCGAGGTTCAGCTCCCATACACGGTATCCAAAGAAGGAGATCACGCGCGCGGAGATTCGGTCGCCGGGCCGCAAATTCATGATTTCCCGGTAGTGACTCAAATCCTCCACCGTAAGATCGTGGACACCATCGTCCATTTCGACAGGAATAACTATGATTGGGCCGCCCTTGGTCCTTTGCCATCTAGGCCTTTGCTGCACTGAGCCGGAGACAAGCTTGAGATCGCTTTCCTTGGCCATGGAGAGCCATCCGATTACCGGGAGGCCGATCCAGATTATGCCAGTTAGAATTCCATACGTGAGAAAAAAGGCAGGCAAACCGCGCCGAGTTAACTTGCGTCTGGAAATCCCAGGCATTTCGCGGAAGCCCCGCTTGTAGGATTGCGCGAATTCTACCACGGGAGGCTGGATCGCCAGCCCAGAACGGCTTCCCTAGCCGGACAGGCAAGCAGTGCGAAAGAAAAGCCGCCCGCGAGGGCGGCCCCATGACTGCAATGTCTCATCTTGGTGATTCACAATTGGCCCGGAAATCAAGTGACAGGTGTTACGAGCGTCCTACAGAAGCGTTTCGCTTCTGGCGCTTTCGTCAGGCAGGATCAGGAACTGATGTCCATTCCTGCAGCAATAAACTACTTTGTCGGTCAGCAGAAGTCGCCATTTACCGAGATCATCCGGCAAATCCACCCGGTACGCTGTGACTTCTTCCGACTCACAGACTGCACAGCGTTTGGCTTGTGGCATATCAGGCAGTTAGAGTTTCACCTCCTTTACGAGCGTTGGAGACGTTAGATGCAGACGGGTCGCCTGCAGCCCTTACGGCGGGCGGAAAAATCATACTCCAGGAAGGTGCGTCGGCGGGAGTGGCTTGTCATCTGATCATTTGCGGCCGGCGTATCCCACGGTTGTGGGAGGGGAAAGAACCGGATTCTGCTCAAACCGTGCTCAGATGCGCTATGCTTAGTAAGTAGGAGTCCATATGCTTGATAACTTGTTCCAACCGATGCACCTGCTGGTGATCTTGTTTATCGCTTTGCTGGTGTTCGGCCCGAAGAAGCTGCCCGAACTTGGGAAGGGCCTGGGCGAGGGGATTCGGAGTTTCAAAGAGTCTATGAATGCCAAGGACCCGGCCACGCCGCCTGAGGACGAGAAGAAGAAGGTGTAGTTCCTCGCGCGCTTGCCGCCGCCCTGCGCTAAGCTCCGGTCAAACCGTGCCTGTTCGCCATGCCTGACGTCCTCTTCATCCTGATCCTGGCTCTGGTAATCTTCGGCCCCAAGAAGCTGCCGGAGATCGCCCGGCAGTTGGCGAAGTATATGGCACAGTTTCGCGTGATGCGCGACGACCTGAAACGCCAACTGGAGGGCGAGTTGCTGAAAATCGAATTGGAAGAAAAAGAAAAAGCAGCCGTCGCTCCCACTCCGCAGCTCGAAGCGCCGAGCCAGGCTGCACAAAAAGAAGCTGTGCAGGAACGCTCCGCGTCGTAATCCAACCGCCTCAGGGCTCCGGCGTCCCCCCCGAACAATATGGTTGCAGCATTGCTTCCCGCTGATGATAAAGTGGCAGGGATCCTAACTCCCATAGCCGAGGTTTGCATGTCACTTTCGGTGGATTGCCGTCCCTGCGGCAAGGTCTATGTGGTGAAATGCCTGGGCCGCATCGTCACCGGCGAAGAGGCAAGCCTGCTGGAAGCCGCGATCAATCGCGGCATGGTGGAATTCAGCCGAGTGGTGCTGCAGGCCTCCGACGTAACACGCGTGGACAGCACCGGCATGGGCCTTCTGGTGCGTTTTCTGTCGCACGCTCGCAACCGCGGCGGCGACTTCCGACTGGCTGCTCCCCAGCCCTTTCTCACCACCCTGCTGCAATTGACGAAGCTGTCCACCATCTTCCGGGTGTACGACTCGGAGGAGGCAGCCATCGTTTCGTTCCTGAAGGAGCCGGCCGCAGTGGCGCCGGGGACGAGAAACGCCGGACCGCTGGTGCTGTTCCTGGACCAATCGCCTGACCTTTGCGCGTTTGTGCGGACACTGCTGCACCATCATGGCTACGAGGTCCTTTCTACCTGCCGCCTCCGCGATGCCAAGACCCTGCTGAGCGCGGCCAAGGTCGACTTCATTGTGCTGGGACCCGACAGCTCGCAACTGGCATCCCACAGTGTGGTAGAAGCGCTTACACCGCTGGCTCCCAATGCCACCACAGTGCAGCTGGAAAACGGGTTTAAGCTGGCGGATCCTGAGCATGCCAGCCATGAACTGCTGCAGAGGATGCAAGCCCGGAGCTGAAGGGATTTCGGGATCACCAAGACAACATGGGTGGAGCACGCCTTCAGGCGTGCATAAAGACGTAACAATCCAACTCCTGGCTTTAGCCGCTGAGGGGACGCCAGCAAACACTTACCTCAGCGGCTAAAGCCGACTTGAAAGTCAGGCGCTCTTATGCACGCCTGAAGGCGTGCCCTACCCGGTGTACCTCAGCTCTGCTCTAAAGCGACCGGTGTCACTCCCTAAGCGCTGGATTGAAAGAAACGGCGTGCGTGGCCGACTCCGCCTGGCTGTAGTATCTGCGCTGAAAGTAGAGCGCAACGTTGACCAGGCCGATCATGGCTGGAACCTCGACCAGTGGGCCAATCACCGCTGCAAACGCCTCGCCGGAATTGATCCCGAACACCGCTACGGCTACCGCGATCGCCAGCTCAAAATTGTTGCTGGCCGCAGTGAACGATAATGTGGCCGACTTAGAGTAGTCCGCCTTGAGCTTGTAGCCCATGTAGAACGACACCAGGAACATCAGCACAAAATAGATCAGCAGCGGAATGGCGATGCGGATGACGTCGAAGGGAAGCCGCAGGATGTACTCGCCCTTCAGAGAGAACATCACCACAATCGTGAACAGGAGCGCGACGAGCGTGATTGGGCTGATGCGCGGAATGAAGCTGGTCTCGTACCAGGTGCGTCCTTTGAGTGCCACGAGGGAAAAGCGCGTGACAATTCCGGCGAGAAACGGAATGCCGAGATAGATGAACACGCTTTCGGCGATGTCGCGGATGGAAACGTTGACCACCATGCCTCGCAAGCCAAACCACAGCGGCAGTTTGGTGACGAAGATCCACGCATAGACGGAGTAGAAGAGCACCTGGAAGACGGAATTGAATGCCACCAGGCCGGCAGCGTATTGGCTGTCGCCCTTTGCCAGTTCGTTCCACACAATCACCATGGCGATGCAGCGTGCGAGCCCAATCAGGATCAGGCCCGTCATGTATGCGGGATAGCCCCGCAGGAAAATAATGGCCAGCACGAACATCAGCACCGGGCCGATCAGCCAGTTCTGGAGCAGTGAGAGCGCGAGGATCTTCTTGTTGCGGAATACCTCACCCAGGTCTTCGTAGCGAACTTTCGCCAGCGGCGGGTACATCATCAGGATGAGGCCCACGGCAATGGGAAGCGATGTGGTGCCGACGCTAAAGCGGTTGAGGAAGGGAACGATGCCGGGAAGCGCCCATCCCGAGAGCACGCCCACCAACATGGCGGCAAAAATCCACAGCGTGAGGTAGCGGTCGAGAAAGCTCAGGCGGGACGTCACTGTGTTCCGCATCGCGTTATTGCTCACGGCCAATGCGTTCGATTTCATTTTGGATGGCGAGTCTGCCGAGACTTGCGATTGGCAACGAGAGGAGGAGTCCAATCCTGCACTCCAGCATCATGAAGCCCTCGCGATACGCGCGCTCGATTTCGTCCGGCGTTCCGGTGACGGCGGCAGGATCGGGGATGTCCCAGTGCGCGGTCATTGGCTGGCCGGGCCAGAGAGGACAAGGTTCCTTGGCGGCGTTGTCGCAAACCGTGAATACAAAGTTCATCTCTGGGGCACCGGGCTTCGCAAACTCGTCCCAGCTCTTGCTGCGCAGCCCCGCAATCGGCAAGTTCGCCAGTTCCAATTGACGAAGCGCCTCGGGACGAACGCTGCCCGTTGGATGGCTGCCTGCGCTATACGCGGTGAAGGTTGGATGTCCCTTGAAGTTCAGGATCGCTTCCGCCATGATGGAGCGCGCCGAGTTGCCAGTGCAGAGGAAGAGAACGTTGTAGTGAGCTGGCATGATGGTTATCCGGTGGCTTGCGGCTTCCTGGCGCGGATGAAGGCGCTCATGAATTTGCCATCGACTTGCGACGCGAGAGCATCGACGTCAAGCCCCTTGGCAGTCAGAAAGGCTCGCGCGTCCTCCACTCTGTACAGGCGTGTGGGTGCGATCTCGATGGCCTCAAAACCGGCCGCTGCCAGCTTGGCCCAGTATTCCGTATCTTGCAGTGCGCCGGCGATGCAGCCCACCCACAGCAACACGCTTTCGCGCACCTCCGGCGGAGCATCGCCATGTACCACAACGTCAGACACAGCGAAACGGCCGCCTGGTTTGAGTACGCGAAAGGCCTCGCGCAGCACCTGGTCTTTGTCGGCTGAGAGGTTAATGACGCAGTTGGAGATGATCACGTCGACGTAATTGTCGGGCAAAGGAATGTTCTCGATCTCACCTTTGAGGAACTCGACGTTGTCCACGCCGGCCTTGCGCTGATTCTCGCGCGCCAAGGCGAGCATCTCGTCGGTCATGTCGAGACCGTAGGCTTTGCCGGTTGGGCCTACGCGGCGAGCGGAGAGCAGCACATCAATACCTCCGCCGGAGCCGAGGTCGAGAACGATTTCGCCGGCATGCAGCTGGGCGAGAGCAGTGGGATTGCCGCAACCCAGTGAGGCCTCCAGGGCGGCTTCGGGAATTTGCCCCGCTTGTTCAGCGTCATAGAGATTGACAGTGATGGGGTCGCAGCAGCTTTCGAACTCGGAAGCTTTGCTGCAGCATCCGGAGTCGCCTCCGGTCTGGCGCAGCGCTGCCTGGCCGTATTTCTCTTTGACGGCTTCCTTGATGCTCTGTGTGGTCACACGTTCTCCTATCTACCAGCCCGGAAAACTTCTTCGGGCTTGACCGCTTTGTTGCGGGAGCAGCACTCGTTGAAGAGAAAGCCGAGCAGTTCTTTCAGGGCATCGGTGTTTGCGGAGTACCACAGGAAAGTACCGTCGCGACGCACCTTCACCAGGGCTTCGTTCTTCAGCTTGTCGAGATGGTGGGAGAGGGTGGAGCTGGGAATGTCCAACTCGCTGCCGATGTCGCCCACCACCATGCCGGTGGGGTGGGCGGACAGCAGGAGTTGCATGATACGGAGCCGTGGCTCGGTTCCCATCGCCGAAAGCATGTCAGCACAGCGGGTGATTTGTTCGGGATCTTGCTTCTTAGGCATGGTCGCCCTCCTTCTATAATTCTACATCTATAGAATAATAAATTGGTTGTCAAGAGGAAAATCACAAAAAATGATGGGCGCCTTTGCTGGGGCTAAAGCCCGTGCGTTTTTCTTTGCGCTTTTCGGCACGGCTGAAGCCCTGCCCCTTCAAGACGCTACGGCGCGAAGTACCCGGCGATGTCCACCAGCAGGTTGGTCGGATTAAAGGCGAAGGCGTCGATGGATCCGTTGATGGTCGGCGTGACGGCCATGTTCGAGGTGACGGCACCATCCACCGCGTTCAACGTGGAGACTACGGGCTGCTGCTGGCCATCAGGCCACAGCGTCAGATAGTCGAGCGCACCCGGGGGCACAACCGTCGCGTTCAGCACGTATGCGGTTGCGCTGGCCGGCACGGCACACGGACCGCTAACTACATCCACGGTGAGCTCACCCTGGAACTTATGGCCTTGGGCGGGATTGCGCGTGTCCAGCACCCGGCAGGGCGCAAGGTTGTACAGCGACATGGGATTGGGCGCTGAAGTTGCGGGCGCGAAGTAGCCGTTGATGTCGATGAGCAGGTCGGTAGCGTTGCCATAGGCATAAGTCTGGATAGCGCCGCCCGTTCCCGCCGGCACAATGGCTGCGTTGGCGGTGATGGTCCCGGTAGGAGCGTTGAGGGTTGAAACCTGCGGCTGCGGTTGGCCCGACGGCCATACGGTCAGATAGCCGAGAGGCTGTCCGTTCTTCGGCAGCGCGGTGAAGTTCAGCGAGTACGCTTGCGCCGCGCTGGGAATGTTGCATGTAGTCGCCTGGAGCACCGGGAAATTGCGTTGCTCGCCGTTCTGCAGCACCGGCCCGCCCAGTTGCCCGATAGGGTTACGGGTATCGGCTACGCGGCAGGGCGACAGCGGGAAGAAAGCCAGCGTGGTGCCGTTGCCGGTCGCAAAGTATCCGGTAACGTCTAGGATGATCTCGGTTGTGTTGGTCGCGTAGACGCTGACAGATTGCCCGGCGCCTGCGGGAACAATGGCAGCATTCGCCTTGGTTCGCCCGTCGTAGGAGTTCAGAGTTGAGACAACCGGCTGGCTCGCGCCAGTGGGCCAGATGGTCAAGTAGTTCAGGGAGCCATCGGGCACGACAGTAACGTTCAAGGCATAGGCAGCGGCTGTGGTGGGAAGGTTGCAACTGCCTTGGGGAAGCGGGAAATCGCGCTCCGTTCCGCCGGTGAGAGCGGGACCGCCAAAGGTGCCGGTTGGGTTTCGCGTGTCGACCACCCGGCACGGAGTGAGCGGAAAGAACCGCAGGCCCGAGGAACCTGCGTTGATGGCAACGTCGTCCAGATACATGTAGGTCGGATCACCGTAGCCGTCTTCATGGACGTTGAAGTAAAGCTGAATGGTCTGGCCCACGTAGGGAGTCAGGTCGAAGCTGACTTGCGTCCAGGCTTGCGCGTCGGAGGCCACCTTGAAGACCTGCGCCAGCTCGTTGCCGTTGGTGTCGCGGATCTGGGCCTCCTGCCAGTCGTACTGGATTGTTGTCGAGGTCGAGGGCCAATACCAGAAGCTCAACGTGGGGCCGTCCGCGTCGTTGGGAACGGTGACGACTTGATATAACCACGAGTCGCCGTTGGGCTCAGGCAGGCCGGTGGCCCCCAGCTGGGCGCTGAAGCTGCCGCTATGAGCCTGCAAGGTCGAGATGACCGGAAGCAGGACGCCACCCGCGGTCCAGCAGTCCAGGGTGCCGCTTTCAAATCCACCATTCGACAATGTGTCGGCGACGCAGGGCACCGTTTCCGTGCCCAGCCCCGTCAAGGTAGCGACACGAGGACCGCCGGGACCATTGTCGGTAACCGTCAGCGTGCCCGTCCTGGTCCCCGTGGCCGTGGGCGTGAAGGTCACGTTGATGGTGCAATTGGCATTCGGGGGCAGCGCTGTTCCGCAGTTGTTGTTTTCGAGATAGTCGCCGGTGACGGCAATGCTGCTGATGGTGAGCCTGACGGATTGTTGATTGCTGAGTACGATCTGTTGCGCGGGGCTCGTCGTTCCTACGTTCTGCACTCCGAAGCTGAGATTGGCGGGATAGAAGCCGATGTAGCTGCCGGTGGCGCAGCCGGGAAACTCGAAGCTGACAATGCGGGTATTCCAGTTGTACGCGCCGGTGGTGAGCTGGTACTGCTGGGTGTACCAGAAGGTGCAATCGTCGGTGGGATCGACCGACATGGAGCTGTAATCGCCCCAGCGATTCACATTGGGGGTTTGCGATCCGCTGCCGAGGATAACGGTCGTCTCGGCTTCCAGGTCGCCGGGCGGATCGGACGGCAGGCGGCCGGCAAAGGCAACCGACGGATAGACGCCACCGCTGGAGACACTGTAGCCCAGCGCGATGTCTCCAATTTTGTCCATGGCGATGCTGCCCATCCAGCGATAGTTGGAATCGGGAGCGTAGGTTCCCTGCTGGGCCACGACCGGAGCGGTAGCGGGCGATTGAATCTCGTACCAACGCACTCCACCACCGCCGCTGACAGCCACCGAGTGGTTGACCACCAGCGACTCGTGATCGCCGAAGTTGCGATAGGCCAGGCAATACATCAGGCGGTCGGCTAGCGAGTCGAGCGTGTTGGTGGTCAGCGGCTGGGGCACGCATTCCGATCCGCCGTTGCAGAGCGGCGTGAAGGGCGCAACGTCGATGACCGTCGGACCGGTGAAGGTGGAGTTGGAGGGATCGTTGAAGTCCACATGAAACTGGTAGAGATTCAGCGAGTTGTCGCCGTAGTCCAGCATGTAGTTGGGCGAGCCCGCCGGCGGCGGAGTGACACCATCGACGTCCGACGGAAGCAGGCCGCCCACAAAGGGTTCCTGCTGAAAGCAGACCTGGGTTGCCGCCTGCCCGGTCAACATGGCCGTGCGGTTATAGGCACAGGCGTCTGAGCCCATGAAGGTGTTGCCCTCGAACATGTTGAAGGTTTCGTAGTACGCGTCGGGCCAGACACCCATCTTGGGATAGTCGTCGAAATAGTCGTACTCAAACGAATAGCGATACCAGGAGCCGGTCGCATCCGAGTTGACGGAGACCGCAACGCACTGCAGGTAAGGAGGATTGGAAACGGAGAACTGGCCCATCACCCAGCGGGCGGCAAGCTTGTCGTAGAGAACGATGGGATCGCCATCGTTGTCGCTCTCGCAGCCTCCGCCAAATCCTAACCACAAAGTATTTCCCGGCGTGGGGCCAGCCAGCAACGATCCCATGGTCTTGTCAAAGACCGCGAAGTAGGTATTCAACCACTGCACATATTGCGTAGCTCCTACCGCGCCGTTGGTATCGGGCGGAATGTACTCGACCGTGAACCCGTATTGTCCGTCGCCGATGCCCTCGAAGTTCAGGCCGACCTGGGGCGAAAAGCCTGTGGTGGTGAACTGACGCACCGGATCTTCGTCCAACGGCCGCAGGCCTGGCGGAAGAGGAATGCTGCGCCTCGGTTCGGCTTCCAGCTTGCCGCGCGATACCGGATGGGCACTACGCATCATGTCGATCAGCGGCGGCGACACATCATGATGCAGATCGCGGCGGACGATGGTGGGACCACGACCGGCTTGAGCCAGCAAAGCAACGGGCAGAACGCCGCTCAGGATGAGGGCTGAGATTCCACGGACAGGAAAGAATCTTGCATGGGACATGCCGTTGCTCCCGCAGAACAGTTCGGGTATGGCGCGCGCGGCAGAGAGAATGCCGTGCGGCGATATTTGTTTCTTCGGCAATATTCAGGAGCATTTGATCGGCAAATGTAGGTTAGAGGCCGCTAAGTTTGGATGAATCAGGGTCGGGCAATTCCTACGGTGGGTCGAGGAACCGAAAAGGGAAAGCATGAGGAGGGTCTGCAGCCATGATGAGGCGCCGGCGGCCAGTTCGCAGCATCAGTTTAGTTTGCCGCTGCCAAGAAACTACTGCCGCAGTCGAGACCTTTCTGCTAAGGTGTCCCAAGAGAAGATCCCTAGGCGTTTCCCACCCAATCGATCGCTCCCTCGAACGGGAACGCACCACCATTTTCTCCTCCTAGAGCTGTTGAGCGCATATACCCTGGTCAATTTCATTCTAGGCACCTGACGAGGAGGCGAGTCCCATGTATGGCAAGCGAGAGTTTGAGAATGCTTTTTCCCGCAAAACGTCGAACGCGTCCGCGCTCACTCTGGCGTTAGCAATTGTCCTGACGCTGATGGTTGCCTTGACCCAAGCGGCGCCGGCCCAGACCTACCGGGTTATCTACGCCTTCACGGGTGGAATTGACGGTTCCGGACCTCCCGCGGGTGTGACCATGGATGCAGCAGGGAACCTCTACGGCACGGCATTTGGCGCCGGCGCACAAAGGTACGGCACCGTCTTCAAGCTGTCGCACCAGAACTCCAGTTGGGTCTTCGCGCCACTCTACAGTTTTCAAAACGTTCCTGATGGTGCGAATCCTGGCGCCAGGGTTATCTTTAGTCCGAACGGAGCCCTTTACGGAACAACGTATGCGGGAGGTGCGGGGTGCAACGGAGTGGGCTGTGGCACGGTTTTCAAGTTGACCCCTCCTGCCACCTTCTGTCGCAACGTGCTCTGCTCGTGGGATGAAACCGTGCTTCATCGCTTCGAGGGCGGTAACGATGGGTTCTCTCCCTTTGCCGAGGTTGTCTTCGATCGCGCGGGCAACCTCTATGGCACGACGTACGGGGGAGGCACTTACGACTCCGGCACGGTTTACCAGATGACATCCTCGGGGGCTGAAGGCGTTATTTACAGTTTCACCGGAGGCAGTGACGGGGCGCTTCCCCAGGCGGACGTAATCCTCGATTCCGTTGGGAACCTCTATGGGACCACTTCGACTAACGGAGCGTATGGCACGGTTTATGAGTTGACTCCGTCGGGATCGAGATGGATCGAGCACACGCTTCACGGCTTCGAGAACTATGGCATGGGAGCATCACCGATTGGCGGCGTGATTTTCGATGCATCGGGCGATCTCTTTGGCACGACTGTATATAGCGGTAGTAACGGCGGCGGTACGGTATTCGAGCTCACACCTTTGGGTGGGATCTGGGCGTTCACGGTGACCTACGCGCTCCACGGGAACGGCAACGAGGGACCATCAGCGAACCTGATTCTGGATTCGGACGGCAACCTGTACGGCACCACATACGCGGACGGCGCTTATGGATTTGGTGGAGTTTTCAAACTGACGCGCTCGGGGAGTGAGTGGACGTATACCTCGCTCCACGACTTTACCGGCGGCAGCGACGGCGGAGGTCCACTCGGCCAGGTGATATTCGGCGCGAACGGTAATCTTTACGGCACTACCGCCCTTGGCGGCAATCTCGCGGATTGCGACGGAGTGGGCTGCGGCGGCGTCTTCGAGATCACACCATAAATCAGCCCAGCCCTAACATCGTCGATTGCTAGCCACTTTTTGCACCACCCCTACGCTCCCACCTTCATCTCGCTCAGGATCTCCTCCACCGTCGCAATCGCGCTGGTGATCTCCTGGTCGGTGTTGTAGAAGTGCGGGGAGAAGCGGACGCCGGCCTTGGGACGATAGTCCACCAGGATGTCGCGCTTGAGCAGTTCGGTGCTGACCTGCTGCGCATTGGGCATGTCGATGGAGACGGTGCCGGCGCGGCGTTCCGGATTACTTGGCGTGTTGGTGCGCCAGCCGTGCTGCGCGGCCAGGTCCATCAGCAGAGCGGTCTGGCATTTTGATTTTTGGCGGATATTCTCGACGCCGACCTCGCGGATGATCTTCAGCCCAGGCTGCGCGACTTTGAGCGCCGGGATGTTGGAGGTGCCCTGAGTGAAGCGGTAGATGTTAGGCGTGTAACGCGTGGCGCCGATCTCGAAGCCGAAGGGATTTTCGTGGCCGAACCAGCCGGTGAAGGTCGGCTCCAGCGTCTTCGCCAGGTCGGGCCGCACGTAGAGATATGCCGTGCCTGGGCCGCCGCACAGCCACTTCAGGACGCCGCCGGTGCAGAAATCGACGTTGAGCCTTTGCACGTCGAAAGGCAGCGTCCCGGTTGCCTGAAATGAGTCGAGCAGAACATACGCGCCCACGCGGTGCGCCTTCTCGACAATGGCCTCGACATCCTGGATGAAGGCGCTGCGGAAGATGACGTGCGAGATGGGCACCAGTAGCGTTTCTTCGTCGATAGCATTCAGCAGGCGCTCGGTGTTGACGTGGATGGTGTCATCGTTGGGCACCATCTGGATGCGGGCGCCACGCTTGCGTTGCGCCTCCCAGAAGTACATGACCGAGGGAAAGTTGAGGTCGGTGTAAACGACCTTGTTGCGGCGGCCGCTGAAGTCGAAGCAGGAGGCAACCGTCGCCTGGCAGGTGGTGACGTTCTGCAGGCACGCGACCGAGCCCGGCGGCGCATTGAAGAGCGCGCCAATCTGATCGCCGACCTCGGCAGCCAGCATCCACCATTCCTCTTCCCAGGCGCGCACTCCGCGCGTGTTCCACATCTCGGTGTATTGGTGCAGCGAATCCTCCACGCCGCGGGGCATCGCGCCCAGCGAGTTGCTGATGAGGTAGGTAGTGCGCTGGAGGATGGGAAACTCGGAACGGTAGCGTAGAAGTCCTTCAGACATGAGGAATATTGTAGGGGAAGAGCGCGCCCGGATGGGAATTTGTACAGAACGAAGCGATTTTTGATAAAGTTGCAAGTTAGCTGAAACTTTGAAGTCGGCACAGGGTTTATACAAATTCACCAGGAGCAGCGGAAGCAGCAGTATTTATCTCCGGGTCCTATCGAAATTCCGCGTCCCAAATCTATGCAGCGTTTTTCATATTTTCTCGCACTTGTCCTGCTGGCCACGATAAGCGGTTGCGGCGGTAGCAACAACACGCCCAACAATGTTGGGCTGTTCGGCAACTGGAACGTCGTCATGTACGCGAACGGGAGCTCGACGCCCACCTACGTCTTCGCACTGGCGATGTCGCAGGAGGGCAGCTCGAACTACAGCGGTTCCTCGATCACCTACGATGGCTCAGTCGCTATTCCCAGCAACATGTGCATCAATGGCAAGGCGCTGACCGCGAGCGCGACCACCAGCGGCAGCACTTTCAACATGACGATCACCGATACGACATCGGAAACGATCATCTCGGTGCAAGGCTCTTTGGCTACACAGACCACGACCCTCTCGGGAACCTTTAACAATATTGCCAGTGCTTCGTGCCCTGCGGCCCGGGGCACAATGTCGATGACGCCCCAGTAAGGCGGCATCGGCCTTTCCCGGCCCGCCGGCAGCCTTCAATCCTGGCACCTCCGCCGGGAGTTCCTCATCTAAAATAAGTATACCGGGGTTGAGGACACCCACACCCATGCGCAAAGCTGTTTCGATTTCCGCCGTACTCCTTCTTTTTTCCGGAATTTCACTTACCGCACAGCAGATCCGCGGCGACTACATCGAGTCGCGCTCCACCGACGTTTACGTGGCGCAGTGCTTTGCCAACGGCGAGGCCGGCCTCGCCGGCAATCAGGCGCTGCTGGCATGGCATGTGCAGGAAGGCTCGTGGGACGGCGTGAAGCTGGATGGGCTTACCGTGGCCGCAGCGGTGCGGGCGCGGGCGACGCTGGGCGATCCCTACGGCGAGCCGTATCCCGCGCAGGCGGTGCTGATGGTGGACGACGCAGCCAACGCCGGGCAGCGGCAGGCGCTGATTGCGCTGGCGCAACATGAGGGCGGCCAGTTGCTGGAGAACATTGCGCGCGTGGAGTACGTTCCCGTGATTCTCGATATGCCGCAAGATCCGCAGCAGGGGCACGCGGTGCTACGCGCAGGACATCTGGCGACCATCGTGACACGGCCGCTGAACCATCACGATCACATCTGCGGCAACGAGACCAACTTCTATCCGCCGCTAAGCAACGTGGAGCACGCCACTTCGGCTGTCGCCCTGACCGACGAGTTTCACGGCGATGGGCTGGATTCGCAGTGGAGTACGCACGGACGCCGCAGCGCGTACATCGCCACTTTCAGCGACGGCGCATCAACCGTCGCGGCTGCTTCAGAAGAGCCGACGATGCATCATGGCGGAGAGTAGCTGACTCCGTCGCCCGTGATCGAGCGAGATCCTATGAATACTGCTGATATACACACCCTCTATGCATACAACCGCTGGGCGAACCGGCGCATGTTCTCCGTTCTGGAGAAACTGAGTGACGAACAATTTACGACTGCAATGCAGAGCAGCTTTCCGTCGATTCGAGAATCCGTGCTGCACATCCTGGCGGCTGAATGGCTATGGCTTAAGCGATGGAAAGGCAGTTCGCCGCGGGCGACAGTAGCTGATACCAGCAACGCGTCGGCAATGGGCAGCGCGCTGAGCAACGGCGGAGTTGCCGTGGAGACGTTGTCAACGTTATCAGGATTGCGGAGCTTCGCCGATTCCATCGAGCAGGAGCGGCAGGAATTTCTGTCGGCTCTGAATGACGACATCCTGCAGGCGCGCCTGACTTACACGGATATGGGCGGCAAGGAGTTTTCCATGCCGCTGCACTACCTGATGCAACATCTGGTGAACCATGGCACCTATCATCGCGGGCAAGTGACGACGTTACTGCGGCAGATTGGCGCGGAGACAGTGGCGTTCGACCTGCTGTTTTTCATCAGGGAACAGGAAGCAGAAGCCGCGACGGCCTAGATCGCTCTGCCTAGATCCGTGTGGTCACAGGTCGGTTGGGCGTAGTCCCGTTCTCTTTGCGATTTTGGCCAACATCCTGGGGCCGATCTCTTCAGACTCGCGGAAAGCCCACGTATACTCGCCATGCTGAGGGTGGAAGAGTTGCAGATGAGAAGAGCCCTTTTGCGCTTTGACCGTCCAACCAATCTTGAGTAATGCTCGAAACACGCGCCGTGCCTTGGTGCTCGGCCATTGGGTCACGCGACAGCGAAGCGCACTTCTGGCTGGGGCGCCCGCTCCTGCTCGATTCGGTCCGCCAAGACACGGTAAGCCAGTGCTTGTACCCGCACCAGTGCGTCTTCTCTCGACTCACCGTAAACCATCACCCCGGCCAGTTGGGGAATTTCCGCTATCCAGCGGCCGTCTTCCTCGCGATCGAGCTCCACGGTAAACACCAGCCCCGATTTACGCGCCGTTGCAGGTGGAGTCGATTTCTTCTTGCCGGCTACAGGCTTCTTGTGTGGCATAGGGTCTATCGCAGTTCGAGTCTACTCTCGGCATGGGAAAGCTGGCTAGAAGGTTCTAGAAGTCCAGCCCAAGAGAGTCCTATGCCGGCCGCTTCCCCGAAACGTAGGCATTGCCTGCGATAACGAAGCGCAGCTGCCGCTCGGCCGCTTTGGTGATGCCGATTCGCGGCGTGGCGACGATGCGCTCCGGGCGAAAGCCATCGTCCGCCAGCCACAAGTCCGACGTCGGCGAAGTGAAGTCCTTATCGTTGTCGCGCAGCCGCGTGATACCGAGCGCCTCCGACATGCGTCCCGGACCGCTGGAGATCATCCGCAACTGTACGGGGCGAGGCGATGATGGCAGAGCAAGGTCGCGCGCCAGGGACATCGCAGCCAATCCAAAGACTGGTTCCATGGCGCGGAAGAGCACGCCCTCGCCGCGGCCCTCGCTCATGCAGGAAACATTCAGGCAATAGTGATTGCCGTAGATGAAGTACACGTACGCATGACCGGGTGGACCGAAGAGCACGGCGTTGCGAGCGGTCCGTCCGGCAAAGGCGTGCGCCGCGGGATCGCGCTGGCCAAGGTAGGCCTCATCTTCCACAATCCGGCCAGCAAGCAATGTTCTTCCTTCGCGCCGGATCAGCAGCTTGCCCAGCAGTTCGCGCGCAACCGTCACGGGATCGCGATCGAAGAAGCCCCGCGCAAGCCGCGACGCGGCCCTCAGCTTTGCCGCCGTGAGCGGAGCCGATCCGCTGACAATCACGCTCACAGCTTCACGGCCACCAGCCGCAGCCGTCTGTAATCGATGGTCCACACCCCATTGTGAAATAGCGCCGGGCCGGCGAACTGATCGACCAGCCGGAAGAACTCCTTGCGCTGCTCCGGAGCGACTGCTTCGATCGCGAATCGCCCGAACATTTCCAGCCACAACTTGAGGCCCCTGTCGC
>Ga0181532_10002783_pt1 | contig 16176 bp, 14 predicted proteins | sample PEATcosm2014_Bin_33_FD_119768 | JGI IMG/M metagenome (GOLD analysis project Ga0181532, IMG submission 119768) | Peatland microbial communities from MTU Mesocosm Facility, Houghton, MI, USA - PEATcosm2014_Bin11_30_metaG | ecosystem: Environmental > Terrestrial > Soil > Wetlands > Peat | place...
CCCACCCGAACGGGCGAGTCGGAGGGACCAAAATAGCTTGCGGGAATGAAGGAACCGCTCTGAATCTTCCCTGCGGAGCTATTGCCTGGCCTAATGGCAGCGGTTGTTCAGAGGTTCCCTAGGTCCGGAATCGACGATATCAGCATATAACCTGCCAGGATCAGGCCTGCAACTCCCACAATGTTTCTTGCCACAATGAACGTTTTTTTCACAGGGTCCTCCGATGCTTCTCAGGCATATAGGATGTCAACCGCTGGGGTAGGGAGGCCCGCAGATCTATCTGGCCTAATGGGATAGTGAGAGCTGATTTACCAAAGTACCGGGACGAAGGAAAACTGTTTTTCCAGCGATAACAGAGACGGATGGGAGTACAATACGCGACAATCTCGTGTGGGGTAGTGGGGCTCAGCCGATACAAGTCAAGGAGTCTGGCGATGGCTTGATGCCTGCTCCGATGGTTCGCAGCTCTGCGATTTCTACAGGTGCGTTCGCATGGAAGAATCGGCGATCAAGCACGGTGACGGAAGCTGCATCCAGCAGATCGATGTTCTCTGGATCACCGCTGGTCTCGGTTGCGACGGCGAGACTATCGCCATGACTGCAGCTATGCAGCCCAGCATCGAAGATGTGGTGTTGGGCGGAATTCCGTGGATTCCCAAGATTAACTTTCATAATCCGTTCCTGGCGCTCGCCAACGGGGACGAGTTCCTGAAGCCCTTCCATAAGGCCGCTGAAGGCAAGCTTGGACCGTTCATCCTGGTGATCGAAGGTTCCATTCCTGACGAGAGCAACAAGCAAGAGGGCTATTGGGCCTCGCTTGGGACCGACAAAGCCACCGGACAGCCGATTACGACGTGCGCATGGATCGATCGACTGGCGCCAGATGCCTGGGCGGTGGTCGCAGTTGGCACATGTGCAACCTACGGCGGCATTCACGCCATGGAGGGGAATCCGACGGGAGCCATGGGAGTGCCCGACTACCTCGGTTGGCAATGGAAATCGAAAGCGGGCATTCCCATCGTGTGTATCCCCGGGTGCCCAGCTCAGCCCGACAACATGATGGAGACGCTGCTGTACTTGTTCTACATGGCCGCGGGACGGGCTCCAATGATCTCGCTGGACGCGCAATTGCGTCCCACCTGGCTTTTTGGACAGACCGTGCACGAAGGCTGCGACCGCGGTGGCTACTACGAGCAGGCGGATTTTGCCGAAGAATATGGATCGCCGCTGTGCATCGTGAAACTGGGATGCTGGGGACCGGTGGTGCAGTGCAATGTGGGCAAGCGTGGATGGATGAGCGGCATCGGCGGCTGTCCCAACGTCGGGGGTATCTGTATTGGCTGTACCATGCCGGGATTTCCGGACAAGTTCATGCCCTTCATGAACCAGCCGCCGGGATCGTTGTTGTCCGCCAGTGCCGTCCAGACCTACGGGAAAGCAATTCATGCGCTACGCACTTTCACCCAGGCATCGCTGAATAAGGAGCCAACCTGGTGACGACGCGCTACGGCGGCAGTAGAATTGTCGACATGCTTGTGGGGGATCCTCTGCCCAGGATCTGCTGATAGGAAGCTGTTAGCCTTTAGCTCTTAGCTTTTAGCAAACCGAGCGGTTCCATGGGCGTTGTCGCTAAGAGCTAAGGGCTAAGAGGGCTCTGTTGACATAGTACTTATGCCGCCCCTAAAGGGGCTCAAATTTGAAGATAGAGCCTACCCAGCACTCCGCCTCCCCATTTCGCCCAAAGCGGGAAACCGGGGACCCCGCTGCGTGCTGGGCTATCCTGTCGCCGTCCCGCTTTGCGGGACTCGATTGCGGGTATATCGAACTTGTTCGTCCACCCGCGCATGCAAGCGCGACGCAAGGATCTCATCGGAGCCAGCTAGGAGCTAGTTCTCATGCCGGCAGGCCTTGAACTCGCGACCCTCGTCGAAGAGCGACTGCTCGAACGGAATCGCTTGTGCGAGAGCTTCTTCTCTCGCGAAGCTCCTCGACTGGCCGAGGCCTGTCGCGAGATGTCGGAGCGCTTTCTGCGCGGCGGGCGGCTGCTCGCCTTCGGACGCGGTCCATACGCGACCGATGCGCAGCACGTTTCGGTTGAGTTTGTGCATCCCGTGATCGTGGGCAAAAGAGCTTTGCCCGCCCTCGATCTTTCCCTTGTCTATCGTCCGTGGCTGCGGAGTATTCTCCGCGCCGACGACATGGTTATGGGATTCGGACCTCCGGAGGGCGACGATGATGTCGCGGAGACACTACGGGAAGCGCGCTCGCATGGCGCCATGACCTTTGCGCTGCCTGGCGGGGACGGGTCCTACAGCGTGGGAGCTGCGACTCACGATCCTTTCATTCATCAGGAAATCATCGAGATCCTTTATCACACGTTGTGGGAGACGGTACACGTGTTTTTCGAGCATCGCGAACTGGGACATGAGGTTGGCGACGCCGGATTTCTCTATCCTTTCCTCGGGCAGGCAAAGCAGGAAACAGGCGATATGACGCAAGAGGTAGCGGCCTCAATTGTCATGAAAGCGGAGAATGACAGCCAGCTGCGCTCGCAAGTTGCCGGCGAAGAAGCCGAGCAGATCACCGCAACTGCGCTTGCGATACAGGGACGCTTACAGCGGGGTGGAAAGTTGATTCTGTTTGGCAATGGCGGATCGGCTACGGACGCCAATGACTGGGCGATCGATTGCGTGGTGCCGCCTGCCGGTTACCAACCGGTGCCCGCGGTTTCATTGTCAATGGAGCCAGCCAACATTACGGCTGTCGCCAATGACATCGGCACGGAAACGATCTTCCTGCGGCAACTGATCGCGCAGGCGCAACCCGAAGACGTCGCTATCGGCATATCGACCAGTGGAGGCTCGCGCAACATCATCATGGCGCTGGAAGAGGCGCGCAAGCGCGGCATGCTGACAGTTGCGCTGCTGGGTTATGACGGTGGCGAGATCAAGCGTCAAGGTTTGGCCGATCTGCCCATTGTCGTGCGTTGCGACTACATTCCGCGCATCCAAGAGGTGCAGGCTTCCGTCTATCACATCATTCGCGAAATGCAGGAGGTGCTGAGTCGTGGCCAGGCTTGAGCTTTTCGGGACGAAAAGCTGCCCTTATACCCAGGAGATGCGCGAATGGCTGGAGTGGAAGCGCTGCGACTTCGTGGAACACGACGTTGAGGCCGACAGTGTGGCGCGAGAACGACTTTTGTTGCTTGCCGGAGGCCAGCGTACAGTCCCAGTTTTGGTGGAGGAAGGCAAGGTAGTGCAGGTCGGCTGGCAGGGAAGAGGTTGCGTTATCGGTTCCTGAGTGACTGGCGTCTCGTTATCGGACTATCTCGATTTGCATGCCCCAGCGCAACGGTTTTTTGTCCACGCCACTCCCAGCGCGTGCAGGATGAGCTTGTCGCCTTCCCTCAGTACATCGGCGTTCAACACCGCTTCATACGCATAGAGAATAACTTCACTACGGGTGATGCACCAGGGTTCATGCCGTACCACCCCTTGGCAATGCTCGCACTCCGAGTCTGCGCTGTATTTGTTGCTGTGGCGCCAAATCGTCACTTCCTGCGTCGCCATAACTTGTCCTCCAAGATCTTCGGCCATGCTGGAGAGTAGCGCGGAGAGCGATCCACTACATCCCCCAGAGGAGGTAATGCCAGTACGTCTTTAGCCGGAGAGCATTTACTTGATCGAACTCATGCGTTAAGCGAGGGGACACCGTGCAATCTGGTCTCGTCTCTCGTTTCTGTTCGTGACAAATTAAAACGGGGCACCCTGATTACAGGATGCCCCGAAGGTTTACGTCTAACCGCTATGTCAATCTACCCAAACTATCCGGTCTGGGAACCGCCAACAGCTTAGTGGCAGTTCGGGAACTTCCAGGACGAGACGTTGGTGCTCCAGCCGAACGTGCCCGTCGCCGGGTAGTATTCGGTGGTGTAGAAGAAGGTGCAGTTGTCAGAGGGATCGATCGCCATCGTGCTGTAGTCACCCCAGCGATCAGCCGTATCGGTCTGTGAACCGGTGCCGCTGACAAACAGGTTTTCAGGTGACAGAGTACCGAGCGTGTCGGTGTAGACGCGACCGGCAACGGCGATAGAAGGATAGAGGGTCGAGCTGGACTCGCTGTAACCGACTAGCACGTCATCAACATTGTCGCGGGTCAGAGAACCCATCCAGCGATAGTTGCTGTCGCCGGTGGTTCCGACATACGTCCCTTGCTGGAACACGCCAACAGAGGTGACAGGCACGGTCTTCAAGCTGGCCGTGAACTCCATCCACCGCACGCCAATAGACGAGGTTGTGGAATTCCAAACGTCGAAGTTCACATACCAGTGCTGAGAGGGTGCCGGCAGCACAGGTGTGGCAGTGGCGTTGGCTGGCGGCTTGTCTTCCCAATAAGCGAAACGATACATCAAGCGATCGCCAAGGGAGTCTAACTCATCGCTGACGCCTTTTTGCGGAACACAATCGCCACCATAACCACCGTCGCAGGACGGAGTGTACGTGGCAACCTGAATCAGTTGAGAGTTGCCCAGGCCAGTCATCGTGGCGGTGCCGGTTGCCCAGTCGTCGATGTGCATGGAGTAAACGGACAGATGCTGGTTGTCGACATCGCCAACGCTGCCGATGAAGAACTCATCCTCAGTGGGGGGGGGAGGCGTCGGCGAATCGCGATCCGCCGGCAACAAGCTGTCTTCAGTGCCGTCGAGCTGGAAGCAAATCTGCTCGGCCGAGCTATCGCCTGCCAACATCTTGGTGCGATCATAACCGCACATTACCGGGCCGACGAAACCGCTGCCGCCGGGACCGAAATTGTTCCAGTTCTGGTAATAGCCGTCGCTGGCGCCGCCCGAGGACCAGACGCCCCACTTGGGATAGTCCGGGAAGCCGCTCTTGACTACAGGGAACTGGTAGGCATACCAAAGATTGTCGGAGAAGGTAGCAGTCTGCGAAATGGCTACGCAGACAGCAAAAGGCTCACCAAACACGTTCTGTGCCAAGATCCAGCGCTGCGCAGCGCGGTCATACTTGACGATGATGTCGCCATCGTTGTTGTTAGCGCATTGCGTACCCGGCAGCAGGTTGGCCCAAACGGTGTTGCCTTCGGTGCTGTCCTGCCCGTTCAAGGGGATAATGGCGCCCGTGCTCTTATTGAAGTCGGCATACGAAGTGTTCACCCACTGAACTACTTCCGTGGCGCCGACCGCGAGAGTCGTATCCGGCGGAGCATCGGGAACGCTGTAGTTCGGGAAGCCCACGCCTACGCCCAGCACGTTGTAGCCCGGGTTGAATTCACTGGCCGGCACAACAGCGGAGTGCTGGACCACAGGATCGATTCCGGGTGCAATGCGAGCTTTGGGAATGCGGTGGACCGGGTTAGCCAAGTGCAGACCGAAGGGTGGAGGTGCTTGTGCGAAGGTCACATGCCCGGCAGCAAAGGCGGTGGCGTGATTTAGCTGGGGCTGTGCCGATTTGTCGGCCGCAAGCAGCGGCAGGCCACATAGTAAAAGAGCGCACAAAGCTATAACCGATGCGCCCAGAAATTTACTCCTTGTCATTGTTACCATTCTCCTTTTTTCTCCACATCGTCTTCGCCGCAGAACGGGGTGAGCGCCTGAAGCGGAGGCGTGTCGCGACAGCAGGTTTCGTTGATCGAGCGCAGTCTTTGACCTTCTGGGAGCGGACTGCGTAAAGTATGTGTTTTTCAACCTTGAATCAGTGCCCTAGGCGGGTACTTGAACTATTACATACGATAGTACTGTGCGCAACTATTAATTGCGTAGTAAATGGGTGTTTTGACCGCTTTGAAATATTTCCCAATTAGGTCCGCCACCAACGTCGCATTTCTTGTGGTTTGGGTGGCAGAATTTGGCAACGAGTTTCCTTTTCGGCCAGAGACGGAAGGGTCTTCCGCTGCGCTGCACCTTCAGCGCCAACCTCCGACGAGTGTCAGGGAACGCATGATCGGTGAGCGCGATATCAATGTCGAATCGGCACAAACTGCGCGCCCAGTCTCAATCTGATTGACAAGCCCAATAGAAGCACCTTAGCCTGATGGCACGAGGAATTATCTTGATTATGAATTCAACGAGAAGGCAGAGCCAGCAACTCTTGCTCGGCCCGCTCGAAATGCAAGTGATGAATGTCGCGTGGTCCGTCGGGCGCTGCAGTGTCCGTGACGTAGTTGAGAGATTGAACAGCAAACTGGCCTACACCACCGTGATGACAACGCTCGACCGGTTGTTTAAGAAGGGCCTGCTGGATCGAGAGAAATCCGAACGCGCATTTCTGTATTCTCCGCTGCTGTCCAGCCAGGATTGGGAGCGGCGTCGCGCCGGCGATTTAGTGGCTAGGTTTCTTGCCGGTCCGGAGCCTTCCCGCGATCTCCTGCTGTCCTCTTTAGTGGATGCCGTCGGCCAACACGATGCCATGCTGTTGGACGAACTGGAAGAGAAAATTCGCAAGAAGCGTCGCGAGCTTTCCCGGATGCCCAAGCCATGAACCTTCCCTACACCCTGCGTCTGCTGTGCCTTTGCGGAGCATCATTTTTCATGGTCCACATGGTGCTGGCAATGGCTACGCGCTTGGGCGCAGGTACCGCAATGCGAGTTGCCGAGCACATGAAGCCGAGGTCTGCAGCCCGTTTGCTGTTCGCGCTCCGCATCTCGCCGCTGGTGTTGAGCTTGTTTGCAGTGCTGGCGTTTTGTGTTCCCAGCTATCTGTGGCTTGAGCCGGAGGCGACCGGTGAACGGGTTGGTTTAGTTTGCATGCTGATCGCCTTGATGGGCGTCGCGGTTTGGATTCCTGCGCTGGTGCGGGTCATCGGCGCGGTTCGCGGCACCACTCGATACCTGCACCGTTGCGAGCGTCATGGTCGAAAAATCACGATGCCGGGCGAAGCATCGCCCGCGCTTTTGCTGGCAGATAAAGCTCCGGTGCTGGCAGTCGCAGGCGTGTTCCGTCCACAGCTACTGATTTCGCGGCGTGTGATGCGCGGTCTTTCCGCCGAACAAAGAGAGGCTGCGTTGCGCCATGAACGTGCGCATTGCGCCGCCGGCGACAACTTTAAGCGCTTCATGATTCTGCTGGCGCCGGATGTCCTGCCCTTTGTTCGCACCTTCCGCAGCATGGAGCAGGCATGGTCGAAATTCACCGAGTGGGCAGCCGACGATCAGGCAACTGAAGGCGATCCGCAGCGGGCGCTGTCGCTGGCGGCGGCATTGGTTCGAGTTGCGAAGATGGGCTCGAAGCCGCAGCTTGGCTATCTTTCTTGCTCGCTGGTGGGGGGCGACAAGCAACTCTCAGAGCGCGTGGAGCGGCTATTGCGTCCGCAACCGAAACCGGGCAAGCCGGTGAGGGAACTTGTGCCGCTCCTTAGTAGCGCGGGCGCACTGGCGGCGTTGGCAATTGCGGTGATGACGCTCTGGCCCGGCAGCCTATCTGTCGTCCACCAGGCTCTGGAGCAGTTGGTCCACTAACGAATTTCTCGCCGGTTTTCAAAGCATAGAAGTCGATGCACGAGCTCTGGCAGCGACGCCACTGAGAGCTGCGCCAACGTTCTTGCGCGGCTCGCTTTCTGCTTTCCCCCGGAGGCGGGCGGTTCTAAACGCGTCCCGATCTAGGAAAACATATTCGATATCCGGCAATTCAAATAGCTCGATTGTTGCCCATCGCATTTATAATCTTGCAACAAGCTCTCCACAGGTTCTTGGGAAGATCCTCACATTCCTCGTAACACGAGGGGGCGAATGCCATCTTCTCTGAATCTGGCCGGCGTCTTCACCGACGCTCTCTGCGAACACATCACCATTATCCGCCGACTTGAATCTCAACAGGACTCTTTCGAGAGTGCGGCCACCCTTATCACCGATGCGTTAGTCCGCGGTAACAAAGTACTCTGGTGCGGTAACGGCGGCAGTGCTGCGGATTCACAACACCTGGCTGCCAAACTGGTGGGACGCTTCCGGCGCCGTCGCTCCGGACTGGCGTCCATATCTCTGACCACCGACACTTCCATTCTCACTGCTGTCGCCAATGACTTCGGATATGACGAGGTCTTCAGCCGGCAGGTCGGGGCGCTGTGTCAACCGGACGATGTCGTCGTCGGCATCTCCACATCAGGAAACAGCAAGAACGTTTGTGCCGCTCTGCAGAAGGCCCGTCAACTCAAGGGGCTGACTGTGGCGATGACGGGGCGGAACGGCGGCCGTCTGGCCACGCTGGCGGACGTTTGCATTCGCGTGCCCTCAACCGATCCGGCGCGGATCCAGGAGGCGCACATCCTCTACGGACACATCCTGTGCGAGTGGATCGAACTGGCCATGTGCATCCGCGAAGCGGTTGCAGGCGGCGGAGGCGCCTATGATTCCGGAGCTGCATGAAATTGTGGCGCTGGTCGATTCGGGCTGGCGCCATCCGGCTGTTCTTGTGGTCGGCGACGTCATGCTCGACCAATACGTCTGGGGCGAGGTGGACCGCATCTCGCCCGAGGCGCCGGTCCCGGTGCTGCGCGCCACGCTTCGCGACGAGAAACCCGGCGGCGCAGCCAATGTTGCGATGAACCTGGCCGGGCTTGGTGCGTGTGTCACGCTGGTGGGCTTCGGCGGCGGTGACCGCGAGCAGGAAACTCTGGAATCGCTTCTGGCTGACGCGGGAATCGAGCCGTTGCTGACGGCTGTCCCGAATGCGCCGACAACCACCAAGCTACGAATTCTCTCGGGCCATCGACAGATGATGCGGCTCGATTCGGAAGCGGCCCAGGCTTTTTCCAAAGACGATTACGGGAGATTGCTGAAACGCATTTTCGCGGTATTGCCCGACGCATCGGTTGTGGTGCTGTCGGATTACGCGAAAGGCGTTCTGACCGAAGCTGTTTGCCAGGCTGTGACCCGCGAGGCGCACAAACACGGCATTCCTGTTCTGGTGGATCCGAAGAGCCAAAGCTTTGCTCGATATCGGGGCGCAACCGCAATCTGCCCCAACCTGAAGGAGCTGGCGGCAGCAACCGGAGAACCGGCTGCCAATCTGGATCAGCTCTTGAGCGCGGGCCAGGCTCTTTTATCGTCTCTCGAGGTGAAATTCATGGCCGTGACGCTCGGGGAAAAGGGAATTGCCATATTGCAACGGAACTCGCGATTTCATGCGCCCGCCGTGGTACGTCAGGTGTACGACGTTTCCGGGGCAGGCGATACGGTCATCGCTGTCCTGGCGCTCGCCATGGCCTGCGACGCGCCAATCGAGACCGCGGTCCAACTTGCTAATGTCGCAGCCGGAGTTGTGGTCAGCAAAGTTGGTACGGTGCCGATTCAGCGCGAGGAACTGCTCGGCGCGCTGTCGGAAGAAATCTCGCTGCACATGGATGAAAAGGTATTGCAATTGGACCGGCTGCTGTCGCGGATCACGACGTGGAAGTCTGCAGGCCAACGCGTGGTGTTTACCAACGGCTGCTTCGACATCCTGCACATCGGCCACATCCGACTGCTGGAGGAGGCGCGGCGAAAAGGCAACCGACTCATCGTCGGCCTCAACAGCGATGACTCGGTGCGGCGACTCAAAGGGGTGTTGCGGCCAATCGTCGCAGAGAGTGAGCGTGCGCAAATCCTTGCGGCGCTCAGCGCAGTGGATGCGGTGGTGGTGTTCGACGAGGACACTCCGCTGCGCTTGATCGAGGCCATCCGTCCCGACGTTCTGGTGAAGGGCGGAGACTACACCGAAGACACAGTCATTGGCGCTCGCGAGGTGCGCGCCTGGGGAGGTCGAGTGGAACTGATTCCTCTGGCCGGCGACAGCAGCACCACGCGGCTCATTGCGAAGTCGGTGGCCAGTGTCCCGCCCAATCCGATGTCGAAGGCCGTCTCAGCATGAAAGCCACCATATTGCCGCCGCTGTTCTTCTCGGTCCGTCTGCCCACGTTGCTGGCAATGTTTTGGCGCGCGCACATCAGCCGCGCGTCGATTGCCGGGGTGTCGCGTAAAGAGCCGTTGTCGTTCATCGTCTTCCGGCTCGATTCGCTGGGCGATGTTGTGCTGACGACCCCACTCTTTCGCGCATTGAAAAAAGCCCATCCTGGATCGCGCTGCACCGTTGTGGTGCAGGAGTGCTACAAGTCATTGCTCGTGACCAACCCGCACATCGACGAAATCCTGACGCTGCCGAAGGTCAGATTGGCCTGGCTACCGCAGGGCATGAGAAGGCTGCTGGCGGCCAGTGCGTTTTATTGGACGCGATTGCGCAAGAGGCATTTCGACTTTGCGATTTCGCCGCGCTGGGATGTGGACGAGCACTTGGCGACATTTCTGTGCGTCCTGACGCACGCTGCAAGCCGCGTGGGCTATAGCGAAAAGGCATCGCCGGAGAAGCAGCGTATCAATCGCGGATTTGATGCCGCTTACGACATCTGTCTGCCATCGGGCCCAGTGCGGCACGAAGTTCTGCGCAACCTGTCGATAGCGGATGCGCTGGGCGCAACAGCCGCGGACGCAACCCTCGAAATACAACTGACCGAGCGAGACCGAAGGAGCGCGGCGACGCTACTGGCGAAGGTTCCGGATTCGACCAAGTTGGTGGCGATCGGTATTGGCGCAGCCAGTCCCAGCCGGCGCTGGCCCTTGGAGGGCTACGCCGACGCGATAAATCGTCTGGCCGGGGAATATAGCGTTCAACCTGCGATCGTGGGTTCAGCCCCAGAGCTTGGCCAAGCCCTAACACTGGCCGGCCTACTGCAACGACCTCCGATCATCGTTTGCGGAGCCCGCCTCCGCGAAGTATGTGCCGTGCTGGAGCGCTGCGACCTCTTCCTTGGTAACGACAGCGGTTGCGCTCATCTTGCCGCCGCGATGGATTGTAAAGTTATCGTGATCTCACGCCACCCGCGCGATGGCGACCCCAACCATTTCAACAGTCCGTTGCGCTTCGCTCCGCAATGCGCTCATGGGCGCGTCCTGCAGCCAGCGACTGCTCTCAGTGGCTGCAAGGAAGCGTGCAGCTCCGACCGCCCGCATTGCATCACCAAAGTTTCCGTGGAGGAGGCTGTAGCAGCTGCCCGGCTGATGCTGAATGCCAAGCGAGCGGCTATTGTTCCACCTCTGTCGAGGTCCTTGCCGGACAAGGCTGCACAGCGTTTGCTGCACTCCCACTCGGCGGAAGCCGTTCGCCGCGCCGTCGAGAGCCTTCGCGACGGTGCGGAGCGGCCGCTAACACCGGTTTGATCGGGTTCATGCCGTGAAGCTCAACTTGTCATCATCGCGCTATGGTCGGATCATGCAGGCAGTTTGCTCCGGCTCTGCCGCACGATTGCTGACCAGCGGGTTGACGCTGGTCTCGTTGCCGCTCGCCGTGCGCTATCTGGGAGCGGAACGGTATGGAGTGTGGGCCACCATCACCACCACAGCCGTGTGGATCAACCTGCTCGACCTCGGCATCGCCAACACGCTTACCAACAACATCTCACGCGCGTATGCGCTCGGCGACAAGACGGCAGCCGCACGCTACTTTACCAATGCGCTGGTGCTCACTGGCGGGATTGCGGCCGGACTTGGGTTGGTGCTGGCGTGCGTCTTTCCCAGGATCAACTGGGTGGGATTATTCAACGTCGGTCCGAATGTTGGCGCGACTGAAGTGGAACACACGGCGGCCGTAGCCGTGGTACTGATGTTGTTGTCTTTGCCGTGCGGTCTGGTGAGCAAGCTGCTCGCCGGATACCAGGAACTTCACCGCATCAACTATGCCGCATGTGCCGGCGCTGTGGCCAGCATCTGCGGACTCGCTGTCGGTATCGCGCTGCGTGTGTCCATGCCAGTGCTGTTTGTCATGTCGGCCGGATGCCTTACGTTCGCCAACGTTGGCACTCTGGTTTTGGTTGTCGCGTGGCAGAAACCGTGGTTGTTTCCGCGTGCGTCGCTGATCGATCGCTCGTCGGTAAAAGAGCTTCTCGATTCCGGCTGGCCTTTCTTCCTGATCCAGGTTGCGGCGGTTGTCGTCTTCAGCTCTGACAACCTAATTGTGAGCCATTATCTTGGCGCGTCCGAGGTAACGCCCTACAGCGTGACTTGGCGAGTTGTCGGCTTGGCGGCCGTGCTGCAATCGCTGATCTTTCCCGCTCTGTGGCCGGCCTACGCCGAAGCCTATGCCAAGCGCGATTACGATTGGATTCGGCGGACCTTTCTCATAACCATGAAGGGCACCGTGGTGCTGAACGTCTCGTGTGTGACGTTGCTCGTGCTCTTCGGTAGGAGCCTGATACGGATCTGGGCCGGCTCAGCCGCAGTGCCCAGCACGTATCTACTGCTTGCCATGGGAATCTGGGCGATCGTGAATGGATTCATGAGTGTCGAATCCTGCCTGCTGGCAGCGCTGAACCGCATTCGCGAACAGGCCGTTCTGTCGATCATCGCTGCGGCGGTGAATATTGCATTGTCAGTGGCATTAGTCCGCCACGTCGGAGCGATGGGCGTCATAGGAGGAACGATTTTGTCGTACCTGATCGTGCTAGTAGTTCCGCAGACCCTCATCGTACGAAATGTATGGAGGAGAGAATTAGTGGCAGGACCGGCGCTGCTCGCCATTCGCTCTTCGCCAGCCGCAAGCCGCTAACTACTAATAGCTAATTGTTGGCTGCTAATTGCTATTTGCTTCCTCCCACCAGAAACGGATTGCTCTCGCGCTCTTGGCCGATGGTAGTCAGCGGTCCGTGGCCCGGCACCACGATGGTTTCGTCCGGCAGAGCCAGCACAGGCCCGTGCAGCGAGCGTATTATTTTTTCGTACGAGCCGCCGGGCAGATCGGTGCGGCCGATCGAGCCAGCGAATAAGGTATCGCCCGCGATCAGTTTCTTCTCCGGCGCAAAGTACAGGCAGACGCTTCCTTCGGTGTGGCCGGGAGTGTGTATCACATCGGCAACCAGGCCGCCGGCACGAACTTGATCGCCAGTGCCCAGGCTGGCGTCGATCGTCACCTTCTCCGGCGCCCGCATCCCAATCCATGCCGCCTGCACATCCAGCATTTTCAGCAGAGCGTAGTCATTCTCATTCAGCAGGATCGGCGCGCCGGTCAACCGTTTCAGCTTCATGGCTCCGCCCACGTGATCGATGTGCGCATGGGTCACGACAATCTGCTTCACCGTCAGGCCGTGGCGCTGCACGATGGCCATAACATCTTCGATATCGTCTCCAGGGTCGATAACAATGGCTTCTTTCGTCTGCTCATCGCCGACTACCGAGCAGTTGCACTGCAGCGGCCCGACGGGAAAAATCTCGTGAATCATACGTTCAAGCTATCACGAAGCAGTGGGCCGGTTCGCGGCGATACTGCCCAGGAAGCAGGAGGGCTGATCCGGCGCTACCTCTTGCTTGTCATCCCGACCGAAGCGGCTTTAGCCGCGAGCGCAGGGATCTGCGGTTCGTGGCCGCCGCGTCCAACTTTGTTGTTCGACTGGCCCTCGCCCACTGGCCACTGAGCACCGGCCACTGACTACGAGTGTGTAGACCCCCCCACCCCCATGCCTCAAAATCTTTGTTCTGAATATTTTGCCCGCAAAATATTCAAAACATGAGACTTGCGCATGGAAGTAACCAGCATGGTATCAATAGCTTGCCCAGATACATCGCAAAATATTGATAACAAAGGATAATGCTTAAGGTCTTGGAATCAATATCTTGCACCGGAACTCGCCCGAGCGGCATAAATCCAGCCGCGCAGCGGCGAGATGGGATTAGGCGTGGGCGTAAGCCCACGCTCGAAGTGGGAGGGAATGCGAGCCGCAGAGCGGCGACACCGAGTCGCGGCTCAGTCTCTTCAGGGGCGACACTTCGGGACGTAAGCGGGGCCAGACTGCGCTGTGGCTTCAGCCGCCAATTTGTCAAAGAACGTTTTCCGCCTCATGGCTGCCGCCATGGGCGGTCATACACGGACGGTTCGGGCGCTGGCGCCCTGATACTAGCCTATAATCGGGGCCCTGACGCGGCATAGATGTCAAGCGCATTTTCCGGAACGAAGGTAACCACAATTTCCACAATGGGAAGCTCCGGTCGGCCGATTAAGCCTATTGCTGTCAATATCTTAAACCGTAATGCAAAATTAAGTTGACGCGCCTTTCCAATGGCGCGATATTCGTGCCGCGACAAAGACCGGTAAGGCCCAATTTCAGAATAGTACCCCGACAGTCGTAAAGGAGACCCTCATGACAACCCTGCCACGCTGCACTTTTCACCTGCCGCTTCCCGCGTTCGCGCTCGCCATGCTTGGTGTGCTGGTCATGCTAGCGACGCCTGGGCTAGCGCAGACCTATTCCGTGATTCATAACTTCACTGGCGGAAATGACGGCGCATTTCCTCAGGCCGGACTCGCCATGAACCGAGCCGGCAATTTGTACGGCACCGCCAGCACTGGCGGTATCAGCGGCAACGGCGCCGTCTTCAAGCTAGTCCCCTCCGGCTCCCACTGGGTCTTTTATCCTCTCTACAATTTTCGCGGTGCCTATGACGGCGCCGCTCCAACCGGCCCACTCACCATCGGCCCCGACGGCGCCTTGTACGGGACCACCCTGGCCGGAGGATACTTTCAGGGGGAGTATTGCGAGGATGGCGGCTGTGGTGTGGTTTTCCGGCTCCAGCCTCCTGCTACCGCTCCTCCTTCCGCGTTCACACCCTGGCACGAAACCGTACTCTACGCATTTAATGCTGAGGACGGAAATGAGCCTGTCTACCCGCAGTTGCTGTTCGATCCAGCCGGAAACATCTACGGCACCACCCAGTTTGGTGGAAGCAATGTCGGCGGAAATGTTTTTGAGTTGATCCCCTCGGGCAGCGGCTGGACCGAGGCCGTTCTCTATGACGGATTTGAAGGAGATAGCCCAGCCGGTGCACAACCGTATTCCGGGGTCGTGATGGACCGCGCCGGTAATCTGTATGGCACTACGAGCATCGGAGGAGCCCGGGGCGATGGTGTGGTCTACGAACTAAGTCCTACGCAGAATGGTTGGGTTGAAACGATTCTGCACAATTTCGATTTTGGAGCTGACGGGGGACTCTCCTACGGCGGACTGGTGATGGATCAGGCGGGCAATCTCTACGGTGGGACGTTCGCGGGGGGTACAGGCGATTGCGGCGTGATTTACGAATTGTCGCCCTCGAATGGCGGATGGACCTTCGCGCCTATCTACAACCTGCCCAGTTGTGGCGGCGGCCCTTTTGAGAACCTTACCATCGATGCCTCCGGCAATCTTTACGGCACAGCCTATGCTGACGGCGAAAATGGCGGAGGAATGGTTCTCAAACTGAGCAAGTCCAATGGCACCTGGACACTCACCGATCTTCACGATTTCTCGTTCCAGACGGAATATTTTCCTTACGGCGCAGTGCTCATCGGCCCCGATGGCAATCTCTACGGCACCGCGTCCGGCGGGGGAGCCTATGGCCACGGCGTGGTGTGGGAGATCACGCCGTAAGACTTGCCCGTGGTCAACGTCAACGGTCTCGAAAAAGGAGTTGCTTATGACAAGCCAGACACGCCTCACTTTTCACCTGCCACTTCCCGCGTTCGCGCTCGCGACGCTTGCTTTGCTGACCATGACCGCGACAACACCGGCCCTGGCGCAGACGTTCAGCGTCCTCTACGCCTTGACCGGCGGAGCGGAAGGCCAAAGTCCTAACGGTGTGACCATTGGAGGTCCAGGACTTTTCTACGGGACAACGTTTGAAGGGGGAACGCACGGGTGGGGCACGGCGTTCAAGCTGACTCAGCGGGGTTCGGGTTGGACGCTGAGCCCGCTCTACGAATTCACGGGCGGCAGCGATGGCGGTCTGCCGCTGGCGGGCGTAACCGTTGGCCCGAACGGCGCTGTCTATGGCACGACCTTTCAAGGCGGTAGTTCGAATGAAGGCACGGTTTTTGAGCTGCAACCACCGGCCGCAGCGTGCAAGACGGCCGTTTGTTATTGGAACGAAACCGTGCTTCATTCCTTTACAGGAGATGCAAATGATGGGGGGGAACCGCAAAACGGGGACCTGATCTTCGATCAAGCTGGGAACATCTACGGAACTACACTAGGGGGAGGAACTGGCGGTGCCGGAACGGTTTTCGAGCTGTCGCCATCCGGCGGCGGGTGGACCCTCAGTCTCCTTCATAGCTTCTACGACAATGGCACCGACGGATGGTACCCGCGGTTTGGTTTAATCTTCGACTC
>Ga0181532_10002784_pt1 | contig 16170 bp, 13 predicted proteins | sample PEATcosm2014_Bin_33_FD_119768 | JGI IMG/M metagenome (GOLD analysis project Ga0181532, IMG submission 119768) | Peatland microbial communities from MTU Mesocosm Facility, Houghton, MI, USA - PEATcosm2014_Bin11_30_metaG | ecosystem: Environmental > Terrestrial > Soil > Wetlands > Peat | place...
CAATCGAGGGCTATATTCGCGAGAATAACAAGAACCCGAAACCCTTCGTCTGGACCGCGACCGCGAAATCGATCCTGAAAAAGCTCAAGAAATATAAAGAGATTTTAGATACGGCACACTAGGCGGGGGAGCACACAGCCTGGACGACTACGCGGACCTTGCGAGCATCGTGCCCAGGGTCTACCTGCTAACAAGAATGGTAATGGACATCGGCGAACATCCACCGGCAAACTAGCCATGGTGGGCGCTCGAATCAGCAGAGCCCCGAGAGATGAGTTTCAACGGATCGTCGGCGATCTTTCACAATCCGATTAAGTTCCGCTGTGCTTTTCGGCAAGCCGTGCAACCGATCGCTGGGCGCTCCCCTTGCTCACGTGGAGGGTTCGACATACCTGGGACCACGACAGCCCGTCACAAGGAATTCGAGGAACGGGCAATTCGCCAAAAGGGTAAAATCGAAAGACACCAGAGATGACGGATAGTGCATGATTGGGGATTGTCCGATAGTCACCTTCGATACGACAGCGTACATTCGACTGGTGGAAACTGGTCCGCTGTCCGAGGCTGTATTGGCAGGAATCAAGTCGGGGCTGTTCTTTCGGTTCGCGGGGCTGATGTCTTGATGAATTGGCTTCCTGTCCAGACCCGGCAAGAGAGCTTGACGTGCACTTGCACAAACGTTAGGGCCTGGCGCAGGTTCCGCCAGCGCGACAGCTCGCAGATGGTGCTTGACACAGGACACCTTGCTGGCATCCAAGGAAAAGGATCTGGGTCTTGGCAGAGACCGCTCCCCCCAGCACTCGCTGAGCGGTGCTGACTGGTCAGCCAAGCCCGATTCTCTATGCAGACGGGCTGACTCAGCAGGCACCACCTGGCCAGGAGGGCAATCCCGGCCCCCTTCCAGGCCCGACTCAGTGGTAACGGAGCCTGCAGAGGGTTTGCTGACCACCCCAGCGCCCGCGCTATGCGCCGGACGAACCGAGGTTAGCAGCCTGGCGACCGACCCGAGGCTCCACTCGTCCGTACGTAAGGAGTTAGTTGTTTGGGACGCTCCAAATCCGAAAGTCCGGAGCTACAGCGCTGCCACCGTTGAGCGCGAGTAGTAGCGCCAAGACCAAGGCGACCGAGAGCATCCGGCGATGCTTGGCGGGTTAGGCAGAATACCGGGTTGAAAGCCGATCCCGTGGTGCTCTCCCGTCATGCTCTCTCGGCCCCTCGGTCAGCTCGGATACCATCCGCCAGGCTCATACTTGAGATTATAGACGTTCTTGAAATCGGCTAGGTGTTGCAACATCGCTGCAGGCTGCTGCTCTCTGCCCCTGAGTCCCTCCTGCCACACCTTCTTCTCGATCGTGCCAAGCACCACGTACTCTTTCCCGATGACATGCGGTGCCAACTGGGTCAAGCTATGCGCCAGCTGCTCCTCTAACTCGTCCCGATGCACCATAATCATTTCACAACGGGAACAATAGCGGCATGTCTTGCCGAGCGCGACCGCTCCCCACCCGTCAATGTGGATAAAGAGCGCGAACTTCCGCAAATGCGTCGCCTGCTTGCACTTTGGACACTTGCTCAAGCGCAGATCTGCATGAGGGTTGAGCATGAAGGAATAGCGAGGATGCAGTTCGCCAATTCTTCTCTTCGGCATCGCTTTATTCTACCCGCAAGAACAAAAGCCATCTAACTCTTGGAAAGCTCAAGAAACCAGTGCTTTCGGTACAGGGCGTCCATAGGGATGATAGCCAGGTCGGCCACCGCGCACCTGCGAGGTTAGACCTGCAGGCCTGGATGGCAGAGGTAAGCCTCCACGCGCCACTCCCGTTGGTGCGCCACCAACACCTGGAGGAACGACTCAGGACGGCGTAGTGGTCTCGGTCGCCTGCGTGCCGGGTCTGGATCACGCCGTCCACGTAGTCGCAGTCGGGCTCGTATTCGGTGCACGGGCCCGCCAGATCGACCAACTTGCCATTGATCGTCAGCCACGGCGTGATCGAACGGCAGCGGGAGCTGCTCACTTGCCTCTCTACGCTCGCAACGTGCCGTACGACGCACCGCTGCAGGGATAAGCTGTGTCGGACATCGAGTCGGTGTCGGGGAAGGGACTGCAGCCTTTACCACCGTTTAGTCTGCGGATTGGTCACGGTACGCCCTCTCGGGCCGTCGCTTGCTGGCTTCTGTGCCGGAAAACCCCTTCAAGGGAGGCGAATGGGTGTAATATGTGTGGAATTTTGGGTTCCGAAGTGCATTCCGATTCTTCGTGAATTGAACCGGAAGGTGGGTCCGAGCCGTGACAATGCGTATCGCTTCGCTCACTATTCTGTGCCTGGCCCTGGCTGCGGTTTCAGCGTCGGCGCAGGTTCTCTATGACAACGGTCCGATCAACGGCACTGAGATGCCTGGACCATCAATTTCGGCTACGTCATCGACGACACATTCACCCTGTTGAACAATTCCACGGTCGGCGGTTTTAACTTCGGAGTTTGGGAATTTCCAGGCGACGCGCTGACCTCAGTGGGCTGGTCCATTACCTCCCAGCCGGACTACGGGACCGTGTACGGCTCAGGAACGGCCAGCGGCAAGAACCTAACTGACCAGTTCATTTCCACCAACCAGTACGGCTACGACATTGACAGGATCACAGTGACGGGCCTGAATATCGGTCTGAACGCCGCGACTTACTGGCTCAACCTGCAGAATGCAGTGGTGCCCAGCGGCGACCCGGTGTACTGGGATGAAAATAGTGGCGTCGGCTGCGGCGGCGACAACGGCATGGGCGGCGGTTGTCCGTCCGAGGCCAGCTGTAACAGCCGTATTTTTAAAGACTATATTCCTTCGGAATCGTTCACCATCACCAGCGGCGGGACCACTCCCGAACCCACCAGCATCACGCTGTTTAGCTCTGGCGTCCTCGGTCTGGCTGGCATCTTGCGCCGCAAGCTGTCCTAACCCCTGTGGGCGATCAGCTTCTTAGCACCTCAGCGCTTCACACTCGACTGAGCTTCGATCTCGATTCTCAATTCCTGCCAGTCTGCTCCGAGATGGAGAGGAATACCTTCACGATGTCCGGGTCGAACTGCTTGCCCGATTGACGTTCAATTTCGCCCCTGGCCGAGGAGATGGGCTGTGCGGTGCGATAGGCGTGGTTGGAAGTCATGGTGTCGAAGGCTTCGGCAATGGCGACTATCCGCGCCCCCAAGGGAATCTGCTCCCACTTGAGGCCTCGGGGATAACCGCTGCCGTCAAAGCGCTCCTGGTGTGCATACACGATGTCGGCAGATTCGAACGGGAACCGAAGATTGCGGAGCATCCGGTATCCGAGCACGGCATGCTGCTGCATGATCGACTGTTCCTCCGTGCTGAGGCGTTCCGGTTTTCGCAGGATGGCGTCGGGGATCGCCAACATGCCCACATCGTGAAGGAACGCGCCACGCGCAATGACGCGAACCTGATCCTGCGGAAGTCCCATGGTGCGGGCGATGGCGATGGTGTAACCCGTCACCCGCCTAGAGTGGCCTTCGGTTTCAGCATCCTTCAGACCGAGCGCACCGCCTAGTGCTGCAAGCGTGATGTCGTAGGACGCTCCAGCATCTCGGTTCGAGCCGACACCAGCGACTCCAGCTTCGTCCTTAGACACGGTTTTCTGGCTGAAGGCACCGATTTTCCACACTTGTGCAAGCATACACGCGATTGCGGGCCGACCTTACCGTTCTGAATCACTGTGACGTCATGCGATTTGGGGTGGAATAGGCACGTCAGAAACTCTGACCGCAACATGGCACCTCCCGCAAGTTAACGGTGCGCTTCGGTTTTCAAACTGGTGAGGAGTCCGGAATACCGCCGTTGCGGGCGGTCATTGTGCACCGCGATGCCCAATGCCTTTTTCTGTCCGACCAGCACCAGCAGCCGCCTGCCCCGCGTGATCCCCGTGTAAACCAGGTTGCGCTGCAGCAGCATGTAATGCTGGGTCGCCACCGGAATCACCACTGCCGGGAACTCCGAGCCTTGCGACTTATGGATCGTGATCGCATAGGCCAGCGAGATTTCGTCCAGTTCTCCGAAGTCGTATTTGACCAGCCGTTCGTCGAAGCGCACCCCGACCTGCTGCTCGACGGCATCAATTCGCTCGACGATCCCGATGTCGCCGTTGAACACGTCCTTGTCGTAGTCGTTCTCGGTCTGGATGACCTTGTCGCGGATCTGGAACCGCCAGCCAAAGCGCTCGACGCTGGCCTGGCCTGGGTTGGCCGGGTTCAGTACCTGCTGCAGAGCCGTGTTCAGTTCGCGCACGCCGAGCGATCCCCGGTTCATAGGGCAAAGAACCTGAACGTCGCGGATGGGATCAAGAGCGAATCGCTCCGGAATCCTCTCCTGCACCAGCTTGACCAGCGTGGCCGCGATCTTCTCCGGATCTCCCCGCTCCACAAAATGAAAATCGGAATTCGGCTCTGCTCCACTCATGTCCGGCATCTGGCCCCGGCGAATCCGGTGTGCGTTGGTGATGATGCGGCTGTTGGCCGCCTGGCGGAAAACTTCGGTGAGGCGAACGACCGGCACGACCCCGCTCTCGATCAGGTCATGCAGTACCGTCCCTGGCCCCACTGAGGGAAGCTGATCCACATCGCCCACCACAACCAGTCCGGTGCGGTACGGCGTAGCTCGGAGTAGCGAATGCATCAGCAGCACATCCACCATGGAGGTCTCATCGACAACCAGCAGGCCGCAAGCCAATGGGTTGGACTCATTGCGCGTAAACCGGCCCGTTCCAGGATCGATTTCCAGCAGGCGATGAATCGTCTTTGCTTCCAGGCCCGTGGTCTCCGTCAGCCGCTTCGCCGCCCGACCCGTTGGTGCACACAGCAGGCACTTCACCTTTTTCGCCCTCAGGATCGTCAGGATGGAGTTGACCAACGTCGTCTTGCCGACACCAGGCCCACCGGTGATGATCACGACCCGGTTTCCCAGAACCGTCTTCAATGCCTCGCGTTGGCTGGGGGCCAGCGTCTTGCCCGTCCGCTGCTGGCACCATGTGACGGCCTTCTCGAAATCAATCGGCGGGTACAGCATCGGCGCTTGTGCCAGTGCCCTGATCCTGGCCGCGATGCCCTCTTCCGCCTTCCTGAGGTGAGGCATGAAGATGAGCGGTTCGCCGTCAATCTCCTCCAGCAGCAGCGAGCCGCTGGTGAGCATCTGGGACAGGGCCTGCTCCACAGTCGTTTCCTGCACCTCCAACAGCTTGACCGCCGCGAGTTTGAGCTTTTCGAGCGGCAAAGCACAGTGCCCGTCCGAAGTCGCCTCCAACAAGACATGGTCAATGCCTGCCCTTGCCCGGTTAAGCGAGTCTCGTGGAATTCCCACCTTCTGCGCGATCTGGTCGGCGGTCGTGAAGCCAATGCCGTAGATGTCCTTGGCCAGCACGTACGGATTGTTCCGCACGGTCTCAATCGCCCGCTCTCCGTAGGTCTTGAAGATTCGCACTGCCCGGCTGGTGCTCACGCCGTGGCTGTGCAGGAACAGCATGATTTCACGGACCTGTTTGGCCTCTTGCCAGGCCTGCGCGATCCGCTCTTGGCGCTTCGGCCCGATCCCGTCCACCGATTGCAGTTCGGCCACCCGCGATTCGATGACCTCCAGGACCTCAGCTCCGAAGCGCTCGACCAGCTTCTTGGCCAGAACCGGCCCGATGCCTTTGACCAGGCCGCTGCTGAGGTACCGCTCGACGCCTTCCACCGTCGTCGGCGGCACGGTCTTCATCAGCCTGGCCTTGAATTGAAGTCCGTGCTCTTTGTCTCGAACCCACCAGCCCTCGGCTTCCAGCCACTCCCCTGCGGTTACGGAGGGCAACGATCCAATGACCGTTACCTCGTCCCGTTGCCCTCGTACTCTTACGCGTAGGACGCAGAAACCGTTTTCGTCGTTGTGGAAGGTGACGCGCTCGATCAGGCCGGAGACTTCCTCGGTGCTGGCCTGGCGTTCAGGAATTGCGGCGCTCATGGGTGGCGGTTCATTTTCCCATGTGATGGCCTGCCATGAATGCCAGAGTCGAAACAAATCAGGATTTCCAACGAAAGGTGCGCCTGATCCGGCTGGGCACGGGCCAAGCAGGACGAGAGCCGTTGGCCCTTGATCACGAGTGTTTGGCACGCATGGGTAGAATTGAGAAGCGTATGGCCGAACGTAAGTTGAAAGCGCAACCCACGTGGACAGATGTCAAGGCGGAGCTCGCAGGGCTCGACCGAGCAGGGCTAGTGGGATTGATCCAGGACCTCTATGCCCTGCACAAGGACAACCAGAAGTTTCTTCATGCCCGCTTTGGCTTGGGCGACGACGTGCTGGGTCCGTTTAAGGAAACAATCGATCGGTGGCTCTGGCCTGACCTGTTCGGGAAGCAAGACACATCTGTCGCCAAAGCCAAGCAAGCCATTGCCGCTTACAGGAAGGCGGTTGGCGATACCGCAGGGCTGGCAGAGTTGATGGTCTTCTATTGCGAGCAGGCGGCTGGCTTTTGTAGTGATGTAAGCAATGACGATGAGGGATACTTCGATGCCCTGGTACGCATGTTCGAGCAGGCCCTCAAACTCGCTGACGCACTGCCAGCCGAGCGCAGGGATGGCCTTGTCGCCAGGTTAGAACATGTACGCGACATTAGCCATGACTTCGGCTATGGCGTCGGAGACGAGATGGATTACCTGCTTTCGAGGTACACCGGGCCGTGAGGGTTGACGGTTCGTTTAGTCTGAACCAGTTTCCCTTCAACCACCCTGTTCAGATGCGAACGTTCTGGGAGGCAACGTGCCGTACTCCGTGTCATGCTCCCGTCCAGTTCGGGTCACCAATGCAGCCTTGCAGGGTCTGAAGCCCGTGTTAACGAGCCCGTGACTTAAAGGAACTTTGCCCTGGTTTAGTGTGGACCTGGCGCAAAAAGCGGGACGACGTTATGTACTTCCCGTTGGCGGGTATTTCGGCTGGCCACCATCAGCTTCGGGATGTCGTATCGAGACTTGCGGGCCATGGCTGCTCTCAGCTTACACAGTGGCCACAACATGAAAAAGACCCGGAGCGCTCCCACTCCGGGCCTTTGTTTCTCGCGTCCGGTTGCTGCAACTACTTCATTGCGATGACCACGATTTCAGGTTGATTGCCGACGCTCTTAGCCCACTGCTGTTCCTTCTCGCGCTTCGATTCGGGGAACGCGATTCCGATGTGGCTCTGTCCGTCCCAAATCTGCGACAGGAAGTATTGGTCGCCGTACTTGTGGAATACGAGCTTCGCATGAGCAGTCCCTGAGGCCTGGGAGGCTTCCACATGCATGGGCGCAATCACCAGGCGGGTTTCGCTGGTATCCAGGTCGCGCATGAGCAGGACCTTCTCACTCTGTGCGCTGATCTCATAGGCTCCGGCTGACATTGACTTCTGGTTCAAGCTGAAGTCAAAGGGCACATTTGCCACCGTGCGGGCTTGGGCTTGGGTCATTGGTACGCTGACGATCAGGGCCAAAGCGAGGATCATTAGGGCCCCGTAGACGTTGTTGCGTTTCATAACTCCTCCATGGGGGCTCCCTCTGCGGAACCCAGATTGAAATAGTTGCTGCGAAACTCCGGTGGCTTTTGCAGCCTTGCAGCGACGCAAAGAGAAATTGCAAAACATGTGCCAACTCGGAACGGATCAGGCGCGGTTTTCATTTGCCTGTATTTGCAGCGACATACAGCAGCGGGTTCTATTGTGCATTCATCGGCTTTTCATCTTGCCCCTGCAAAGGCTATCCGAATGGATAGGGGCGACTATCCGTTCTGTTAGCCGATGACTGGCCTTCAGCTTGCGCCAGCAGCGTTCGCTACCTGCAATGCCGCCGCGCACTCCGGATCGTCGTTCTTCACAAAGTTCACTCGCGTGCTGACGGGATAGCCTTTCATCAGCGTGGCGTCGAAGGGGCCCAGCAACTCCTTGAGCGCTTCCACACGCCTGAAGCCAGGATCGAGCCATAGATCGTAACGCTCAGGGGGCAGGATGACCGGCATTCGGTCATGCACGTCGGCGAGCAGCGAGTTGGGCACGGTCGTCAGAATCGAGCATGACTCCACCATCTGCCCGCTCGCGTCCCTCCAGCGGTCCCACAAGCCCGCGAAGGCGAACAGCGAGTCATCAGCCATGCCGAAATGGAAGGGCTGCTTGGTCCTTTCAGTCCGCTTCCACTCGTAAAACGCATCAGCAGGAATCAGGCAGCGTCGGCTCTCGAACGATTCCCGGAACGAAGGCTTGCTGGCAACGGTCTCCGACCGCGCATTGATCAGCTTGTAGCCGATGCCGGGGTCCTTCGCCCAGTGCGGGATCAGGCCCCAGCGTGCGAGCGAGAAATGGCGCTCAGGCTGTACTCGGTCCTGGCGGATGATGCCGACGTTCTGAGACGGAGCAATGTTGTATCGAGGCTCCCAATCGACCTCCTCGGCGGTATCGAAATACTCCTGGATCAGCTGCTTGCGGCGGGATAGGCGGTAGCGACCACACATGACATTACTCCGGAGAAGACGGGGGCATGAATGCGCTCGAATAATCGTCGAGCAGTCGCACGTATATACTATGGCTCTGTTGGGAACCCAAACGAAGATTCATTCTTAATCTGTTCCATCCCCATATTACGCATCACAGCTCTCATGCTGCTCAGAACGCGATCTGCCTGAGTCGGAGAGAAACCTGCCGGGCCGTGGAAGTAGCGACCTGGGCAGTAATCACTGTAGTCACTTCAATCTCAACTGAAATGCAAAGAAGGAGCCAACTGATGAAGAACATGATTCGTGTCCTCGCGCTGCTGGCGTTCGCCGCCATGCTGCTGCCTGCCCTCTCCCTCGCCCAATCTGCACCCGTGCGTCCGTTCCACGATGGTCCGGTATGGGCGATCACCTTTGTGAAGGCCAAGCCCGGCGTCGGCCTGAAGTATATGGAGTACTTGGCGACCGATTGGAAGACCGAACAGGAAGCGGTGAAAAAGGCTGGGTTGATTCTCAACTACATGGTCATCGAAACCGAGGCGCACAGCCCAACGGATTTCGACTTGATGCTGATGACCGAATACAAGGATCTGGCGACCATGGAAGCGAACCAGGACAAAGAAGAGGCAGTAATCGACCAGGCCCTAAACAGCAATGACCAGAAGATGATCGCGGGCTACCAGGAACGCGCCAGCTGGCGTGAGATCCTTGGCACTCGGCTGGCACGGGAAATCATCCTGGAGCCGAAGAAGTAACCTGCCCAACCTCGTTAAACGTCAAAGGCGCGAGGGATCGCGCCTTTAGACTTTAATCGCAGCTACGGGGCTCGAAGCGGACGGCATCAAGGCCCATAAAGCCAGCTAACAGGCTGCTCCCATCACTGAGCTGCTGCGCCATCCCCTATCGCGAATTCGCGCACGTAGGGAGCGGGTGGCTGGGGCGAAGACAGAAACGCCGCCACCTCGGGTTCTAGCTTTTTCCAGCATTCATAAACGGCCAGATGGCCTGAGTCCGTGCACACCAGCAAGGAAGACTGCGGCAGTTGCTGCTTCATCTGCTCGCCAACCGACATCGGAATCAGCTTTTCCTCTTTCCCCCAAATAATCAGCACGGGAATGTTGACCCCTTGCAGCTTGCCGTCGAGCACGTCCTGATACGTGAGCATCGAATCGAAGATGCGCCGGGTGATCCAGGCCTGCTGCGCAAAGTGGTGCAGGAGGTCGCGGGTGAGTGGGTACGGCAGATGATGTTGCCGGGCGGTGAGCACGGCCATGAAGGCCGTCAACTCTTCCGGCGTGCGGGGGAGAAATGTCTCGGCCGTGAAGTTGGGTTCAAACTTCAGCCCGGCAGCGTCGGCGACCACGAGCCGGTTGACGACTTCCGGATGCTCGACGGCAAGTTTCAACACAACCCAGCCGCCCATCGAAACTCCGACCAGGTCCGCAGACTTGATGTTCTGGTCGGCGAGAAACTGTCGCAGCATCTCCGCCTGCTGCTCGATGGAATAGGCGATGTCGGGCTGCTGGGTCTGCCCGTGGCCCAGCAGATCGATGGCATAGACGTGAAAATGACTGCGCAGGTCGAGCATCGCCTGGACCCAGTTCAGCGATTCCCCTTCCAATCCGTGCACGAAGATCAACGGCGGCCCTTTGCCTCCTTCGAAGTAATGCACTCGATAGGGGCCGACCTGCGCGTACTGGCTGTGAATGCCACCGCACCACAAGGCAAGACGGCCAGCGGCACGCAGCACCGTCAGAGGCCACAGCGAGGCGTAGATGACAAACGCGATGACCAGGAGCAGGAAAACGAAGCTAATCTTCTTCCATCGACCCATGCGAGACGGCCAGGTTTCAACTTGCGGTGGTCCGTCAGCAACAGTAGGCATCGGCAACACTCGTCCTGCGAGAACTTGAGGTCGGCATGGAACCGTTGCGGCATTGTGAATGGCCACCCTGGCGATGTCAACCCATGGCGGGGCGAGGCCGCGATCTGACGGCACCCCGCACTACCTATTTGCCGGAGATTGGCTTGGTGACGGGAGGGGAGCTGGAACCATCACGGCCCTTTCTGGCCAGCGAACTTCAAAGAAACGCTTGTGTACCGGGATAAACGAGTGCACAATTGCCAAGCGCGGAGACAAGATCCCGGGCAAAATTCCAAGGAGAGCACATGAAAGCTAGAAAGATTGCATTGACTCTGGCCCTTTGTCTGGCCGGAGTAGCGCTGTGCTATGCCAGCGACACCGTTATGGGTACCTGGAAGCTGAATGAAGCCAAGTCGAAGTTTCCCCCCGGAGCAACGAAGAACACCACGGTGGTCTATGCGCCTGCGGGCGACCAGGTAAAGGTCACGACCGACGGGACCAATGCTGATGGCAAACCGGTCCAAACCGAGTGGACGGGCAAGTTTGACGGCAAGGACTATCCGCTCGCCGGAGACCCGTCCAGTACCCGCTCTTACACGAAGGCTGACGACCACACGTTGAAACTGACCAATAAGAAGGACGGCAAGGTCACCAGCAGCGGTCGTGCCGTCGTTTCGGCTGACGGCAAGACTCGCACTGTCACCCTCAACTGGACCAGCGCTGACGGCAAGAAGATGACCAGTACCGCCGTATACGACAAGCAGTAGTTCCCTGATCTGTGGGCAATCGGTTCCCAATCAGGCCGATTCTGCCTGGGTGGGATTCGTTCTTAGCTGGGATTTCCATTTTGTCCCAGCCGTGAGCGATTGTGCACCTGCTCGCTGTTCAGGACTAATCCGCTGGATCGCTCCTCCCAGCGTTGGCACGGCTGCATCCGTAGTTACAGTAAAAAGTACAGCCCGTGCGGTCACGGGCTGATGGTCGTCAGGGCGTGGGGTAAGAGGAGAAAAGATTCCCTGACTATTTACCAAGCAGACTACGGACTAACGGCAGTTGTCGTCAGTGACCTGCATCACAGCGGAGTGTACAAGAGACGAAGAAGCCCGCAGGGATTGTCAGAATCGGCCAGATACCTTGCTCACATCTGTACTCTGACAGGCCCCTGCGGGCAAACGAAAGCATACGCAAGCGGCAGACTGCCGACTGCGATTTCGGTGACGAGGTTGTAACTTTGGTAACATCCGGGCCAAATTACGAAAGCTGTAGCAGATCGCACTGTCAGACCATGCTGCTGAACTGCTTCCCGCAACATCGGTGCATCCTTGCGGACAAGAAGCCAATAAAGGAGGTCATCGCTCGCCTTCGACTGGCGGAGCAGCGGATTGAGATCGCGCCCGATCTGCTCTATCGCTGCGGCGAATGTCATCCCGGGAGAAGATGAGGCAGCCAGACGGTCTTAGATCGGACGACGTAATTCCACAGAGAGATCTGTGTTGTTTGGCTCGGACTTTAAGAAGCGGCCCCTACGGCTCATTGTGAGGGGCCACTTGTAAACCCTCTGCGTCCCGTCTCCCAGGTGCAAGCGCAATTGGATCGTCTTCTCCTCAGGAACGAAGTCCGTCACCTCAGCCCAGACAATCGTTTTCGAATCTTGAGCCGTTGAAATCAAATTCGAATACCCCCAATATCTGCCGCCGTCTTCGCTGTATGTGAGCACCGCCGAAAACTCTGTGGGCCGCGTTGGATCAGCGCTGTTGGTGAGAATCACTTGCCACGGTCCCTCATAGGGGTACTTCCGGGCACTAAAATAATCCTTGTAGACAGCGACGCTTGTTCCAAGGATAGAGACTATTGCTGCTCCGTAGACTGACTTGCTGACCCAAGGGGCTTTGAAAGATAGAATGTCGGTTGCATCCATGATCCACAAGAACAGAACAGACGAAAATAATGCTATAGAGACCGCCACCAGGAGGTCAGCAGGTGTTGGAGAACCCTGTGCCAAATGGTACGAGTAAAGAGCTGTCGGGACCAATATCCCCACAAGCATCAGAGTAAGCGCCTTTTCAGGCAATCGTTTTAGGCGAGGGATGGTATCTTCTACCGGGTGTTCTGGTTTTATGTTCTCCGTCATAAAGCGACACGTCCCTCTTAGCTCTCAAAAGCCCACACTATATACCCATCGGCGGAATCCAGCGCACTGTTTGTTTTGGTCGGAGAGCGCTGGCCACGCCTGAGCTAGTCAGCAGGAATAGACCGGCGCGGCTCCTGCCGTCACCCTCAAGTCAAAGAAATATCGCGTACGCGACCTATGCAAGTAAAACTCGACATGCAGACCATCTCCCACTTCATGAAACGGGTTGGGCATCCGACGACTCGTCGCTAACGGATGGTGCTGCAGATTGCTCCCATTGAGTTTACGAAGTAAGCCACCTTGTCGCGTCGCCTGCCCGCCAAGCAAAGTTTAGGGTTTGGGCTTTCCCTGCCCCCGAGACTGCCCCAGTACGCCGTAGGGTACTCATGATGAGTCGAGTCAAGGGGACCCGTGACGACCACCACGACGTGACCACGCGGGTCCGGGCTGATCTGATCGGCCCCTTTGAGGCCTGCAATCACGAATGAGCCAGCATCGGCCTGAGCCTTGGCCGCGACGCCATCACCCGGCGTGAGAGCGTTCCAGCTGGTGGTCGCGTGCAGCTTATCTACGATCACGTTCGCGTCGTCGTCAGGCGCGAATGTGCTGATCTGGAGTGCTGCAGCCACAGCCTTCACAAAGCCGCTGCAATCGAATTTGTGCGCATCCCAATTCGCCTCGCACAGGTCAATGATGTCTTGAGCACTCATCACCAGCACCTCTCCTCACCCGGGATTTCCATGCTGTCCCAACGGCCAACGATTATGCTTCGGGTCCCTCTAGAAAGCAACCGCTCTCTTCTATGCGTTCTTCTTCGCCGCCGCCCACCTTGCCTTCATCATGGCCGACAATTTCTTCCGCATGGCTGCACTCATCGGCTTCCGACCAGTGGACTTCTTCAAGACAGGCGCAACCTTCTTGGGCTCCGGCTTAGCTTTCTGTTTTGCCCACCATGCCTTCTTTGCAGCGGCGATTCTGGCACGTGCTGCCGGACTCATACGCCGACGTTTTGGGGGGCTAGGAGGCGCTGCCGGTGCTGCCTGCTGAGCTTTGGGTGGACGGCCACGACGGCGAGCAGGATGGGAGAGACCTTCAAGCGCGGCTATGGCTCGGTCTAGGCGGTTGCGCTCCCCACTAAGCTGGGTGACTAACTTCTGAATATCCATGGAATCCTTTCATTTATCGCTCTACCGATTGCGCTAAGCAGGGCGAAGGGTCGATTTCATACGGCTGGGGTATATGTCAGTAGCCCGGTCGTCTAGGCGTATGGTTGGGGAAATTCAGTGCCTGCTTCCCAAGGATGAAGCCCAAGAATATCCGCATAGCATTGAGCAGTGTTTCGTCTCCCGGATCAGCACAGCAGACGGCGGCGACACCGGGAGGTTTGATCGCAGCACGCCGACTTCGACGGCGCAACAATACCAGTGGTGTCCGGGGAGCGATACCCTTTAGCACGGTCACTATGTCGTCCCGCAGGTGATCTTGATCAAGCATGATGGCATCAACAGGCTCACGCGATAGAAGCACCTTTATGTCTTCCCTGCGACGCTCCACCAGCAGGCGAGAAGCAGCGGCTCGCAGGGGAGGGAGGAAGGGAGAACCAACTTCACCGGGTTTGCCGACGAACAACAAAGTCAAGATCGCGGTCACGCGACCAGCCTTTCCAGGTCAGAATGAGTCGCAGGTGCTTGTTCAGGGGCAGAGCAGATCCTTGCTACAGTCTGCCACTCCCGTAACAAAGGAACTCAGGGGACAAGGCGATCACTGCCTTCCACCGTGCGGGCCGGGGCAAGTCAAGATTGTAGAGAAAATGCCGTCATACCCGCCCAAACAGAAACAGGGGCCGCATCTAGCCTTGGGGCAGCCCTCGTTCGGCTTCCGCGAAGTGCCCACTTCGTCCAGCAAGTTCCCCCGCAGAGCCGAGAAGACTAGGTGACCTGAAGTGCATTGTCCAGAGCGCAGAGATGATAGCCGTGGCACCACACTTTTGACGGATTGCAAGTAGTCTCGTGATAGCGCCTTAGTGCTCCCTTAGAAAGGTAATGAGAATGGGTCGCTTTGGCATTTACTTACTTTCCCAGATCTGGAGCGCCTAGTTTCCCTTGTGGAACAGGGCTGGGCAGACACCATCAGAGCCTAGACGATGCCAATGCTTTGGAACACCAAACCTACTGGAGGCAGCCACAGCTCACGGGCGAAGTGGAATACGGCGGACCGCCGCGTGGGCGCGTGGTCTACGACACCGTCCCGTAGGGGTGGCTGGCGCTGCCCAAGCGAATCAAGAACTGGTCGCTGACCAGCTTGCAGCAGTGGCTGGTGAAGACTGGTGGACGGTTGGTGAAACATGCCCGCTACTACTGGCTGCTGCTGGCCGAAGGACATCCGAACCGGCGGCTTTTTGGAAGCATGGTTTGGCGGATCGGCACCCTGCCGCTGCCGAGTGGATAGGGGCGCGGCTGCAAGCAAATGGGTCGAAACCTGTTTCCCATTTTGGATCTGCTGCACACGATCTTCCGTGCGGCCTGCTACCATTGGTTCGTCCGCCAGAAGGGAGCAACCATGCGCTGGTACCACTACGTGGCCTACTTCGTCGGAGGCGCATTCCTGGCGAATACCGTACCCCATCTCGTCAATGGGATCTCGGGGTCTGCCTTCCAGAGCCCCTTCGCATCACCGCCGGGGGTAGGCTTGTCCTCCTCGACGGTTAATGTCCTCTGGGGTCTGTTCAACCTCGCCGTCGGCTACCTACTGGTCTGTCGTGTCGGTAGCTTTAATCTGCGCAACACCCGACACGTGCTTGTCCTGGGGGCGGGCATCCTGATCACGTCGCTAATGCTTGCCCGCGCATTCGGACGGTTCCACGGGGGCTTGTGAGCCTGTCTTTTCAATCAGCTCGGACCAGGTAAGACACCAGCCGTCGTTCAAGTGCTTGTACAAGAAGGTTTGGGAACGTTTCACCAACATGGACCGCGAGATTGCTTCGCTGGTGTGGTTCTACAATCAGCGAGCTGCAGCGGAAAATCTGATCAAGGAAGCCAACAATAGTGGTAACCTCACCGGTGGCCGAGCCCACCTCGTTGCAACGCATGGGTGTCGAAACGCAGAGGATCCTAAGAACGGGGTCCTTTACCGGGGGCCAGAAACGGTTTCTGGAGGTTTATCGCACGTCCGTTCTGCTTCAGATGAGGCGAGCCTAGACGAGTCGGACTGCTTTTCCTAAGCTCGCCCTCCCATACATTTGTCGGGGGTTGTTTCTGGACCTCGCGCAAGGGGCGCTAACCTACGCCTTTTTAGCCGCCGCCCACCTTGCCTTCATCATCGCCGATAATTTCTTCCGCATGGCTGCACTCATCGGCTTCCGACCAGTGGACTTCTTCGCGACCGGCGCGACCTTCTTGGGCTCCGGCTTGGCTTTCTGGTTTGCCCACCATGCCTTCTTTGCAGCGGCGATTCTGGCACGTGCAGCCGGACTCATACGCCGACGTTTTGAGGGGCTTGGAGGTGCTGCCGGTGCTGCCTGCTGAGCTTTGGGTGGACGGCCACGGCGTGCAGGTTGGGAACTGAGTCCGACGAGAGCTGCGATTGCATTTTCGATGCGGTTAGCTTCCTGCCTGAGCTGTGTAACTATAGTTTGAATGTCCACGTTGTCCTTTCTTTGATTGCGGTATCAGATTCGGCACTTCAAGGGGTTA
>Ga0181532_10002785_pt1 | contig 16166 bp, 14 predicted proteins | sample PEATcosm2014_Bin_33_FD_119768 | JGI IMG/M metagenome (GOLD analysis project Ga0181532, IMG submission 119768) | Peatland microbial communities from MTU Mesocosm Facility, Houghton, MI, USA - PEATcosm2014_Bin11_30_metaG | ecosystem: Environmental > Terrestrial > Soil > Wetlands > Peat | place...
CCGCAAAGCCATGAATGACATCCGCGGGGATTCCGGTGACAGGGGGCGTCCCACGTTCCAAGGGCAGGACAAAGGAGCACTCATGACGACAGGCAATTCGACTACAGCAGACAAAATCTACCTCGGCGGCGACATCATCACCATGGATGAAAAGAACCCGGCCGCCGACGCGGTTGCGATCAAGGATGGAAAAATTCTGGCTGTCGGCTCGAAGGCCGATGTTCTGAAGACCGGAGGTGCGTTTACCGAGATCGTCGACTTGGGTGGCCGGACTCTGCTGCCCGGCTTTATCGACGGCCACAGCCACTTTTTTCAGGCGGCAATGATTGCCGATTACGCCAACGTGTCCGCCCCTCCCGTTGGAACGGCCAGCAGTATTGCCGGAATCATCGGCGTCCTGAAGGAGCACGTCGCGAAAAAGCCTCTGAAGCCTGGTGAATGGCTGGTCGGTTACGGTTACGACGGTTCCGCGCTATCTGACGGCCGCGACGCCACTCGCGACGACTTCGACCCGTATTTCGACAATCCGATGGTGTTGGTGCATGTCTCGGGTCACGGCTGTGTGTTGAACTCGGCAGGGTTTAAGGCCGTAGGCATCGACGCCAGCACGCCAACTCCTCCGGGTGGAGTAACCGTACGCAAGCCCGGGAGCAATGAACCAGCGGGTCTGCTGATGGAAAATTCAATGTTTCCGATCCTCCTGCACTTGCCCAAGCCTTCCCCGCAACTGTTGCTTGAACATCTCACCACAGCGCAGCAGATGTACGCGAGCAACGGATACACCACCGTGCAGGATGCGCCGACCGAGCCCAAGGTGATGCCGCTCTATCAACAGGCGGCCGACGAAGGCCGCTTTTTCCTGGACCTGAATGGATATTGGGAATCGCATACGTTCTTGTCCACCGCCAAACCTGGCGCAGACTATCGCACGCCCGGTGCGAACCACTATCGCCTTGCCGGAGTAAAAATCATTGCCGACGGCTCTCCACAGGGCCGCACGGCCTTCTTCACTAAGCCTTACCTGACCGGCGGCCCCGGAGGCGAGAATAACTGGCGCGGTACGCCCATCGTTCCTCCGGAACACTTGAACGCAGTTGTGAAGCTGGCATACGAGTGCGGGGCGCAGGTCCTTGTCCACTGCAATGGCGACGCCGCGATCGATATGGTGCTGGATGCCCACCAGGCAGCGGGTGCGCCGCAGGGCCAGCGGACCACCGTTGTTCATTCGCAGTTCGTGCGCCGCGATCAGCTTGATCTTTACGCAAAGTACGGAATCAAGCCGTCGTTCTTTACCAACCACGCATTCTTCTGGGGCGATGTTCACGTGGAAAACCTCGGCGAGGAGCGCGCGTTTTTCATGAGCCCGATGAAGACAGCGCGAGCGCTGGGGTTGCGAATGACTAATCACAGCGACTTCCTGGTAACGCCGTTGGACCCTATGTTCATCCTATGGACCGCGGTCAACCGCACCTCGCGGAGCGGACGGGTAATCGGTGCAGACGAAAGGATTTCGGTGGTCGATGGTCTGAAGGCGCTGACGATCGATGGCGCACACCAGTATTTCGAAGAAGATCGCAAAGGCTCGCTTGAAGTAGGCAAGCTCGCCGACCTGGTAATACTGAGCGCCAATCCGATGAAGGTTGCCGCTGCAACCATAAAAGACATCAAGGTGGCGGAGACCATTAAGGATGGGAAGACCGTCTTTAAGCGCGAAACTTCGGCAGCTGCTCCATCCAAGGCGGAGCCGGAGTTGATCGGCGCGCGGTAGGTCGCAAGGACGCTTATGCGATTCAATTCTGCGCAAGCCTACGGCCGCAAGGTGGAATCGGGCTAACCTCGCCGGCCGGTATCGAATGCCGGCCGTATTCCCATGCTCATCCTCGCAACCAAACACGTGCTCTGCCTGGTTTCTCCAGACTTTCTTCCCCTGGATGTCTTCAGTGTCGGCATCGGGACCCTGGTTTTTCTCACGCTGCTGCACGCTGCCGGTCTATATGGCGCCAACCGGCACTACACGGTGCTCGCGCAGAGGCTGCGCGACCGGCATCGGCATCTGCTGGAGGGGGCGCTCCTCTTTGGCTGGGTGGTGCTGCTGTTCGTCATGCTGCATGTGCTGGAGACGTTTATCTGGGCCACGGTGTTGTATAAGCTCCACCTCGTTCCGAGGTTTCGCGATGCTTTCTACTTTTCCGCCAACAGCTATACCACCCTCGGGTACGGTGAGGTACTGCTGCCTCAGTCGTGGCGCGAACTCAGCCCGCTCATCGCGATATCAGGGCTGTTCACCTTCGGATTCACTACCAGTGCGTTGGTCGATGTGGTGGGTGAAAACAATCGCCTGGTCAAGGAACTAGCCATAGACCGCCGCAGACGCAAGCAGGGACTGACCGGTTTGGCCCCCGGCCAACCGCGTCAAGTGAAAAAGGCCTTAATGCAGAAGCACCGGGAAATCGGTGCCGCTATGAGATCCAAGTCCAGGCGTTTGGTATCACGAAGTAGAAACAGGAGAAAACGCGGCATCGAAGTCACAATAGCAGCGTCGACCGTTAGGAATGACAAGCCCTTGCTGCCGACAAGATACCGGTGACTGATGCCAGCGCCGGTGGGTAGGTTGAAGAAGCAGATCGAGGTGGAGACGTGGAACCCCGGCGCGCTTTCCACATCTCTGTCCCCGACGACCGCAACCAACCAGCGCAATCCGCGCCACGTTAACGTTCTCGCTGTTACCCAAGATCGGCCCGGTCAATGTATCAATCCAGCACAGTATTCTTGGACGATACACTTCTCCTCAGTGGGATTTTTGCGCCGATTCTGCCGAGCGTTCGAACCTGGTGATAACAAAGCATTTCCCTATTTTCCCCTCTGAGTCATTTGGGCCGTTACGTGCTCTACCCATTTGGTCAGGAGTGTGATCATTGTTGTGGTACCAGAAGAACTATTCCATATACCCAGCCTGTCGTGCGTGGTGCACTGTTGGTGGTTAATACCATAAGCGACTCGCGGCATTGACTCAAACGAGTAGCGCACCTATTGAAGTGGGTGCTACGAAACTCGATCTAGAGAGGAGTGTTTATAAAATGATTAGCCTATTAAAAGATCTGCACAAGGAAGAATCGGGCCAGGACCTCATCGAGTACGGACTGGTAGCGCTGATAGTTGCTCTAGGGTCTGTCGCTGGTATGGGCACCTTGGCTCAATCAATCAATGGTCTGTTTAGCACTATCAGCGGCGATCTCAGTTAAGCCGACGTGTTGGCTGGGTTAACGCTGACCCGGTGCGCAAATCGCCGGTCGCGTGTAAACCTTCCGAGCGGTGCGTGAATGACCATTGGTTCGGAGCTCTGGCCGAAGCTCAGCCACTCGTCGAGCCTGGACGAGGAAACAACGAGAACGTGAGGGGGCGTGGAACTGATTTCCGCGCCCAGCCAGATCCCCCCGGTGGATCGTGACACAATCACCCGCTTTGGTGGGACGAGCAGTGCGATGCTCGGAATCGCCAAAGTCTTCGGCGCTGCACAACAGCAACTTGGCCGTTACGAGCCACTTCTGGATCCCAGGTACGGTGTCACGCCATTCAGCCTGCAGCTGCGTAGCCAGAAAACACCGCAACTATGCCTCCGATCACAAAGGCGAGATAAGTTTCGTGGCCGGCGCAGAGAGCGACCTGTCCCAGGAGGGCGAAGATACCAGCGCCCACCATCGAGCCAATGCCTAAGGCGGCGACCGACCAGACGTTCATCGTGCAGCCGGACCCCTGAGAATCAAGGGGGCTCTTTGAAACGTTGACTTCAATAAGAGCCTTCATCTCTCACGCCAAGACACAAGCCGCTTCATTCAGGTAGACATTAAGCCTTAACTTACGCGCGACGTACTTAATGGCTTGCAGACCCCGTACGCTATTACCAACGGGATCGAGTGGGGGAGAGAACGACGAGATCGCCAGCACCCCCGGGGCCACGGCCAGCAGTCCACCGCCTACGCCACTCTTGCCAGGGAGTCCCACCTCGTATGCCCAGTCTCCAGAGCTTGTGTACAGGCCCTCCATCGTCATTTCAGCCAGGATGTGTGGGACGTTATCGGAGTTAATCACGCGTGACTTCGTAACTGGGTTGAGGCCGTCGGCAGCTAGTGTCGCACCCATAGTCGCCAAGTCGGCGGCCGTGATTCCTACGGAGCACTGCTTCGTATACACGTCGCAGGTTTCGATGGGATCGCTGTACATTGTTCCGTAGCTGTAAAGCAGCCAGGCGATGGCGCGATTGTGAAAGTTGGTAGAGGCTTCAGACTTGTAGACTTCCTGGTTAAGAGAAAGCTGTCGTCCGGCGAAGCGGCTGTACATGGTCAAGAGCTTCTGCCAACGTTCGTTGGGCGTCGCTGCTTTCACCAGACTCACAGTGGCCATGGCGCCGGCATTTACCAGAGGGGTAAGCGGCTTGCCGTCATGCAATTCGATCGCAACGACTGAATTGAACGGCAACCCGGTGGGATCGGCGCCAACCTTGGCCCGAAGATCTTCAGGGCCAATCTCTTCCATTACCAGCGCGAGACTAAAGACCTTGGAGATCGATTCAATGGCGAATTCGTAGCGAGTGTCCCCTGCCTCGAAGATCTTACCGTCGACCGTGGTCACTGCCAGGCCGAACAGCGAGGACGGGACGTTGGCCAGGTAAGGAATGTAGCTGGCGTTCTGGCCGACGGCCACGTCCTTGAACTGTGAATGGGCTTCCTGCAGCGCATTTCGAATGGTGGCGGCATCAGGTACCGTCGCAGTCATTTGAATTCCCCTTTCTATCTCACTAATTGCAGCGTCACCTTTCCTGAGCACCATGCTGAGCGCTTGCTGGTTCGAGCCGACGGATTCCGCAGGGAATGGGCAGCCGCGCAATCGGCAAGGTCATTGATGTACTAGCTCCTCCACTGCTGGCTCAACCTTTGCTGGCCTCGGCGTTTCCCATGAGAACGGCGCAAAAGCGTCATCGGGAGACGTGCTCTTCCACGTCGACTTGCGGAAGGCGAGGATCATGAAAGGAATTGCGACGACGATGATATTGCAGACGATGAGGATTCCCAGATAGGCGGTCGGGCTACCAACCGCGATTTGCGATGGAGGCACAAAGCTCAGCACGAATGCCAGCAATGAACCCAGAAATCCAGCGCCTCCGACGATCCACATACCAGCCAATCCACCTGGCACCTTGAAAACACGTGGCTGGTTGGGCTGCGTATATCGCAGGTAGATGGCCGCCGCGAACATCAACATGTACATGATCAAGTAGAGGGTCACCGTAAGTTGGCTGAGAATCTGGTAGGCAGCCTGGACAGAGGGCAGTATCACGAACATGATTGCCAGAATGGTCACGATCACGGCCTGTATCAGCAGAATGTTGACCTGCACTCCATTCTTGTTGGTCTCCTGGAGCACGTTCGGCAGATATCCGGCCTTGCCTACAGCCAGGATGCCCTTGCTTGGACCGGCAACCCAAGTCGAAACGCTGGCGAATACGCCAACCGCGAGCAGGATGGCAACTATGGGAGCCATAAATTCGAGCCCGAAAACCTTGAAGAAATCGTGATAGGAAACCAGCAGGCTCTGAACCAGATTGATTTGCTTTTGTGGAATGATGATGGCAATGGCCAGCGTTCCGAAGACAAACACAGCCACTGAGATTACAGAGGCGATCAGGATGGCCATCGGATATTTTTGTTGAGGGTTGTCGACATCCTTAACATGCACGGCCGACATTTCCATGCCGGCGTAGGCCAGAAAGATGCTGGCCGCAAGCACTAGGCTGGCAAAATCAGCATGTTGCGGCAGCAGTCCGGAAAGGTCGAGGGGTATCTGCGTAGGCCGTCTCTGCAGGACATAAACCAAGCCCAGGACCATGATCAAAGCGCCTGGAAACAAGGTACCGGCGATAACGCCCCACTGGCTAATCGCTCCGGAAAGCTTCATGCCCTTGAAATTCAGGAATGTGGCTGCCCAATAAACAATGAGGACTACTATCACGGTGTATACACTATTGGAGGCCAGCGCCTCATCCCATCGCTGATTCGGACGAATGAAAGCAATGGAGACGGCGGCAAATGTCAGGACAGTCGGGAAATAGACGGTACTTTCCACCCACTGCAGGAAGATCGCGAGAAATCCGGCGCGCGCCCCAAATGCCTCGCCGACCCACCGGAAGACGCCTCCATCTTCGGGCCAACCGGTCGCCAATTCCGCTGCTACCAGCGCAGTCGGAATGAGGAAGAAGATTGCCGCAAACACATAATAAAAGATGGAGCTAAGCCCATACACGGCCTCGGACGGCAGGCCTCGTAGACTGACGATGGCGGCGACGTTGATCATTGCCAGTGTGAAAACGCCTAACCGTGCAGAAGTGACGGTGCGCGACGATTTACCTGTTGCAGTGTTTGCCATAAATCCTCTCTCCTGACGGCAACCGGCACTTCCGATTGCCGACTCTCCTATCCATCGGGCACGGTGACCGTGTCCCGGGCCATTGTTCACGGCCACCGTGCGGAGGCGACCTTGGCCGCCAATCCGTCTTACGTGTGCTTAAAGCCGGCAGCTTCCTTCCCAGTCAGGCCTACCATAACCGGATGAGCCTGGAAGTGAGCGATGGCGCGCTTGATGTCGTCCACAAGAAGTATCGCCAGATCCTTGCTTACCCCCTGGCGCACCATGATTCGCATCACTACCCACTCCCTGCATTCTCCGTTTAACGCGAATGCCGGCACTTGCCAGCCACGCGATCGCAAACGATCAGACAGGTCATAGAGGTTGTAGCCAGGATCAACGCCCTCTTTGATCTTCCAGCAGACCGCCGGAATCCCGGTTTTGGGGTCACCATCGTAGAGAAACTCAAACGGACCTAGTCCAGTGATCGCTTCGGCCAGATAGTGGGCCGTCTCATAGCATGCACTCTGGACCTTGCGATATCCCTCTTTCCCCAGCCTAAGGAAGTCGTAATACTGGCAAATCACCTGTCCTGCGGGGCGAGAGAAGTTGATGGCAATCGTCGGAGTCGAGCCGCCGAGGTAGTCGACTGCGAAGGTAAGATCCTTCGGCATATCCCCCACGTCTCGCCAGACGACCCAACCAACGCCCACGGGAGCCAGTCCGTATTTGTGTCCCGAGGAACTGACGGACTTGACGCGCGGCAAACGGAAGTCAAACTTGATATCAGGAGCGCAGAACGGACCCAGAAATCCGCCGCTGGCGGCGTCCGTATGAATGTCGATATCGATACCTTTGCTGGCCTGCAGTGCGTCGAGTGCATCCTGCAGGGGTTCGACGAACTCGTAGTGGCCGGTGTAGGTCACTCCGAAGGTGGGAACGACCACGACGGTGTTCTCATCCACCGCTTCCAGCATTCGCTTCGGATCCATGACCAAGTTGCCCGGCTGCATCAGTATTTCGCGAATCTCAACATCCCAATAGGTGGCGAACTTGTGCCAGCACACCTGCACCGGGCCGCAGACCATGTTGGGCTTGTCGGTAGGCTTCCCCATGGCTTTCATCCGGGTGCGCCAGCGCCATTTCGCAGCCATACCGCCCAGCATGCAGGCTTCGCTGGATCCAATGGTCGATGTTCCAATGCTGTTTGCAGGGTCTGGCGCGTTCCATAAGTCGGCAAGCATGCGGACGCAACGGTTCTCTATCTCGGCTGTCTGCGGATACTCATCCTTGTCGATCATGTTCTTGTTGATCGACAGATCCATTAGTTTATGAACCTCGTCGTCCTCCCATGTTTGAACAAAGGTGGCTAGGTTCTGGCGGGCGTTGCCATCCAGGAGGAGTTCGTCGCGTACGATCTGGTAAGCGTCCTCGGCGCGGCTTTCACTCTCTGGGATCTTGAATTTTGGAATTGGCGTTCGCATGATCTCGTCAGCAAACACCGCATCGAGTAACGCATCATTCTTGTCAAATAGGGCCATTGCGATCCTCACTTAGTATTCTGGTCTGGTTTGCTAAAGCAGTTCATCCTGTACCTCTACTGCCTCCCTGGTCCGACTGCGGACGACGAACATATCGATTACTAGAAAGTCAAATTCAACTGCACACCGAACACAGCGGAGTTGGCCGCCGTTATACCGGTCGGATTCACGATGTATTGAAGGTCCGGAATAATGGTGATGTAGCGTTTTGGTACCCACTGGTAGTTCACTTCCCACAACTTCGCCGAGGAGCCATAGGGAATGAACTGGCTCGTTTTGCCATAGATCCACCCGGCGCTCACGATGTCCTGCTTGCGCTTCTTGATCAGCCCCTGATAGCTGATGCCCGCACCTCCGAATACTGGCATGGGGCTCACCAATTGCTTGGGGCTATACTCCCACGCTCCCCAGACGGTCAGGCCTTGAGATGTCCCTGGTCCGTCTGGCCTGTACAGCATCTGCTGACCCAGCATGAACACGCCGTGGTTGCCGTCGCTCTTGAAGGAACCGTGAGGTAGTACTGCGAATGCGTTGTTGTCTTCGAAGAAGCCCGCCGTGTATTGGCCCTGCATCCCCGTTTCGCTGGGTCTCTGGTTGTAGAGGTAGCTCGCCTGCGCCGTGACCAAGGCGCCCTTGTTTCCCTGCTGGAAGGCTAGAACGTTGCCGTTGTTGGCGGAGTTGAGGTTAGTGTTGAACGCTCCCGCCGCCAGTTCGACGACCGGGGTGACGCTGTAGACTGCCTGTGCTCCCCACTGCAATCCAGGCGGAGGGCCGGCGTAACTCAGGTCGTTATTGACGATGGATACTGGAGTGGGATCGATGGCAAAACTAACGTAATTATCGAAAACAGGTAGACCGGCGAATGTATAGTTAGCCGCGAGCCGGCCCCCTGCAACCGTGAGATGTCCATCGATAAATTTTTGCTGTAAATATATTTCGCCCAGGTAGGCGCCGACAGCGTAATTCGGATTAACCGGAAAGACGCTTCCCATGGCTGCCGTCAGATTGCTTCCCGTTCCCCATGAGTCAGAGAAATACAGCGACATGCCGTTAATCTTCAGGAGCTTCTCAAAATCGAAGTCCACCGCCGTCGTCAGCTGTCCAACATAGCCCCACATCTGATGCTGCTTGCCGGTCAAGTTCGTCTGCAAGACGGAGTAATACGAGCCGCTGGGAGTGATGCCTAGCTTTTTTCCCTCCGCCCGTGCGCCATCCCAATCTCCGGCGAGTGTCTCTTCCCAGTCATAGTCCTCATTCTTGCAGCCAAACCGGCGCTTGTTCGGGTTGGCCGGGTGTTGGCACTTCAGCTTGCGCTGTTTGGCAGCCGCTGGGGCTGGCGCTGCTTCTGCCTGGGACGCAGAATCCGCAGACGGATTCTGCGGCGTCGGCGGTGTAGGCGATGTAGAGGATTGAACAGTCGTCTCGGGCCTCGGATCGGAAGTTGAGGTCTGCGCTGCGAGAGATGGTTCTTTCCAGCAAAGGCTGAGGAGCGCGGCGACAACCGCGACCAACAGAACTGCGGGGTTGCCGCTGCCGTAATAACGTGATCGCAACACTCTTGGGTGAGCTCCTCCTCACGTGCCTAAGAAACAGCCGCAGTGAGACAAAGAGAGCAGTGTTCTGGCTGCAGCTAATAAGAGCTTGAAGCATTTGACTGTCCATAGGAACCATTAGGTATTGAAGGGTGACATGCTTTTTAGTCAGGTAGTTAGAGGGGGCGATCGGAATCGGCAGACGATCACGCTGACCAGAACTGTACGTTCCGGGTATTCTGTGTGGGATTCATACGCCCGTTCGGCTCGCCCCGTACGCCGAGCAGGACCTCATGGTTCTGTTACCTTCGCAGTAGCTTTGCCTGCATCGCCTGCGGCATTTCGCCAATCTCATCCGGGACAGCACGCCGTCGTTGGCGGTTCTATTAGAACGATGCGGTCATGGCTGGCTACCGTGAAAGCTCGTCGAACGTGTCCGAACAGTTCGCTCTCCAGCAGCGTCTCTGTAACAGGGGGCACAGTCACAAACCAGGAAGGATCCCTTGGCAGCCGAACTTAGCCTATGCAACGCCCACGCTGATCGGTTTCACCAGATAACTGGCACGGGTCAGTGACATCGACGATCAGCCCAGACCGAGGTGTGGACCGTGCATGAGCACGATCTTGAACATCAAAGGGCCACGGCCAACAGCGACATCCTCGGTTCTGCCGAGAGCCTTCCTGCTGCGATGTACCTCATCCTCCCAGAGCGATGGCCACACCCACCAAAACCAAACCGATCAGCATGGTGAACAATCCAGTCAGATAGGGAGCTACCCGGTTGTACTTTCCCCACATCAAACCAGCACCAAACAACAATGCGAGCAATAAGGCATTCGACACCCGGAGAGCGAAACGGGGTTCATGTCTGAAAACCAGGAAGGGAACAATTGCCGGGAACACTGCCGAGAAATCGATCCAGAAGATGGCAATCGACCCGTAGACGTCTTCTTTCGTTACGGCGGCCGCCGGCAATTCGATCTCCGACATCAAAGGCAGAAGTGCATGGCAAATGCGAGCGCGGTCTGCGGCGCCCGTGGCAGGTTCAAGCAAGGGGTCGAGTTGGCCGCTAAGTGCGGAGAACGCCTCCCGCTCACAAGAAGCATTTCTGAGGCCCATTAGAAATCGTAGGCGCTGGCGGCGTGCTGTCAAGCTGCCCATAATGTAGAGCGCGCCATCAATCACACCCCATGCGACGTTGCAGCCGAGTGCCGCCATCAGCAGATGACGCACTGCTTGCGCGCCGGTCCCGGCTGTAAACCCGGCGATAAGCGTGAAGTCGAGCACCATGATCAGCCCGCACAAAACCTCTTCCAGGCGGTCGGACGGGTCAAGGTAACGATTGACAAATCGTTTTCTTGATTTAGAAGGCCTCAAATAAAATCCCTCAGTGCATTCTTGAATGCGGGAGAGGGAGCCATCAGTGATGCCGGTCACATCAGCACTCCGCCGGAAGGCCTGGTGGCGGAATTGAACTATGGGCAACTCTTGCTAGGACCTAAGAAATGGGCCGGTTCGCGTCGACAGTCGAGTCGAGTTCTGTTCGCGGCATCGAGAAGCCTGTCCGCAAGTTGCTGCAGGTCTGATGCTGCTGCGAGCGGGCATCTTATCTTCTATAACCTCAGCGATTCCTCGTGCCGAAAGGAGAAGAATAAGGAAGGTCGCGCCGCTAGGATTAGCGCTAGTAATGGCCGCAGCCAGCCCAGCTATGGCAGTTTGATTGCCCTTGATAAAGAAGCCTGTCTTCTTCACCGTGATGCGGTGTATCGACGCCAAATACGGATGGCCAGCCGCCCCATAAAACCGCGTCAGTAGAGGTCGTACCGATCGCCGCAGAGCGCGCAGGCCGAGTATCGGTGCCTTAAGAGTATCCAATTGCACGCCGATTGTCGCTGTCCCAGAGCGGCACGAGTGGGCTTGTCGGAGTAATCACGGACATGCCCAGATTGTTCCGTCTTTTCCTCTTCTTGGCACTCACCTCCATTTGGTTACTTTCGTGCGGAAATGTACTTGACGTCACAGACGCCGACGCCCCAACCATGAAACGGTCGTGAGAAAGGACTCACAGCTATTATGAATAAAGGCGCTATACTGTTGTTCCTGTCCGTCGCCTTGACGCTGTTCGTAGGATGCGGCTCTTCCCTTCCCAATCCAGCTCCTCCCGCTCCGCTGAGCGCCAGCAATGTCAACCTCATTTTCGTGGTGAGCGAGGATTTGGCGTATCACGCTCCCGGCGACATCAATCCGAAAACAGCAAACCTTTCCAATCAGGGCTTGCAGCGGTCGCTTGGCATGGCCACGTTCCTCAAACAGCAGGTACTGGGAACAGAGAATGTCACCAGCATCTATGCTCTGGAACCGATGACCCATTTACAAACCGCAAGCCAGTTCCCCGACATGGTCGGATTGGAGACGGTTCAGCAGTTCGCCCTTCTCAACCAGATCACTCTGTCCAGCGACCTTAAGGGCGGGACCCCATACACCGGCCAGAGCTACCCGCTCAATGCATCCTATTCGTCAGCGTCGATACCCAGCGGACTGCCTGCACCATCGCCGTTCTGCCTCACTTGCCAAGGGCTCGATTTCAACGACAAGGAAGCCGACAACGAAGCCCTGATAACCAGCCTGGTGAAGGCGAATGGCTTTTACGTCTTCTCGGCGCCGTGGGAGACCACCAGCGCCCTGATGGCAAATATCAATAAGCTTGAAGGTTACAACCTGACTCTTCCCGCGAGTTATGCAGGCCCCAACATTATCTACGCAATCTCAATTACGCCGTCCAAGAGCGCCAGCCTGGTTACCTACAACAGCAATCTAAATCCGCCTTCCACTTACCCTGTGCTGCCTCCGCCGAAGCTGGTCAGCACTCCATGCGTGCCGCCGGAGCCTTTCAGCATCACCGTGACCGGCGGTAAGGGTGGCGCCGTAATTCCGGCGGGAACCAACACCGACGAAACCGTTTACATCATTCGGCACGCAGAGGCGCATCCCAAGGACTACTGGGACGACAACAACTATGTCGGCGCGGGACAATGGCGCGCGCTGGATCTTCCGAACGCACTGCGCGGCAAAATCAGCCCCGACCAGGTATATTCGATCGACCCCGCTCAATTTGGTCCGGGCTCCGTTGATAGCGCCACGGGCGATTCTAACTGGTCGACGGTTGCGCCGTCCCTGACGGCCGAACCATATGCAATCGCCAATAACTTGCCCTACAATTTGTTCTCAACCTTTTTGCTGACCGATACGAACGCCCCCAACGATACCAGTGCGCTTTTGTTCACTGGCGGCACATTGTCTAAACAGAAGGTGCTCCTGGCGTGGGCTTACCAATACATACAACCGACAGTCAATGCGCTGCTGGCTACCTATCACGGAGATGGCCAGCTAGCACCGCCTTGGCCTGACAATGACTACGACAGCATCTGGACGGTAAGGCTTGACGCCCACGGCAACTTGTCTGTTGACAATGCAATATGCGAAGGCATCGACTCAGCGGCGCTGCCGGCAACGGCTCCTCAATTCTGACGCGACTACGGCGGCCACCGCACTAGTAGGACATGAAACGCTCGGGCCACGACCATCGCCGGTCGTTCTAAACTTGCAATAGGTGGCGACGCAAAGACTTGTACCGTCTTTCCAGCGGAACTTGTTCCAGTTATCACGTTCCTGGTCCGATCGTTCCGACTGTTCCTATCCCGCACCCACCCAGGGTGGCTGCTTTCGTGCGGAAACGTGCTTGACATCACAGACACCGAGACGACAATTGCCTATCATAGGATCTCGGCGCGATTAGCTTGGTCTTTCGATACTTCGCCATGGCATCGTCCCGTGCCAAAGCAGCAGTCGAAGGACCGAAGTAATGACGGATATATCGATCCAATTGAGGGCCTGCTCCGCATGAGTTCCATCTTGATCGCCATCCTTGTATTCGGATGCACTTTCGGCGGGGGCATACTAGGCACCTTCCTCGGCGCCAGATTGCCAGAGCACCATCGAGACGAGGGCTCAAAAGAGGTCCTCAAGCTGGTGATGGGCCTAATCGCAACCGTGGCCGCACTCGTCCTAAGCCTACTCATCTCCTCGGCCAAGAGTTCCTATGACACGCAAAAAACCGAGGTACAGCAACAAGGTATTCACTTATTACAACTCGATCGCATTCTGGCCCGCTTTGGGCCGGATGCGACGGAAGCACGCAACCAGCTTCGCCGAATGGCATTGGCCGACATCGGGCGGACTTGGCCGAATGATGGTGTCCGGGCGGAAACCTATGAGCCATCGCAGGCACAAAGAGAAGGTGAGGAGCTTTTTCAACGGATCGCGAGTCTGTCACCGAAGACCGATGCCCAGCGGCTCGACCAGAGCCGAGCGCTGCAGCTGCTCGTAGGTCTATGGGAGACCCACCGCCTGCTGGACGAACAGGCCGGGGAAGCCCTTTCTTGGCCCTTCCTCATGATACTTGTGTTTTGGCTTGTGGTCCTCTTCGTTGGCTTTGGTCTTTTCGCGCGCCTCAACGCCACCGTTGTCGCGGCTTTACTCGTTGGCGCGCTCTCGGTCGCGGGCGCGGTCTTCCTCATTATCGAGATGAATCGGCCGTATAGAGGGGTGATGCGGATCTCCAGCGCCCCCATTCGCAATGTCTTGACGCAGATGGGCCGCTAGGACGGTGAACGTTCACACTTTATGTGGCACAGCACGCTAGCTAGACCTGAGAAATACAGCCTTTAGGCTTTAGTGAACAATATTCCATCCTGACTGCAGCGGCGATATTCCGACCGGTTGCCTCTGAAGGTACAGCTCGAGCTTGTTTGCCACGATCTTCTGCGGGGTATCGTGGTCCTATGTGCCAATCCCATACAGTATGCCGGGGAGAAGCAGTTCTCTTGATTGGAATCCGTAGCCATTCCAACCGCGCCTTCTAAGCTGTTGATGATAAAGCACCACAGTTCCCTTTCTTCTGGCTCCTTTGGACGGTCAAATGCTTTTCATGGTTCCGGATGTGCGTCGTTTTGTATGTCGCGAAAACGATGTCACGTCGAACCAAGCTGCAAATCATGCCTCCTTCTGGACTGAGCGAGAGTCGAGTGACGATCTCAATCGCTGATGCTGACGACCATAATCGGCAACCTTTTTCGGATTTATTTCAGTCCGGGGAACTTCAGATGTTCTGTGCAAAGGGTGTCGATCAGGCCTTGACAGCTTTGCATCACGAACGCATTGACATAGCCCCGGTTGATGGGACGGAGCCGAAGAAGAACGGCCTCACTGTATGCCGGACACTGAGGAGCAATCCAGAGACCCGGTTGGCTCCCATACTGCTCCTTACCAGTTGGGGTCCGCTGAAGGCCGCGCGATTAAACAAGAAGAGGGATAGCTTCAAGGAGGAAAACTAAGCCATGAGGACACGGTCGTCTGTTTATATCTTGATATTGTTCTGCTTGCTACCGATTCTCCACGCGGCCGCCCAAGGGCAAGATCCGCTGCCTTCATGGAATGACGGCCCAGCGAAGCTGGATATCCTTAACTTCGTGAAGGTCACCACCGACCCAGCGAGTCCTAACTTCGTCCCACCCGGACAACGAATCGCCACCTTCGACCAAGACGGCACAACCTGGGTCGAACACCCCATGTATACACAGTTCATATTCGCCTTTGAGCGGGTTGCCGAGCTGGCCCCACAACATCCTGAATGGCAGACAACGCAGCCTTTCCAGACGGTGCTCTCCGGCGACCACGCGGCGATGGCTATGTTAACCATGAAGGACTTGGAAACCATCTTGATTGCCACGCACACCGGCATGACGGTTGACAAGTTTCATAACATCGTGCAGGACTGGCTGGCAAAGGCACGAGACCAGCGCTGGAATCGGCTTTACACTGACCTTGTTTACCAGCCGATGCTGGAGGTTATGCAGTACTTCCGCGCCAATGGTTACAAGACCTACATCGTGACCGGCGGCGGCCAGGATTTTGTTCGTGTATACGGCGAACAGATGTACGGCATTCCTCCGGAGCAGGTCATCGGCTCGGCCTTGGAAACGCAATATACCTATAACAAACAAGGCCAGGGCATTCTTGTAAGGCCACCGAAGCTACTGTTGAACGACGATTTCTCAGGAAAGCCGGAAGACATTTATCTATTTATTGGCCGCCATCCCAAGGCCGCGTTCGGCAACTCAACCGGCGACCAACAAATGCTGGAATACACCCAAGCGGGCGGTGGAGCAACGTTAATGATGATTGTGCTGCACGACGACGCTCGGCGCGAATATGCGTACGGCCCGGCCATGGGATTGCCTGATACCAAGGTAGGAACTTTCACCCAAGCGCTGTATGACGAAGCCAAGTCGAAGGGCTGGGTTGTCATCAGTATCAAGAACGACTGGAAGCAGATTTTTGCGTGGGAAAGATGATCATTATCCAATCACAAGGAGAAAAGCATCGCTATGAAAACCGCCAAGAAACCAACCCTGGAAGTTCCGATCTCGGAGAATGGGAACGGCTGCGCGTCCGAGGAGGTCATCCGCCAGCGGGCCTATGACCTCTACGAGCAACGCGGATGTGCCGACGGTTTGGACGTGGAGGACTGGCTGGCCGCCAAAGAAGAGTTGCATCACCTTACGTCAGCCTAAATGCTAAACCGTGCTGTCATCGTTCCAGTTTAGCTACGAGGAGCGTCGCTGACGGTGCGAAG
>Ga0181532_10002791_pt1 | contig 16149 bp, 15 predicted proteins | sample PEATcosm2014_Bin_33_FD_119768 | JGI IMG/M metagenome (GOLD analysis project Ga0181532, IMG submission 119768) | Peatland microbial communities from MTU Mesocosm Facility, Houghton, MI, USA - PEATcosm2014_Bin11_30_metaG | ecosystem: Environmental > Terrestrial > Soil > Wetlands > Peat | place...
CACAAAGAAGGCGGAGAGCATCACGATATAGGCCAGGAAGGTCGTCCAGAACGAGAGCATGTTCAGGACGGGGAAAGCCATATCGGGCGCGCCGATTTGTATGGGCAGGAAATAGTTGCCGAAACCACCCTGGGGCGCCGTGGTCAGTACGAAGAACACCATGATGGTGCCGTGCATGGTGACCAGGCTGAGATAGGTCTCAGGTTTGATCTCGCCCAGCAACGGGAGGATCGCGGTCGGCCAGATGAGATGGATCCTCATCAGCAGGGAGAGAAACATGCCGATGAAAACCGCGGTCAGCGCGAGGAAGTAATACTGGAGGCCAATTACTTTGTGGTCGAGACTGAACACCCATTTGCGGATGAAGCCTTGAGGGGCCGCGTGTTGGTGTGATTCCTGGGCAACCATTTATTGTTTCTCCGCCTCTCGAGCGGCCAGCCATTTGTCGAATTCGTCCTGGCTGACGACCCTCAGTATGCCGTGCATCTTGTAGTGACCGAGCCCGCACAGTTCTGCGCAAGTGATTTCGAAGTCACCAGTTTCAATTGGGGTGAAGTGCATATGGATCGCCAGGCCGGGCACGGCATCTTGCTTGAAGCGCATGGAAGGAACAAAAAAACTGTGGATCACATCGTGCGCGCGCAAGATTACTTCCACCTCACGGTTCACGGGGACCTCCATAATGCCCGTCACCACATCGTCCTTCGACGCCGGATCCGCCGGGTCCAGACCCAAGGCTGCTTCGCCTCCCGCGGACGGGTCTTCTAACTCTGGCTTGGCGATTCCAAACTTGCCGTCGGGACCGGGATAGCGGAAATACCAGGCGAACTGCATGCCTGTGACCTCCACTCGCGTAGCCCCGTCCACCGCCGGGCGAAAACGTTCCGCCGCCCAGATGGGACTCCCCATCAAGTTCAACCCGACGAACAGGATCGCGGTGAGAGTCGTCCAGATGATTTCCAACTTGAGGTTGCCGTGCGAATAGTCGGCTCGGGAAGGGGAAGGCTGGTCGCGATATCTCCAGACAAAATATCCCAACGCCAACTGGGCGGCCACGAAGATAACGCCCATGATGATGAAAGTGACAGTGAACTGTTGGTCGATCGCGGCGGTTGCGGCGGAGGCTCCGTGGGGGAACCACCAGGTTTTTGCAACGAAGAAATACGTGCTAATAAAGGTAATTAGCCAGATGACACAGAGAAGAACCAGCCCCATGTACCCCCCGGCCGCACCGGATTCAATCGGCTTCCCCACTCGTTAGCGCATGCCGAACCGACGCGGTACCCCGTGAACGGCGGAAGTGTATCACAGCTCGATGTGATTTACGCAAGCGAGTTCGAGATCCGATGGCAAACCAGTTTCGTGGTCCACTACGCGAGTTTCTTTTCCTGCGAACGGACGATCTTGATGTTGATGTGACGCAAACTCCGAGCGGTTGTGCATTGACGAACGCGGCGGTTTGTGAGTAACATCGTGTCCACCTCGTGGGGATCGACGGGAATGGCTCGGATTTCGAAACGTGTTGGTGTAGTACTTTTCCAACTCGGTGGACCCGAATCGCTGGCGGCAGTTGAACCCTTCCTTTTTAATCTTTTCTGCGATCCTGACATCATTGACTTCCCGTTTTCCAGGATTGGCAGGCGCGCGCTGGCGCGGCTGATTTCGAAAACGCGCGCGAAAAAAGCAGCCCAGCACTACGCGATCATTGGCGGATCCCCCATTCGCCGGTTCACCGAGCAGCAGGCCGATGCTCTGGAAGCACGTCTGCGGTGCGACGGTGTCGACGCGCGCTGCGTGGTGGCGATGCGCTACTGGCATCCGTTCACGGCCGAGGCGATCGATCAGCTTCTGGACGCGGAAGTGGATCAAATCGTGTTGTTACCTCTTTACCCGCAATACTCGAGCACGACGACCGGCAGCAGCTTGAACGAGTGGCGGCGACAATCGACGGGCTCCGTCCCGACTTCCTGTGTTCCGCCTTTTTATCGTGATCCGATATACATCGCGGCCGTGGTCGAGAGAATTGATGAGGCGTTTGCCCGTTTTCCCCATCCGCCGGCGGCGCAGCTAATCTTCAGCGCGCATAGTGTTCCGGTGTCGGTGATTGAAAAGGGTGACCCCTACCAGCGGCAAATTGAAGAAACCGTGGCTTTGGTGATGGAGCAAGGTGGATGGTCCAATGATCATCGCCTTTGCTATCAGAGCAAGGTGGGCGCCAGCCGCTGGCTGGAGCCGTCGTTGCACCAGACGCTGCGGCAAGCGGCCGCGGAGAAGCGGCGCGAAGTATGCATCGTTCCAATTTCATTTGTCTCCGACCACGTCGAGACCCTGGGAGAGATTGATCATCATGCGCGAGAGGAGGCACGGCTTCTCGGCATCGAACGCTTTGGGATGACGCGCGGCCTCAACGACTCGCCAAAATTTATTCAGGCTCTCGCAGCATCGGTGCTGGCGGCAATCGGCGAACCGGAAGCCGAGGATCAGGGAAGGGAAACGGCGATGCATTCCATGGTCGCCGATTGAAGCACGAACAGATTTAGGAGACAGGTTCAGGAGGAGGATCATGGCAGAAAACCCGGATGCGCCTAAAGCACCCCCTGCTAAAGAAGCAGCGTCCGTTCCTTATGTGGGTTCGGGTGCGGTGGGTACCTCGAAGGCGGCCGCCTCGGCGGGTGTGGCCGCGGTTGGTCCGGACGACAATGTGGTGAATCAGCGGCGCCGGCGGCTGGTTTGGGTGTCTGTCACAGCTTTTCTAACGGCATGGTTTCTGGCTTTTTTCCGTTTTTTTCTGCCCCGCACTCTTTTCGAACCAGCCACTATCTTCAGGATCGGATATCCCTCCGATTACGGTTTGGGCGTGGACACGAAATGGCAGCAGAAGTATCGCATCTGGGTAGATCGCAGGCCCGATCGCATTTTTGTCATCTACGCTCGTTGTACTCATCTGGGCTGTACGCCTGACTGGAAGGCCAGCGAAAACAAGTTCAAATGTCCTTGCCATGGAAGCGGCTACGATGACGAAGGCATCAATTTCGAGGGGCCTGCACCTCGACCCATGGACCGCGCCTTCGTGCAACTGGCGCCTGACGGCGAAATCATCGTGGACACCTCCCGACTTTATCAGTGGCCGAAGGGTCAGCCGAGCGCCTTCAATGATCCGGGAGCGTTTTTGCCGACATAAGTCTGACTTGAACTCGCTTGAAGCCTGAACGGCCCATTGGCGGGACTCGCCAGATGCGCCAGACCAGATGCGCCAGAAGAAAGAGACGGAAAATGGCTGAAGAAAGTGGTTCGAACGGAAACAACGGCGGGACCAACGGGAAAAACGCAAAGACAACCGGCATCCTGGGGCGAGTGGCCACCGAAGTAAAGGCCGACGTGCAGTCAATCAAGACCGACTTGCCCGCCAAGGCCAAGGAACAGGTCGATCTTCTCAAGGACCCTACCAAGACTCAGGTTTTCACTTCCATCTTTCGTCACAAGCACGATGACACCCCGCGCAATCGCGCCTTGGGCGTGCTGTCGAACGTTTTTCTGCATTTGCATCCGGCCAAGATCAACCGCGATGCCGTGCGCTACAGCTTCACCTGGGGCATGGGAGGAATCACGTTTTACCTGTTCATCGTGCTCACTTTTACGGGCGTGCTGCTGATGTTCTATTACCACCCCACGAAGGTACAAGCATTCCGGGATGTGCTCTACCTGGAGCATGACGTGCCCTTTGGGAAGCTGTTGCGCAACATGCATCGCTGGGCGGCGCACTTGATGGTGATCACCGTCTGGCTGCATATGTTTCGGGTATTTCTGACCGGCTCGTACAAGAAGCCCCGCGAGTTCAACTGGAATATTGGAGTGCTCCTGCTGGTGTTCACGCTGCTGCTTTCTTTCACCGGATATCTGCTGCCCGACGATCAACTCGGCTTCTGGGCGGTTACAGTCGGTACTAACATGGCGCGCGCTACACCGCTCCTCGGACACGAGGGCCCCTTCGGTCATATGTTGGGGATGACTCCCTACAATGACGTTCGCTTCGGATTGCTGGGCGGGTCGATCGTGGACGCGAACGCTCTTCTGCGTTCCTACATCTGGCATTGCATCGGCATTCCGATCGTCGCATCGGTGTTGATGATCGTGCACTTCTGGCGCGTACGAAAAGATGGCGGCATTTCGGGCCCGGCGGCGGTCGTGCTCGAATCCGAAATCAAGGAGGCGCGCCGATAGTTCGCGCAAATAGTTATGGACTGGAAGCAACTGTGGGACATCGCCTCAGCGCCTGACAACGTGCCCATCGTGGCACTGATTCCACTGCTCGCCTTCTATATCTATCTGGCATGGAAGCAGGCACACGCCAACGATCAGTTGATTACGCAACTGGAAGGCGATGCCGCGGCGGCTAAAACCCAATACCGCAAGACGTGGCCCTTTCAGCCGGGATGGCAGAAAGAAATTCACGTGTGGCCGTTTCTGCTGCGGGTGGAGTTTCTGGCTGCCATCATCGTCACCATTATTCTGATGATCTGGTCGATCACGCTGAATGCGCCACTGGAAGAGCCGGCGAATCCGAACTTGACCATGAACCCAGCCAAGGCTCCGTGGTATTTTCTCGGCCTGCAGGAAATGCTGGTGTATTTCGATCCGTGGATCGCGGGCGTCGTGATGCCGACGTTGATCATCATCGGGCTGATGGTGATTCCATATATAGATACGAATCCGCTGGGCAGCGGCTATTACACGTGGAAGCAGCGCAGGTTCGCCATCGGAACATTCCTCTTCGGTTTTATTATTCTGTGGGTCTCGATGATCATCATCGGGACTTTCATTCGCGGGCCGGGGTGGCAATGGTTCTGGCCGGGACAGACGTGGGACCACAACCGCCTCATTTATGAGGTCAACCGCGATTTGCCCGATCTGTTCGGAATTACCGCCAACTGGGCAAAGGCGGTCTTCGGAGCGGTGGTGGTGGGCGGCTTTTATGGGCTGGGCGGATTCGCCTTGCATGGCTTTTTCCGGCGCAATAACCCCAGGGATTACAAGCGCATGAGCTTGTTGCAATACTCGATCATGATGTTCTTCGTGCTAACCATGTTCGCCCTGCCGATCAAGATGTTGCTGCGGCTTTTGTTTCATATCAAATATGTGTGGATCACGCCTTGGTTCAACGTTTAGATGGTCGAGGTTTAGATGATCGTCGTTTCGATGATCAATGTTTCGGTTGCACGCAACGCTTAGGAGGAAGTGGTGCCCGAAAAGCCCGTTCCCGAGAATGATCCGCTAGTTCAGAAATCATTGGCGACCTGGTATGTAGTGACGATGGTGATCCTGACGGCGTCGCTGTTCTGGGCGCTGTGGGACGAAGACTTCGGACAGCGTCCCTGGAAAGCCTTCCAGCGCGAATGGAAAGACCGTTACTCCACGTTCCTGAAAACGGCTCGTTCCAGCTCGGCGCAATCGGAGAAAGAAGTCGAGGGCAACAGCGATTACCAGAAGTTGAAGCAGGACTACGAGCAGACATATAAGGAAGCAGCGCCCCGGACGAAGGAGATCAACGATCAGCTGCGCACTTTGAGCGCGAAAATCCTGGCGGTGCAGAACGTCTTCACCGATCGCCGCGCATACGTGAACGCCCTGACCTACGATATCGAGACCACGACCAGCGCGTCCTCGAAGCAAAGCAAGCTCAAAGATCTGGAGAAATACAAGCAGGAGACGGCGGTAGTCGAGTATCCGGACGGCAGCAAGAAGATCTACACCTACCCGCAACTCGAAGAAACCTACAACGACCTGAAGACGGAACGAGCCCAGCTCAGCGCCGAACTGGGAGAGTTAATCAAGCCCGTCAGCGACCGGAAAGCGAAGCTCGATGCGTTTGTGTCAGAGAACATGGTTGACCTGACGCCGGCGCAGATTCGCGGGTTGCAGGACAAAACGGAGGCGCTCGACCCGGCGATCCTGCAGATCAACGTGGCTGAAGCCAATATTGTGGATCGGTGCGAATCGTGTCACATGGGGATCCGCGAGCCGGTCAAGCTGACCGCGGCGTCGATGACGCCAAAAGGAAAACAACCCGACGAGTATGCCCGGGCGTTCACCAGCCATCCCGAGCCAGAGTTGCTGAAGACGCATGACCCGGACAAGTACGGTTGTTCTCCCTGCCACCAGGGAAATGGACGAGCCACCACCAGCGTCGAGAAAGCACACGGAAATTACGAGCATTGGCTCTGGCCCCTGTTCCCGAAACCGAACCTTGAAGCGGGCTGCCAGACCTGCCACGCTGCCGACATGGTGCTGGTCAGCGGCGACGTGGGCTGGACTCTCAGCGAGGGCAAAGACTTGTATCGGCAGCGCGGGTGTGTGGGTTGCCATCGTTTCGAGGGGTACGACAAGGAACCGGAGGACCTGAACTCCATCGCACAACAGATCAAGCAAATGGAGCAGGAGAAGAAGCAGAACCTGAAGGAGTCCGCGTTCCTGATGAAGCAGGCCGATGCCGCGTCGACGAACCAGGAAGCGAATCGTCTGAACGACCGGGCGGTAGCGCTCCGGGTCGCGAACAGCAAACTCGATTTGCGGATCGTCCAGCTCGACCGGACCACCAAGAGCCTGCTGCAGGACATGAAGAAAGTCGGACCCAATCTGAAGGATGTCAGGTTGAAGCTCAACAAGAACTGGATTCCGGTCTGGCTGAAGAAACCGACCGATTTTCGTCCCACGACGCGGATGCCGAATTTCCGGCTCAGTGACGTACAGATTCAGGCGATCTCGGCGTACCTGTGGCAGTCGGCGTTGCCCGATGCGCCAGTGAAGCACAATCCGGGGAATGCAGGCCGCGGCAAGGAACTGTTCGAAACACGCGGATGCCTGGGATGCCATTCGATCGGCGAGGGCGATCAGATGCAGGGTGGGACATTTGCCGCGAACCTGACGCGCGTCGGCGAGAAGGCAAACTACGATTACCTCGTGCGTTGGGTGCACAACGCGCGGCAGCGGACGCGACCTTATTGTTTGTACGAGAAAAAGGACATCGGTCCCGAGGACTATGCGAAGAAGGGCTTGCCCTATGTCTTCGATCTCGAACACAGCAAGTGTCCGAACGACGGCCGTGAGCTGCAAGTTCAGAACATGACGGTAATGCCGAGCCTGCGGCTGACGGAGCAGGATGCATCGGACGTCGCGTCTTACCTGGTCACGTTAAAGAAGAAAGAGCCCGGTTCTTATCCTGATGCTGCTTTCATGGACGATCCCAAGCTGAAGGACGAAGGGAAGAAGTGGATCCGCCACTTCGGCTGCGCCGGATGTCATGAAATTTCCGGGTTTGAGGATGAGGGAAGAATCGGGACGGAGCTGACTTTCGAGGGCAGCAAACCCATCGAACGCCTGGACTTCGCTCTGCTGACGGAAATGGCGCAACGCGGAGACGGCGAACCGATCAAAGATCCGGAGGATCGTGCGCGCCTTCCGGAGGGACCCGCGAAGGGGCCGTGGTACTCAAATTTGGGCTTCTTCGAGCACAAGCTCGCGGAACCGAATGTGTGGGACCAGGGGAAGATCAAGTCGGAGACAGAAAAACTCCGCATGCCGAACGTGCACCTGACCGCGGAACAAATTCGCGCGCTCACCACCTTCCTGGTGGGCAGCCAGGAGAGCGCGCTTCCAGCGTCCTATCAATACCGGCCTCTCGACTACCGCCGTGACATTCAGGAAGGCTGGTGGGTGGTCAAGAAGTACAACTGCATGGGCTGCCACCAATTCATTCCCGGCCAGCAATCGGCGCTGATGGGAATGAAGCGCTATCAGGATGCGCAGGAACAGCTTCCTCCCAAGCTGCTCACGGAAGGCGCGCGGGTCAACCCGCAGTGGCTGCTGCGCTTCCTCTCCAATCCCTCGTTGAGCGAAACCGATACCGACCGCAACGGCGTGCGCTCGTATCTCCAGGTGCGGATGCCCACTTTCAGCTTCTCGGAGAACGAACTGGGCAAACTGGTGCGCTTCTTTGCGGCCCTGTCGCGGCAGCCCTTTCCGTATATTCCGGACCAGACGACACCATTGACGGCGAAGGAAACGGACATGGCACGCGGCTTGTTCTCGAGCACCGCGGCACCTTGCCTGAAGTGTCACGCGACCGGCGATGCGGCGCATGATCGCTTTGCCACGGCGCCCAATTTTCTTCTGGCGCGCGAACGACTGAAGCCCGACTGGGTGGAACGCTGGATCATCGATCCACAGGCCATCAGTCCGGGCACGGCGATGCCTTCCGGTTTGTTCAAGCGCCTGAATAATCACTGGGTGTTCGCCGGTCCGACTCCATCCTCATTCGAGGGTTACGATAAGGATCACACCCGGCTGCTCGTCGATTATATTTTCCAGCTCACTCCGGAAGAGCAGCGCCGGGTAGCCGGAGCCATGGGGCGCAGCCAATCCAGCACGAACAAGACTTCTCCCCCTACCTCTCCCGGTACTTCTCCGAATACCAGGCCCGTCGGTGGAGAGGCTCGGAGCACGCCGCCCTCAGTCGTGAACAAGCGACCGGTGGGGGCGGGCGGCGGGCAGTAAAATATGGCAAAGCTCTCATCCCAATTTGAGGAAAGGTGTTAGGAAATGAAGAATCGAAGGCAATGGTTAGCTACTCTTGGCCTATGCGTGATCGTGGGCCTCGTTCTGACTGCATGCAGCAAAAAGCCGGCGGAAGAGCAATCTGCCGCTCCGAGCACTGCGGCCGCACCCGCACCGGCGGCGACGCCGATCGATCCGGCGACCGCTGCCAGTGTGAGCGGCACGGTAAGTTTTGACGGTGCCGCGCCCAAGGAAGCGAAAATTGACATGAGCCAGGATCCGGCTTGCAAGGGCATGAATATGGCCGAGACTGTGGTAGTGGACGGCGGCAAGTTGGACAACGTATTCGTCTACGTGAAACAAGGTCTGGACACCCGGACGTTCGACGTTCCCAAGGATGCCGTGACCATTGATCAAAGTGGCTGCAAGTATCATCCCCATGTTTTGGGAATCATGACTGGACAGACGCTTAAAGTCGTCAACAGCGATCCCACCACTCACAATATCCATCCCACTCCGGCCAACAACCGCGAGTGGAATGAGTCGCAACCACCGCAGTCTCCGGCTCTGGAAAAGACCTTCGCTCGCGAAGAAATCATGCTGCCTGTGAAGTGTAACCAGCATCCTTGGATGAAGATGTATGTCAACGTGGTGAAGACTCCGTTCTATGCGGTCACAGGACCGGACGGCAAGTTCGAAATCAAGGGTCTGCCTCCGGGCGATTACACGTTGGCCTTCGTGCAGGAAAAGCTGGGCACGCAGGAGCAGAAGGTCACGCTGGCAGCCAAGGATAGCAAGACCGTGGATGTAACGTTCAAGGCGCAATGAGCCGAGATTGAGCGCAGGACAGACGCCGTCTTTACTAAGCAGGTCTGAGCAAGAACGAGGAGGGCTGTTGCTTCCGATGATGCTGGTAATTTCTATTGTCTTAGGCATAGTGCCTCTGTTGGGCATTGCCTGGACCATCGTCACGGGTACGGTCACAACCGTGGACGGCTTGTTCATGAGTTTGATCCTATTAACTCTCTCTGCCGTATTTTTCTTGAACGCTTTCTGGGAACTGCGGGATCGTGGAGCGCTCGCTTTTCTGGACAAGAAGAAAATGGCCGCTCCAGCGGCGCCTAAGGCGGCGCCAAAAACAACCGAGCCCAAAGAAGGCGGGAGTTAGGGCGGGAAATCAAGTATGGCTGCACAACCCATCCCGCTCGCGCCTCTGGACAATCCTGTGAACGCCGGCGATAACCCCGCGCCCTGTCCTGCACGTCCGCGCATGTCCACTCGCAACCGGCTTCTATTTTTCGTCACGGCGTGGCTGGTTGTGCTCATGCCGTTCATGTTCTGGTGGAGCACCTGGTTTGGCCGCGCGCTCACCGACAAAGAGATGCGCGAGTACCTCAACGACAACAATCATCCGCGGCACATCCAGCACGCGGTTGTGCAACTCGGCCAGCGCATGAGCCGGCACGATCCGAGCGCGACGCGCTGGTATGCCGATCTGGTGCGACTCGCCTCAAATCCGCGCGAAGAGGTGCGGAGCACGGATGCCTGGGTGATGGGGCAGGATACGGCGGGCGCCGGTTTCCACGATGCGCTTTTGAAGATGTTGGATGACGCCTCCTTGATCGTGCGCGGCAATGCTGCGCTGTCCCTGGTCAGCTTCGGCGACAGCTCGGGGAGAGCGCAGATTGTTTCTTTATTGCAGCCGGTCGCGATTACTGCTCCCAGTGCGGGGCGGGTCGTGGATACGGCGACGGTTGGTACGGCGATTCACCAGGGTGGACTTATTGCGAAACTGCAGGACGACGGCGGCGGCGAGACGCGCGAAATGCGTTCGCCGATCACCGGCCGCGTGCGCACACTTTCTACGGCTACCGGGGCCCGCGTGGTTCCGGGAACGTCGATTGCTACCGTCGAGCCCGGAGAGGAACAGGTCTGGGAGGCGCTTCGCGCCTTGTATCTGATTGGCCAAGTGGAGGACCTGCCGGCTATTCGGCCGTACCAAAGAGAGGTGCCTGAAGTTCCCGAGCGGCTGCGGGTGCAGGCGATTGAGGCTGAACGGGCGATTCAGGAGAGAGCTGGCAAGCAGGCTGAATAAAAGCTAACCACAGGGAGCCAGAGAAACACGGGGCACAGAACACAGGGGAAACCCGCCTGTGCTATCTATGAAGCTGCGCTAGTAGCTCATCGGGCCGACTTCTTTTTCTACTTCCGCAATGTCTACCATGACGATCGCGTCCCACGGGCATCCGTCCAGGAAAGCTCCTTCGGGACCTTTGCTTAGACATTTCTTGCATCCGATGCAGAGGATGGGGTCTACCTCGATGCGGCCGAATGGGGGATGATCTTCATCCGGAATCCAAAACATGCAGTCTTCGACCGGACAATACTCCACGCAGGCGGGCGATCCGGCGCAGCCGGTGCAGCACTCGGTGATGACGGCAAGTTCTTTCGGCTTTTTCTTGCGGGCAGTGGTCAGGCCCTTCGAGCGCGGCTCTTGCTTTAGCTCGTCAGGCACCATCCCTGGCGCTTTTACTACTTCCGGACCGGTTGGCATTTGAGGTGAATTATATCCCGGGCTGGGGCTTTTGCAAGGTGCCTTCTGGCCAACCCGAAGGACACGGCTGGCGCGTCAATCGAGCAGCTCGGCGACATCAGCGCCAGAGGCGCGTGGTGTAATCCGCCATGCTGAGGGCGAGCAGGATGAACAGGAAGAAGATCGCGCTCACAATGACGAGGGGGGTCAGTTTCTCATGCGTGTACTTCACATGCATGAAGAAGAGCACGACCAGGGTGGCCTTGATGGTTGCGATGGTGAGAGCGACGATGATGTTGAAGGGGCCGAGATCGATGAAGGCGGCAGCCACGGTGAGGCCCGTGCCGGCCAGGAGGGCCAGCCAGATCGCGACGGAAGAACCGAGCGTAGATACATGCTCGGAAACGTGTTCGGAAGCGGAATTGTGATCAGACATTGTTAGCCACCTATGGTTATGCCACCTATGCTTATGTCACCTATGACGGTCGATCAGGTACAGCAACGGGAACAGGTAAATCCACACAATATCGACGAAGTGCCAGTACAATCCTGCGTTTTCAATGGGCGTGTAATAATTGGGCGTGTATTTGCCGCGCCACGCCATGTAGGCAAGGAATCCGAACAGGCCGACGCCGATGATCATATGTAGAGCGTGCATGCCGGTCATGGCGAAATAGAGCGAGAAATACATCTCGGCGTGATGGGGATTGGCATACTGGCGTTCGGCCTCAGGAAACTTCTCCTGACCGGGAAGCAATTCGTGATAACTGAAGCTGGCTCCGGGCACGTGATGCTTCTCGAATTTTTCGGCATACTCGTCGGCCTTGATGCCCAGAAAAACCAGGCCGAGAAAGATGGTGGCGACGAGCCAGAACACCAGCGCCATGCGTTTGCCGAGCTGGGCGGCGCGAACACCCAGAACCACGGTCAAGCTGGAGCAGATGAGCACGGCGGTGTTGATCGCGCCGAGTTTAATATCCAACTGCTGACTGGCGGAGCCAAAGTCCGCAAAATATTTGTAGCGGTAGACCAAATAGGCACAGAACATGCCGCCGAAGAACATGACTTCCTGGGCGAGGAACAGCCACATGCCCAGGCTCGCGGCATTTTTCTGCTGCCCTTCGGTCGCGAAGTGGTGCAGGAGCGCCGGGTTCTCGTGTGCGTGTTCGTCGACTACGGCTTGACTAGTGGGCAACGGGAACTTCCTCTCTCTCCGGAATCTCGCCGATCTCGTCGTAGTTATAGGCTTCCCAGGTCACGACGGGCTGTTCGTCGAAGTTGAAGGTGGGGGGCGGCGAGTCGGTCTGCCACTCCAAGCCGGCGGCGTTCCATGGGTTCGCGGGAGCGGGTTTGCCGTAGCGCATGGACCATACGAAATAGACCATGGGCAGCAGGTAGCCGACGGCGAGAATCGTCGCGCCCGCGGTCGAGAGAACGTTCAGGATCTGGAATTCGGCCGGATACGAGTGATAGCGTCGCGGCATTCCCATGTAGCCCAGGATGAACTGGGGGAAGAACGTCAGGTTGAATCCGATGAAGACAATGAGCGCGGCGAGTTTGCCCCAGCCCTCGGGGTACATGCGGCCGGAAATCTTGGGCCACCAGAAGTGCATCCCGCCGAGGTACGCCATCACCATGCCTCCGACCATGATGTAGTGGAAGTGCGCGATGACGAAATAAGTGTCGTGCACGTGCGGGTCGACGCCGAGGCAGGCCAGGAACAGGCCGGTCAAGCCTCCGATGGTAAACAAGCCGACGAAACCGAAGGCGTAGAGCATCGGGGTCTGGTAGGTGATGGACCCCTTGTACATGGTGGCGGTCCAGTTAAATACTTTGATAGCCGAGGGCACGGCTACGAAATAACTGAGCAGCGAGAAGATAAGCGCGGCGTAGACCGAAATGCCGGCCACGAACATATGGTGCGCCCAGACCAGGAATCCGATCACAGCGATACCGACTACGGCCAGCGTCATCGCCTTGTAGCCAAAAATGCGCTTGCGTGAAAAGCAGCAAACAATTTCGCTGACGACGCCCATGCTGGGCAGAATCATGATGTATACGGCCGGGTGGGAGTAAAACCAAAACAGATGCTGGAACAGGAGTGGGTCTCCTCCTAGCGCAGGATTGAAAACGCCCAGGTGGAATAGACGTTCGAGCGCTACCAGCACAATGGTGATGGCCACAACGGGTGTACCCAGGACTTGAATGATGCTGGTGGCGTAGTGGGCCCAGACAAACAGCGGCAGGCGGTTCCAGGTCATTCCGGGAGCACGCATGCGGTGGATGGTCACGATGAAGTTCAGTCCGGTAAGTATCGAGGAGAAACCCGCGACGAAGATACCGAGGGCGGCGGAGATAACGTTGGTCTTGAGGAACTCGGTGCTGAGGGGCGTGTAGAAAGTCCAACCGGTGTCGACACCGCCATTCAGGATCGTGTAGATCATGAGAATGCCACCGATTACGTAAAGGTACCAGCTGAGCAGGTTGATGCGCGGGAAGGCTAGATCCTTGGCCCCGACCATGAGGGGGATGAGGAAGTTGCCGAGCACGGCAGGCACCCCCGGGATAACGAAGAAAAAGACCATGACCTGGCCGTGCATGGTGAACAGCTTGTTGTAGGTGTCGGATTGGACGAGTTCGCCCGCGGGGGTCAGCAGCTCCAAGCGGATGAGCAGCGCGAAGAAGCCCCCAATAAAGAAAAAGAAGGTAATCGAGATCAAGTAGAGCAGCGCGATGCGCTTGTGGTCCACAGTCAGGAGCCACGACTTGAGCCCATAACCCGCATTCAGGTAGGTCTCGCGTTCTCCGGTATCCGATACGACAGCCGTTGCCATTCTCATCACCTGCACTTTTCCATCTAGAGTTGAGGACTCGCCCCTGCCACGGGGTCGGTATTGGCGGGCCGTCCCGACTGCGGCCCGGCCAGCGATTTCACGTAATCGACCAGAGCATTCAGTTGCTCGTCACTGACCTGCCCCTGAAAGGTCGGCATGACGGGCTTGAAGCCTCGGACGATTTTGGCGCCCGGTTCGAGGATCGACTCGCGGATGTAATTCTCGTCGGCGGTCACGGTGCGGCCATCTTCGAGGAGCACAGACTTGCCGAAGAGGCCGGCCAGGTTGGGGCCGCGGCCCTGCGTGTCGGAACGATGGCAGGTAACACAGCCCAGTTCGGAGAATAGTTTCTCGCCGGTCACGGCCAGCGGCTGGTTGCCGCCGCCGCTCATCCAGGCTTCGTACTCGCGCGGTTCCATAACCGTTATCCAGCCGATCATTCCGGAGTGCTGAGTTCCGCAGTACTGGGAACAGAACAGGTGGTAGGTGCCCGGCTTCGTGGCGTGGAACCAAAGGGTCGTATAGCGGCCCGGGAGCACGTCCTGCTTGATGCGGAACGCGGGCACGAAAAAGCTGTGGATTACGTCCTGCGAGGTCATGATCATCTTGACGTCGCGGCCGACGGGCACATGGAGTTCGTTGATTTCGCGCTGCCCACCCTGGTGCTCGAACTTCCACATCCATTGCTTAGCAACGGTGTAGACCTCGGTGGCGTCCTGGGGAGGTGTGCGTTGCTGGAAAAAAATGACCACGCCCCAGATGTAAAACACCATCATCACGCAGAAGGGGATGATGGACCAGGTGATTTCCAGGTGGTGGGAACCTTCGATTTGTACGGCACGCTGCCCCCTGCGTTTGCGGAACCTGACGGCGAAAATCGTCAGCACGGTGAAGATCAACAGGGTCATGATGCCCGAGACGAGCAGCAGAAAGATGTAGAGAGCATCCACGTTTCCCGCGTTGGTGGAAGCGCTCTCGGGCCAGAGTGGAAAGTGTCCAAACATGATTACCTGACTGCTCCTTGAAAGTTGTCTGGACTGCGGCGAATCATCACAAATAAAAGCGCTCCGAGGCACAACATGGTGGCGATGGCCAGCAATCGCAGCACGCGCATGACGGTGGCGCTGTACTTGCCCTTCTCGGGATCGTAGTGATAGCAATACAGCAGCAACTCGTCGACCACGTTGCCGATCCGGTTCCGCGACGCCTCCACTAGAGCCAGCCGCAGATCCTTGGGCGGATACTCGATGCCGTAGTAGTACTGGGCGATCTTGCCTTGCGGCGTCAGCACCAGGATTGCGGTCGAGTGAGCGAATTGTTCGGTCTTCGGGTCGTATTCGTACTGAAATCCGGCCGCCTTCGTGACCGCGTCGATCGCGTCCGGTTGGCCGACCAGGAAATGCCATCCTCGTTCGGCGCCGGGGCGGTTGTAGCGCCGCAGAAACTCGCTTTTCTTCTTCGCCGCTGTCTCGGGAGTGTTCTTGGGATCGAAGCTAATGGTGATGACTTCGAATTCCTTGCCTACATCGAACTTCAGCAGGCGCAGAGTGCTTTCCAGGCCGCTGAGTTCCTCGCCGCACAGCATCGGGCAGCCGTAGTAGACGAAGTTGAGGATCAGCGGCTTCTGGCCGAAGTAATCTCCCAACTTCACCGTTCGGCCCAGGTCGTCGGTAAACATGAGATCCGGCGGAATCTGCTGGTTCAGGTTCTGCTGAATGCCGACGTTCTGCAATCCCGGCGGACGCACGTTGGGTGGAGGCGACATAATGTAGTTGCCCGTGCCCTGGCCCCAAGCGGCGCCGGCGAGGAGCGCTACACCGAGAAAGCCGACCGCCATCGAGTTCACGAACTGCCTTATGCTGCGCACTGCAAACATCCTCCCCTGGCACGCCGGTTGTCTGGCTCGGGCCAGTGCGGTCAATTTCAGTTGCCCGAAGCGGCGGCTTTAGTCGTCCTCGCTTTGGGGGTTTGCTTCTTTACGGGCGCGGAGGTGATCGCTCCGGAGCTCTGTGCCGCGGAACTCTTTGCTCCGGAACTCGGTGCCGAAGATGGGCCTTCCGGATGAACCGGCAAGCCGCGCTTCGCGATCAACTCCATGGCACGGTCGACAGGAATCCGCACAATGCCTTTGTCCTTATCCACCCAGTCGTAGGTGGCGAGCTTCCGGTCCTGATCCTCGATGAACGAGCGAAGCTGCGTGCGTTCGTTTACTTCGAGGCGTGGTTGCGGAAA
>Ga0181532_10002792_pt1 | contig 16142 bp, 16 predicted proteins | sample PEATcosm2014_Bin_33_FD_119768 | JGI IMG/M metagenome (GOLD analysis project Ga0181532, IMG submission 119768) | Peatland microbial communities from MTU Mesocosm Facility, Houghton, MI, USA - PEATcosm2014_Bin11_30_metaG | ecosystem: Environmental > Terrestrial > Soil > Wetlands > Peat | place...
ATACATGAAGCTAAAACCCAGCTTTCAAGGCTATTGGAGCGGGTAGCGCGCGGCGAAGAGATCGTGATCGCGAAGGCCGGCAAGCCTGTAGCCCGGTTAGTCGCCATCAAGGGAAGAGGAGCACCGCGTCCGCTCGGCACCGGCAAGGGAGATTTCGTGGTGCCGCAGAACTTCGACGATCCGATGCCTGAATTCGAACAGGATTTTTACCCTTGAAGATCCTGCTGGACACGCACACTTTTCTGTGGGCCATTACCGATGACCGGCGCCTTTCGGCACCCGCCCGCAAAGCCTTCTCCGCTGCCAATAACGAGGTGCTGCTCAGCGTCGCCAGCATTTGGGAGATCCTGGTGAAGAGCGAGACCGGAAGGCTGCCATTTCCCCGTCCCACCGGCGCCTATATCCGAGCCCAGCTCAGCAAAACCACGATCACGGTCCTGCCGATCCTGCTCTCCCATGTTCTAGAACTTGAACAGCTTCCCTCCCATCACCGCGACCCTTTCGACCGGATAATCCTGGCGCAAGCGATCGCCGAAAAACTTCCGGTGGTCAGCGCGGACACGAAATTCCGATCCTATCCTGTCGAAATATTGTGGTAGGGCTTTGCGCACTGCCGCCGGCTGAGGCCATCTCGGGTAGAGAACAAACGGCTCCGACGCTGGTAAAAAGAAACTGTGTCGCCTCTACCTGTCGCCGCTCTGCGGTTCGAGCCTATTTTCCACTCCGACCCGGCGTTCACCGCGCAGTCGGGAGTAATCTTCTCGGCGGCCATGGTCAGGTCGCCTTCGTTCTCGCGGTCCTCGTCGTCGATGACCACGATCATGCGGCCGGCGCGGATCTCCTCCAGCGCAGTCCCAACATCGCAAAAGGGAGGGTTGATGGACATAGCGCTGGTAGAGATTTTAGCAGGGAAGGGGTCGGGTATCGCTCTTCGCCATTCGCTCTTCGCTTTTCGCCAGTCGCCATTCGCTCCTGGCTCTTAGCTCTTAGCATTCCTGTCCGGGTGTCATCCCGACCGAGGGCCTCGGCCTGAGCGGTGGGACCTGCTGTTCGCCCGGCCGACCCGGCTCTGTGAGAAGGTCTCAATGATGCATCTGCAAGTCTTACTGCTAAGACGATCTCAACTTAGGCAATCTCACAAATTTCTTCCTTGCCTTGTATCAGGGCACGACCTTTAGTCGTGCCAAAAAGAACGCGATAAAGATCGGGGCTTCAGCCGCTCCCGAAACGGGTTCTCAGGGGCTAAAGCCCGAGTCTTTCCTGGCGCGGTTACGGCACGGCTCAAGCCGTGCCCTGATACAAACCGATTTGTACGATGGGCTTCAACCGCAGATCGGACAGCAGATCCGTCAACTTGACGCGAGCAAGAGCGGATCGAGCTGTGCTCGGCATACAACTCAGCGAGGAGGAGAGAAGGGTAGGAACGAACAGCGCCTGCAAGAGTCTCATCGGTCAGACGATCTCAACTACAGGCCATACCCAAGTCCTGCTTGCTTTGTATCTGGGCACGACCTTTAGTCGTGCCGAAAAGAACGCGATAAAAGTTTGGGCTTCAGCCCCTGCAACAGCAGGTCCCCAGGGCTAAAGCCCAAGTCTTTCCTGCCCCGGTTGCGGCACGGCTCAAGCCGTGCCCTGATACAAACCGATTTATGAATGCACAGAGCACATTCACTCTCGGTACAGTGCAGCCCCCTTACGGCGTGATCTCCCAGACGACACCGCCATTACGCGAACCGCCAAAGGTGGTCGTGCCATAGAGGTTGCCGCTACTGTCGAAGACTACGTTGCTGATCGGTCTTGTCCCGTCACCGTTGATCCCGGTGAAGTCGTAGAGGTCGGTCTCGGTCCAGATGCCGCCCGTCGGCGCAAGTTTGAAGACTGTGCCGCAGCCAAAGGGACAACCTCCGTTGTTCACGATCCCGTCCGCATAGGTGGTGCCATAGAGATTACCTGCTGGATCCATCGTCAGGCTGCAGTAGGGGCCTGCGCCCCCATTTGGAAAACTGTAGAGGTTGCTCTCCGTCCACCCGTTACCGGAAGGCGTCAGCTCGTAAACAACACCGGTCCTGTAGGTTCCCCCATAGGGCGTCGCGCCATACAAGTTGCCCGACCCGTCGAAGATCAAGCCGCCAACAGGAAAGTCCGGCCCAGTTCCCCCGTAAACAAAATTGTCGAGAATGTTCTCTGTCCAACCCGAATCGGAGAGGGTCAACTGATAAACGGTTCCGCCAAATCCGCTTCCCCCACCGTAGGTCGTTCCATAGAGGTTGCCGGCGGTGTCGAAAATCACACCGGCAAAGGGCTCTCCCCCGTCGGTGCCTCCTCCCTGCGTAAAGCGGTACGGCACGCTCAGTCAAGCAAATATTCACGGCCAACGGAATTAATCAGAATGCTCTTGGTAGAAGGCGAACTAAGTCTTGAGAGCAAACAGCAGACAGCAGGTCCCTCCACTCGGGCTAAAAGCCCTCGGTCGGGATGACACATCGAAGAGGAATGCTAAGAGCTAAGAGCTAAAAGCTAAATGCTAAATGCTAAGAGCTAAGGGCGAACGGCGAAGCGCGAGCAGCGGCTCCAATACAAAAGGGCCGCACGCGGCGGCCCTGATCGGAGAGTTGGGGAGTTAGAGCGTGGACTCGATCTCGAATCCCCACGCTTCCAGAAGCGGCTCGGGAATGTACTTCGAGTTCTTGTTCTTCCGCGCCCATTCGCGCAGCCGGGTGGAGCGGATGTACTGGTCCGGCTGCAGTTTGAATTCCTTCACCACCTGCTCAAACTCGGTGATGGTGGGGACGACCGGGCCAATAGGCTCGGGTTTGCCCCAATTAGGATTGCCGCGTCGTTTTGCCATGCTTGCGTTTGCTTCCTGTTCGTAGAGATGTATTTCTGGATGACCGATTTGTCCCCAGTTATGCCTGGCCCTACCTAACTAATTGGATTCACGAAACTTTACTAGCGATTCAGGCGCGTACCGCCGGGGGCGTGTTCCAAGAGCCGACCATGAGGGAAGGAAGTCTAAGTGAGCCGAAGGAACGCAATACTATAGCCCGGTTTTCGCCTTAGTTCAAGATAAATCCTCTCATCTGATCGGGAGACGACTCCAAAATTGTACCGCCTCCTGCTGAGTTCGTATCCCCCATAGAATCAGACGATTGGGCCGCAAGAAGGTAAGCAAAGCCGGGAACTCCTGCGCTAGGCGACCATTCGATCGGGCCGCGAAACTGTGGAAAAACGGTAGCTTCTTGCGCAGTCGCGTAGAACGCAAAACGGAATAAACGCTGATCGTCTTCTTCCGCCCTTTGCGAGATGTTGAGGAGAGCCTTTAGGAACGCATCAAATGTTGAGTCTCAGGAGTCTTGCGTTCATGCTGTACTCGGCGATACGGCGGGCGCGCGCCCTGTCCTGCGCTGCTCTCCATTGCTTTCCCGACATAATTAACGCAAGGAAAGGAAGGAAAATGGCTACAAATAACGCAAGGTAAATGGCTACAAATATGGCCGCTCCCATGTGCAGTCTCCTACGTACGAACAGTGTACACTTCCCAGGGCGATCACGGCTCAGGGCGCAAAGGTCGCCGGTCTGAGGGGGAGTTTTGATCCCGGACCGCGCTCCGAACGGACGTTCGTTAATTAGCACCAAAGTGCGGAAAACTATTTGTTTTCAGGCGCTTAGTAGGTTACTTTGTGATATTTTGCAAATGTTCCACGTGGAACAATTTCGTACCGAGCAGGAAAAAACCGACTGCGAGGAGCAGTCGACCCCGGGCCGGACGCAGTTCTTTTAGCGGTTCCCATCGGGAGAATGATCGGGGTTGCTGACGATGGTCTGCTGCGCAAAGATTGCGTCCACTCTCTTCTCGGCTGCGGGCAAGTCGCGCGACAGCCGGTGCGCCTCAGCCTCAGCCGATTGCGCCTGGCTATTTTGGCCCGATTGCTGCAACGCGCGAGACAGCAGCAGATACCCAACGTCCGACGGTTGAATCTTCACCGCTTGGGAGTAGGCCTGGATCGCCGCGCTGGGATTGCCGGAAAGCTGCGTAACGATTCCCAAGGCGAGCCAAACCTGTCCGTCGCCGGGATTGATTTCCAGCGCCTTGCGAAAACTCTGCCGCGCCTGTGCAAAGTCTCCCAACTGTCGATACGCAGAGCCCATGCGGGCAAATGTCGTCGAACGCAGCCATAGGTTCCGCTGAACTGCGCCGTCGGTGAGCCTTATAGTCCTTTGATACTGCTCAAGCGCATCTCGCGCGTTGCCATGTTGCTGATCGTAAGCGCCGATCGACATGTAGGCCGAAGGATCTGACGGATTCATCTCGGTTGCCGCCTGAAGGTGAGGCAGCGCTGCCTCAGGATCTCCCTGATCCATCAAAGTAGAACCGACGATGTTCTCCGCGAAGTAGTTGTTCTGGGTGACCTCCAGGGCGTGCGACCAGAGCGTCAGGTTGTCGCCCCAGAAACCGACTTGGCGGTAGGTTAGGGCGGCCAGCAGAAGCAAGACTGCAACACTGGCGCTACGCAGCCAGACGAGCGGAAGATGCCGCTGTTCAGCAAAGTCGGCTACGCCCCAGGAGATCAAAATGAATAACCCGATAAACGAGATGTAGGCGTAGCGGTCGGCCATTGCCTGGCGGTTTACCTGTACCAGCCCGATCATCGGCACCAGAGTCCCGAGGAACCAGAGCCAGCCGACAAGCAAATAGCGCTGGCCTCGCTTCCAAACCACCAGTGCGGAGATAGCGAGCAAAATGACGAGAGCCGCAAGGACTTGCCACGCCTGGAGGGAAGTTCCAGGATGCGGGTAGAAGAGGGCCAGATCAGACGGCCAGAATGCTTTTCCCAGATATCGGACGTAGGAAACAATGGCATTGCCCAACCGAATAGAAAACGACATGCTCTTGTCGACATCAATGCCGCCAATCGCCAGTTGTGACTTCACGGTGATGACGGCACTGGCTGCAGCCAGCGCAAACAGCGGCAACTTTTCCACTACCAACCAGAGGAGTCGCTCTTCGCGCTTCGCCTTTCGCTCTTCGTCGGAGCCTAACTGTTCGTTCTTTGCAACTTGAATTTCGTCAGCTGCGCCGGGCGCGTCATTCTGGCGAAAAGCGAACAGCGAATAGCGAGAAGCGAGCCGTTGCAGCGGCCAATAGTCCCAGAGAAGCAGAACGAAAGGCAGCGTGATCACCTGGGGCTTGGCCATTAATCCCAGCGCGAAAAGCGCCGCAACAACAAGGTAGCGTCCGACCTGCGGCTTACGCGCATACCAGCGATACGCTGCCAGCGCCAGCAGGAAGAACAACATGCTGAGCAGGTTCTTGCGCTCAGAAATCCAGGCTACAGACTCGACATTGATGGGATGCAAAGCGAATAACGCGGCCACCATAGCACTGCGGCCGGTAAGTCCCGTCGCGCGCTGCAACACCCAGAACAGCACCAGCACATTCAATACGTGCAGGAACAGGTTTTCGTCGTGCGGACCGGCTGGATCGAAGCCAAAAAGCTGGGTGTCCAGGGCGTGCGAAAGCCACGCCAGGGGATGCCAGTCAGGCACATCGGGAGTGACGGAACCAATGGAAGTGAATGCCCACGTAACCGTGTCCCAAGTCAAACCCGCGCGGACGTGCGGGTTCGAAAAGACATACGGACCATCGTCGAAGTTGGCAAAGGGATGAGTGTGGACCGAAGAATACACAGCCACCGTCGCAACCACCAGAAGAAGCCCCAGCAGCAGCGACCAATTGGTGCGCGGGACGACCTTTGCCGATGGTTTGCGGGCATCACGCGCTCGGGATCGAGAGCGCGGCTTTGCGGCGGGAGAAGACTTCACAAGAGAGGCTGGTCCTCAGGAATTTACTTCATGATGGCGAGAACAGCAGGTATTTTACACCGTGTTCAAAGCAACGGCGCCACGTCCTTTGGAGACGAGGCGCCGTTGAGGTAATCAGGCTAAATACAGCTTCTAGTTGATCCCGATCTGGTAGTTCTGGGAGGCAATACCGTTCACCACTACCTGCATGTCGGTTTCGCCGGTTTCGATGCCTGCCGGAATGTCCACATACGTGTACGAAGGACCGTGGTATCCCACAGCCATAGTGTTGTGGCCATGCGTCTTGCCGTAGAACACGTGTCCCGTGGAGACGTTGGTGAAGCGCACGATTGGGTAGTTGGTGGCATCCTGGAAGTCGTCACCGTAAGCATTATTCTGCGAGGCGCCATTGAAGTTGGTGCCGTTCAGACGAATGGTCGTACCATGCTTGAATACCAGGTTAGACAACAGTACGCTCGGATTCCAGCCGGTGTAAGGGTTGCCGGCCGAGTTGAACAGTTCGACGTCATTGCTGAAGTCGGTGAACATGATCTGACCGGTGGGGAGCATCAGGAGATGTCCGTAGTAAGAGGAGTCGCCAGGACCGTTGGGTGGGTTAGCGATCTCCGTCAGCGTGCTGCCATTCCACTCAAACATCTGGCCGCCGGGTTCGCCAAATCCCGGGCTGGCAAACATGAGCACGTTGCCGTTGATCTCCAGCGCCGCCGGACCATCTGCGATATCGAAGCTGCCGGGGAAATCCGGACCCTCAACCCAGCTATTGCTGCTCACGGTGTAGACACCGGTGTGGCCGGCTCCGCAGCTGTTGGCGCCGGTTTGGTAGACCGTACCATTAGGCATCAACACCGCCGGACCAAGCTCGTAGGTGGCGCTGCCTGAGCCGCCGCAGTTGGCTGCCGAATCCCAATACTGCTCGGGAGTGCTACCTTGGCTCGTCCAGGTGCCCGAAGTCGGACTGTAGGTTTCCCAGTTCTTGCCGGCTGAGTTGTACTGGAAAACGTAAGCATCGACGTCCAGCACACTGCCGCCGGGCAGCTTGGTCAAACCTTCTTCGTCATAAATGTCGAATTTGCCGGAACCGGTCGCGGTCCAGGTCAAGGTCGACGCATCCAGCAAAGCCGCCTGCTTCTGGGTGTCGCAGCAACTGCTCTGCATGTATGTTCCATTGTCCAGAATTACGCTAGGGGAGTCGCCAATGGAGTTCCATCCGCTGGGCGGAGTAACCGAGGTCCAGGCGTTAGCAACCGGATCGTAAATTGCTCCCAGCTTGGTCCAGGCGTCGCGGCCCTCGTTATATTCGCCACCTTCTACGATATAGCGGCCATCGGGCAGCACCGCAGAACCGAAATACAGCGGCCCGTAGCCGGAGGGCATCGTGGCAACCTGCGTCCAGGTGCCCGTCGCATAGTTGCCATTGACGTCGGGGGTTAACGTCCACCAGTTTCCCCAAGTACCACTATTACCGCTCTCATCATGAACCAGGACCCGGCCGTCAGTCAGCAAGGCCATCGCGCCAGCCGCTCCGAAGGAACCAGGCAAGGCAGTTACAGGTTGCCATGATTGCGCGCCAACTACACCCACAGCAGCCAACGCGACCAGGGCTATTCCGAGCATTCGCAAAAGCTTCATGTTTCTCCTCAATATTTGTCTCAGTTTTGTCTGAAGGAAGGGTGTCGATGCAGACCGTCGGCCGTCGAGGGGAGCGCCGCAGTTATACATCTCGACTCAGCAACAGCTTGGGAAACTTACCCCGAAACGCTATAAGAAGTCAACCACTTGGCGCGAAATACTACCTTGGTAGTTTGTCGAAATCAAAAATATATTTGACGACAGAATTTCCGCGTAACCGAAAGCAGTAACGGAGTTTGTCGTGCTTGCAGACATACGCCGCTTCGCCACCTTACCGGGCGAGTTGACAAAACTTTTACAAATGGGGAACAGGAGCGGCGTCCCGTTAAGCGAAAACTGGAGATTTGCGATCACCCTCCACAAATATAGTACCTTTGCGGTACTATATATAATCTAACGTAAGTGGGAGAGCGCAAATCATGATCCGGCTCGCCAAACTCACCGATTACGGCCTGGTGTTGATGACCATCATCGCCAGAGATCACGCAGCCTCCGTGCATACTGCACGCGACTTGGCGGCGCAATCGCGCCTGCCGCTGCCGACGGTGAGCAAGGTCCTGAAGCAGCTTCTGCAAAGCGAGTTGCTGGTGTCGCATCGTGGCATCAAGGGCGGCTACAGCCTGGCCAAGGATCCTGCTGAGATTTCCGTAGCTGAAATCGTTACTGCGATAGAGGGACCGATCGCGTTGACCGAATGCAGCACTGACGTCACTGGCTTGTGCGACCTGGAACGCTCGTGCCCTATCAAGCGTAATCAGCAAGTCATCAGCCAAGTGGTGCGCGGGGCGCTGGAGAAGGTGACGCTTTCCGATTTGATTCAACCCATGCAGTTGACCGCAATCAAAGGTGCGCAAGGCAAGCTGGTGACGACTATCGGCTATTCATCTGGGAGAGTTCAATGAGTTCAACTGTCAACACAATTCGAGATCTGGCGGAGCGCGAATACAAGTGGGGATTCGTCACCGATATTGAAGAAGAACGCGTCCCCAAAGGGCTCAACGAGGAGACCGTCCGCCTGATTTCGGCCAAGAAGAACGAGCCTGAATTCATGTTGCAGTGGCGGCTGAAGGCCTATCGCTATTGGGCCGCGCAGGAGCAGAAGCAGGCCGAACCCACGTGGGCCAACATTAAGTATCCGCCCATCGACTATCAGGGGATCACGTATTATTCGGCGCCCAAGCAGAAGCCGAGCTTGACCAGTCTGGATGAGTTGGATCCCGAGATCCTGCGCACCTACGAGAAGCTGGGCATTCCGCTGGCTGAGCAGAAGATGCTTGCGGGCGTCGCGGTTGATGCGGTCTTCGACAGCGTCTCCGTCGCCACGACCTTTAAGGCGAAGCTCTCTGAGGTGGGCGTTATTTTTTGTTCTTTCTCGGAAGCGGTGCAGAAGCATCCTGACCTGATCAAACAGTATCTGGGCTCGGTGGTGCCGTACACCGACAACTTCTTCGCCGCGCTGAATGCAGCGGTCTTCACCGACGGATCGTTTGTTTACGTGCCGAAGGGCGTGCGCTGCCCGATGGAGCTGTCCACGTACTTCCGCATCAACGCCGCCGAAACCGGCCAGTTCGAGCGGACCCTGATCGTCGCCGACGAAGGCGCGTCTGTCAGCTACCTGGAAGGCTGCACGGCGCCGATTCGCGACGAGAATCAGTTGCACGCCGCAGTGGTTGAGTTGGTCGCACTGGACAATGCGCAGATCAAATATTCGACGGTGCAGAACTGGTATCCCGGCGACAAGAACGGCAAGGGTGGGATCTACAACTTCGTTACCAAGCGCGGCAAGTGTCAGGGCGTGAACTCGAAGATCTCGTGGACGCAAGTGGAAACCGGTTCGGCCATCACGTGGAAGTATCCCGGCTGCATCTTGCAGGGCGACAACTCCGTGGGCGAGTTCTACTCGGTTGCGCTGACCAACAATTATCAGCAGGCCGACACTGGGACGAAGATGATCCACATCGGCAAGAACACGCGCAGCACCGTGGTGTCGAAAGGCATCTCCGCCGGGCACGGCCAGAACACCTATCGCGGGCTGATCAAGATACTGAAGGGCGCGACCGGCGCGCGTAATTACACGCAGTGCGACTCGCTGCTGATCGGCGACAAGTGCGGCGCGCACACCTTCCCGTACATCGAGGTGCGGAACTCGACGGCGCAGATGGAGCACGAAGCGTCGACGTCGAAGATTGGCGAAGACCAGCTCTTCTATTTGCGGCAGCGCGGATTGAAGGCTGAAGACGCGGTCTCGATGATCGTGAACGGCTTCTGCAAGCGCGTCTTCCGCGAGCTCCCGATGGAGTTCGCCGTCGAAGCGCAGAAGCTGCTGAGCGTGAGCCTGGAAGGCAGCGTCGGGTAAGGGTTTTGAAGGGGCGCGGCTTTAGCCGCACCGTTAGATGTCTATTTAATTCTTGTCATCACGAGTGGGCTTCAGCCCGCAAGGGATCTGCTTTTCGAGGACGATTGCATACATGAGCTTACTGGAAATCAAAAACCTGCACGTTAAGGTCGACAACAACGAAATCCTGAAGGGAATCAACCTGACGGTCAACCCCGGCGAGGTGCATTCCATCATGGGTCCGAATGGATCGGGCAAGAGCACGCTGGCCCAGGTGCTGGCCCGCCGCGAGAGCTACAACGTCACGGACGGCTCCGTCACTTTCGACGGCAAAGATTTGCTCGAGATGAAGGTTGAGGACGCCGCCTGCGAAGGCGTCTTCATGGCGTTTCAGTATCCCGTCGAGATTCCCGGCATCAGCAATGCCTATTTCCTGCGCTCAGCGCTGAATGCGGTTCGCAAATATCACGGACGCGACGAGATGGATGCCATGGACTTTTTGCCCATGTTCCGCGAGAAGCTGAAGCTGCTGGAAATGGACGAGAAGATGATGAATCGCTCGGTCAACGAAGGTTTTTCCGGCGGCGAAAAGAAGCGCAACGAGATTTTGCAGCTGGCTATTTTGGAGCCGAAGCTCGCCATCCTGGACGAAACCGATTCCGGCCTCGATATTGACGCGCTGAAGATCGTCGCCAAGGGCGTGAACTCCATGCGCAGCCCGGAGCGCTCGTTCGTCCTGGTGACGCACTACCAGCGGCTGTTGGACTACATCGTGCCGGATTTCGTGCACGTGCTGATGAATGGCCGCATCGTGCGCTCGGGTGGACCGGAACTGGCGCTGGAGTTGGAAGAAACCGGATACAGCTCAATGGAAGCCGAATCCCGCGAACCCGCGCGAGCGTAGCGCCAGCAAAGGGCGAAACTAAATTGGCCCAGCGCGGAAGCGCTGGGTGCAGCGCAATAAAAGAAATCCCCGTCCTGTAGGGACGGCACAATTTTAGAGGAACTCATAGATCGTGATTACCGCGATTCCACAATTAGAGACTTACCTGGAAACTTTCAGTGACTTCCAGAAGAGCGCTCCCGGCCGTGATCTGTCCTGGCTGCGTAAGTTACGCGAGGACGCCTTCGCACGCTTCTGCGAGGTCGGCTTCCCCACGACGCACGATGAGGACTGGCGCTTCACCAACGTTTCCGCCATCGCGAAGACGGCATTTAAGCTTGCGACCAGCCCCAGCCGCCTCGACAAGAAACAGCTCGAAGCGTGGCTTCTTCCCGGGGCAGCTTGCCAGCTCGTCTTCGTTAATGGCCACTTCAGCCGCGAGCTGTCATCGCTCGCTAATTTAGCTACTGGAGTCCACGTCAACAGCCTCGCCGAGGAAATCAGAACAAATCCTGCGTCGCTGGAAGCGCACCTCGGACGTTATCTCAACACTGAGCGTGATGCATTTGCCGCGCTGAACACGGCGTTTCTCGCTGATGGAGCGTTCGTTCACATTCGCAAAGGCAAGGTGCTGGAACAGCCAATCCATCTGCTCTTCGTCTCGACTGGTGGCGTTCAGCCGCTCATGACGCATCCGCGCAATCTAATCGTCGCTGAAGAACAGAGCCAGCTCTCCGTGGTCGAAGACTACGTTTCGCTCAGCGGCGAGGTGGCCTTCTGCAACACCGCGACTGAGCTGGTCGCGGCGGAGAGCGCGGTGGTTTCGCACTACATGATCGAGCGCGAGGATCGCGAGACCTTCAACGTGTCGACGCTACGCATTCAGCAGGGACGAAGCTCCAATGTCGCAACCCACTCCCTGCTTCTAGGCGGAGGGCTGGTGCGCAACAACGTCCATCCCGTCCTCGCCGGCGAAGGTGCAGAGTGTCTCATCAATGGCCTCTTCATCGGCGTCGACCGTCAGCACCTCGACAACTACATGCTGGTGGAGCACGCCAGCCCGCATTGCGACAGCCGCCAGTTCTACAACGGCATCCTCGACGGCCGCTCGCACGGCGTCTTTCATGGCCGCATCATCGTGCACAAGGACGCGCAGAAGACGGATGCGAAGCAGACCAATCGCAACCTGTTGCTCTCGGACGACGCGCAGATCGACACCAAGCCGCAGCTGGAGATCTACGCCGACGACGTGAAGTGCACGCACGGCGCGACCATCGGGCAGATTGACGAGACGGCGCTCTTTTACCTGCGTTCGCGCGGCATCGATGAGGCGTCGGCGCGCAAGCTATTGCTGCTGGCCTTCGCCAATGAATGCCTCGACCGCATGAAGGAAGATAGTGTGCGGACGCATCTGCAAGAGCTGATCAACGGCCATTTGTTTGGGATGTCCGACGCCGCAGCAGTTTCGACTGCTCGCGGCGAGGACAAGGAAAGAAATTGGGAGGAACTAGGATGACAGCCGCCGCGAACAGCGTGCCTTGGGAGTTTCAGCATCCGATGGTTGGTGAAACGACATTTCCGGTAGAGGAAGTTCGTCGCGACTTTCCCATCCTTCACCAGCAGGTTTATGGGCACCCTCTGGTTTATCTGGATAACGCTGCAACGTCGCAGAAACCGCGCGCGGTGATCGATGCCATCTCGCATTACTACGAGCGCGGCAACGCCAACATTCATCGCGGCGTTCATTTTCTCTCCGAGCACGCGACGGAAGAGCACGAAGCGGCGCGCCGCATCGTGCAGCGCTTCCTGAACGCGGCGGACAAGCGCGAAGTCATCTTCGTGCGCAGCGCCACCGAAGGCATCAACCTGGTGGCGCAGACCTACGGACGCAAACACGTCAGCGCTGGTGATGAAGTGCTCATCACGGAGATGGAGCACCACTCCAACATCGTTCCCTGGCAGATGCTTTGCGAAGAGAAGGACGCCAAGCTGCGCGTCATTCCCATCAACGACCGCGGCGAGTTGATGATGGATGAACTGCCGAAGCTGCTGGGCCCGCGCACAAAGCTGCTTGCAGTAACACACGTCTCAAACGCGCTGGGCACAATTACTCCACTCCGAAGGATTATCGAGATCGCGCACAGCCGCGGAGTTCCAGTGGTGGTCGATGGAGCGCAGGCCGTCCCCCACCTCAAGGTCGACGTGCAGGAACTGGATTGCGATTTCTATGTTTTTTCGGGACACAAGGTTTACGGTCCAACCGGCATCGGCGTTCTCTATGGCAAGCGGGCTCTGCTGGAGGCCATGCCTCCATATCAAGGCGGCGGCGACATGATCCGCTCGGTTACCTTCGAGAAGACGCTGTATAACGATTTACCGTACAAGTTTGAAGCTGGCACGCCGAACATTGGGGGCGCCATTGGCTTGGGCGCTGCCATCGACTATATCAATCACTTGGGAATCGACAACATCGCCGCTCATGAACACGATCTGCTCGCTTACGCGACCGAATCTCTTTCGGCGATGCCCGATATTCGCATTATCGGCACGGCCGCTGAAAAGGCTGCGGTGATTTCTTTCATCATCGAAGGCATTCATCCTCATGACATCGGCACCATCCTCGATCGCTCGGGCATTGCGATTCGCACCGGGCACCATTGCGCGCAGCCGGTAATGCAGCGCTTCCGCATTCCGGCAACCGCCCGCGCTTCGTTTGCCATGTACAACACACGCGGCGAAGTCGATGCGCTGGTCGAGGGCATCCAAAAGGTGAAGGAGGTCTTCGCCTGATGTCCGATCTGCGCGAGCTCTATCAGGACGTGATCCTGGAGCACAGCAAGGCCCCTCGCAACTATCGTGAGTTGAAAACGGCGAACCACAAAGCGGAGGGATACAATCCGCTCTGCGGCGATCACTTCACGATCTATCTCGATCTCGAAGGTGACGCCATTCGCGATGTCACGTTTCAAGGCTCAGGCTGCGCCATCTCTAAGGCATCGGCCTCGATGATGACGCAGAGCGTAAAGGGCAAGAGCAAAGAAGAAGCGACGAAGCTGTTCGAGCGTTTCCACAAGCTGGTAACGGGAGAAGCGAACGGCGATCACGATTCTCTTGGCAAGCTGGACGTCTTTGCCGGAGTCTCGGAATTCCCCGTGCGCGTGAAGTGCGCAACGCTCGCCTGGCATACGTTGCAGGCCGCACTTGAAGGTAAGCAGGATCCGGTGTCGACGGAGTGAGATGACGCGCGACGGGCACGAATGCTACTCTTTGTGGCGTTTGCAACATAGGAGCTTACATGAGTACAGCACCACAGCCTTCTTTCCGCTATGAAGTTGAGAAGTCGACAGATGAACTAAGTAATGCTGTGACCACCATCAAGTGTCATGGCCGGCTGGTAAGCGACACAGCCGGTCAGCTCAAAGAGACGGTCAAGCCGCTCATTCCGCTCGGTGGCCGTATCCTCCTCGATCTCACGGACGTCGAACATCTGGACAGCTCGGGTTTAGGCACGCTGGTTGGCCTGAAGGCATCGGCAATCAATGCGGGGTACTGCACGCTGGAACTGGTCAATTTGTCGCCCCGCGTGGCGGAGTTGTTGCGCATCACTAAACTGACACAACTGTTTTCGGCGTAGCGCAATTTATGCACATGGGCGTTGCCATCAAGTTGAGCCGGGACTGCGAGGTCATCGAAATCCCCAGCGGCACACGCAGCAAGCTGCCGGCAGGCTCGATGGTCAGCATCATGCAAACTTTGGGCGGCAGCTATAGCGTGAGCGGCGGCCAGTACGGATACATGTACCGCATCGACGCGCATGACGCCGACGCGTTGGGTCTGCCCCTTCCCGCGGCAGCACCGTCCTCTGAGCAGCGGCCCTTCAGCGAGCAACTGGTGTGGGACGAATTGAAGACCGTCTTCGATCCTGAAATCCCGGTCAACATTGTCGATCTCGGTTTGGTCTATGGGTGCAACATCATTCCCACCGAAGACGGCGGAAACAAGCTCAACATCAAGATGTCGATGACCGCGCCGGGTTGTGGCATGGGCAATGTCCTGAAGTCTGACGTGGAAAATAAGCTCGCGCGCCTGCCCGACGTGAAGGAAGTCAACGTGGAGATCGTTTTCGATCCTCCGTGGAGTCCGGCGCGCATGTCGGAGGCAGCCAAACTCCAACTTGGCTTCGACCTCGACTTCGGCGAAGAGCCGTCGTCCGGGCTGCCGATGATTCGGTGAGCGCAGACTCGTCACGTCTGATTCGCTTTGAGTTGAGCATCTGTTGAGCGGCTGGCGGACAGCAGATCCCTCGCCGACTGGAGTCGGCTCGTGATGACGACCATAAAGGAACTTGCAACGGCGCAGCTGAAGCTGCGCCCCTTCAAAGTGCCCCAGCGCAACACAAACTTTTCATGCCCGATCAGAACACATTTCGCGCCGTCATTGATCTGACTCACAATCTGAACGACCGTTCGCCCAACTGGGAAGGGACAGCGGAGTCTCCTTATGAGTCGCGGGAGCTGGGGAACCTCGGGCGCGATGGTTACTACTCGCGCGTCTTCACCACCCAGGAGCACTACGGCACGCATTTGGACGCGCCAGCGCACTTTGCTGCGGGTGGGTGGACGGTGGACGAGATTCCGGCTGAGCGACTGGTGCGGCCGCTGGTCGTGATTGATGTCCGCAAGAAAGTGGAGCGCAATCCTGACTACGAAGTGACGGTGCAGGACGTCGCCACATGGGAGAAAGCACACGGGATGATTCCCGCGGGCTCAGTCGTGATGGCCTACACCGGTTGGGATAAGCGCTGGAACTGGCAGCAGAAGTTTCGCAATGAGCAGAGCGGTCAGCTGACGCATTATCCGGGCTTTTCTCTGGAAGCGGCGAAATTTCTGGTGCAGACCCGCGATGTGGTGGGGCTTGGCATTGACACGATGAGCGTCGACACGGGCGCAACCACCACTTATCCCGTCCATCTGTTCACGTCGAAGGAGAATGTTTATCACGTAGAGAATGTAGCCAATCTTTCGCTGGTGCCGCCGGCGGGAGCGACGGTGGTGGTGGCGCCCATCAAGCTGGAGAATGGCTCCGGCGGGCCGGCTCGGGTGCTGGCGCTGGTGAGGTAGGGCCGCTATTCGCTTTTCGCTCTTCGGAGGGCTGTTAGCCCTAAGATCGCGAAGAGCGAAAAGCGAACCGCGGCTTCACCGCACATGCGCCTTATACAGCAGGTAGCTGAAGCTTTCGCGCAGGGCGGCGAGATATCGTCCCACGATAGTCTTGGGAATTGAGCCGGGGCGCGGCGAGATATATACCGTAATCCCCTGGGCCGTCATCATCTGCTTGGCGCGAAACATGTGGTAGGCATCGCTCACCAGCAGGCAGCTGCGCATGTCGTTCACGTGCAGGATTACGGCCACGCGCTGGGCGGATTCGTCGGTGTCGCCGCCCTGGGTTTCGGCGATGAGGTTTGCGTCAGGG